>ERZ809224.523-NODE-523-length-35754-cov-34.750721_pt1 | contig 35754 bp, 31 predicted proteins | sample MGYA00520513_ERZ809224 | MGnify/ENA primary metagenome ERZ809224 (study PRJEB31576, sample SAMEA3212658) | Homo sapiens | biome: human-gut; feature: human gut; material: fecal | place: Sweden | collected 2012 ... | reverse complement strand
TGTTTTGGTTCAAGGTTACGAACGAGCACCGCGAGTTTCGCAATTACCTAAAACATTATATATGTATAACATAATCCATGCTGTCTCATTCAGGATCTCTATGACCTGTGGTTCACCGCTCATAAGCCCGCTCTGGATATACTGTACTACATAGTTTTCTCGTCCTGCAGCTCTTTCGAGAAACATACACTGTCCAGACTCAATAATACTTGTAATCTCCCGTAAAAGGTTGGTTGTAGAGGGATGGTTCAACCGCAGCATATGCCTGAACAATACGTTACAACAAAATTCATCCCGATAAATATTTTTCCAGAACTGATGCTCACCAAGGTAAGCTTCCCTTACCTCCTCGAAAATTTCTTCATACAATACTTTAAAAGCCTCGGGTGACTTTCTGAAGATCCATTCTGATGTCATATTTCATACCTCCTTCGCTGGGTTTAATATATCATTAGTTTGTAAATATAGACGGCGTATATCCGGGTTTTGAAATATATTAGCAATATTTCTTCCTGTTTGTTTTACACGTTTCGTGTAATTTTAAATGATTATATCACACGTTATGTATCTTTTCAATATAAAAAACACATTATGTGTGATTTTTTATAAAAACCACTCTTATTAGTACTATTTTTTTCACACTCTGTGTGATATAATACAAACAACAAAAATAAGGAGAAAGTTTTATGAAATTTGGAGAACAACTTCGTACTTTAAGAAATTCTCAGAAAATGACCCAAAAAGAACTGGCAGATATGCTGGATATTTCACCAAGCGCAATTGGCATGTACGAGCAAAATCGCCGCATTCCTGATATAAAAACACTTACTCAAATTGCATCTATTTTTGAAATTTCTTTAGATGCTCTATTAACCAACAATATTGAACAAAATAACTCTATTGGAAATTTTATCAGACATTTAAGAGTTCGGCATAATCTCAGCCAGGAAGATTTTGGAAAATTATTCGGCACAAGCAAATCAGAAATAGCCGCATATGAAAATAATATACACACTCCGAATAATCATACTTTACAATTAATCTGCGATTATTTTGGAATAAATATGGATAAATTAAATGAACGTTTTACTTTACAAACAGCAGAGCAGCCTCAGGCAGCTGCACTTTCAGAACGAGAACGTGATCTCCTATTTACTTTTCGTCAACTAAACCAAGATAACCAGGACATCATTGTTGGTTTTGCAAAAAAATATCTTAAAGAACAAAAATATGAAGAAATGTAATTCATAATGATTCAGAGAGGTTGTTTCTTAAACTGTTAGATGAAACACCCTCTCTGCATTTTGGGTTGTTAATTCAATGATTCTTTCCGTTGTGGTTTTCCGGACAATTGCAATCCGCTCTGGTAAGTCCTCAATCATGAGTGCTAAAGTTAGCGTCAACATTACGCCCGAGAAAATCTGGCGTTTATTTACCCTTTATTATTATACCCCTTATTCACAGACGTATTTCAGCTTACCTCTTTTCAGCAACTTTTCCACCTTTACAATGAGCGCCACAACCTGTCTGCCCCCCACAATTCCCACAATGGCTACAAGATGATGTAGCTGGATTAATATTATATTCTGATCTTGAAATCTTAATAATTGTCAATTTTCCCATTTTTCTACCTACCTTTCAAAAAATCAATAATAAGACGCTTGCAGAAATCAATAACCTTTTTTAGTTTAACACAAATCTTCATAATTTACAACGTACGAAATTAAAATATCTGTAAATTTCCAAAAATAATCAAAATTTCAGGTTTTTTAAAATTCATTATTTTTTCTACTTGACTCCTCATTTATTATGGGTGCTGATTGTCAAGCGAAATAATGGGGCAATAATACACTCTCTTTATTATAATTAATATTATTCATAACTGGATGTGCAATAGAATCGCATTTATATCCAAAATTAATTGGAAGACAGCAACTACTAAATACACGCACAACACAAATAGTACCATCATCTATTAGTTCTGTTACAACTGGATTCAAAAGCTTCACTAAATCTGAATATGTAAGGTTCATTTTAGGAAGAGAATCCCTCACTTCTCCATTCATTAACCATTTTATATTCGAAATATATTTTCCTGATGCATACAAAGATCCATGATCGGCGGGCATGCTTACTTGCTCCGGTATCACATCATCAAAATGGTTTTTTTGTAATGAATATAATGCATATTCAGCCTCAGCCATAGCTTTTAAAACAGCCACTTCTGGATTCATGTTTGCAGCTGCACCAGAAACAAAAAAAGGATATTTATTCCCAGTTATGATCACCTGTATCGTCGGAGCAAATTGCGATTCCATATCAAGGACAAGAACCTTTCTTCCTTCTTTTTCATATTTATTGATTCTCTTTCGAATATGATTAGACAATCTATGTTTATTTATTATCATTGGACTTTTTCGCTGGTACCAGTTTCTCATAATTGCATCACGTTCAATCAACTCCATCAGCGCATTTTTTATTGCCTCTTCTTTTAACGTATGTGCCGCAATACCAGATGAATTAGAATAACAAATTCTATTTTTCGTTTCATACTCCCCATAATACACTAAATCCACAGGTACATATATCGTTTTATGAGAAACAAGATACTCACTCTTTTTCCAAGGTAATACTAATTTTTCCGAAAAATGAGAAAGAGAGTATCTCTCAATACATTCCTTCGTCATAGGATTTATTGTATTAGGATCTAACCAATCATTATCAATTTCTTCGGCCGCACATATTAGATCTGCTACTGGATGTTCTGACACATATCGCTCATAACCTTCAATAATAGCTTTTGTCTTTGCCATATAAAATGATGTTGATGTAGCACCTGCACTATCATTATCTTGTCCAAAATCAGAATACGCGGCAAAAAAGGAGGCATTTTTCCCCAAATATAGACCTGTACAATTTTTTATCGGTTTGTTATCGCCAACATATTTTTTCTCAATTATTCCAGCCAAAAAAACTGGATCAATTTCCGTGATTTTTGTGATGTCAGATGATTTACCAATTGCAATTGATAAAACGGGAACTTCTGAGTCCAACTCTATTTCATTAGATAACTCGTCATCTAATACTCCTCCCAACTCACAACACCCCAAATCATTTTCAGTACAGTATAAACAAATATTTTGCGCAACATGCCCAGCCTCGATTAAAGCAAGTCTATATCCCCTATTCGAGTATTTACTTGTTTCCCTATCAAAATCCGCAGTTATTATTATCTGGACATTAGAGTTAAATGGAAGTTTTATATCATTAAAACAATATAGCAGTTGTTCTTTGTCTATATCACTTTTATACCTTCTTAACTTGTCCTCAATAGAATCATATTCATAATACCCCTCTTCAAGACTACCTTGTTTTTTTTCAACAAGTACATATAATTTTAACGGATAAAGGGCTCCACCACTTGGAACGGCATGCATTGGAATTGAATACGCATGATAACAGATATTCGATATTAAATCTACATCTAGTTCTTCATCACTAAACAATCTACAGGATTTTCTATGAAAAATCAATTGAGATAATGGTGATTTATTATTCTGTGTATAATCTAGCAAATCTCCTTTTTTGCTTTTCCTTTTCTTAGACTGTAATGCTAAAACATCTTCATAATTCAAACATTGTGGATATAAATCCGGACTCTTACTTATCGCATGAAAATGTTCATATAAATTATGCGCATCGTACATTATATTTAATGTAAGCAAATCCAATACAATAGCTTCGACATAATCTACTGGCAACTGTGTTTCTGATGCAATAGTTTTTATATCATTAAAACCATTTGCATTAGCTATAATTTTCCAAATGTTATCTGCATGTTCACCACCAATATCAATCTGATCACTATCCATCAGAAATCTAATTCCATTATTATATGGTATAGCTGGCACAACCATTTTAGGATATAATGTTTTTTTACTGTGCATTATTATACCTCTTTCAAAATAAAAATTTTTTTAAACAAAGCCATTCTAAACAAGCAACAATACATAAAAGTCTCGTACTTGTCAGAATAGCTTTGTTTTTGTTGGCAATATTATGCTGTATACTCACATTCTACACACATATAATCACAAGAAAGTGCATCTTCATTTCCAACAATAGCTTCCTGAATAATTTCCATAGATATCCTCCTCTCATTTACAGTATATTATGGTTAATATTCCTTGCAACCAACAAGAAATTATCCATCTTATTAATTAAGACTGTATAATATATCAATTTTATTTTTAGATTTTCCTTAGTTAAAACAGAAAGTCAATTTCATTCTCTTTGAAGCAGCATACATATCTGATTAAAATCTTCTATCTATTATCATCATCATAAATTTCTTTCCCTTTAACGCTCATATACAATTTTAATTTATCTATTCCTAATCATAATTAACCGGAATGTTTAAGTTTTTCAACCAAAATACAATTTTCTACTAATTTTCTCTTCATGTAATCACAATTAACAAATTTTTGATGCAATATTCTGTCAGAACTACAGCCTCCCATACATATAGGCATTATACTACATTTTTGGCATTTATCTGGCAAATCTCCTAATACAAACATATAATCTAATTCATTTCGGTAAAATCCATTTATTACATCTCCAATCACATAATGTATATCATTAATATGATGTTCACATCTATAAAGTCGTCCATGTGGATCTATAAGACAACGATTTTTAACCATATAACCACAACTAGCGCCTTTAGGATTTAAACTTTTTTTCACATACCTCTGATATTCTGAATATGTAGACGCATACTCATTAAGGTTATTTTCAAATATTTCGAAATCTTTTGCACTTATTTCAGAATAGTCTTGTTTATTATCGTATTTCATTATTTTTCCCGCATACATAATACCATGGAAATCAGATATCTTCACAATTTTCTTGGCTAAATGTAATAAAGAATCTTTGTTTTCATAACAAACATTCAATCTTACAGAAATTCCTGCACACGATTTTGAAATCATCTCTATACTCTGAATAGCTCTATTAAAATTCTCATTCGTTGCTTTTTTCATTCTTTGATACTCTGCACTCTCTCCATCAAAAGAAATTTGAAAATGTTTAACCCTACATTCGTCAATTAATTCTTCAAGAATACTTTTCGTTAACAATGTTCCATTAGTTACAACAGATGCTCTATACTCAATTTTATGGTTATCACAAAATGATATTAATTTTTTCGATAAATTTTTTATCTGTTTATACGCCAATAAAGGTTCCCCGCCAAACCAATTTATATTTAATCTATGCTTAGACTCTTTCATTACATTCTTTGTAATAAACAAATATACAGCTTCAAGCATGTCCTCCGACATAATGCTAGTGTCATTATTGCACTCTTCAAAACAGTATAAACATTTTAAGTTACATCTCATAGTTGGAGCAACTATATATGATGCAAAATCACTATGTTTGTCTAATGCAAAACTTTTTGCCTTAAACATATAATTAAAATATTCGTTAACCTCCTTAAGCACAACAAAACCATTTCGCTGTAATTCATTAAAAAACTTTTCTTTCTTTAATATCGATATATTTCCTTCAGCCATAGCAGAATAAACCCATTTTTCCAACCAAGCCATTGCGCCTGTACTAGAATTATAAATCAAATATTCAGTTTTATCATTTTTTATTCGAGAAGTTATCATATTATTATACATTGATTTTTTATATTCCACTAAATTTTCACCTTCCTCTTCTCATTTATACACTTTCACTTTATTATTTGCGTCTTCTTTTGTCTTAAATTATATATTTTTTTCATATTATGATAAAGCAATTTGCATTAATAGCACGTTTTATGTAATGAATAGCATGTTTTCTATCCTTTTATCCCACAATACTCCCAACTCTCTATATCCAGTAAGAGAAATTCCTGTGTTCCAATAGGGCGTCCATCGCGATATGTCGAAAACACATCGCAGGAAATCACATTTTCTTTTCTTGTAATTTTGTCCATGGGCGTGTGTCCGACAACTTGCAGCAATTCATTCTCTTTATACAATTTCATTTTTGAGTACTGTGGTCTGAGCCAGATTGGTGATGCATCATTCCACATTTCTCTCGCTCCAAGCTTGTCTATTTCTTCTATGACCAAATCAGTATCATCATAATTTACCTTCTTCACATGCTCTTCAACAAAATACTTAAGTACTCCACCATGAGAAAATAATACATTATCAATTTTATGAATAAACCGAATGGGATTATTTTCCGGAACTGCTGCTCGAAGTTCTAATAGTTTCCTCTGTACAGTAGATGCTGCCATACTGCTATATCCACTTTCCAACTGGTGCCAGAAATAACTTAAATCATGATTTCCGTAGCACCATGCGGTTTCTGGGAATTTCTTTGCAAAATTAATTGCTTCATCATAAGTATTTTCGTAAAGCTCAACCTCATATTCTTTTCCCCAATCATCCGGAATATCCATTAAGCACACTGCACGTTCGGCAATTCCCCGTCTCATAAGTATCGTGGCCTGCTGAAACATAACTGGTTTTAAATGCACATCAGGTATTACAAGGACTTTCATGTCTACCTCCGTATACTTACACATTTATCTATATTTTTTCCTTCATTTTAAACTGATTTTAACACACTTTTTTAACCATCTGCTCTGCATTTCCGCCTTTTAATCTTCTTAATTCTTTTTATCATCATCCACACACTCACACGTGGTATCACATAATATTGCAGAAGGATGTGCGTGGAAGCTGCCATCAGCACAAAGATTGGAAGTAGCCAGTATATCTGCATTCCCCATACAAAAATCGTAACCAGGATTGCACAACTTAGCCACGTAGCTGTTGCAACCCGAGAATGCCCCGTAAAAAAAGAATAATGCAGTAATGATTTATTTCTAAGCAGGATATTATTGGCTCCTATTCGTTCTTCTTTTAGCTGTTTTTTCCCATTTAAAAGCATCGCAAACTTTTTGTCTTCTCTTGTAAGCCTATATGCTGTATACTGGTGAACTCCTCTGGCCAGATCTACCGGTTTTACGAATCCGGCTGCTATGTCTTTTATTAACTCATCATTTAATCCGGAATCAACAATATATCTTGATTTATAGGAAACTTCAGCTACCAGCAATTCATCTCTCCATGAAAAAAGGATCTGATAACAACTGAATAATGTTGCACCAATCAAAACTGTCACAGTAATCGGTAAATAATATTTTCTTTCTATTCCAAAAAAATCCACAAATAAATCCGTGTGATATGCAAGTCCCATTGCTACGGCAATCATTGTAAGAACCGTAACTACTGCAGTAGATATTGACAGATCATTCTGATGTCTGTCAAAGCACATTTTATAAATATGTTTCATTTCCAGCGGTTCAAAACGGAGATTCCTTTCTTTCTCTGAAGCCAGTTGATATTTTTCTACAGTACTTCGCCGGAAATTATAATCAAAAAAATATTGAATTCTGTTTTTTAATCCATCTGGATGAATCAAAGCGTCTTCAAAACATGTTCTGCACACGGTTTCCCTGATTTTGTACAGGTTCCTTCTGTTTTTTTCATAGAAATCATGGTTCAAATCAAACGTTCCATTCGTCCGCTCATATTCCTGCATAAAAAAAGCAGTTTTTCCGTTCTGGTCTTTTGAAAGTCCCAGAATCTCTCCGTAATTTTCATAAAACTGGTTAATTGCAATAAGGAAATCTCCAAATACCAATATGATTATCAATGCACAGCCTCCGGCAATAAATATTGGCAAAGAATGCCAATAGAGTGCTTGCATCAGAAGGCTTATAAGCCCTATAACCAATACACTCCAAAGTATCCAGCGGAGTTTCTGCCGCTTTGCATTTGCTTCGTGGGTGTCCTGAAAAGTGGTTTTTCTCCGTTTTCCCTTTCGGAATGTATTATATTCACCTGTTCTCAAAACACTGTTGTAATACTTGCAGCTTACTGTACTGTTGGCAAGTTTATCTGCGATTCTTATGTTTGCAATTTTTACCAGAAAGAGCATTATTGTTATACATGACAGAATTACAGTCATTTTAGCTATCGTCATTCCATTTTCAACGGCCAATGCCTGCCCTGCTCCACTCTTATTCATACACAGAAAAATAATTCCCGCAGTTGTGGCAATATAAAGTCCTGTTGAAATCACCGCCATAATAATTCGAAATGCTTGGAATTTTTTTGTTCTTACTTCAAGCCGCTTGTATTCTTTCTGAAACTCATCATTTCTTATTTCATCTCTAAGCATAAGCAGTTCCTCTGAAATTCTTTCTTCATCTGATGCCTTTGTTTTATAGTCCATAAGTTTGTTCAATAACACAAGAATTTTTGTCCTTGTGTTCTCAGCCAATGTCTGCATTTTCCCATTGAGCATCTCTTTCAAAACTGCGCCAAATATATATTGTTCGGATCTGAGATCAATAATAATCTCATCATTTCCTGACAGATTTTTAAATTCAGTCGGACAATACTCCGGTGTAATCTCAATCCTTCCATCACCTGCACGATAATTTCCCATTGGCACTGCACTGTTAAAATCAAAGAATTTTGGAAAATCAACTGTATGTGTAAATTCTGATATCGACAACAAAATATCTGAAGGTTTCAAGTCTACGTAAGCCCATTTTGTCTTATGAAGCAGTCTGAGAAATTCATGTACTCTCCACGCAATATGTAAAATTTCATCTGCTGACTCATTTTTTATGTCAGCCTTCCAGCTAACTGATTCTTTTATGCATTCGTTTTCACAATAGACAGTTCCGTATCCATACAATACTTCAACTTTTTCTTCTACACAGATATATTTTCTTGTCTCTTCACAGTCATACAATTTTTTCATAAATTGTATGCCAGATATAAAACGTTCTTTTTGTCTGTTCCATTCTGTTCTCCTGATTTCAGGACAACATAAACTCACTCCATCAGTTCTTTTTATCGCCTCCCCTGGTAAATCAATCTCCGGATAAAATTCTTTTAATATGACCTGTGAAATTCTGTTATCTGTATCTTTTTCTGCCAGATAACAGAGACAGGAAGCGCCCTGCTCTCCTGTTTTAAGCAGATGAATAATTGTGTATGAATACTTTTTTCCTTCATCATTATTCAAATAGAGTTTTGTACCATTTCTCAGTGGAACTCTTTTCTTCATCGCCTTGATATTCCTCCAATCGCCTGGATAATATTTGGTAATATTCTGTCTTTTTTAATATCAGTGCACTTCCTGGTCTTTCATCAACACTGCTCCGTGTGCACCACGAAAACAGAATCATAATAAGTTTCTGAGTTTGTTCTTCATAATTTTCCGTATATAGTATAAATTTCTTTTTCCATTTATCATTTCTTAAAAAATTAATATCTGGATTACTTCCTATAACCCATATATAAAACTGTATCATAAAAAAATAAAGATCGCAGGTAGATTCCGGTACAAATTCCGTACCGTTCAGGCATGCCTTCTGATATTCAGGTGGAAATAACGGATTTATCCATCCATATTCTTTTTCATTCCAATTACTCTGCTTGCAACACCATACTTTATTATGTCTGTGATACTGTGAAATACAGTCTATACCTCCTATTAAATTTTCCAGACAATCCTGCTCACTGATTTTTCTCATAAATTATTTTCTTTTTACCTCCTGTTCTGGTTGCTGTTAAAATATTTTTACTTTATCCTAACACAGGAAGCATCATAAGTTTTCTTCATTTCCGCTTTTTTATTTTTTTCATCAAAATAGTCAAAAAATTTATTTTAAATTTGTATAATTTTCTGATTGCGTGTTCAAAACCCCATTGTTATAATAAAATAGCTTTTTTGCCAAATATTATATACCGGTCAAAAGGAGGTCACCGCTATGCCAGATGTAAATAATTACACTTCAAAATTCAATGATTGGAACGCAATTCGAAGTTATGTTGAAGCCAATGCTTCTAAATACCAGCTCGAACCTCCTGTTTCTGACGATGCACTGCTCGACTTTCTTAAAGGTATGTCTTCTAACCTCGGAAGAGGTGAATGCTCTGAGCGTGAAGACTTCAATAAATATATTAAAAACCTTTGCGAAAACAACTGTTCCTGTTCTAAAAGACATAGCATTTTGCGTCTTTGTTTTGCACTGGGTATCGGCTCCATCAATGGTGCTAATGCTTTTCTGATGAACTATATGTGTGAAAAAGAGCTCAGTCCCAGAAATTTAAAAGAGTTCATTCTCCTCGGCGCATTAAAATGTAAACTTTGCTGGAAAGATGCCATGGTGCTTTTTAAAGAATACAGCAATAAAATTGATCAATCCATCGCCCCCTCTGATTATGCTCCGGGAAAAACCCTTGCAATATATAAGGATTATATTGAAAATATCCATACTATTGACGACTTAAAAGCTCTTCTTGAGACAGATCAGCTGCGTGGCTTTTTTGCTTTAACAAGAAATACTCATTATCTGGCTTTATTTGATGATATTGACTGGTCAATTTCCTGCAGTATTCCGGAGCTGATTGAGCAAAAAGAATATTCAACTGATTATTCCATTGCCGCTTACTACAAAAACATGTTTGGTTTGCATTCAATTGATGGGGACATTGGAGATAACTTTCTTTCAGAAGAACAGATTGGTAAACTTATTCCATTATTTCCCGATGTTTTTGTAAGTGAAAAACTATTTGCTTCCATAGTGAAGCGTCGTCGTGAACTGGAAGTGCCTTCCGGCACTTACCTTTTACATCTGCTTCTTACAATAAGTGCACACAAAACAATTAATGAGTTTGATTCTATCAGCCAGGAAGAATACGATGCAAATTACAGAAACGCCGGAGTTAATCTTGCTGTTCGCGAGAAGTTTCTTGACGATTATCTTGACAACAGTTTAACTTCTGCCGGTTTTCCTGGATTGAACCCAGCGAGAGGTTTTGACCGCCTTGTTATTGATGCATATGACAATACAATAAAAGAACTTAACACCTCTCACATAACAAACGAAGAAATCCGTAAAAAACTGCTTTATAATATAAGGGAATATCTTCAGACTGGTTTATGATTCGTCTAAGACGTGCGTTAGAGGCTGCTGCGTGCCGGTGGCACGCGTTTAGCAGCGACCGAAATGAAATGTAGATCGAACCCGTTCGAGTCCGATCGGATTCGAACAAAAAATGGGACAAGACTTTATGTCCTGTCCCATTTTTTATATGACGTGCGTTAGAGGATTCGAACCCCCGACCTTTTGGTCCGTAGCCAAACGCTCTATCCAGCTGAGCTAAACGCACATTTTGTATTTGTGAGTACTTGTCGCTCACAACAAAATGTATTCTACTGCAAAGTGAGCAAATTGTCAACACCTTTTTTTAATTTTTTTAAATTTTTCTTTTTATTCATCAATATCCATTTTACCTGATTAAATTGCTTCATTTTGATGAGGATGGTACAATATATCTATAAGGACATTCGCTGTATTTTTTTCATAAATACAGATACTATAAAAATAAAGTACAATCAGGAGAAAAAACATGTCTTTTATCAGCATATTTGATGTAATGGGGCCAAACATGATCGGACCTTCCAGCTCCCATACTGCCGGAGCTGCCCGCATCGGTTTTTTAGCCCAGAAAATGATCAATGGTCCACTAAAAGAAGTAAACTTTACTCTTTATGGCTCTTTTGCAAGGACTTTTAAAGGACACGGTACTGACCGGGCTCTGCTGGGAGGTATCATGGGATTTTCCACCGATGATATGCGCATCCGTAACTCTTTTGAAATTGCAAAAGAAAAAGGCCTTACCTTCTCATTTACTCCTAATGAATTAGAAACTGACATTCATCCTAATACTGTTGACATTCATATGGTCAATAACAACGGTCAGGAAATGACTGTCCGCGGCGAATCCCTTGGTGGCGGAAAAGTCCGCATCGTAAAGATCAACTCTGTACAGGTCGATTTCTCCGGCGAATACAGCGCTATTATCGTCATCCATCAGGATAAACCGGGTGTAGCTGCCTATATCACCAAATGTCTCAGCGATCGAAATGTAAATATTGCCTTTATGCGCCTTTTCAGAGAGTCCAAAGGCGAGATTGCCTACACGATCGTCGAATCCGATGGACGTCTTCCAGAAGATATTGGAAATACGATTCGCAAGAATCAGCATATCCACGAAGTGATGATCGTACAGATGTAGGAGGAATATGATGAGAGAATTTAAAAATGCCAAAGAACTTCTGGCTTTATGTTCAGAAAAAGATCTTCCAATCTCTGAAATTATGCGCCAGAGAGAAATTATAATTGGTGAAATGCAAGAACAGGAAGTAAACGCTCGCATGACACATGTTCTTGAGATTATGAAAGAAGCTGCTTTTTCACCAATCAAACACCCTGTAAAATCCATGGGTGGACTGATTGGCGGTGAATCAAAAAAACTCTTCCTTCATCAGGCTTCCGGCAAAGGGATCTGCGGGGAACTGCTTGAAAAAGCCATCACCTACGCTATGGCAACTCTGGAAACCAATGCTTCCATGGGGCTAATCGTGGCCTCTCCGACTGCGGGTTCTGCCGGAATCGTTCCAGGCCTTTTACTTGCCCTTCAGGAAGTTTACAACTACTCTGACAAATATATCCAAAAAGCACTTTTTAATGCTGGTGCCATTGGTTATCTTGCCATGAGAAATGCAACTGTTGCCGGTGCAGTCGGTGGCTGTCAGGCAGAGACAGGTGTTGCTGCTGCCATGGCTGCTTCTGCAGCTACTGAATTACTTGGCGGAACACCCCTGCAATGTACTCACGCAGCATCTACCGTACTGATGAATATGCTTGGACTTGTCTGTGACCCGGTCGGCGGCCTTGTCGAGTATCCATGCCAGAACCGAAACGCTGCCGGAGTTGCCAATGCTCTCGTTGCTGCCGAAATGGCACTTGCTGGAATCACGCAGCTCATTCCCCTTGATGAGATGATCACGATCATGTACACTGTAGGCAAAAAACTACCTGCCGAATTACGCGAAACCGCTCTCGGCGGCTGTGCAACTGCACCGTCCGCCTGCGAAGCCTGTCATATATGCAGCTAAACCCAAAAACATACTGGAAAGTTTATCATCCTTTATGTCTTGATAAAACTTCCCGGGCTTTTTCTTCCCTCTTCTATAAAATATAAAACAGAAAAAAGGTGATAGTGTGAACCTTAAAAGCCAAAATGACTCTGCGATATTCCTTATAAAAGGATACCGAAGAGCCATTTTGTTTTTATAAAACTATTCAACTTAATTTCGTCTCAAAGCCTCGATCGGACTGAGTTTTGCAGCTTTCTTCGCCGGATAGATTCCAAAAAATACACCGACCGCACAGGAGAAAAGTGTTGCCGCCAGAATCACTGTCGGGCTGATTCCCGGTGTGATCGTCATTCCCATGCTTCCACTCATGATAGAACAGATTCCATAACCTGCAAGAATTCCAAGAATAATTCCAATCACGCCTCCCATAACTGTAAGGATTGCCGCTTCCGCAAGGAACTGTAACATAATAGAAGAGGTCTTGGCGCCAAGTGATTTACGGATTCCAATCTCACGTGTTCTTTCTGTAACAGATACCAACATAATATTCATAACACCGATTCCACCTACCAAAAGAGAAATTCCGGCAACAAATGAAATAAATGCCGTCACCATACCGAGCATTTCATTCATTGACTGCAGGACATCCTGGAAACTCTGCACATGAAAATAGTCTTCCCCTGCGCACTGATGACGTTTCTCCAAAAGATGCACGACCTGATCTGCAACGATCTGTGAATCTAGTGTTTTGTCTGCCTGAACCACTGTAATGGAATAAAATTCATCGGTTCCACCCACAAGATCATCCATGGAAGAATACGGAACATTTACCGTAACCGGCATTCCATCATAAGTATAACTTACGAATGTTCCATTTTCTTTCTGCGTAGTGACACCCATGATGCGAAAAGATTTTGAAGAATCATAACAGGTAATATCAAGGCTCATACCAACAACATCATCTGTACCAAAAAGCTGCCTAGCATCTGTATCTGAGATTACACATACATTTTTGCCCTCTTCAATCTCTGTTTCGCCAAAATAACTTCCATATTTCATATCGGAATTATTGATCATTTTGGCATCGGGACCTTCACCTGTCAGCATGATAGAAAAATTCCCCTTACCTGTCACCGTTTCACCATCGTAATTGTTTGAAACACTAACACCACCTACTGTATCGAGCTTACGGATTTCCTGTACATCATCCGGTGTGATCCATTCATCTTCCGTCATGGCATCATTACTGACATCGATAGCGATCAGCCCTGAGCCAATTCCATCGATCTCACTGTTCATCTGATTCTTCGTGCCTTCGCCGATGGAAACGATTGCAATGACCGAAGCAATGCCAATAATAATTCCCAGCATGGTAAGAAATGAACGTCCTTTATTTGCCCGGATATTCTGGACAGCCATTTTTATATATTCATATAATCCGCCCATCAGACACCTTCTTCTGCATTATCTGTCTCTGTATTTTCACCATTCACATCTCCGAATCTATCAGCAGCTTCTGCCTGCATTCCCTCTTCCAGGGAACCAAGGTCACGGATAACTTCATCACCTTCTTTAATGCCGTCAAGCACTTCTACATATTCGTCCGAACTGATTCCTGTTGTGATATCCTTTTTGGTAATAACCCCATTCTCAAGTACATAACAGAAAGAGCCCTCTTTTCCTATATTAACTACTTCAGACGGAAGTACAACTACATTGTCCGCTTCTTCCGCATGAATTGTTACTTTGGCATCCACGCCAAGGAAAATATTCTCATCCGGATTTTTAATTCGAATATCTGCAGAAATCAAAGAAGCACCTTTTTCATTCTGAGTAGCAACATGGCTGATACTCGTTACTTCACCTTCATAAGTTTTTCCTGCAACGGTGATATCCGCAGACTGACCTTCTTTCACTTTATCATAATCGTATTTCGAAACATTTACATTCACATCTACTTTATCAGTATTCTGTAAGGTGAACAATTCCATTCCCTGTGTTGCAGTTGCACCTTCAACCACAGAAACTTTTGTAACCACACCATTAAAATCAGCCTTGATTCCTTTCTTTGCTGCTTCTACAAGTTCCTGTGCAGACATCTGATCCAGTTCAGAAAGATTATTGGTAATTTCCATTTTTTCTTTTTCTTCTTCAGTCACAGCACCCGTATCTGCTTCTGCAGCCGCTTCCTTCGAGGAAAGTTCTGACTGAAGCTCTGCAAGATTGTTACTTGCTTTTTCAAGTTCATTCTCCAGTGCAGTAGTATCCGCTGTCACAACAGTATCATCCGTGCTGGAAGAAGCAGATGCAGAAACATCTGCAGACGTTCCGTCAGAAACAATGTCAGCCTCGCCGGTGAAGTCAGACATTACCGGAGCAGCCGGCTTCTGCGCTTTATAATCTTCATAAGCTGTTTTTGCATTCTGATATGTAATCTGCGCTTCACTTCTCATCTGCTCTGCTATCTCAAGTGCATTTTCATTATCATCACTCTGGTCTGCAGACCACGCCTGAAAAGCCATCTGATAACTGTTCTCTGCCTGATTGTAATCCGACTGTGCCTGATTCATTTCATTGTTCAGTATATTCAGCTGATTTTGATACGCAGGAAGGGTTTCATTCTGATATGTAGTCTGTGCCTGTGCATATTCACGCTGTATTTCCTGCTGCTGTGCCTCCTGTGCGGCAGCTGCATCTGCCTGTTTCTTTGCAGCAGCTTTGGAAGACGCTGCCTGTGCATTGGCATTTGCCTGCGAGATCCTTGCTTTCAGACTTGCAATATAATTCTCCTGATCGGCAACCTGCTGTTTCAGGCTTGCCGCATCACCTGCTGCATTCTGTTGCTTCCGAACCGCCTCATCCGATTTTTTTAAAGTATTTTTCATATCCATTTTTCCGGACTCTACATTCAGATCAGCTTTCTTCGCCTCTCTCTCCAGATCTTTCTGATCAAATTCGATCAGGCTGCTTCCTGCTTTTACAGTTTCACCTTCTTTCAACGCAGCTGTATCAACTTTGGCATTGACAGGAGAAAAATATGTTTTCTGTTCTTCACTTACTACTGTACCACTGATTTCTACCGTTTGCTGAACATTATCACGGACAGCTGATACTGTTTTCACCTGCGGAATTGCCGAATCCGCTGCATTCATACTGCCATAAATATTGACACCGGCTACTACTGCCACGATCAGAACCCCAACTCCGATCACCAGTTTCTTTCTGGACTTTTTCTTTTTCATTATGCCTCCTCCTGGTCAAAATCCGGATTGATCGTATCCGATTCTATCTTACCATCCATAATACGCACTACACGTCTTGCCTGTGCTGCAATACCATTATCATGCGTGATCAATATTACTGTTCTTCCTGTTTTATGCATTTTCTTTAAAATTGCAAGAATCTCCTTACTGGATGCAGAATCCAGGTTTCCTGTCGGCTCATCTGCAAGAATGACCGGAGGCTGTGCAGCGATCGCTCTTGCAATTGCCACACGCTGCTGCTGCCCACCGGACATCTCACTTGGCTTATGATCCATACGTTTTTCCAGGCCAACCATTTTCAGAGATTCGATAGCCAGTTCATGTCTCGTCTTACGATCAATTCCACGATAGATTAGCGGCAATTCTACATTTTCAATTGCATTCAGATTTGCAATAAGATTAAATCCCTGAAAGATAAATCCGATTTCACGGTTTCTTACCTCCGAGAGTTCATTGTCCGTCATTTCGGACACATCAGTCCCGTTCAGATAATACTTTCCCGAGGTAGGCACATCGAGACACCCAAGCATATTCATAAAAGTTGACTTGCCGGAACCTGATTGCCCGATGATTGCCACCAGTTCTCCTTTTTTTATTTCAAGGCTCACATGATCCAGGGCTCTTACTTCATTTTCGCCGGGATTATAAATCTTGCAAAGGTCTTCCACCTTGATCAGCGTATCATTCATATTCTGCATTCTCCTTTGATGTCGCTGTTTATTGTTTCTGTATTATGCTTATTTTTTTCTGGCACCAGAATCTCTGTCATGCATTTTCAAGAAACGCTTTGTATGCTTTCTTCGCCTCATAAATATCGGCTTTGCTTGTTACTTCCCACGGTGCATGCATACTCAGGACCGCCACACCACTGTCTATCACATTCATTCCGTAAAGTGCTGCGATATAAGCGATCGTTCCGCCGCCTCCCACATCTACTTTGCCAAGTTCTGCTGTCTGGAAGGCAACATTACTGTCATCAAAAATACCACGTACTTTTGCCACATACTCTGCATTGGCATCGTTAGATCCGGACTTTCCTCTTGCACCTGTAAATTTATTAAGAACGATTCCTCTTCCAAGATATGCTGCATTTTTCTTTTCGAAGCATTCTCCGTAAGCCGGGTCATAGCCTGCACTTACATCAGAAGAAAGCATAAAGGAATTCTTAAGAGTTCTTCGGAGTGCCAGTCCGGAATAACATCCCATAGCTTCTAGAAGCTCTGCCACAGTATTTTCGAAGAAATTAGACTGCATGCCAGTAGCTCCTACACTTCCAATTTCTTCTTTGTCCGTCAAAAGACAGCAGCTGGTACGTTTTGGTGCTTCCATCTCAAGCATTGCCACAAAAGAAGTATATGCGCAGACACGGTCATCCTGTCCATATGCTGCGACCATACTGCGGTCAAGTCCGCAGACACGAGCTTTGCCCGCCGGAACGATCTCCAGTTCTGCTGAAAGAAAATCCTCTTCCTCTACACCATATTTTTCTCCCAGAATCCGAAGGACATTATTTTTGACTGCTTCCTTCTTCTTCTCGTCCTTTTCCTCTTTCAGTGGTCTGCTGCCGATCAGAATGTCAAGATTCTCGCCCTCGATCACCTCTGCGGCCTTTTTCTGGAGCTGTTTACCTGCAAGATGAATCAGAAGATCTGTGATATATACGACCGGATCATCCTCATCTTCACCAACATTCACATTTACTACTGTACCATCCTTCTTCACGATCACACCATGAATCGCCAATGGAAGTGCTACCCACTGATATTTCTTCACCCCGCCGTAATAATGGGTATCCAGATATACCAGATCCGTATCTTCATATAAAGGATTCTGTTTTACATCCAAACGTGGAGAATCAATGTGTGCTCCAAGAATATTCATTCCCTTTTCTATCGGTTCCTGTCCGATATGGAACATAGCCATGATCTTTTTCATGCCGACAGCATAGATCTTATCTCCGGCTTTGATCTGCTCACCGGATGCAAGTTTATTTTCTAATGAAACATATCCTGCTGCTTCTGCTTCTCTGGTAAGCTCCAGGACACATTCACGCTCTGTCTTACCGGCATCCAGAAATGTACGATAATTTTTTGCAAGTTTCTCCAGTTCCTTCTCATCTGCTTCCTCATAAGAAAGCCATGCATTTCTTCTTTCCATAATATATAAAACCACCTTTCGTTTGATTCTCAAAATTCTTTCAACATTATACGCCAATATTTTACGTATTTCTACATTCTTCCAGATTCTTAATAAAGATATAAGATTTGTATAAGAAATTTGGCTCTTCCTATCATTTTCTTCACAGTTTCTTTTTTATTATATCCCGAATCGCTTGCATTTCTGCATCTTCCCGCTCTATAATAATTTTGTTTTTTCAAGAATGCTTCCGGCTTCATAATAGTTACAGCCGGACTTTAAATGTACCTTAAATACACAGATAAATCACACTTTTTATAAAGGAGTTTTTCATGCAGCAGGCAACTGAATTAAAAAAGCAGCTTCAATCCATCCACAGAAAAAGTTATCCCGCCTACAAATCTCTGAAAGGCAGTTACCAGTTTGGGCATTATATCCTTTCCATCGATCATGTACAGGGAGATCCTTTTGCATCTCCCTCCCACATCAGTGTCCATATTTCCCGCAAAGATGCCGGTTTTCCGGATGCCTACAGCAAAAACAATCTCACATGTATCACCCTTGCCGACCATCTGACGCGCCAGTTTGAACAGCAGATAAACCACTATTCCTTCCGTGCAAAAGGTTCTGGTAAAAGCGGTCTGATTTCCGTCAGCCACTGTGGACAGGAAATCCTTTCCAGAACCGCATGTGAAATCACATCCAAAGGCATCACTGCCAGATTTTTTATTGGTTTTCCTGCAAATGGCCGTACCATTAATGCACCCGAACTGGAAAAGATTCTGTTCGATTTTCTTCCTGCCTGTGTAGAAAACACTTTCTTTTACAAAAACATAAATCAGGAAGAACTGGAACAAACCATTTTTCTCGCCGAAGATCAACAGGCAATCCGGGAACAGTTGAAAGAAAAAAAACTGGTGGCATTTGTTGCAGATGGTGCTATACTCCCACGGGAAAGTGGTATTTCCTCCCGTCCGATGAAGCATTCTGTCCCGTTTATTTCTCCGGAATCGCTCCGTATAACTATGAATCTTCCGCATAAGGGAAAAATTATCGGAATGGGAATTCCACAGGGCATCACCCTGATCGTCGGCGGTGGATATCATGGCAAATCCACACTTCTGAATGCCCTGGAACTTGGTGTATACAATCATATTGCCGGAGACGGGCGAGAATACGTGATCACGGATGACACCGCATTAAAGCTCCGTTCCGAGGATGGACGTTCTATCAAAGACGTGGATATTTCTCTGTTTATCAATGATCTGCCAAACAAAAAAAACACCCATTGTTTTTCAACAGCGGATGCCAGTGGAAGTACGTCTCAGGCTGCCGGCATTATTGAGGGAATGGAAGCCGGAAGCAAAGTTTTTCTTCTGGATGAAGATACTTCTGCCACCAACTTCATGGTGCGGGATACGTTCATGCAGGAAATCATCTCCCGTGAAAAGGAACCAATCACTCCATTTCTCGAACGGGCACAGAAACTGTATACAATTGCCGGAATTTCTACGCTTCTGGTTGCCGGAAGTTCCGGTGCATTTTTCCACATTGCAGACACAATTATCCAGATGGACTGCTATCGTCCTGTGGATATCACACGCAAAGTCAAAGAAATCTGTGGAAAATATCCTCTGAGTCCAGCCAAAGTTCCTGCATTTGTTATGCCTGACAGTCACAGGATCATACAAAAAAATACTCCTGTGATTCGCTCACATGGACATGGCACAGGCAAACCGGATCGTCTCAAAATAAAAGTTCATGGAAAAGCTGGATTCCTGCTTGGAAGACAGGAAGTAGACCTTCGCTACGTTGAGCAGCTCATAGATCCAGAACAGACCGCAGCCCTCGGATTGCTCCTGAAATATGCGTTGGAGCATCTGGCTGACGGGAAAAAAACTATCCCGGAGATTGTTGATTATCTTCAGAAACAGATTCATACAAAAGGCCTTATCGCCTTCGCTGATGGTTCTTACCTGCCATGTGGATATGCCATCCCGAGAATCCAGGAAATCTACTCCTGTTTTAATCGATATCGCCAATAACGAAAGCAGCCGCCCTCCTGACGTTCTTGCCAGGTGGCGGCTGTTTAGTGTTCTGTTTTATTTTTTAGGGAAAGGAAAGAGTTCCGGCAACTCTCCCGGCATTGAAGTGCTACCGGATTTCTTAAAGGGGGTTTCCTTTAAGACAAGTACATCATACAATATAAATGTGAGGAGTTTTTGTCCTTTTTCTAATATATTTCTAAAATTTCTAAAATAAATATTTATATTTGTTGAATAAACTTTATTCTTCGTGATTACAATCTTCTGTCAAATATCTTTTTATGCTTTTCGCTTATCCAGCTTCCTGGAGAGCATCATGCCAAGTCCCTGCAGGATCTGCACAAGCACTACCAGAATTACAATCGTTATGATCATGATGTCTGTCTGATAGCGGTAATATCCATAACGAATAGCGATATCTCCAAGTCCGCCGCCACCAACAGTTCCTGCCATAGCGGAATAACCAAGAATTGTTCCGACGGCGATTGTTACTCCGACAAGAAGAGAAGTTCTTGCTTCTGCAAGAAGAACTTTCCAGATGATCGTCGGTGTTCCTGCGCCCATGCTGACTGCTGCCTCGAGTACTCCCGGTTCCACTTCTTTCAGCGAAGATTCCACCATACGGGCAATGAACGGAGCCGCTGCAATCACAAGCGGTACGATCGTTGCACTGGAGCCATAGCTCTGTCCCACGATCAATTTGGTAAGTGGAATCACAAGAATCAGGAGAATCAAAAACGGAATACTTCTGAAAATATTCGTGAGCACATCCAGTACTTTGTAAACAACTGCATTCGGATGAATCCCCTCTTTGTCTGTTACTGCAAGAAGAATTCCCAGCGGAAGTCCCAGCACATATCCGAAAAATGTGGATACAAGCGTCATATACAAAGTATCTCTGGTTCCTTCCAGCAGCATTGTAATTGTTGTATTATCCCACATCAGACTTCAACTCCTCTACTCCCATATTTGTATCTTTCAGATACTGAATCATCTTATCTGCAACTTCCTCGATCTCGGGAAGCTGCAGGATCATTTCACCTTCTGCTGCTCCACCAATATTCTTGGTATCAGCATACAGAATATTGACCGGCGTCCGGTAGGTCAGTACCAGATTGGCAATGACCGGTTCAAAAGAAGATTTATCCCGGAAAGTTACACGAACCAGACGTTTGCCTTCCATTTTCTGAATCTGCGTTCTTCCACTGAATACCAGTCGGCGTGTCGCTTCTGTCTTCGGGCTTCTGAACAGTTCTTCTACTGTTCCGGATTCTACCAGTGTTCCACTCTCCAGAACAGCTACACGATTGCAGATTTCCTGTACCACACTCATTTCATGTGTGATAACTACGACAGTGATTCCATAATCACGGTTAATCTCTTTGATCAGTTCCAGAATTGCTTTTGTTGTCTGTGGATCCAGTGCACTGGTCGCCTCGTCACAGAGCAGGATTTTCGGATCACTTGCCAGAACTCGTGCAATTGCAACACGCTGTTTCTGACCACCGGAAAGCTGTGATGGATAAGAAAGAGCTTTTTCTTCCAGTCCTACTACTTTCAGATATTCCAGGGCTTTTTTACGTGCTTCTTTCTTACTGATTCCCGCAATTTCCATCGGAAAACACACATTATCAAGAGCAGTTCTCTGCATGAGCAGATTAAAATGCTGGAAGATCATTCCTATATTCTGACGCTCCTTACGGAGTTCTTTTTCAGAAAGTTTCGTAAGATTCTTACCATTCACCCGGACAGTTCCGGATGTTGGTCTTTCCAATAGATTCAGACATCGCACCAGTGTACTTTTACCCGCTCCGGAGAGACCGATAATGCCGAAAATCTCTCCCTTTTCTATGGAAAAACTGATGTTTCTGGCCGCCTCTACCGTCCCGTTTTTTGTGGAAAAGCTTTTACAGAGGTTTTCTACCTGTATCATCGGTTCCATTTAAACTGTTCCCCCGTTCCCTTGAAATATCTGTGTTACAACTTATTCATCAATACTCCCAGCCGTATTATTCTGCAGCTTCTTCTGTAGTCTCTGTTTCTGTGTCTGTAGTAACATCTGCTGTTTCTTCTTTATCAGCATCTGCATCTGCGGAATCTTCAAAAGGTATAACTGCTCCGTCATACTTCTCATTAATAAAGTCTTTGATCTCATCGGATTTCAAAGTATCTACCAGTGCTTTGATTGCTTCACTCTCTTCATTTCCTTCTTTGACCGCGATTACATTTACATATGTTTTTGCTGCTTCAGAATCAGATGTCTCATGAGCGATAGAATCTTTGGATACGGAATATCCTGCCTGCAGAGCATAGTTTCCATTCAGCACGACAAATGCGACTTCATCCTTAACACGGGAAACCTGTGCAGCTTCCAGTTCTTCGATCTTGATATTCTTCGGATTTTCTTCAATATCTTTCACAGTTGCTTCCAGTCCGGCTCCGTCTTTCAGTGTAATCACACCGTTATCCTGGAGAAGAAGAAGTGCTCTCGCTTCGTTTGTCGTATCGTTTGGAACTGCAATGGTATCACCATCTTCCAGTTCATCCAGTGCTTTCTTTGTTCCAGGATAAATTCCAAATGGTTCATAATGGATACCACCTGCATTTACCAGATGTGTTCCCTGCTCTTCATTGAAATTGTCCAGGTATGGGATATGCTGGAAATAGTTTGCATCAAAATCACCGCTTTCTACTACCAGGTTCGGCTGTACATAATCGTCAAATACAGTTACTTCAAGGTCCCAGCCTTCTTTTTCAAGGATTGGTTTTGCTTCTTCAAGGATTTCTGCATGTGGTGTAGCGGATGCTGCTACTTTAATGGTTCCTTTTTCTGCATCAGCGCTTACCAGAACGCCGTTTGCTGTGATTGCTCCGATTGCCAGTGCTGCTGCAAGTGATACTGTGATAATTTTTGTGTTTTTCATAATAAATTCCCTCTCTTTTCTCGTTCTATTTAAATTTTCTTATATTTTGTTTTATTTTTCTCTATTCAATTGTATTCTATATTCAGTTGTAAATTCGGATTACCTGTCAGATAAGCTTAAAAAGGCAATAAAAAAACAGGAACCCATGTCGGATTTTCCTGTTCATGTAATCTACATTGTATCTGATCGATACATTTATATTCACATTCTTGACATCTTATTCAGACTGCATTACTCTGATCCGCTGATGCCACAGGAAGTTTCCGATACATTAAAGCACAGTTAGACATACACATGTACATTCGCATTTCCTTATCCATCATACACATGACATTTCTCTGTTCTGCATTCTTTGTAAACATGATTCTTCCTCCTTGATAGTTTTCTCTCGGTTTTGTTTTCCTATCTTTCCGATAGGTTTAATATACTACTACTTTTTGGATATGTCAACACCTTTTTCAACTTTTTGTTTTCAGCAGTTTTTCCATGCCTGACATTACTGTGCATACGTTCACAGTAACTGCTTGACACTATTTTTCTATAATGATAGGATACTCTTAAATGGCTGGTTACCAAGTATCAGTCATACTATAGTAAACAATATGAATCAACAGATAACAGGAGAAATATATATGCAGAAAAAAGCAATCATCGCCATGAGCGGCGGAGTTGACTCCAGCGTAGCAGCCTACCTGATGGTTAAGGAGGGCTACGACTGTGCCGGTGCGACTCTGAAGCTTTATGATAATCCACAGTGCAGTTTCCCGGGACACCGTGCCTGCTGCACCCCATCTGATACTGAAGATGCCAGAAGCGTTGCCGCACGACTTGGAATGCTCTATTACGTCTTCCCAATGCATGATGAATTCCGTCACAGCGTCATTGACAAATTTGCCGATACTTATCTGCACGGTGGCACACCGAACCCGTGTATTGACTGTAACCGTTTTCTGAAATTCTCTGCCCTTCTCGACAAAGCAAGAGAACTTGGCTGTGAATACATCGCAAGCGGACACTATGCACGTCGTGAACAGGATCCGGAAACAGGACGTTTTATTCTGAAAAAGGGCCTCGATCCGACAAAAGATCAGAGCTATGTTCTCTACGCCATGACGCAGGATCAGCTGGCGCATACATTGTTTCCACTTGGCAGCTACACCAAAAAAGAGATTCGTCACATTGCCCAGGAACAGGGCTTTATCAATGCAGATAAACCGGACAGTCAGGATATCTGCTTCGTACCGGACGGAGATTATGCTTCCTTTATTGAACAGTATACCGGACAGTCTTCGGAACCTGGTGATTTCGTAGATAAAGAGGGCAACGTACTCGGCAAACACAAAGGTCAGATTCACTATACCATCGGTCAGCGCCGCGGTCTTGGAATTTCTGCACCGGAATCCCTCTATGTATGTGGCAAATCCCTGGATTCCAACAAGGTTATCCTTGGCGGCAAACAGGATCTGATGAGCACCTGCTGTTACATCAACGACATTAACCTGATTCCATGGGATCATCTGGACAAGCCGATCAAATGCAAAGTCAAGACACGCTACCGTCAGCCGGAACAGCCTGCAACTGTAGAACAGCTTGGTGATGATCTGCTCAAGATCACATTCGAAGAACCACAGAGAGCAGTTACTCCGGGACAGGCTGCTGTTCTCTATGATGGAGACATGGTTCTCGGTGGAGGAACGATTCTTCCAGAAGGACTTGCCTCTACAAAATGATATAACGCAAAACACCTCACAGGTTTTATCCTGTGAAGTGTTTTTTTTCATACGCGCCTTATTATCCCATCTGTACGATTACATGATATTCTTTTTTACCATCAACCAGCGGAATCTGATTTCCGGCAATTTTTTCTCCATCCACCTCAATCCAGCTGACACCTTTTTGTACACCCTCTGGTTTGTGAATCTCAATATGATATTCAGCATCTCTGAAACGACGATCCACTTTAAAATCACCAAACTTACCCGGGAGACACGGATCTACAATAAGTCCGTCATAATCCGGCTGAATTCCCAGCAATGCCTGAGACAGGTTTACAAAAGTCCATGCTGCTGTTCCTGTCAGCCAGCTGTTCTTCGCTTCCCCAAATCTCGGTGGTTCCGGTGAATTCAAAACCTTTAATCGAATCGTGTTCCCGCTTATGAAACCGGCCATCGCAGTTCAGGCCATCTTCACATTCGTACAGAGCTGGAATAACCATTTTATCCCTGCACTGGTACTTCATTCGGACAAGAAAAAAACACTTCCTGTACTGATTGCACAGCTTCGTAGCGCAGACTTCCTGAAGTTCGATATGGGACAGGTTTATGTAATGATTGCATTCTCCATTTTCCCGGTTATCATCGTTTACATCCTTCTTTCCAAATTTATCGTAGAAGGTGTTTCTGCAGGTGCTGTCAAAGGTTAAACACCTATTGCTGACATATTTTTGGACACGTTAACTATAGTGTCTATTGCACACAAAAATACTTTGTGTTTAAATGAGAAGTAGATAAAATACAGACGGTCAATGTATTTTTTCCGTCTGTATTTTTTTGTATATTCTTATATATTGAAGGGATGACAAATGACAGCAAAAACTTCTCGTATTATTATAAAAACATTCGTTAAAACTGCCTTAAAAGATGCTGATGAATCACCAGAACGTTGTACCAGAAATCTTGTGGATATGGCTCTTCATTTTTCCAAGGGGCGTTTTCAGCAGGAGTTTTTTGAAATGGCAAGAGCTATGCTGAATAACGACAACAGTCCCTACTATCCACTTATAGAAGATACTCTCCGACATATGGACAAGGAAAAACTGATCGAATTTGGCATGAATCTTGGATATAACGGCTGCACACAGGGGGCACATATCGTCCGTAAGATCAAGCGAACCGAAAATATCAATGTCCCGTGGCTTTTTTTCTTAAATATTGATTCTTCCTACGCAGATCTGCACTCCCGTTATCAGGCCATCTTTGACCAGGGTAAAGAACTTGGAATCTATGTTTATTGTCTTTACACTGATGGAGATCCGGAAAAACTTCTTCCTCTTATAGAGCATAATCCGGACTGTGCTATGATTCTGTTATGTAATTCTGCCGCTGTAACAGAAGACTTTGCAAAAGCTGCAGAATCTCTGAATAATATGCTGATCGGAGTTGCATATGATGACAATACAGATACTGCCTGCCTTGTACTACGAGATCACCGTCTTCTGTATTCCATCTATCGGATGTATACAGATACTGAAAGCGATGAGATCCTGTCCGGTTCCTATGCCCGCTTCGCTGAAGAAATGCATTGCCCGTTTGTCGCAGTCCTTGCCGATCCCGGTTGCAGCGCATCCGTCAGAGAAAATGTCTACAAGGCAGTGGTTGGTGCCCGTGTTGCCCAGAAATACCGTACCATTCCTATTGATCTGTTTTATGATATCGAACGGATCGGAAATATTATTTCACCACCTTCAAGCATAATTGGTTTTAAACCAGATGGAAGCATCTACAATATTGGCAGCGATGGAAATCCTCTGGAGCACAATATTTTTAATGAATCTCTCAGAGATATCCTGAAGGAATCCTTCTCGATGGATCAGGAATCATAAGAAAAAAGCAGTCTCACAAAAGATTACCATGATATTTTCTGGTAAATCCTGTGAAACTGCTTTTTATTATTCGTTCTCCATTCTTTCCTGCGTTATTGCAACAACCTTGATGCAGGATTTCATCATATTCACAAATTCTTTTGGCGGCAGCGGTTCTTTCTGCGAGATCCATCGGCCAAATGCACAGATTACTGCATCACAGAAAAAATTCACATAAAATTCCGCATCTGTTTTTTCTCCAAGAATTTCACGGATATCTTCTTCCATAAGGGGACTCACAATATCCCTGAAATGATTAATAAAAGAATTCTGATCTTCTACTTTCATTACCTTCCTATAAAAATCTTTATTTTCATAAAAATAATCACAAAGATGAAATACACTGTCCCATCCGATCAGATTTTCTCCAATCTGCACATGACTCAGATATTCCACATCATAAATCCAGTTCACCAGATCAAATTTGTCTTTGAAATGATAATAGAAACTTTTTCGGTTCATATTACATTTTGCACAGATATCTGAAACAGTAATCTTTGCAAAAGGTGTCGTTTCCATCAGTTCCTTCAGTGCTGATGCAAGTGCACTTTTTGTAATATTGGAATCAGCCAACTTCCTTTCCTCCCCTTTTATCTATCCACGATCAATTAAGTCAGGTTACATATCTGCTGCAAACAATGCCGCTCCCAGTGCACCGCAAAGCTGAGATTTTGGACTGATCACCAGACTGGTGCCAAGTCTTTCTTCAAGAGTCTTTACAAGACCTTTGTTCTGCGCTACACCACCAGTCATCATATATGCTTCCTCTCCACCCACACGTTTAACCAGAGATGCAGTTTTGGCCGCAACTGCTTTATTCAATCCATGTACGATATCATCTGTATGTTTATTCTGAGCAATCAGCGAAACCACCTCTGATTCTGCAAAAACCGTACACATACTGGAAATTGTAATGTCTTCCTGATAGGAAAGTCCCACCTGGCTCAGTTCATCCAAGCTCATTTCCATTGTCTTCGCCATCATCTCCAGGAATCTTCCTGTACCTGCCGCACATTTATCATTCATAACAAAATTCTTCACAGATCCATCTTCGTTCAGTCGAATCACTTTGCTGTCCTGACCTCCGATGTCCACAACTGTACGTACACGCGGATCCAGAAAATGAGCACCCCTTGCATGACATGTAATCTCTGTGATACTCTTATCTCCATCAGAGATTGCAGTTCTTCCATAACCGGTAGTTACCACTGCATCCAGATCCTCTCGATTTAACTTTGCCTGTTTCAGTGCTTCCTCAAGCGCTCGCTCCGCACCATTGGCTGCCCCTGCCCCTGTTGGCATGATCACGCTGGAAATGATTTCTCTGTTTTTATCCAGGATCACCACATCTGTACTTGTTGATCCACTATCGATCCCGGCATAGTATCCTTTTCCCATGACTTTCTCCTTTTTTGTCTCATCCTGAATCCCAAGGCTTTCTGCAAATGCCTCCAGCCTGGTACTCAACTGTCCACTGCTCTGCAGTGTAAAATCCGACTCAATCTTGAGCAATGGAACATCTGTATGTCCCTTAATATCTGCATATTCAAAACTGTAAAAATCACAGAATTTAACCGTATGATAAATGATTCCTTTCAGGCTTGGATCCTGATACAACACTTTACGACCTGCATGATCCATCATTCGCATACACGGTATCTGGTGAAGCAGTTCTCCTGCATACCATTCCATCAGTGTGTCAAAATCCATTTCCTCTGTCGGTAAATTTTCACCAACAGAACGATTATATACACAGGTCTCATTCACAACAGGAAGAGGCATGGCAGCCTCTGTCATTTGGAATAATTCCTGTCCCATACGTGCGCCCAAAACAGCAAGATGAGGCTTTTGTATTCTCTCTTTCGGCTGAAATGCTTCAAGAAAAACCTTCTTATCAAAAGATTTTTCTTTATATGCCCCATAAGTCTCTGCAAGTTCCTTTAACTGGGCTGCAGTACGCTCCCGACTGCATTCTATATCACAGTGAAGCATATCGATCATATACAGAAAATCCATCTGTCCGCTATCTTTTAGTATATCATAAACACTACGAATTGTATCGCAGCAATTTACAAGTACCAGTTCTTTAATATTTCCCGCCAGTACTTCTTCCAGAACCGATTTGCCAAATCCACAGATATTAGGATGTGCCACCTGCTCTGCCCTGTCAAAACCTTCCGGCATTTCATTCAATATTTCACAGTCTCCACCCAGTGCCCTCAGAAGCTCTACTGGTGTATACTTACATACATAATATGTCTTACTCATGATCAAAATCCCCCAGCATTTCCAGGAAGGCTCCCAATCTGGTCGATGTCTGGCCTTCTCCTCCATGACTACGGTCACAACCATCCCCATCCAGGATCAGCATAGGTATACCAGCTTCCTCAAATCGCTTTTTGGCAATTCTTGAACCGCCAAGGGTATGTTTGCAACCCCAGTGATTAAACCAGACTGCACCATCTGCGCCTGCCTGTTTCGCATGATGGATACCTGCCTCAATTCGACGTGAGATTGGTCCATTAAGCGCATGATATACCAGTCGCATCGCCATTTCTTCGTATGGGTCTTCAGAATGAACGGACAGATCCGCAACCTGAGACAGTTCACACCCTACGATCTGTGCACTGTCATTCAGAAGAAGCGCTTCTTTCACTGCATCAGACCAAAATGGAATGGTATGCATCCAGTAAATGTGTTTTCCTTTTTTAGGCGGTGCATTCTTTATATCTTTAAGTAATTTCTCTGTATATAACTTTTCTTCTTCCGTACCAAGAAGGATGTTATTGGTCATCCCACTATACAGTGGCGATACCAAATCAGAAGGAATAAAACGATCCGCCCTTGCACTTTGAAATTTTTCGAATTCTTCCAGTGTTTCCCGACCTCTCGCAACTCTCTCAGCCAGCAGATCTTCATCAATTAATCTGCCTGTCGTTTGTTCAAGAAATCTCTTTAAAGCCCTCAGCTGTGCCGCTACATAAGCTACATTTGACGCTGTCTGTCTGGATGGCACATCAATCGAAAAGACCGGTACATGATAAAATTCTGCCAATCTGTGAAAAGTAAGAAGATTTGCATCGCATGCAAGGTTCGTATATACAATGCATTTCGGTTTTGGCAGAAGCCCTTTCTCTGCTGCTCCAATAAACGTTTTGTGATAACTGCAGAGAGTCTCTGAAAGCCCTGAGTCTTCTGCATTCTGAAGAAATGCACGCTCTGCCTGAGATGCAGTCAGATAACAAGAAAAGCTTTCCACATTATATGGATATAATCCTGCCTCCTGTATCAGCTCACATGGAGTGAATACACTTACCAAAACAGAACTTTCCGGATGTTTTAATGGCTGCAGCATGACATTCATCATTAACTTTGCAAGATATTGATCTGATGGATTCATTCGCTTCGATGGTGCCACGGTAAATTTCAGGTTTTCTGCCTCCCAGCCTGTTTTCAGAAGCCAACGTGCTCTTTCCGGGTGCCCCTCACACCATTTTTCCACATAATTTCCAAATGTCTTTATTACGTCCAATTTTGGTCTGACCGCCTTTCGATGTCTTTCATCACAGTATATAGCAAAATATTCCGGAATACAAGAAAAAAAGTCTGAAGTTGTTAACAAATTATCATTCTTAAATCCTCACATTTTTCACATTTTTACCAAAACAAAAAGTCCCAAACCCTACAAAATCAAGGGTTTGAGACTTTCTAATCGTGCCGCAGACCGGAATCGAACCGTTTTAAGCAATCACAAATACTGATAGAAAGGGGCTTTGAGGACTTCATCACGGTTGCGGTGTTCAAAAAGTGTTCAAACGTTTGTCGCATACAAACTAAAAAGTTGTTACTTTCTGCATAGTGTATTTCCTAAAATGATAATTACTACGACATCAACCAAAATAATCCCCAATGCAATATATACAAAAAATGCAGGCAAAATATTTTCAAGCAAGCCCATTGTCAATGCAAGAATTGCTATAATAGACATTCCAATTCCTATTGTTCTGCATAACTTCTTTTCATCATATTTTTCCTTTTCTTCTTTTGAAGCCGTATTATATCCGGAAATAAACCAACTCCCGTGTCCAGAAAGTAAAATAATAGAAAATACAGCAAATATCACAAAGACAATCCACACTATCCAATCAGGACCTGTTGCTAAATCTACTAATTTCATTTATAAGCACCTCCTTAAATACCGATTTGTCTGTTTCATGTTATACACAGTATAATTCCATTTTATAAAATATTCAATTAAAAAGGTATGCGAATATTTTTTATTTCCGCATACCCATTTATCACTTTATTCTTTTACATATCGAATTAACTCACCAATTTCACATTCAAAATAGTTGCATAGTTTACAGATTAAATTTGCGTCCAGTCTTTGAAATTCATTTCTGCAATATCTATTGAAATTTGACCTTGGGATATCGAGTTCCTTACAAATCATATTCTTACTGATACCTTTTTCTTGTAACAGTTCTTCTATTCTTAATTCTAAATGTCCATAATTCATGTTCCGCACCTCTACATAAAGTATATTTATTAAATCTTTATGTAGTAATTCACTATATAGTGAGGTACTATACAGTCAGTCCCTTGTTAATAACACAAAAGAGGTATGTACATGAAAAAGAAAATCATAGCAACAATCACAATGCTCTGTTTACTGACCGTTCTCTATAATTATCTTAGACTGCCGGACTATCATATTACTAACAGCATATCCTTTAGCAGTGCAGATACCAGAGATACTGAATTGACTGTAATTGTTTACAAATGTTGGAAAATTGATGGATTAATCAAAGACATTGAAAATGAACATAACAAAATCAATGGTACGCCTACCACCTTGGAAATCAAGCTCTATTATCCAACTTATTACTTGCACAATAATAGCAAACCATTCCGAACTACAACCATTGAATATAATAAAAAAGAATAGCACTCTATTACTGCTTTTGAAGTAGTATCGGCTATTCCCTCTCCTTATATTCTTTTGTTCGTATTTTCGCAAACTAACGTTCCGCAAGGATGCCCAGTGCGACGGTTCCTAACAGGGCGGCGGGTCGACTGGGCAAGTGGTCGGCTGAGAAGCATTTTCTACTCAACGACATATTTAACGTTTGATTCTCTCCGTCCCTCATATTTCTCCTGTGCCAACAGTTTATCAAGAAATTCTGACACTTCTTCCATGTCTTCACTGTCTATCAAATCCAGTTTTATCAATACATCAAGGTCTGTCTGATTCTTCGGTTGTATTGAGATCGGCTGAGATGTATCCACAACCACTTTCAACTGTTTTGTCTTATTTGCTGTTTCAATATCCGTAGTTAATCCCATAACGTGGCTTTTACTCACGCCGAATATCTGTGATAATTTTTCCCATATAGATTCATCTCTCGGTGTTCCGTTTCCATTTTCATAGTTCGTAAGCATACTTTGTGAAATGCCTAATTCTTTTGCAAGTTCCGCAACGGTTATATTCTTTTCTTTCCGCAATTCTTTTATTTTATTCATAGCAAACCTCCTTTATAAGCACATTATATTTCATCAAATTTTCTCTGTCAATCTTTTTATCGGATATTCAGATATTTTCTATTGACATTCTGCAATGCTTGTTTTATCATAAGATTATCTTAATATCTGATAATCAGATATCTATAAGGAGGTGAAACGATGATTAGAGGAAATGACTTTATTTTAAATCCAGACAAACTGCAAGAGGAATTTCAGTTAGTAGAAGTTTCTGACTGGGTAGACTTTTCTACAAAAGAAAAATTAGGATTCTACTATACAGTTCTTCTTCCAAAATTAAAGTTTGAAAAAGTCAAAGTAGGCATTAAAGCTAACACAGCGATTGTTACCAACGAAGAACTTGAACAAAAAGGGCAGATTCCAGTCTCATTTGATGGATTACATACTTGGGCTAGTCTCTATAATGGACGTCTTTCTGTCAAAGCAGAAGCTTCCAATATCAGAAAAGTGGGAATGAAATAATTTCCCTACTATGTCAGCCAGTCAGTGCCGGACAACGTCATAGGTGCTGAACTGGCTGACCTCTATACTTGATATATAAAACAACATCTTCCGAAAACAATCGGAACATTCATTACAAAAATTGGGATATGAGGTGAGATTCGTGAGCAAAACAAAAGAGTGTTTTGCATACAATACGAAAATCATTGAAACTCCTACTACAAAAGAAGTATATATTTACGAAAACCCTATTTTTATTCACTCGAAAGAAAAGGCAGATTTAACAGACACAAGTAACCGAAAAAAATTTGATGAAATGTCAGCTCATAAGCAATATGACAGTTTAAAACGCAAGCAGAAGCATTACGAACAGGCTCGTTGGGATATTGCCCGTATTGTTGACTGCAACTTTGATAACAAAACAAAATTTGTAACGCTGACATTTAAAGAAAACATTCAGGAAATCCTGATAACTAACCGAGAATTTAAGTATTTTATCCAGCGATTAAATTATTATTTGTACCATACCAAAACCCAGTTATTAAAATACCTTGCAACGTGGGAGAAACAGAAGCGTGGAGCAATCCATTATCATGTTATTTTCTTTGATTTTCTGTATATAGCAAAAGAAAAATTACAGAATTTATGGTCACATGGATTTATTAAAATCAATCGCATTGATGTAGACAGCAAAGAAAACAGAGGTCGTTATCTTAGCAAGTATTTTGGAAAAGACCTTGATTTGAAAGAACATAAGAAAAAAGCCTTTTTTAAATCTCAAAATCTGAAAGTTCCACACGAAACAAAAGTCATGCTGACCGAAGACATTTTACATGACTTACAAAAAGAAAATATCGTCTTTCAGAAAGAATACACAAGGCAAATTTACGATACCAACGCTTTCTTATCTACTGGTTCATGCTTAAAGGACAGCAGTGTTATCTACATCAAAATAAAAAAAGAAAATCCTTGCGTAAAGGGGGAATCTTATGGATAATCCCGTTACGTTTTCAGATATAACATTATTGAATACGTTAGCCACCTGTGCTAACATGACCACAGATGAAGTCTTCAAAGATTTTAAAATTATGGCAAATAAAAAAATCTTGAAGAATCACAAATATGAAATTTATTACTCGGAATCAGAAAAAAGCTGGCGTACTTATTTACCCGATGAAACCAAACCTAACAAACGCCGTCCTGTTAAGAGGAAGAGTAAAGAGAACCTTGAAAAAGAAATCATCAGATTTTATATCGAAAAGCAGAAAGCTGAAAACCGTCAGAATGTCACACTAGAAGAATTATATGCTGAATGGCTTTTGTATAAAAGAGATTATACTTCCGTAAAAGCAAAAACAATTCAAGAATATGTATCTGAATGGAATAGATTTTTCAAAGATACAGAACTTGTTAAAATGAAGATAGGCGAAATCAAACCAATCACGCTTATCCGCTTTTTCAGAGAAGCTACAAAAGACCGACAGTTCACGCACAAGCGAGTCAGTAATGCCCGTTCTGTTTTGAATGGAATAATGAGTTATGCGATCGAAGAAGAAATTATATCACATAATCCTGTCTCTGATGTGAATTTCAAACAGTTTACCTATAAGCCAGTAGAAGTACAAAGTGACAATGTATTTTCCCGTGATGATACGCATAAGTTATTAAATTATCTTCGGTGTATCATAGAGCCATATTCTCTTGCAATACAGTTATCTTTCTATCTGTTTATCCGTGTTGGAGAAACAAAAGCTATCCGTTGGGAAGATATTGACTACAATAACAGGCTTGTATATCTTCACAGACAGGCGACCTGTGAACGTACATTGAATGATGATTTAACATTCTCAAGCCGAAAAGTAAAAGTAGTAAATCAAATGAAAGGAAATACTTCTCATGGATTCCGTAAACAGTTCCTTACAGACGAAGCACTTAAAATTCTTCACAAAGCAAAGGAATTAAATCCAAATGGAATATATGTCTTTGAACCCAACGGCGAGATTATGACAACAGACAGCTTTAATCGCCGTTTGAAGAAATATTGCAAAGAAGCCGGTGTTCCTTATCATTCCAGTCATAAAATCCGCTTTTACAATGCTTCAACAGCTTTTGACGGAAATAATCTTACAACCCTTAGTTATTTAATGGGACATAGTGAGACAGCTACAACATTGCATTACTTGCGGAATGTCAATAAGCGGAAGAATGACAGGCTTGCTTTTCAGAATCTTGGTATTTCATCATAAAGTGTTCAAAGGTGTTCAAACATTTTAAAACAAAAAAATAAGAGAAACGCTGTAAATTCAACGTTTCTCCCATTTTTAACTAATGCCGCAGACCGGAATCGAACCGGTACGGGTATCACTACCCACGGGATTTTAAGTCCCGGGCGTCTGCCAGTTCCGCCACTGCGGCATATTAAATTGAAAAAATGGGGCCTATAGGGCTCGAACCTATGACCCTCTGCTTGTAAGGCAGATGCTCTCCCAGCTGAGCTAAGACCCCATAAACGACCCAGATGAGACTCGAACTCACGACCTCCGCCGTGACAGGGCGGCGCTCTAACCAACTGAGCCACTGGGCCAAAAAATAATGAAATGGACCTTCGGGGACTCGAACCCAGGACCGACCGGTTATGAGCCGGTTGCTCTAACCAACTGAGCTAAAGGTCCAAAAAGCCGATGATCGGACTCGAACCGATAACCTGCTGATTACAAATCAGCTGC
>ERZ809224.522-NODE-522-length-35869-cov-9.033060_pt1 | contig 35869 bp, 46 predicted proteins | sample MGYA00520513_ERZ809224 | MGnify/ENA primary metagenome ERZ809224 (study PRJEB31576, sample SAMEA3212658) | Homo sapiens | biome: human-gut; feature: human gut; material: fecal | place: Sweden | collected 2012 ... | reverse complement strand
CGATCTCTTACTTTTTATTAAATACCGGATATGACCGGAATACCGGTTCCCTCTTTCCCAATCCATTATCGAAAACACATTCCGTACAATGGAATATGTGTACCGAAGACTACATATCAATTTTATGGGTAAACTGGAGTTCCGTAGTATTTGATTTGGAAAATTATATAGGTCGGGAAGTTAGATTGGAGATTCTTGCTAGCGGATGTATTTTAGGTGCGCATTACGGCTATGGATATTATGCTGTTAAAGGAATGTCCCGGTCCATAACCACCGATGAAAGCACGGAAGAAGAGGTTGTGTTAAAGGCTCCTCCCGGTTTTATCAGTTATGACTGGTACGACCACCAGACTCTATTGGCTTCGGGAGAATCTAATATCTACCGCGCGCCCAGGGATACCAATATTACCGTTATCCAATGCGATATGGTTTCCCGTACGGGAAAAACCGTAACTATGGAAATTGCAGATTTTCATTATGAAATCGAGAACGATTTCAAATATGAACAATCCGATGCTTATTGCCGGAAAAACATACATTTTGATAATACGGGTAAAATCCGGACTTTGGGTATAAATTCTCATAATATGCCTTTGGAAATCGCGGAATGGAATTTCGGTGACGGCAGTCCGGTATCGGAGGGCATTGAAATATCGCATGTGTATGAAGAAGCCGGAGATTATGAAGTAACCTGTACCTTATACTCTCCCGACCGGGTTTTCAAAAAAGCGGTGACTAAAACCGTAACGGTCAGGGAGGCTGAAGGAACTATCCCCGCTGATCCGGAAGAAATCTTCGGCGAAAGCAATGTCGTTTCGCAACAGACCTATATATATTATATAGAAGAAATACCCGACGCCCTTACTTATGAATGGACTCTTACGGGAGAAAACTGGCAACTATCGGAAAGTGACAGTAACCGTATCGAGATTACGGTTACCGGCACTGGAAATGCCGTATTAGCGGTTAAAGCCGTTAACCTTTGCGGATCTTCCCGGGAAATCAGTAAGGAAATACAAGCTTCTGTGACAGGATTAGGCGATAATAAGACCGGATCCGTATCTATTTACCCCAATCCGTTTAAAAATAAAGTGACGGTTTCTACACCCGGCCATCAATTTGCCGGCATCCGGATCAGTGATATTATGGGAAAGGAGATTATCTGGCAACATATAAAAGGCTCAACCACTATCCTGGATTTAAGCAATTTAAAATCAGGAATATATTTCCTTCAGATCCTGGATGATCAACAGATAACCGGAACCTATAAAATTATTAAGCAATAGCGATAGCCAATTTCACAAGGAAGTGTCGGAAGAATTTATCTTGCTCCATCCTTATTGCAGTAAAGGATTCAGATGATATTAACCGCCGGATTCTTCATTGACACTCCGAAGAAGAAAAAATGAGATGAATGCAACTTTTTGGATAGCTTCTGCCTGACCGTAATGAGCTTTGGCCGGATAATAAAAAAACAAAAAAATAATCTGACTGGAAATATTTAGAAAATTTATGTATATTTGCCGACTTTTTGAAATGAAATGCCTAAAAAACTCCAAAAGCTCAGAATCAGAAAATAAAGCATTGAATTACAAGGATATATAAAACGTTATTTACTTTATTTGATGAATATAAGAGGAGAGAAATTAAGAAATGAGGTGCAAAACGGAACCTATTGACTGCCATTTTACCTCCTGAAAGAATTAACTATAAACCATATATAATTGATAGGATGAAAAGAATTAGAGTTACACAGGTTAAAAGTGCTATTGACAGGCCTCTTCGCCAAAAAAGATCTTTACAGGCTTTAGGGCTCAAGAAGATGCATCGTACCGTAGAACACAATGCGACCCCGCAAATATTGGGTATTGTAGATTCTATTAAACATTTGGTACAAGTAGAAGAAATTTAACAGGAATATTAATTTGATTTTGAATTTGAGAAAATGAATTTACACAATTTAAAACCGGCTAACGGAGCTACGAAAAGCTCAAAAAGAATAGGCAGAGGTCAGGGATCAGGAAAAGGCGGAACTTCCACAAGAGGGCATAAAGGAGCTCAATCCAGATCCGGATATAGTCGCAAATTAGGATTCGAAGGCGGTCAGATGCCCATCTACAGGCTGGTACCTAAAAGAGGATTTAAGAATATCAATCGTGTGGAATATAATGCGATCAATTTAAGCACATTACAATTATTATCGGAAAAATTGAATTTAGCCGAAATAGATAATACCACTCTTATCAATAATGGTTTGGCCAAGAAAAAAGATTTGGTCAAGATTTTAGGTAAAGGAGAATTGACCGCTAAACTTCAAGTAAGTGCACATGCTTTTTCCCGTTCAGCCCAGGAAGCTATCGAAAAAGTGGGAGGATCAGTAACGCTTATCGGAAATGTGAAGAATGAAAATGAAACCGAACCGGCCCGTAAATCCAAAGAAAAAACGGCTGAAGTAAGTCAAAATGAAAATGTAAAATCAGAGGAGAATCCGACTGAAGCATAAAAACGAGCAAAAAACGGGAAACTTAGACACTTAATTTGATTACTCATGAAAAAATTCATAGAAACCATAAAGAATATATTTAAAATTGAAGATTTGCGTAAACGCATTCTTTACACTTTAGGTATTATATTGATTTATCGGTTAGGATCTCATATTGTGCTTCCGGGTATCAATCCGGCTTCTTTGGGAGGTTTTACCCAGGCAGCCCAGGAAGGTCTTTTAGGTATGCTCGACCTTTTCTCCGGCGGCGCATTTTCGAATGCTTCCATTTTTGCCCTTGGTATCATGCCTTATATCTCCGCCTCTATCGTAATCCAATTATTGACACTGGCGGTTCCTTTTTTCCAAAGGTTGCAGAAAGAAGGCGAAAGCGGAAGAAAAAAGATTAATCAGATTACCCGTTACCTCACTGTGGCGGTAGTAGCCGTACAAGCTCCTGCTTATATTGCCAATATTCAGGGACAGTTCTTCAGTGCTGTATCCCCGACAATGTTAAGTACAAGGATCTTAGGATTTACGGCGTTCTCCCTGTCTTCCTTTATCCTGCTCATCGTAGGAACACTTTTCGTGATGTGGCTTGGTGAAAGGATTACGGATAAAGGACTTGGAAACGGTATTTCCCTGATCATCATGATCGGGATCATCGCACGTTTCCCGTACGCCATCCATGCCGAATTTATTTCCAGGATCAGCGAAATGAACGGAGGACCTATCATTTTTGTGATTGAGATTATAGTTTTAATGCTTATTATAAGCCTCTGTATTCTATTGGTACAGGGGACCCGGCGTATCCCTATACAATACGCCAAAAGAATCGTGGGCAACAAACAATATGGCGGTGTAAGGAATTTCTTACCGCTTAAAGTAAATGCCGCAGGTGTAATGCCTATCATTTTTGCCCAGGCTATTATGTTCCTTCCGTTAACTTTCGTATCGGTTTCCCAAACCTCCACAGGCGGTTTCTGGCAAAGTTTCATCGATTATAACGGACTGGGGTATAACATTGTATTCTTCCTGTTGATCATAGGTTTTACCTACTTCTATACTGCTATCACGATCAATCCCGGTCAGATAGCTGAAGACCTGAAGAAAAACGGCGGTTTTATCCCCGGTGTTAAACCGGGAAAACAAACGGCAAATTTTATTGATGATGTCATGTCCAAGATTACTTTACCCGGATCCATATTCCTGGGTATTGTAGCCATACTTCCTGCTATTGTAAGGTTATTCGGTGTGAACCAACAGTTTGCACAATTCTTCGGAGGAACATCCCTGCTGATTATGGTAGGTGTGGTTCTGGATACCCTGCAACAAATCGACAGCCATCTGAAAATGAGAAATTACGACGGATTAACGAAAGCGGGAAGATTTAAAGGACGGAGCGGTTTATAAAATAAAGAGATGTTCAATAAAATACGCTTAAAAAAAGATACGGAAATTGAACTGATCAGAATAAGTTCTTTGCTTGTTGGTAAAACTTTAGCGGAAGTAGCCAAAGCGATCAAACCAGGAGTTCCCCTGTTGCATTTGGATAAAATCGGAGAAGAGTTTATCCGGGATCACGGGGCGGTACCTTCATTTAAAGGATACAATGGCTTTCCGGCTTCCCTCTGCCTGTCTGTAAATGATGTAGTGGTGCACGGAATTCCCGATCAAAGCGTATTAAAAGACGGCGATATCATATCTGTGGATTGCGGGGTTTACAAAAACGGGTATCACGGTGATTATGCCTATACCTTTGCGGTCGGTGAAATATCGGAAGAAAAAAGATTATTGGTGAAACGTACCAGGGAATCATTGGATAAGGCGATTGAAGCGGCGGTAAAAAATAACACGACCGGAGATATCGGACATGCCGTCCAGTCTTACGTGGAGTCATTCGGTTATGGTGTAGTGAAAGAGTTATGCGGGCACGGAATAGGTAAAGATATGCATGAAAAGCCGGATATCTTAAATTATGGAAAACCGGGAAAAGGGGAATTACTAAGAGAAGGGATGGTGTTTTGTATCGAACCCATGATCACGCTGAAATCACCCCGGATATTTATGGAAAATGACAACTGGACCATACGTACCATCGACCGTCAGCCTGCTGCCCATTTCGAGCATCAGCTCGCCATTACCGAAAAAGGAACTGAAGTTTTATCAACTTACGAGTATATAGAAGAAGTGTTAGGAAATAATGTAATATAAAATTATGGCAAAACAATCGTCAATTGAACTGGATGGAGTAGTAATAGAATCTTTAGGAAATGCGATGTTCCGCGTTAAGCTTGAGAACGGACATGTCATTACTGCCCATATTTCCGGAAAAATGAGATTGCATTATATCAAAATATTACCGGGAGATAAAGTACAGGTAGAGATGTCACCGTACGATCTGTCCAAAGGAAGAATAACATTCAGGCATAAATCATAAAGTAAAACAATAAATAAATATAAAAATGAAAGTTAGAGCATCCGTAAAAAAAAGATCCGAAGATTGCATCATAGTGAGAAGAAAAGGTGTGGTCTATGTCATCAACAAGAAAAATCCTAAATTCAAACAACGTCAGGGATAAACAATAACATTAATAAACAGAGAAATAGAATATGGCAAGAATTGCAGGTATAGATTTACCGAAAAATAAGAGAGGTGAAATCGGTTTAACTTACATTTACGGTATTGGTCGCAGTACCGCCCAAAAAATATTAAATCAAGCCGGTATTAGTTGGGATAAAAAAGTAAATGAATGGAATGATGATGAACTGGCCGCCATTCGTGGTGTCATTAATGAAATGAAAGTTGAAGGAGCGTTGCGTTCCGAAGTGCAGATGAATATCAAACGGTTAATGGATATCGGGTGTTACAGAGGCATTCGCCATCGTATCGGTTTACCCCTTAGAGGACAAAGTACCAAAAATAATGCCCGTACAAGGAAAGGCCGCAAAAAGACCGTTGCCAATAAGAAAAAAGCAACTAAATAATAAATAACAGCAATAAGGGAAGAGAAAAAATAAAATTATGGCAAAAAGCACAAAATCAACCAAGAAAAAAGTTGTAAGAATTGAAGCACAGGGAAAAGCGTTCATATCTGCATCGTTTAATAATGTAATTGTGTCCCTCACCAATAATGATGGTCAGGTTATTTCATGGTCCTCCGCCGGAAAAATGGGATTCAGGGGATCAAAAAAGAATACGCCTTATGCTGCTCAGATGGCCGCACAGGACTGTGCTAAAGTAGCGTATGATTTAGGATTAAGAAAAGTAAAAGTATATGTAAAAGGCCCTGGCGGCGGTAGAGAATCTGCAATCCGTACCATCCATTCAACCGGTATTATGGTTGAAGAGATCATGGATGTTACTCCTCTTCCACACAACGGTTGCCGTCCACCCAAACGCAGAAGAGTTTAATATTTATACAGAATAATTAATAATAGAAAATAAGCAAATATAGAGAGATATGGCAAGATACACGGGCCCAAAAACCAAAATTGCAAGAAAATTTAAAGAACCTATTTTCGGTCCTGATAAATATTTTGAAAGAAAAAACTATCCTCCGGGACAACACGGACAGGCAAAAAAACGTTCCAAGTTATCGGAATATGGTTTACAGCTTCAGGAAAAACAAAAAGCGAAATATACCTACGGAATGCTTGAACGTCAGTTTAAAAAACTGTTCCAGAAAGCGGTAACCAAAAAAGGGATCACGGGCCAGAATTTAATGAAACTGATCGAATCACGTTTAGATAATGTAGTATACCGTCTGGGCATCGCCCCTACCCGCGCAGCCGCACGTCAACTCGTAAACCACAGGCATATTATGGTTAACGGTAAAATCAACAATATTGCCTCTACACTTATCGTGCCGGGTGATATCGTGGCTGTTCGCGAACGTTCAAAAGCTTTGGAAGTTATTACCAATTCATTGAACGGCAGGTCAAACCCCTACTCATGGCTGGAATGGGATTCTTCCCTGATGTCCGGTAAATTCATGAATTATCCAGAAAGAGACGAAATTCCTGAAAATATCAATGAGCAGGCAATCGTGGAATTGTATTCTAAATAATAATTGATACAAATCCATTTAGAAATTTAAAATTAAATAAAACAAATAAGCATACAATGGCTATATTAACGTTTCAAAAACCTGATAAAGTTATTATGACGGAAGCCGACGATTTTCATGGCACATTTGAATTTCGTCCTTTACAACCCGGCTACGGTACTACCATCGGTAATGCCCTACGCCGTGTGCTTCTTTCATCTTTGGAAGGTTATGCAATTACCTCTATTAAAATAGAAGGCGTTTCCCAGGAGTTTTCATCTGTTCCGGGAATCATGGAAGATGTTACGGATATGGTTCTGAACCTCAAACAAATCAGGTTTAAGAACAAAATTGAAAATAACTTCGCGGAAAAAGCTACCATCGTAATATCCGGACAGGAAAATTTTACGGCCGGCGATATGAACAGGTTCCTCAACTTTTTCCAGGTATTAAACCCGGAATTATTGATCTGCCGCATGGAACCTTCCGTAAAACTCGTTATGGATATCACTATCGATAAAGGCCGCGGTTATGTTCCCGCCGAAGATAATAAATCTTTACATGAAGGTATTGATGTAATTACGATCGATTCTATCCATACCCCGGTTAAAAACGTACAATTTACCGTTGATAACTACCGGGTTGAACAACAAACCGATTTTGAAAAACTTATTTTCGAGATCAACACCGATGGTTCTATCCATCCTAAAGAAGCTTTGAAAGAAGCCGCTAAAATATTGATCCAGCATTTTGTCCTCTTCTCGGACGAAAAGATCGCCGCAGATCTCAGTGACAATACGGAAGTGAACGAAGAGTTTGATGAAGCTTCTCTGGTTACCCGTCAAATATTGAAATCTAAACTTGCGGATATGGACCTGTCCGTTCGCGCCCTTAACTGTTTAAAATCTGCCGAACTGGAAACTTTAGGGGATTTAGTCGCTATCCAAAAAAGCGATTTATTGAAATTTCGCAACTTTGGAAAGAAATCTTTATCTGAACTGGAAGATTTAGTAAAAAGTAAGGGACTGGAATTTGGAATGAATGTATCAAAATATAAATTAGATAAGGATTAAGAAAATGAGACACGCGAAAAGAATCAACCATTTAGGTAGGACCAATACACACCGGCAAGCCATGCTTTCCAATATGGCTTCTTCTTTAATTAAACATAAAAGAATTACTACCACTGTGGCTAAAGCGAAAGAGTTGCGTAAATATATCGAGCCTCTTATCACCCGTAGTAAAAATGATACCACTCATTCGAGAAGGGTCGTTTTCTCCTATTTACAGGATAAGGAAGCCATTACGGAACTTTATCGCGAAATAGCTACCAAAATAGCTACACGTCCCGGAGGATATACCCGTATTTTAAAAACCGGATTCAGACAGGGTGACAACGCAGAAATGTGTATCATCGAACTGGTGGACTATAATGAAACTTATACCTCTGGCGAAACCAAGAAAAAAACTACGCGTACCCGTCGCAGCAAGAAAAGTACGGCACAGACTTCTTCCGAAGATCAGGCTCCGGCTATGGAAACAGAAACTCCTGTGGCCGAAATCGAAACCCCTAATGATGTACAACCGGAAGAAAATCCGGAAACCAACAACGAATAAAATAATATTTGCTTTATACGTGTCTGAAGGTTGTCCTTTTTGGGGACAACCTTCTTTTTTTGCCGTGTATTACTTTTTCCGGAGTGAAACGGCTAATTCGTTAAGCCTTCTTTCTTCATCCGTAGCCGGAATAATGACAATATGATGAGGCTGTGCCCTGGTCTCTTCATCTACATGTACAAAAGTAGCGAATCCTTCACAAAAAGTATCTTCGGGAGTATTATCCTTATATACCCGTGTGAAAACGGTTAAAGTACTGCGCCCGTTCGCTACGATACGACTGTCGAATGTCAGAATATCTCCCGAATGTACCGGATGTAAAAATTCCATTCCGTGTATTTTAAGACATACCACATTTTCCGGATCCAGTACATTGGCCACGGCAATGAAAGATGACTCGACAAACCATTCCGAACAACGTCCGGCAAATAAAGTCCTGTGGTGGTTAAGATCTTCGCTTTTTACAAGCCTGTGGGTTATAAGTGATTTAAATGCCATTTTATGATATATTAATTGTATTTTTGGATCATCGAAGCGCAAAGATACGATTTTCAGAAATGATATAATGTAATCCGTATATTACCGTATGATCATAAAATTCTTCCGATATTATTATAATTGAACTTTTCGAACCGGAAAATGTAATTAATCCATTATAAATAAAAAATATGAACAAGATTATTTTGTTTTTCATCACTTTTTCCCTGGTATTATCTTCCTGCAACCAATCCAAAAAAGATACCCTTAATATTGGATATGAAGGAGAAAATATTTCACAAAATGCGTCCGTCGTACGGGACAAACATACCAAAGCCGCAACACTCGATATCAAAACCAACGGTCAATGGACTTTGTATGGCGGAGCTTCCGTAGATGATATCGATATGAATACTCCGTTACTTACAGGGAATGGATCAGGTAATTTTCCAATTAATGTCCCGGAAAACAGCCGGTATTATTTTCAGTTAAATACTGAAAAAGGAAAAGCTATACTCGCCGAAAAACATCTGCCTATGGAAGGTGGTTTCAATTTCCGTGATCTGGGTGGAATCCGGAATACAGAGGGAAAATATGTTAAATGGGGTAAAATATTCCGTGGCGACGAATTACATAATCTGACAGAATCAGATCTGCAATATTTATCGTCTATTCCCCTGATCTCTATTGTCGATTTCCGTTCACCATCCGAAATTGAAGCGGCACCGGATAAAAACCCGTCTTCTCTGAAAGAAAATTATGCTTATTCCATAGAACCCGGTAATTTATCAGATTTCGCCGGGATGAATTTCAACAATTTACGGGCCGGGGAAATGGATTCCATGATGATGCAATTAAATATTCAACTGGTTACGGATCCTCGTTACATCGAACGTTACCGTGAATTTTTCAACTTATTGCAAAATGAAAACGATGTACCGCTATTATTCCATTGCACGGCCGGGAAAGATCGCACGGGTATGGGAGCGGCCCTTGTACTTTCATCTTTAGGTGTGGATGAAGAGGTTATTTATCAGGATTATCTTTTATCCAATCAATATCTGGAAGATAAATACGGTAAATTAAAAAGTGAATATCCAAACCTGGCCGCACTCTTCGGCGTAAAACGTGAATTTCTGCAGGCCGGTATTGAACAGATAAAAAAAGATCATGGTTCCGTAGAAAAATATCTGACAGATGTTTTGAATGTGGACCTGGAGAAAATGAAAAACATGTATTTATACTAGTTTCCGGAAATTATATCGATAACATAATCCGCTGGGTTCATAGAGTTGAATAGTCTTCCTGCCATTTAGGGAGATTCTAAAGGTTATTTCTTATTTTTGCAATTCAATAAATAATAGTGAATGGAATTACGGACGGTAAACGTGACTCGTTATATTACTCCGTTACGCGAAGGAGGATCATTACCGGCGTTGGCGGAAGCTGACGACGATTTCAAATATGTGGTGAAATTCCGGGGTTCAGGTCATGGTGTAAAATCGCTCATTGCCGAGCTTATCGGAGGGATGTTCGCGAAAACACTGGGATTAAGGGTCCCCGAACTGGTTTTTGTCAATTTGGATGAAGCCTTCGGGCGCACTGAAGCCGACGAGGAAATTCAGGATCTCTTGAAATGGAGCCAGGGTTTAAATCTGGGATTACATTTTCTTTCGGGCGCACTTACCTTTGATCCGGTTACGACCAAAGTGGCTGCTTCGGAAGCTTCCCGGATCGTTTGGCTGGACGCGTTTCTTACCAATGTAGACCGTACGGTTAAAAATACGAACATGATGGTAAAATTCAGGGAATTATGGCTGATCGACCACGGCTCCTCTCTATATTTTCATCACTCCTGGGATAACTGGGAAAAACAGGCCGTTAACCCGTTCCCTATGATCAAAGACCACGTTCTCCTACCCTATGCAAGTCTTCTCGATGAGGTAAATGAAGAATTTTCCCGCTTATTGAATCCTGAGACAATTAAAGAAATAGTGGAACTGATTCCCGACGACTGGCTGAGTTGGGGTGAAGAAGGCGAAACTCCTGCCCAATTGAGGGACATCTACCTTCATTATTTAATACTTCGGTTACAAAACTCCAGAATATTCATTAAAGAGGCGCAACATGCAAGATCAATACTTATATGAATACGCCGTGATCCGGATTATACCGAAGGTAGAAAGAGAGGAATTTCTGAATATAGGAATCATTATTTTCTCTAAAGAAGCCAAATTTATCAAATTAAAATACCGGGTGGATGAAAACCGCTTAAACCTCTTTTCACAAGACCTGGATCTGAACCTGATCCGCAGCACATTGGAAAGTTTTCAGAAAATAGCCGACGGTCATCCGGAAGGAGGATCTATCGCGCAATTAGAAATACCCGAACGATTCCGGTGGCTCACCGCGGTAAGAAGTTCGTGTATCCAAACTTCACGTCCCCATAGCGGATTATCCTACGATCTGGAAAAAACTACGGAAACCTTATTCAGGGAAATGGTTTTATGATCCCAATTATTTTGTTAAGTAAGTTTTATTAATTATTGAATTTTTCGGATCAGGTATTAAATCTATAAATTTACCGGTAATAATAGTTCATATATTTTAATTTTTTTGTATTATTGTGCTTGAATAGAAATTTTAAGCCGTAATTATTATTAACCAAATTATCCTTAATTATGAAAACTTCGAAATTCCCCATGAGAATTCTCGGGCTTTTTTTAGCCGTATGTTTTGTTTTTACAGCATGTAATAAAGACCCGGAAAATCCGGATCCCACTCCTACCCCAACTCCCACACCCACACCAGAGCCGGAAGTACCGCAGGAACCTTTTAAAACCAAATTTGCTACCATTAATTACCAGATTACCGCGCAAGAAATCGGAACTATGGATGCCAAGCTTATTTTTGACGATTACGGACAGAAAGCTCGTGGCGAAATGAATATGAATGTTCCGGGAATAGGAAATATTGCTGTAGTTTACGTTGGCAATGAAAAAAGCAATCTTTACTGTATATTGATTCCCCTGATGAAACGTTATGTGTTACTGGACTTGAATCCCGTAGAGGAGATGTTTCTTTTTGAAGGTGATGATGAAGGTTTTACCTATGCGCCGGAATCCACAAAGGAACAACGTACCATAGCCGGAAAAACGTGTAACGTTTATACCTGGCAAGATGGAGGCATAACATTTGAAGAAGGTGGATGGAGCAGGATTATACTTTATTCCGATATGGGAGAAGGTAAACTGGAAGCCCAAAGGATAAACGAAACAGCGCCAACCGGCAATCTTTTCGAACTTCCTTCCGATTACACCCCCATGGAATTACCGGAATTCAAAAGTATGGTAAGTACTAAATCATGTAAGTTCTTATCCCTGGATAAATAAAAATTATAACCGTTAATAAACGGACTACTCGTGTCATTCTGAATGAACCAAGGATCTAAAACGGATAATCAGATTCTTTACTGCGTTCAGAATGACATTGTCTTATATGGATGTCCTTTTATGTAAAATGCCTCATTTCTTTTTCCCTGAGGGACCGAAATTCAAAGCCAATTGCGGAGTCTGATTATTCGGGTCGTCACTGTTGCTGATACTTAATCCCATTAATCGGATTTTTTTGCGACTTATATCAATCTGCTTCAGCATCTCTTTTCCTGTATTCCAGAAAAAATTAAAATCCGTAATATATTCCGGAAACGTTTTACTACGGGTTATAATTTCGAAATCATCATATTTGATTTTCAGCGTAATGGTTCTACCTTTAAAATCTTTGTCCGTTATTCTTTCCCATACCCGTTTCGCAATATGATAAAGTTCAATGGTCATGGATGTCAAATTATCCAGATCATGTTCAAATGTATTCTCCGCTCCTATAGATTTTCTCGCACGGTCCGGCGTCACTTCACGCGGATCAATTCCTCTCGCATTCAAGTAGTAAGCATGACCGGCTTTACCGAATATACGGACCAGACTTTCCTCGCTCCATTTTTTAAGGTCGGCGCCGCTTCTAATACCGTGTTCGTGCATTTTCCGGGCTGTTACTTTCCCTACCCCGTAAAACCTCTCGATATCCAGGTTTTCCACAAAGGATTCAATATCTTCCGGAGGGATCAGAAAAAGACCATCCGGCTTTTTGTAATCGGAAGCAATTTTAGCCAGAAATTTATTGACGGAAATTCCGGCGGAAGCAGTGAGTCCGGTTTCGTCTTTAATCCGTTGTTTGATCTCTTTGGCGATGAGAGTTGCCGAGGATATATTTTTACGGTTATGAGTCACATCCAGGAAAGCTTCATCCAGTGATAACGGCTCTACAAGGTCTGTGTAATCCAGGAAAATATCCATAATTTGTCCTGATACGGCCCTGTAAACATCAAAACGGGGAGATACGAAAATCAGATCCGGACACTTATGACGAGCCGTGAGTGAGGGCATCGCGGAATGTACTCCATACTTACGGGCTTCGTAACTAGCAGCTGCCACCACTCCTCTCCTATCACCGTGTCCCACGGCCACAGGCTTTCCCCGCAACTCAGGATGATCCCGTTGCTCGATGGAAGCATAGAAAGCATCCATATCTATGTGAATGATTTTACGCATAGAAAATCGTGATTACCTGTTACAAATGAGATTACTATCCGGATAAACCTAACAACACTATTTTTAAAATGTTTGATTTTTCCACAAAACCATAGGATCTAGAGAATACCGGAATAAAGATGAACCACTAAATAAACGGAAGAAATACCAATAGAATATGAGAAAATCCGATACATGATTCCGGTAGATAAGTCAAACATAACCTTTTTTTAAATGTTATCATTTCATCTGACTTTTTGTTAGATTTGCAATAAAATTAAATGAAATATGGCATTTATTGACTATTATAGTATCCTTGGTGTGGATAAGAAAGCCTCTGCTGAGGATATCAAAAAAGCCTACAGGAAATTAGCCCGCAAATATCATCCCGATGTAAATCCTAATGATACTTCCGCCCATGCAAAATTTCAACAAATCAACGAAGCTAATGAAGTTTTGAGTGATCCTGAAAAAAGGAAAAAATACGACGAATACGGAGAGAACTGGAAACATGCCGACGAATACCAGAAAGCCCGTCAGCAACAAGCACAGAACGGAGGATTTTCTTCCAATTTCGGCGGAGGAAATTACCAGTACGGTTTCTCGGAGGATGACTTCGGAGGATTTTCGGATTTCTTCGAGAATTTATTCGGAGGCGGTGCACGTGCCGGAGGAAACCGGCGGGCAAGCAGTTTCCGGGGTAATGACTTCAACGCCGAACTGCATCTCACTTTACGGGATGCCGCGGAAACTCATAAACAGACTTTAAATGTAAACGGTAAAAATATCCGTATTACCGTTCCTGCCGGTATTGCAGACGGACAGGTTATCAAACTTAAAGGTCAGGGAGGCCCGGGCATGAACGGAGGTCCACACGGAGATCTTTACATTACTTTTATGATTGCTCCGGATCCTGATTTTCAACGGAAAGGAAACGACATTTACACCCAGGTTCCGCTGGATCTTTATACAGCGGTACTAGGCGGAGAAATCACACTCGAAACCTTTAGCGGAAAAGTGAAAATGAAAGTTAAACCTGAAACCCAAAACGGAACGAAAGTAAGACTGAAAGGTAAAGGTTTTCCGGTATACAAAAAAGAAGGTCATTTCGGGGATCTTTTTGTAACCTATAATATCCGGATTCCCACTAACCTTTCCCAAAAACAGAAAAAATTATTCCAGGAATTGGCTAATTCTTAATTCATAAACTATGGAAAATGATCTGATTTTATTGACCGATTTTTTTCAATACAGTTCTGCGGAACTTGATTTCATTGTTTCTTTGGAAAACGAAGGCCTGATCGAAACCAAAGTATATGATGATCAAACTTACATTTCCGTATCACAACTGGATGAATTAGAAACGTTTACCCGCCTGTATTATGATCTCTCGATCAATATAGAAGGAATAGACGTGATCCATAATCTTTTACAAAAAATACGGAATATGGAACAGGAATTGACATTTCTGAAGCGTAACCTCCAACAGATCTCTCCGCTCGATAACGATATTTTTGAAGATTATGCTTTAAGTGAATAATTGAAATATAATTTATAAAATAATAACCATATCGACAAACCTTTTAGCCATAAATTTGTTGTTTACCCTGAATGATATTTTATAATAATCAAAACAACACATTATGGGCAAAGAAAATGTAAAGATCATCAAAAATCTTGATGTCAATCAACTTATCAATGTTTTAAATGCGGCTTTAAGCGAAGAATGGCTTGCCTATTATCAATACTGGGTGGGCGCACGCTTATTGGAAGGTTCCATGAGACCGTCTGTGGAAAAAGAATTGCTTACACATGCGAATGAAGAATTGGAGCATGCCGTAAAATTAATCGACAGGATTATCCAACTGGACGGTACTCCTGTTCTCTCTCCGGAAGAATGGACCAAACTGGCAAGATGTGAATATAAACCCCCTGTTGATCCGTATATCGAAACCATTCTGAATCAGAATCTCGATTCCGAAAGGTGTGCTATACAAAGATATCAGGAAATCGCCGATCTTACTTTCGGAAAAGACCATGAAACTTATAAGATTGTAACGGAGATACTCAAGGATGAGTTAGACCATGAACAGGATATAGAAGACTGGTTGGAAGATATGGTCCAAATGAGAAAACATTTGGCCAGATAAAGCAGCCTATTTTTCCTGATTTCAGGAACTAATCTCCATTATAATCACTATGCCTTTTATGATGGAGATTTTTATTTTATGATATCATTGAAATTCCAAATCTACCATGAAAATACGAACCTTATACAATATTAATATTTAAAATAAATTTCTATGGAACAAAATGTACAAATCTGGTCGCAAAGAACCAAAACTATTTACAACGGCGTATTAATCTATATAATCTGCCAATTATTGTATACGATTTTCGGGTCTATCGGAGCCGTGACAGTTACCAATACTTTCCGGGTACTGGCTTATGCTTTGCTGGCGGGAGTTATTATAGGATATTTCATATTCTTTAAGGGACTTACCGATTTTCGAAGACTTTTAGGTCCTGCAGACAGCGCCGCGATTAACCGTGTCCGTATGGGGGTACTTTTAGGACTTATAGCTGCCATACTCGGTTTTATACGCCCTATAGCGTGGCTTAATCCTGTTTTATCCGCAATCGGTTTTATTTTAATGCTGTTGGGATATAATGCCCTCAAAAATTCTACCACTTTCCCGATGGAAGGCCGGAAGGGTGCTTCCAGACTTTTCGTGGCTATGATCCTGGCTATTGCCGGAGCATTATTAAGCCTGATTCCGGTGGCAGGCGGATTTATCAACACGGTATGTCTTATTGTTGTGGTATTCATGACTTTATCAGGATGGGCCGCTATCAGGGATTCATCTCCTGCAGAAGTATATCCCATTCCCTAATATCCAATATAGATATTTTCTGAAATCCGTAATATATAAAGGACGGGATGATGCATTCCGTCCTTTATAATATGTTTAATTCTCCTATCCAATAATAAAAATGCTAACATTCTCAAGTTTCCAAAAATAAATAATTTTTAATAAACAATGATTATAACATCGTTGTTATATAATAAAATTTTCAATTTTTTTAACTATTGCATTATATGATTTAATGGCTACTCCAATATCATACTTATTTAGAAGAAAATACAAAAAATAAATATTAATTTAATAATTTGTTAAAATCATGGACAGTAGAGATAATTTCGAAAACAAATTCGATGAACTAAGAGACCGGGTTGATGCCTATATGGATAAATTAAGTGATAACAGAGATGATTTTGTAAGAATGACGGATCAGAATAAAGACGAAATCAGGAATGAAGCGAAACAGACTTCCAAAGATGTAAAAGAAAGGGCGAAAACGTACAATGACATTATCGATGACCGCGTTGACGATATCAAAGAACGGGCACGTGAAACCAAAGATTACATCGACGAATACGTGGGTGAAATTAAAGATGAAGCGAAAAAAATAAAAAAAGAGATCAAAGAAGACGCCAAAGAAACCAGGAAGATTATTGAAAACCGTGCCGATAATTATACGGACGGAATGAATAAAGTGGAAGATGACGTTTATGATCGTTCCGATTATTCGGATTATAATGACGGAGAGGTGTATGAAGTTTATACGGCTATGGATGATGACGGTACTTTTATTGCCGTGGATGATTTAGGTGATGTAAAATACACTTCCGACCGCATGAATCTTCATACGGATAATATCAAAGAAAGAATGGATGAGGACGTAAGGGATGCGGAAAGAAAAATGCAGGCCCGAGTAAGAAATCTCGGTCGCAAAATGGACGATGATAATTCTTTTTAAGTGTGAACAGTAATAACTGATTATTTAAGAATACTAAGTATTAATTTTTTAAAGTAAAAAACTTATGAAAACAACAAACTCAAACAGCGACAACAATCGCAACAACAAAAACTCCAGTACTGACCACAGAGGCGAAAATGCAAAATACGAAGAGAGAGATTCTCAAGGTCGTTTTACATCAAGCTCTAACTCAGGATCAAAAAGCAGTCAGAGCGGAAGCAAAAGCAGCCAATCCGGCTCACAGGACGGACGCAGTCATAACGGACAAAACAGGGAGAGAGATTCTCAAGGACGTTTTGAATCAACCAGCAACTCTAACTCCGGTTCAAGAACCCAGAATTCCCAAAACAGGGAGAGAGATTCTCAGGGACGTTACGAATCTTCTTCTACTGCAAGGCACGGAAGTTCAACTTCAGCAAGTGAACACGAACACAGAAGCGAAGCAGCCAAAAACAGAGAAAGAGATTCTCAGGGACGTTTTGAATAGGATCAATAAAAAATAATATTTTTTATCCGCAAAATAAAAAACAACTTTTGTCTAGACAAAAGTTGTTTTTTATTTTAGATACCTCCCCATGCAATTTTTCTTTGCGGCCATTCCCTTGGTAAAATATCAGGAGCTCTTTCCGGATAAGTTTCCGGAAAATAACGTTCCTGGATTTCACTCGGATCCGGCTTTTCCATAGGAGCCAAGAACGGCGCCGGCTTGGGAGCATCCTGCGGTTCTTTTACTGGCTTTTTCTTTTTCATGACTAATTTATTTATATAATTTTTAACATAAACATTCCGTTAGAAGTTCATTTAATATACGGCTTTATGGGTTTAGAAAAGTCATTCTATTTATAAACCATATTTCAGATCGATCATTTTTATATATTTATTTACTAAAACAAAAAAAGAGTTTCTACTGTTATATATAGCGGTAAAAGTTTTTATTTTAATTACTGATAATATGGAAAAAATGATCAAGTCTGACGACCATATCCAGGGACCTGAAAACGCAAGCATTGAACTCATTGAGTATGGAGATTATCAGTGTCCTTATTGCAGGGAGGCATACTTTCGAATAAAAGAAGTTCAAAAACAGTTTGGGAATGATTTAAGATTCGCTTTCAGGAATTTTCCCATCACGTCGATGCATCAGTTTTCCCTGCATGCCGCACTTGCTGCCGAGGCAGCGGGAGCTCAGGATAAATTTTGGGAAATGCACGACAAATTATACGAAAACCAGGAATACCTTGAAGATACTTTCCTACTGGAATATGCCGGGGAATTGGGTTTGGATACCGAAAGGTTTAAAAAAGATTTCAGCGATCAGCGATATTATCAAAAAATAAAAGATGACTATGAATCGGGAATAAAAATGGGAATAAACGGTACTCCGGGTTTCTTCCTTAACGGTAGATTATATGCCGGCGACTGGACCGGAGAGGAATTTATCCGGGATCTGGAAGCCTATATCAAATAAGTTAATAGAAATACCTTCGTTATGATCAATTCAAGAGAATTAAGAAGAGGAAATCTGGTCAAATGCCTGGTCCATCTTCCTATTGGTTTTAATATTAAGAAACTATTTCATTCCGAAATAGTTGAAATACGATGTGATACCGTTGAAACCAATGAAGGTTTCTATAAATACCGCGATGTAGCTCCTCTTCCGCTGACAGAAGATATATTACTGAAAAGCGGGGGTAAAAAAAACGAATCCCATACTATTGTTTTTGAAAGTTCCAACACCGATATCCCGGACCTGTACATCTTTAATGATATGGATTCCTTTTACCTGTGCACGGAGCATGGCGATAAGATCAGTAAAGAAATCGAATCAGTACACCATTTCCAAAATCTCTATTATGCCATCAGAGGCAGAGAGATCGAAATCACATTGGAAAATCCAAAAGAATAATTCCATAAAAAAAGAAATCCAAAACTTTCGTTCCGGATTTCCTTTCCGCATCATATCACTACCTATACGATGCTTTTCACATGATCTTTCGAGCATGTACTGATATGAAATTAATTCATACCTGTTTCGATGGGTTTATATTAAACTATGTTATTCTTTTAAATAAAGATACAATCCATAATAGAAGTACAGCTCCCACAGTGGATGTTAAAATAGTCCCGAGTATAGTATAACTCTCTACCCCAAAAAGACTGAATATCCATCCTCCCAACAATCCTCCTATCAACCCCACAATCAAATTCACTCCGAAGCCAAAACCTCTTCCCTTAAAAATTAATCCGGCCAAAAAACCGGCTAATGCTCCGATAAGAACTGAAATAAGTAAACTCCACAAAGTCATATTAGTTAATTTTTAATTATAAAAAGTAAACAGTATGAAAACATAAATTGTTCATTCGGTTATCTATCAATGAAAATAAAAATTATGTATGGAACAATTGCAGTAAAACTGATCATTGGAATGACCGGAGTATTATTATTTCTCCGTATCTCCGGAAAAGCCCAGATGGCCCAGATCACACCTTTGGACACGGTGAGCGCCTTTGTAATAGGCGCTTTAGTGGGAGGGGTTATTTACAATCCGGATATGGACGCCTGGCATCTTATTTTCGCACTGGCTATCTGGACTTTCTTCAATATGCTTATCCGGCACAGCCTTCGATTCAAATTAATGCGGAAAATCATAAAAGGAGATTCCATTTATGTAGTTAAAAAAGGTATTTTAAACCTGAAAGCGTTTAAAAGGAACGGCCTTGAAATGGAACAATTCAGGACATTATTGCGGGAAAAAGGTATTTTTTCCATGTATGACGTGGATGATGTAAGATTTGAAACCAACGGGGAACTTACCGTATCCGTACAGGGAAGAACTTCGGAATCTTATCTCTTTGTCAACAACGGGTCTATCAACAGATCTTCCCTCCGCAATGCGAACCGTACCGAAGAGTGGCTGCATCAGAAATTAGAAATTTTGGGATTTGAGAAACCGAAGGAACTTTTTTGTGTGGAATGGACCCCGGGAAAAGGATTTTATATTGTTTCCAGAGACGGGAAGATCAATAGCCAGAGTATTACCGAAGAATTCATAGAGGATGAACTAACCGCATGAATTTAATAAGCAGTAGTTTCATAACGATACAAACAGAGCACATTTCCCTCTTTAAAACCTTTATAAAGATTATCCGTTAATACTTCAACCCACCCCGGAATACTTTGCATGATTAGGATGAACCGGTATCCGGATATCATTTCCCCGCAATGATCCGGTTTTAATTCTTCTTTACGGACCACAAGAAAATTAACCGCATCGGGAAGTATCACACTATCGCTGAGATGGTAAAGATCTCCTATGAACTGATGGCTCATCTCTTTTTCCAGATAAAAACGGCTGTAAAGGCCCTGAAAAGGACGGTAAGGATTGGCCCAATAGGTGTAAATCATATTAATATGTTCATCCGCATAATGATCGTGTATGTATTTGGATATGGTCATCCTACCCTTTGCCGCCGATTGCAGTCCCATGGTAATTAAACCGCCCAGATTGATTACCAGAAACATAATAGCCAACACATAAGTTGCCATTTTCAAGATTTTCTGTTGTTCCAGTATGGATTTTAATTTCGTATAACCCGTCATCAATATAATCGGGAATAAATAGAATAACGGAAATAAAAAACGGTCTTCTTTATGGGGCACAAAAGAATGTATCACGATAAATACAAGCAGTATCCACAGGTACAGGTTCTTCGGTTCATAAATCATAATCAGCATGATAGATAATACTAATGGAATACCGATGAAAAAAGTAGGAAATTGTAATAATTCCAATATATAAAAATACCAGGGAGAAGTTCCATATCCCGTACCGCCGGAATTGAGCACCGACATCAGGTAATTCCATGGTGTGAAAACCGCTTCGCCATAAAACCAGGTGTCAACGCAAAAACCGGCCAGTACTATCGCAACAATACCGATCCCTATTTTTAGAATATCATGAAATCCCGTTTTTTTAACAATTAAAAGCCAAAGCAGTATCCCGATCATGGCAAAGCCGGCCTGAAAGCGAAAGATAAATGCCAAACCCAGGACCAACCCTATTTTATAGGCCTGCCAGGATTTTTGATGACCAGTTGAAATTATAGCCAGGGAAAGCAATAGGAACAATCCCGACCATGTTTCACCGGAAAACCGGACACTGAGGAAAGGAATGACCCAGAGGAAAAAAGAGAGAAGGAAATAGGCTCTCCTTTCCCATTCTGAAGTAAAAGAGGCTATTGTATTTTTAACAAATCTCCTGATGATCAATAAAGCTAAACAAGTGGTCAATAATCTGAGGACCAAAGCCTTTGAATAAGGGTCGACAACCGAAAAAACAGAAAGCGTCCTGAATACCAGAAAAGCGATGACAGGTTGTACCGCGGAACGGATCCTGGCTTCAAATTCCCATGCCAGATGTTCTGTCGAGTTCTTGCCATCAATATATTCGGCGAATTCCAGAATCTGGTAGTGCTCGTCTGCGTGATAATAACCATGACTGTTTAAAGCCGTAATGAAGTAGACAAGGATAGTCAAGAGGAAGCTTATTTTATAAAACAGCCCTTTTCCGGAAAAAGATCTGAGATCACGAAACGGCATTCCTTCAGGATTAATACAAAAGCAAAATTACAAAATTCCCGGGTACTGTAATCGTAATAAAATATGGATTTTATTTCAGGACTATTATGCGGCTTAAAATGGAACTTTCATAGCCGCCATGAACATTTTTCCCGGTAATTGGTCATATCATAAAATGAAGGTCATGAAAGTCAAAACGAAAAATAAGATAGTCAAAGCTTTACTGGGGCTCTTCCTTATCGGTTTAGGGATCGCAATCGGAATTGCCATCCGGCATTATTACTATATTCCCATTGCGGAAACTTTCAATATTGTGGATGTGGCTACATTGGTAACCACGATCTTTATCGCAGTCTATATTCCCAGCATATTGGACAGGCAAATGGAGATCACCAAAGAAAAGAAGGATCTCATTACCTCCCGGATCGACGAGTTGCAAATATTATACCGGAGGATCAACAAGAGCGTACAGCAAAATGAAATAAACGAACATGACCGGAAAATGGTAATGAACCTCCTGGATATTCTTAGCCATCGCCTCGATACGATCACCACACTTTTTTCGGAACTGGATGTAAAAATTAATTTTAGCAAAGAGATCGGAAGTTTAACTTCATTATGCCGGTCTTACGAAGAGTTATTCCGAAGTTATACCGATAAAAATCCGGGAAAGATGTATACCGATGATATCCGGAAAAAAGAGGAAAAATTATATAATGAAATAGACAAGGAGAGTTCTCTGCTCATTTTTAAACTAAGTGACGCTTAAGCTACTTTGTATAATTTGAACACGTAGCCTCGCTCCCATTTACCCACAAAACAAATATAAAAACGGCTTGTTATTTTAATAATTTTTATTAAAATAAAATAATGTCTTTATTACAATTATTCAAAAATATTTATCCGTCCGTCAAACCCTACCGGTGGCTTGTTGTTTTTACGTTGTTCCTGACTTTGATCGGTTCTTTGATCGCACAGGTGAATGCGTGGGTTTTACGTTACACCGTTGACCAGATTAGCGTGTTGCTCGAAAATAACCAGGGATTACAGGAAGGTATATCTATTCTGATCACGATCACGATTATTCTGATAAGTAAAGAAATTATTAATTCCCTGATACAATTCGGACAAAAATTCTATGGGGAGAAACTTCGTATTTATGTTTCGCGTGATCTTGCACAAAATGTGATCGATAAAATACTGACTTACAGATTAGCCTTCTTTACTTCGGGAGGCAATCAGCCCGGGAAATTGCAAATCCGTATTGACCGGGGAATTGAAAGTATTACCCGGCTGGTACAGAACTTCTTTATCGACATTCTCCCACTCTTTGCCAATTCCATTGTGGCTCTCATAATCATGTTTAATGCCAATTTCTATGTAGGGCTCGTGGGACTTTGCGTAGTTCCGGTATATTTTTATGTTAGCGTGGTACAGGCCAACAAATTAAGAGGTACACGGCGGTATATCAGGGAATTAAGGGAAACCAAAAGTCAGGGTATATTACGGATACTGGAATCCATTACCGTGATCAAATCTTTTGTGCGGGAAAATATTGAAGGAGAAAAACAACTCGGTTTGCAATTGGATCTCACCGGAGCGCAAATGAAAACGCGAAGGATCAGTTTTCTTTTCGACGGATTAAAAAGTTTTATTGAGCAGATCGGCGTAGTGATCATCATTATATTAACGGCGTATTTTGTACTGAAAGGAGAAATGACGATTGGCGCCATTATGTTCCATATACTTCTGTTCAATAATGTTACGGCACCTATCCGACAATTGCACCGTATTTACGACCAGATGAACGACGCGTTGATATACTCGGAAGGGTTTTTCGATATCCTTCATGATGACTGTCAAACGGAAGAATCGGGGCCATATAAACCACAAAAAATCGAAGGGAAATTCATACTTCGCAACGTCAACTTTACCTATCCGGGAAACCGGGAACGTACACTTTGCAATATCAACATGGATATTCTTCCGGGTAAAATTACTGCCCTGGTAGGTTTAAGCGGAGCCGGTAAAAGTACGCTGATCAACCTGCTGGATAAGTTTTACAAGCCTGATTCCGGAAAAATCGTGCTGGACGGTATTCCCCTGGAAGATTATGATACGGACTTTCTCCGTGACCATATCGGACTGGTTTTACAAAAAAACCATATTTTCAACGGTACCATTGAAGAAAATATCCGTTACGGGAATCCTGACGCGACTTATGAGCAAGTAGTGGAAGCTGCCAGAAAATCGTATCTCCACGACCAGATCATGGAACTACCCAACCGGTACAAAACTTCCGCCTGGCTACTTTCCGGCGGACAGCAACAGAAGATCGCTATCGCAAGAATGTTCCTGAAAAACCCGCCCGTCATATTCCTGGATGAACCAACTGCCAGCCTGGATGCCGTATCCACGGAACAGATTAAAATAAGTTTGGACGCCATCAAAAAAGACAGGACCGTAATCATTATTTCCCACAGCATATCCCAGATTATTGATTCAAATTGTATTTATGTGATGAAAGAAGGCCATGTGGCAGAGTCGGGGACCCATGAGGAGCTCTATCAACTGAAAGGTACTTACAAAGACATATTCGATGCGATGGCACGAAGCCTTAATATCGATAAAATATCGAAAACCGTTGATGGTGAAGATTTATAGGTCACAAAAAAAACGATGCAGGATCCGCATCGTTTTTTTAACCAGATATAATTCGTTATTAATATGCCGACATTCCCACGACCATCAGGATTATACCCACAATATATAAAGCCAAAATTACAATGGTATATATACCTGAAAGCAGATAATATTTGTGTAACGAATTGAAAGCCTCCGTAAGCATATTGGTCTCATTTTCATGTAATGCTTTTTTAAGCCTTGTCGAAAATGTAAGCAGGAAAAAAACAGGAATACATAATACGATAAGGATTATGCATGCCACAACTGCGTATGCCCACGAAAACTGGCCTCCATGATAAGGATAATACTGTTGGCCGTACATATACTGATTTGTACCGTCCATCATAATTCCTAAACCGATTATACCCAAAACACCCAGTACCAGCAAAACGATACCGACAATAGCTAAAAATTTAGTCCATTTGGATATTTTAAGTAATAATGTGTAAGAATCCTGTGTGATTTTTGGAACTTTTCTCCAATCTATTTCTGATAAATCTTCACTCATAACGTTAATAATTTTAATGATAAATAGTTATTGAATATATAATAAAATGTTAATTTATGGGATAAGTAATATAACATTATTGGATTTAATATGTTCAAATCAACCATTTCCACTATGATCAAGTTTTTTCTCGTAAATGAAAAGAGATATCCGTTAGGAAGTAATCCGTTATTGACTGAGGGAGGGGATAGATAGAAATATAAAAGAGCCGAATCAGACGATCTGGCTCTTTAAAATTAAACCCGGCGAAATATCTCCAGGTCATGTTATAGCGTAATGTGATTATAAATCCTTCACTAAATCATACGTGTCGGTAGCGATAACCAGTTCCTCGTTTGTGGTAACTACCATAGTGGTTGTTTTACTTCCCGGTTTGGTGATAATACCGTCTTCGCCACAATATTTTTTGTTGGCTTCCGGATCGAAATCCACGCCGAAAAAGGATAGATCCTTAAGGATGGCTTCACGCATTACGAATGCATTTTCGCCAATACCGCCGGTCATTACGATAAGATCTACTCCGTTCATCGCAGCGGTATAGGCTCCGATATATTTTTTCACCCGGTAGGCAAAGCAGTTAAAAGCATTGGTTTCCAACTCATCACCCTCCTGGAATCCTTTGGTGATATCGCGCATATCCACTACCCCATCGGTTAATCCCGAAAGTCCGGATTTTTTATTGATCAGGTTATTCATGCCTTTATAGTCCAGGTTTTCTTTTTCTGCGATGTAAATAAGCGCGCCCGAATCAAGATCTCCGCAACGGGTTCCCATCACCAGTCCTTCTACCGGCGTAAATCCCATGGAAGTATCGACTGATTTCCCATTCTTCACGGCACAAATAGACGCACCGTTACCCAGATGACATACGATAATCTTCAGGTCTTCCGCTTTTTTTCCCATTAATTCGGCGCCTTTAGGAGCCACAAATTTGTGACTGGTCCCGTGGAAACCGTAACGGCGGATTTTCTGGTCGGTATAATAGTGATAGGGGATAGCGTAGAGGTAAGCTTCGGAGGGCATGGTCTGATGGAAAGAAGTATCGAATACGCCTACCTGCGGAATCCGGGGCAATAACCTGGTCATTACGTCAATACCCAATAATGAAGCGGGATTATGCAGCGGAGCCAGTTCGCAAAGTTTGGCTATCTCTTCCCTTTCCTTCTCCTTAATAATAGTACTTTTCGTGAAATACTCGCCTCCGTGGGCTACCCTGTGTCCCACAGCGGATATTTCATTCAAAGATGTGATCACGCCATGGTTAGAATCGGTTAATGCATTCAACACCAGCTCAATGCCTACTTCGTGATCCGGGATAGCAATTTCCTGACTATAGGAATCTTTACCTACGGGTTTATGGGTAAAAATACCCTTATCCAAACCTATTCGCTCCACGAGACCTTTTGCCTTTAATTCGGCATTATGGGCCATATCGATAAGCTGGTATTTTATGGAAGAACTTCCGCAATTTAACACTAATATTTTCATAATAAAGCTTTTACATTAATGGTTTAAAGTACTTTTTTTACTGTTTTAGAAAGAGCAAAAGTACAAATAAACATACTAAGATTTACAAAAATCAAGTATTAATTTAGCGTTATTCCCTTTAATCGTATATACCGGTGAACGAGGTTCATAATTATAAGGTATATACTCAAATAACTGGGCCAATGCGATAGAACCATCTTCGGGAGCCATCACCGTCAGCATTGCTTTAGCATTCATTTCTTTCTGTATATTCTTCAGGAAATTGAAATTCTGTTCCCGGAGTGAATCCGCTACTTTATGAAAATCATTTTCACTAAGAAAAACCGTGTATTTTTTAAATTTCTTACCGGTCGGTTTATAAATATAATGTTCTTTTGATGAATTTACCAACAAGGGAATAGCTATGATAGCTAAAATAATTCCCAGTACAATGAGTATGGTATTAACCGTACCGGATGCAATACCTACAATACCCAAAACCGCCAGTACAACCCCGGCAACTATTAAAAGGATGGGTAACGCACGATTAGGTGTCATCGGCACTATTTGTTCATCTGACATATCTTTTATCTGATCTTCTATTAATTGGTAATTTTCCATGATAAATTATTTTTATGATTTATATTATAGTAAATAAAAACTGACGGGAGGTACATTCTTCACGCAACTGTTTCACTCCATTTTTAAAGAGATGAACTCCAAAACGGTTTATGGGAAACAACGAAAGTGAAATTATATGAATTGTAAAGAAAATACCGGCAACTATAAATCAAAACCTTAATTTACCTAATCCTACGGTATAATATCCCCATCGGGATTTTCCGGATTGGAAGAATGAACGGGCAATCCTGACTGCGAACTCCCGGTTCTTACATGTTTTATGAAATGCTATTTCTTTGAATATAAAAGAGATGATGATATTACGCGAAAAGCAAACAATACGGTAAAAAGGAGCGGGACGTTCATAAGAATTATCAGGGAAAGCAGCCTGATCCAACATCTGGTGGCCGGGAAAATCCGGTTCACGGGAAATCGCGGTATTTATATCTTCCGCTTTATTAACCGGGTGCGCGTGTTCAGGAAGAGCATTACTCCCGGCAAATAATACCGACAGGAAAAGGAGCAGAAAAAACCAGCGGACATCTCTCTTCATTTTAATAATATTCTATTTCCCTTTCTACGATCCTGGAAGAATGGTCTGCGTAAACAATGGTCTTATATATCCAGTTACCCTGGTCATCGAACCGGTAACTATACTGATAAGTAGCAAGGCTATATCTTTTACCCCGGTAATGATATTGTTTTTCCTCGATGAGATTGGAATGGGTATCATATTTGTATATATCCCGATGGAAAAGTATATTTTCCGCGTCATAACTTTGCTTTTCAATAAGATTGTCTTTATTATCGTATACGAAAACAAAACGGTTATACAATTTGCCGTAAGGTAAATAAAACTTTTCTTCCGTGAGATTTCCCCGATGGTCATAAGTGAAAGAGAAATTTTTGAAGAGTTTTCCTTCAAAATCATAATCCACAATATGGGTAAGTTGTCCTTTATCATTATATCCGTACGTATGCTTCAGCGGAAGTCCGTCGCTGTAGTACGAGACATTGACTTCCCGGACTCTTTTTTTATCATTATATACATAGGATCTTTTACTGTAAGGTGTCCCGTCATCATTATATTGAATTAATTCCGACAAATTTCCATCTTTATCATAAACATACCGGATGCTTTTTTTGACGGAACCGTCATCCTTATAATCGTCACTTCTGACCATGTTTCCCTTTTCATCAAAAACAACATAATGGTCACAATGATCATCCTGAAAAACTACTGAATCCCGGAGGGTGATTTCCTTACAGGTTTTCACCTTGCCGTTCAGTTTCATTTTACACCAATCATTTTGCGCTCTTCCGGAATGGAAAATTAAAAAGCAAATTGAAAGAATCAAAAAAAGGCATCTCGCCATCATATGGTTTATTTCTGGTATACAGCCACAAAAATACGAAAATTATAAAAAAGCTGATCCCTCCTTCAAAGATAATACGAAAATATATTACCGGTAAATTAAAAATGAAAAGTAGATGTTTCTTATTTTTGTAATTTAAACAGGTGATATGGATTATAAAGAGCTAAGCAAAAAAGAATACCGGGCCAGAATAAACCGGGTAATGGATTACATGGAAAAGAACATCGATCGGACTTTGGATTTAAGTCAAATGGCAGACATAGCTCACTTTTCCGCTTATCATTTTCATCGTATTTTTACAAGTATAACCGGCGAAACTCCCAAACAATTCCTGCAACGTATCCGTATTGAGAAATCGGCAAGACTATTGCATGACAATCCCAAAATATCTATCAGCGAGATCGCCGGAATTTGTGGTTTCAGCACAGCCGCGCTTTTCAGCCGGACATTTCGCAAATTTTTCGGTATTACGGCAAAAGAATACAGGAAAAGTTTAAAACCCATATATGTAAAAGAAGCTATTTATTATAACAAGAACGGACAAGCGGTTAGCAAGAAAAGACAACCCAGGACGGAACATTTTCCACAATTTTGCCGTGTTGAATTAACCAATATGATTATGATGAACACGACAATCGAAATTAAATCAATGCCGGAAATGAAGGTGATCTATTACCGGCATTCAGGAGAATTCCAAAAAATTAAACAGGCGTATGAGAAATTAGCCAAATGGGCGGCGCCAAGGGGTTTATTAGACAATCCGGAAGCAAAAACACTTACCGTTTACCATGACGACCCGTCGGTTACTTCCATGGAAAATGTACGGCAAAGCGCATGTCTTGTAGTCGGAGAAGATGTTAAAGGGGAAGGAGAAATCGGTACGATGACGGTACCGGGCGGTAAATTTGCCGTCGGGCATTTCGAAATAAATCCGGAAGAATTCGAACAGGCCTGGAATACCATGTGCCATTGGCTTTCGGAAAGCGGATATCAACCCGGAGATGCAAATCCATACGAATTGTATCACCATCCCAATCCCGGGAGCGGAAAATATTTTTCGGTCGATATCTGTATTCCCGTAAAACCTCTGTAAATATCCACAGGTTATTCCAGATCTTTCAGGGTATTGATATCCGAAACCAGAAAATAACCGGGCACAAATACTCCGTCCGTCCTCAAACGGGCGGATGTAATTTTACGATGCAGGTTATCATTTTTGATGGATATGATATTGGCGCCTGAAACCGCAGAAACGGTATCCTGTTCGTTCAGAATGATAAATGAACCGGATATGGTATCGGATAAAGCCACGCCCAAAAGAAATTCTTTCAGAGGAGAATAGTAATAGATCCGGGTATCGCTACTGTTCAGTTTTGATAATAAATCTTCTCCCGGTCCGTTTTGCTGCGGCAAAGGATTTATTTTTGATATAGCCATAAATACGTCCTGACTTTTACGGGACTCGGCTTTGTTGATCACAAAAACATCACGATCCGGTTCGGCCGATAACAGTTCATTCATTTTACCGGCATGGAAACATAATTCCATTTTCCTGCCGGATTTTAATTCTATATATTCTCCCCAATCCAATACACTCTCCCCGATTTCCGACATTAACAGGGAAGCAGTACGGTTCAGGTCGGCGGCATAAACGAGAGCGTTTTCCGGGATAAAATCAAATGCATTTTCTTTGATCATCTCATCCATCATGAAGAAATTATTCTGCACATGCCGGTAATCCCGTGCCAGATGATCATTAGAATATTGAGTAATCAGGGAGAGACAGAATAATGCAATGGCAAAGATACCGATCCCGATATAACGGGTAATTTTGTGGAAATTAAGTAACTTGATCCCGGCGTAGGTAATCAGCGCCACGATCAGCATAATACCGAAATAAGCAAAATAGGTCGTCACATATCCATTCATCCATTCATACCATGATGCATTGTATTTCTCCGTTATGGCTATAAGGAAATGGCAGGCCAGCGAATATAAAAATGCCAAGACTCCCGCTATTCCTACTTTTTTCCATGAAATATCAAATTTCATTTTCAAATAAACCATGACAAACAGGAAGCACTGAATTAGGGCATTGACCAGCGCGCTGATCTCCGAATGTTTGATAATATACCAAATGCTGTCGATATGACCGGAAAGCAGTAAAGAATTAGATAAAATCTGATAATAGTGATATTGGTATAAAATAGTAGGATAGGCTGCCCTGTTGGTATGGAATAATACCGTAAAAAAATTAGCAAGACTAAAGTTTGCGGCAAGTATATTCCCGGTATATTTTTGGTCAGGATTATGGATGTTATTATAGATATTAAATGATAAATAAGCTATCGCGTATACCAGGATAATACCTATAAAAGGCAATATTTCCCTGTAAAACTGTTTATCTTTAAAAGAAGCTTTCAATCCCCTCAATTTCCAGCTCCGGATCAATATGAACAGGATCATCAACAACAGGAATTCCACATATATCTCAAAAAAAATCACGCCGCACAGATAGACCAGAGCCGAAAAAACAAGATATTTATTACCGGAAGTTTCCGTATATTTCAGAAATAAAAGCAGGGATAATAAGATCAGGGAAAAACTGAAAGTAAAATAAAAGGGATAAGAGATAAAAGGAATATGATAATTTGAGGTCACCGACGTAAAAGTGATCAACATTAAGAAAGTAATCAGGGCGAAATATCCGGATTTGAATATTTTCCTGACCACTAAAGCAAAAAGAATGTAAGAAACGATGAGCGAAGCATGTTGTATGAATTTAGCGATATAAAAGTTATCGAAAATATAGGCGAAAGAATAAAAAGGTTTCACCAGAAAGTGATAAAACCTGCCCGACCTGAGGGCATTATTTACGGCATCCTCATGGAAATTTCCACGCAGCGCTACCATATAATATTCCATGTCGTCCCAGATAGTAAATCCTATTTGAACAAAGGGATAGAGTGTAAGAATAATAGAAACGGATAATAAAAAACCGTAAATTAATCGTTCATATTTCTGATTCATAGAAATTGCGTTCTTTTTTATTTGAAATTAATCTCTATCACGTCTCCGATATGCAAATCCGCCAAAGCGGCTATATTACCGTGGTTCATGGTAATTTCTATGTATCCCATACGATTTGCTACTAAATAAACGTCTTCTTCCTGATCCTGGTAAGCGGAATGAAATCTGCTTAACTGTAAATGCCGGCCTCTTCCCACTAAGGCCGTGAACACTCTTTTTTGTGCCACTTCGGTAAACATACCTGCCGGAATATCCGTGACCGCATTACAAAAAGAATCTATGTAGACGATCCGCCCTGTCAATTTATTATCCACAGGTGAATAATCGGGTACATACGATAATTTTCTCTTCAAAGCGGAAAGGGAAACAGACCGTTCCTCAAGTTGTCCCGAAAAAATCCATTCGGCCATCCGGATTATATTCGATATCGTCGGTTTTCCTTCTTCTGATTCCGGAAACCTGAACGCTGTCCAGTTGATTTCCGTACCCAGCAACAATGAAAAAATACCGTTATCTTCTCCCAGAAAATAGTGCCCGTCATATAAAACAGCGACCGGCAGCGAAGGCGACGAAAACAAGGAGCCCGTTAAAATGATATGGACCGTGCCTTCCGGAAATGATGTGTAACTATTCTGAAGAATAAAAGCCGTCTGCTGTATATTTTGATAATCCACGGAATGGGTGATGTCGAACATACGAATATCGGGTAAAACCGTGGTTAACCTGCCTTTAAACATTCCGATATAAGGATCCCGCAATTTCCAGTCGCTGATAAGCGTAACATTTTTCATTGTCAGAAATTTAAGTGCAAAGATAGAAAATATAGTTCATTGTTAAATCCAAATAATAGTGGTAACTTTGCGGCCTTTCTTTGAAATGTTATCATTATATGTAATATGACTAATTTACAGGATTTTAAAGAGGGTATCAGATTTAAAAGAGAAAAAGTAAACCCTAAAGAGCTTATTAAAGATTACGGATCAATTGTAATCGGCACATTCGTGATGGCCGTGGGACTGGTCATTTTTATTTCTCCCCTGAAATTAGCTCCGGGAGGAGTATACGGGATCGCCATTATATTACATCATTTATTCGGCTTCCCTATCGGACTTTCAGGTATCGCCCTGGATATACCGCTTCTCATAATCGGTACGCTATGGTTAGGTCCGAAATTCGGGATGAAAACGATCGTCGGGATCATTTCGCTGTCGGGTTTCATCACCCTCATTGAATTTTTGTATGGATATCAACCTTTGATAGCAGATCCTTCCGCAGATTTCATCATGGCTCTTTTCGGCGGGTTGTTGATAGGACTCGGAGTAGGATTGATTTTCAGGACCCGCGCGACTTCGGGTGGAACGGATATTATTGCCACGATCATCTCCAAATACTTAAAACATATTCCTATAGGCACCATCTTAATTTGTGTGGATTCCATTATCGTATTATTCGCCCTGGCCGTTTTCAAGGACTGGAGTATTCCTTTATATTCCTGGTTCGTAATCTATCTGACGGGTATCGTAGCGGATAAAGTGGTGGCCGGTTTTTCTTCCGCCAAAGCCGTTATTATTATTTCCGATCACTATGAAGAAATCCGTAACAGGATCATGAAAGACCTCGACCGGGGAGGTACTTACCTTAACGGGGAAGGTATGTATAATTACCATGAGAAAAAAATCATCTATACGACGGTTTCCCGGAAGCAACTTCCGCTACTGATCCATTTCGTACACGAAATAGACGATAAAGCTTTTATGTCGGTACTGGATGCTTCCGCTACTTTGGGAGAAGGATTCTCTTCACTCAGAGACAAAGCGTTGTCATAATTAAAAAGGATTATTATGGAACAATTAAAAGAAAAAGTTATAGAAAAATTAAGCGGCATATTCGATCCTGAAATACCGGTTAATATCTGGGAACTGGGATTTATATACGATATCGATGTCAAAGAGAACCGTGATGTGGATATCCTGATGACTCTCACGGCGCCGAATTGTCCGGTGGCCGAAAGCCTTCCGCTGGAAGTACAGGAAGAAGTTTCTAAAATTGAAAATATAGGTAAAGTAACCGTTAATATTACTTTCGATCCGCCATGGGACATGGATAAACTGAGTGATGCGGCAAAACTTGAATTAGGATTTATGTAAACAAATATATGCAAGAACTCATTTTTACTCGCGAAACGCTCCACTCCCTCGCAGAACTTTCCGGCATGGAAGAAAAAACTTCCTCCAAAATAGTGGAAATCCTTTCCCGTTATAAACCCGATAAGATATTTACTTTTCCAGAAAGTCATACTGTTCTGGCTGAATACTCTTTTTCCGGTGACGGCCCTACCCTTCTTTTTCGTGCCGATATCGATGCCATTGCGGTAAACGAAGATCCGGATATGGCTTATGCATCCCGTACAAAAGGCGTCTCGCATAAATGCGGCCATGACGGACATACCACCATACTTCTCGGATTGGCCCGGCAACTTTACCTGGAACCGCTTACCAAAGGGAGAATCTTACTGTTATTCCAGGCCGCCGAAGAGACCGGACAGGGAGCCCGTTCATTACTGGACTCCCGTTTTTTGGATTCTTATAGGATAGACCGGATATACGCATTACACAATATTCCGGGAGAACCCCGTAATACAATCTTATGCCGGGAAGGGGGATTTTCCTGTTCGGCAATCAGTTTCGATTTATTCATTAACGGCAAAATTACCCACGCGGCTGAGACTGCATCCGGTTTGTCCCCGGTGGATCTTACTTTTGAAATCCTTCAGCGGATCAAAGAATATGATAATACCGATATCTGCTGCGATGATTATTTCCTTTCCACGGTCATCGAAATACATCTTGGGGAAAAAGCTTTCGGTGTAGCTGCCGGAAGCGGTGTTATCCGGATGACCTTCAGGGCCAAAAACGACCACATTTTACAAAAGACACTCCGGCAAATAGAAAAGGATATCAATCGCATCATATCCCAAAACGATGAAATAGAATTTGATATCCACTGGCTTGAACCTTTCAGCGCTATAGAGAATGATCCGTACGCTTATTCACGTATAAAGGAAGCTGCATTAATTAACGGATATCCATATAAAGAAATTGAAAGTCCGTACAGGTGGGGTGAGGATTTTGGTTTCCTGACCCAAAAATATCCGGGAGCGATGTTTGGTTTGGGAGCCGGCACCGACTGTCCCGCCCTGCACGACGTAAATTACGATTTCCCCAATGAAATCCTTGAAACGGGAATCAGGATGTTCTATACCCTTGCATCTGCCAATTGACCGTTATCCCAATGCCACATCAAGGATCGTCATTACGATGAATCCCAGCATCGTGGCCATGGTAGCCAGATCGGAATGCCTGGACTGTTGAGATTCCGGTATCATTTCCTCTATGATAACATAGACCATGGCGCCCGCAGCAAATGAAAGCGCGTAAGGTAATATCATGGTCATGGAAGAAGCGATGAGCGCCCCTACTACCGCCCCCAGAATTTCCACACTCCCCGACAATTGTCCGTAGAAAAAACTTTTCGCGCGGGAAAAACCTTCTCCCCTTAGCGGAGCGGCTACAGCAAAACCTTCCGGTACATTCTGGATCCCGATACCCAAAGCCAGGGTAACCGGAGCCATAATACTTAAAATATCGCCACCTCCGGCCAAAGCCCCGAAAGTGACGCCCACGGCCAAACCTTCCGGTATATTATGAAGCGTAACGGCAAATATCATCAGCCAGGAACGTTGGAGACCGGTCCTGGGACCCTCTTTGGTACTATCAGGTGCTCCTAAATGAAGGTGAGGTATCACCATATCCATAATCCTCAGGAAAAAACCTCCGAGCAAAAAACCCAGGGCGGCCGGCAACCACGGAATATCCCCGTTTTCCCGGGCCATTTCAATGGCGGGTGCTAGCAATGAGAAAAAGGAAGCGGCCAGCATAATCCCGGCTGCAAATCCCAACATCACCGTATATACCTTTGGAGAAATGGTTTTAAAGAAAAAAACGAAAGAAGCTCCCAGGGCTGTCATGAACCAGGTAAAAACACCTGCCAGTAAAGCCATGGTAACCACGTTCAAAGATAGGAACCATTCCATCATAAACAATAAATTTGAATTACATTATTGGGGTTCCTTCCTGATAATGAATACTTTTATAAGGTCAAATCCGTCCATAATCCGTAAATAATAAGTCCCTTCCGATAAGTTTCCGGCCGGAATAGTAGTAAACAACTCACGGATATAATAATGTTCAATCAGATTACCGCTATTATCGGTTAATTCAGCATCATACCGGGCCGTAATATGATTTTCCGTTACGGAAAGATTCATATAATCATTTTCCGGATTGCGATCCGTAACCACATCTAACATAATGTCGGGAAAATTATCCATACCGGCTGTCGCGACCGTATAAATCGTCGTCCTTTTCTTTTTGGAATTAACGGACTGGGCATTACAAGTGAATGAAAAAAGAAGACACAGGGAAAGTAAGTATATTCTCATCATATTTATATTATCCGGGATATGGTTATTCTCCTGAAATCATTATTCATCACGTTTTTCCAGATTCTT
>ERZ809224.512-NODE-512-length-36309-cov-14.911982_pt1 | contig 36309 bp, 30 predicted proteins | sample MGYA00520513_ERZ809224 | MGnify/ENA primary metagenome ERZ809224 (study PRJEB31576, sample SAMEA3212658) | Homo sapiens | biome: human-gut; feature: human gut; material: fecal | place: Sweden | collected 2012 ... | reverse complement strand
CAGCTCGCGTCCTGTATGGACTTGGCGAGCTTATGGTTCTTTACCATATTCTTTGGAGCTAAGTCTTCAATACAGATGACGTCGTTTTCTTTGAGCAGCTGCGCAGAGAGCTTATGGAGCATATCCTTGCGCTGGTTTGAAATATGCTCATGCAGTCGAGCAATCTGCAAACGTGCCTTATCTCTGTTGCGGCTCCCTTTTGCTTTTCGAGAGAGCTGCCGTTGAAGTTTGGCAAGTTTCTTTTCGCTCTTTGCGAGGTACTTATGGTTTTTATAAGCAATGCCGTCCGATGAAACAGCGAAGTCTCTGATGCCCATGTCTATCCCGATCACAGAGCCGGTCCTGGGCAAAGCTGCTACTTCTGCATCTGTGCAGCACAAAGCTACAAAGTATTTGCCGCTTGGATTGTGGGATACAGTGGCAGAAAGAATTCTGCCTTTTACCTCTTTAGAAATACGGCATTTCACTGCACCAAGCTTCGGCAGCTGTATGGCCTTATCCAATACCTTGATATTTGTGCCTACACACTTGCTTTTATAGCTTTGCCGGTGGTCGTGCTTGCTTTTGAAGCGTGGGAAACCGGGCTTCTCTCCGTGCTTTACGCGCCGGAAGAAGTTCTGATACGCGTCATCGAGATCACGGAGAGAAGATTGTAATGCCGTTGCATCCACCTCCCGCAGCCATGATGTCTCTTCCTGCTTTTTCAGAACGGTCAGGTTTCTGTCCTGTTCAAAGCGTGTAGGGGACTTTCCTGTTTCTTTATATGTTTCTATTCTGTCGGCGAGATAGTGATTGAATACAAACCGGCAACAGCCGAATGTGCGGAGCATCTGGGTTTCCTGCTTTCGGTTTGGGTATAGCCGAAACTTATAGCTGTATTCCATCTTTTCTCACCTCCTGCATTTTCTTCATTATACACGATATATGGCGTTCTTGCAACGCCTACACCGCCTTATATCCTCATACCTAAAGGCAGGGGCTTACGGCGTTCTTTCGGTAAATAGCGATTGTGAGCTACTCCTGCAGAGGAACTTTGGAAAGAGTTGGATTTATGAGTATTTACAGCATCAAGGCTCTAATCTACAAAAAAGGAGAGATCCGCGAAGTTGCAGCTTCGAAGATCTCTTCTTTTTCCGTTGAGCGAGTTAATGATTTCGTTTCTACTTCATACTATATCATACATAGCAAAAAACGCGAGTTTAATTTAATGTTTCTTGACATATGATAACCAATGTGTTATCATATGTCTAACAGGAGGCTGGTATGTACGAAATAGTTTTTTATCATTCCCGCAATGGAAAATCAGAAATTGAAGAGTATCTTGATGAATTAGGAAGGAAGGCTAAAACAAGCAAAACTGATCGAATAAATAGAATGAAAATTCTTTCATATTTAAATGCCCTCACTCAGTATGGAACAAGAATTGGGCAACCAATAGTTAAGCATATTGAAGGAAATATATGGGAATTACGTCCGTTGAATAATCGCATATTTTTCTTTTATTGGAGAGATAATAAGTTTGTATTGCTACATCACTTTATAAAAAAATCGCAAAAAACGCCCCCGCAAGAACTTGAGCAGGCACGATTGAAATTGAAAGACTTCTTAGAAAGGAGTAATGACAGATGAGTATAAATATCAATGGAGAAAAATTCACTACGTTTTCAGATTATTTGAATGACAAAAGTAAAGTTAGCGAAGCTGAAAGAGCGCAAATAGAGTTTGAAACCGCACTTATTGGAAAAGTGATTGAAGCGAGGGAGGCAAAAGGGCTATCGCAGAGAGAACTTGCGGAAATTAGTGGAGTGAAACAACCAGCTATTGCCCGACTTGAAAGTATGCGAAGCACACCACAAATCGATACTCTTTTCAAAGTTTTAAGTCCTCTTGGGTATACTCTTTCTATTGTTCCGATAAAGGAATCATAAAAACTAAATGAAAGAAAAAGCTCCCGGAGCGGCAACTCCGGGGGCTTTCCCTATGCCCGTTGAGCGATAAGCATAGTTATCTCTTTTCGCTATTAGTATACCACACAGATTATGAATTTTTCAAGTCTCTGTGCCAATTTTTATAATTCAACTTCGTTTTCCTGCAAACAATCGTCGAGAGGCGTATGGAGTCCCTCGATGGTTTTTTCTCTCAGATCTGGAATAGAAGAAAGACAGATCGTTTCCCTTAGCCCATTATATTCTTCTTCGCTGATTAGAACGGCATTTCCGTCTTTCGTGCTGATGCTTACTGACTCATTGTATTTAATTGCCTGCTCAAAAAAGCTGAAAATATTTTTTCTGAAATTCGCAATATTGGTGTTCACCATGGTACTACCTTTTATATGTATATTATAGGGCCTAAAAGGGATCCCCCAGAGTTACCCCTCCGGGGGATTTCGCCTTTTTGTGCACAGATGGATTTCTATGCTCTCTTTCCTCAATATCAGTATATCATAGCACCTTTGGATTTGCAATGTTAATTTGAAGTATCGTCCGAATCATCATTGTCATCTTCTTCGATTGGCAAAGAAATTACCGATGCAATGTACTCGCGCAAATATTTGAACGGAAATGGAATAGCAGATAGCTGCCCGTTATGAACAAATGTGATGTTCATCAACGGAAGCAAAGATGTGAAGAAAAGGGGATGATCTCTAAATGCCACAATTTTTCTAATGTTCGCAGCAACGTGAAACTTATACCCTACATTCTGGCTAATCTTGCCCACGAAATAATAGACAGCACCATCTTTTTCAAAATATTTAATATCAAGGCAGGCAGAGAACAATGTTTCTTTATACTCCTTCCCACGAAGAAAAGTATTACCAGATGCGAGTTCTTTATGAATGTCCGAAAAGTTCGGCAACGTGAAATTAGGAGTATTCCAAATGGTATTGATATGCTCATTGCTGCCACAGACAGCACCTAAGATATGAGGTGCATCAGACTTTCCTTTATCGTTGGAGTTTCCCTGCAGCGCCAAAATCATTTTATCGTACCTTGAAGAGCCAAATAAATCGAGAGTTTTTTCAAACAAAGAAAATGAACCATCTGGCAGTATGTTTATAAAAAAGAAATGTGGGGTTTTCTTATCGTCAACGACCCGTACACCAAAATCGACAGCACTACTTAAATTTAAGGATGGCCAATCGTATAGAGAAATCTTCTGGTTTGCAATATCATCTTTAATTAGTAACTCATGAACGACAGAGTTGATGGCTGCATCTACAAAATCTTGGAATTTTTCAATCGTTATATGCTGTATAGACATTCCGGTATAAGTAGAATAAGAATCTTCATCCGGTATTTCCTTGAAAAATTTCTTCTCGTGGATAAGGCAGAGATTATAGCAACTTTCGCAAGGGGTATTCCCTATTTCAACCTCGATGCAGTTGGCTTTCGTATCATATAATTTATGCAGACACTCTTCGGTTTTATAACAGATATAAGAAGACGATTCATCGTTAATGAGGTCAACGACGCGAATTTTCTTCTTTAAAAGAAGATCATGAATACGAGCAGCTGATTCTTTACGAAGAATAGAGGTGTAGCTTACAGATTCCCATTCAGGAATAGTTGAAAAATCCAAATGTGCTATATCCGCATATTGGAAATTAAATTCATTGACGATCTCATTGAGCACGCCTATTTTACTGCGAGAGAACCGATTCAGATTTTTAATATCAAAATACGTAATGGCATTTTTTCTGTGGCGAATTTGTCGCAAAATAAACCCGTTCGGGTCATCTTTACCAGGTAATCGACGCAAGGTGTTGTTCCCTGTCAGTGCATAGCGTACATAAGCCTCAAGAGGTTTTTTCTTAAACCGAATTGAGTCTTGTAGCTTTACAGATGTAAATGTACGAACGTACATAGCTAAATTGAAATCTTTTGTAATTTTAAACTCAAGGCATGGGACTTGAAGAATCTCAGACTCGGGTTCTTTTCCAAATTCTTTTGCTTTACAGAGCCATTTTGAATGAAAGCAATACATATGGCCGGTAAGATTTTCATAGGCCAGAGATGGCGTTTGAAAGTTGCATAGTGCATAGAGAAGCAAATTCAGAATGACATATTCCGGAACTTCATTTGCACCGGCACAGAGAAGAGATATATACGGATATTCATCGGAGCTTTGTATGGCCTGATGTATTATGTTCATATTATTCTCGTTTTTAGCCATGAGAATATAAAATTTGTTGCTGCCATCAAAACAAACTGAGCGAACGTTTACCTGTCCGGAGGGTAAATCCAAGATATACGCTCCATATGAGAAATAATCTTTAGAGGTTTTTACTTGAATAATGTCGTATCGCTCAAAAAGGTTTTCTTTTGATAATTTGTAATCCAATTTGTTGGTCATAATTTTGGAACTCATACGGGGATCTCCTTTGCAGCAGGTGCGTAGAAATAGAGGCATTCGTCGATTTTTCTAAAAGCTTCTGCGTTGTAATGTGGTTTGGGCGTATCAATTATCAGAGAGGGAATTTCTACGATCCTTAAGTCATCAGTTTGATAGTCGTGAATATCCCAGTTGCTGGATGCAAGGATATTTATAATTAAGACTTGAGTTGCTCCGCATTCCTTAGCTTTTCGGTAGCTTTTTTCAAGCATGTCTTGATTTGAAAAGGCGGTCGATTCGTTCCAATATTTGAAATCTATATATATGGAAGAATTCGGGACCTTAAAGTCAAAAAATTCAAACAAATCTAAATTATCAATCTCCTCGAGGTCAATATGGCAAATATAAGAAAACAAAAATTTGCCGACAGCTTCGCCGAGCGCACCCTTATATATATTGTTGTAAAAAACTGGGGTCATAATATATGGATTTGATTTGAAGTCAGTAGCCCAGTTGTTTTCTTCAAAATGCCTTTTGATCTCAGGAAAAGACATAAGAATAGATAGACGTGCATTTTCCGCGGATACGGTCCGCCGATGCGCAGCATCTTTTTTCAGGCTAATATCTACTTCTGTGAAATCACCTTGTTGAGAATAGTAAAGCTGTGTTCCCGAAGCAGGCAAACGACAATAGAAAGTCTGAGCTGCAATGCTGGATTCGTATGTGGTTTCATCCAGTGTAGGATATGGCAAGGCAAGTTTTGAGCGTATATCCAGCCAGTTTTTTGCGCCGGTGCTGGTTCGTATATTCCCTTTTGCCAAACTCATAATTTCATTTTTTGCGTGAATACAGGCAAGCTGATTGAGGTTATGAAGGCTTTTCATTTCGTTCTCTTTATTCGGTGCAACTCTATTTTCATTTTCAAAAGCCTGCAACAAAGCCAAAAATTCTCTATTCATAAGTCGGTTATTAGCTATGGCGGGGTCAAGCATATCTCCCAACTTTTCATCAGCATAAATATATATGTCAGGCATTTTGTTACTTGTTCGACAAATTCTGCCGATTGCTTGAATAATAGTTCTGGCGACGGCCAACTTTACACTTTGACAATCGTAAGGAGACTCCGAAATAAAACTATTCTTTTTAAAATTGTTGCGGTGATATAGAGACATAAATGCCTGTTTAATGAGCTGCTCACTCGTTGAAAGAGATAACTCGTAATTTTCTTTCAAAAATTCAATCTGAAAAACGTAGCGGGCAAAATTTAGCATTTTCTCTTTTTGCTCTTCTGCATCCTCATCAGAAATAGGATCGGAAATATCTATCCTATTCAAAACATATGTTGGGCAGTCTAAATAGATTGCATCAAAATCTTTGTCTGCTGAGGCGCGCTGATTTATTTTAATTAGTTTGTCGCGAACAGCGTCAGGAAAAGGATAATGAATATTCTGCCCAATGCCAATGGTTTGATAAGTGGAAAAGACAAAAAGCTTCTCCCCCTCTTTTAGGCGTTGGCACATCTGCGCTTTTTGAAAATCAAAATCCTGAGAATTCAAAATAAAAACAGAGTCTTCGACCTTTAACTTTCGGTTACAGTCATCAATTATATATGAGAAAATCATATAAATAGTATCAATGTTTAGCTCAGAGTCGTACTTCTTTGGGTGCAAATTAAGCGTACACAATAAAGACTGTATGTTTTCATGTGAAATGAATTCTTTATATGTCGTTGCTATTCTCATGTAACGATTATGAATGAATTGGTCATTGTTTTTTCGACTGCTCGAAAGATCATTTTGAATTGCTGATGCAACAATGCGCGCATATTCCCGATTGCTGAATATGTTGCACCATGCAGATGCGATACTGTCAGTTATAGCTTCGTTATGCACAATCTGAGTATGAATTTCTACTTTATCGTATCCTTTTTGCAATTCGTTATAATCGTTTTTTAACCGGCTAAACTCATCAGTTGAAGGAAGCAAAAGAGTGTCAATCCCATTTCCAAACAGCTTCGCTTTGAGATAATGTAAGTCGTAATTACATATGACACTCGGAAGCGTGGCCGTGGCAGAAATCCCTATAACCTTAGCTTTTTTGCAGAGATCAGCCATGAAGCGTTCAGGGGTACGATTAAAATCACAAGTATTTATCACTGTGTGCATATCGTGTTGTTTGCTGTCGAGAAAAAAGTAATAGTGAAAACCCTTACCGTAAAAGGTTTGATCGTAGTCATAAGCACGAGATGTATTGTAAGAAATCGGGCGATTCGCAAGCCTTGCGGTCATATATTTCATGTTTGCTTCGCTTAACCCAAACTCCGCCAAAATAGAACGAATTGAGTCTATTAAGGATAACTCCTCAGTTTCCATGATACCCCGCGCATTGACCTTAGCTAAAAAGTCATACCTGTCTTTGTAATTAGCTGCTAATGAAGAAACGGAAAAGCCAAAATACGATATGAACGCATAGAGATGCCTTAGCATAGCGAGTAGATCTTCTGCTGGTAAAGCAGGTTTCTTTTCGGATACAATAATCGAGTTGATGCTTTCCTCTTTGTGATGCAGGACAGTTAGATGAGAGTTAAAATCGTCGATCAAAGAATGAAATTGACCGTCATAGAACAAAAAATTTTTGGTATCAAGTGTATCAGGAAAAGCAGATTTCATGCTAAAATCGAGCGGGTATTCTTCCTGTAAAGCATCGGCTGCATCTTGTAGCTTAGTGATAACTCTTTCAAGGCTTTGGTTCGATGAAAGGATACCACTGACCTTAGAATATCGGGTTAGCATTTTTCGTGGAAACACCTTAAAATGAAGAGCATAGGATATTTCTGTAAACAGGCGAATGGTGTCCACATTATACTTGAGCGCATCATTTATAAATGCGTTCAAAAGGCGGTCTTTTGTTGCATCAAATTCATCTATGAATATAATCGAATCATTGACGATACTGGGAAGAGAAAAGCCAAATGGTGTTTTTATTTCATCGCCGTACAGCGTTAAAAATTTGTCTATGGACATAAATAGTATTTGCTTTTTTGCAATCAGCAAATATGGATAGAGATTAACGATCCAATTCCATTTAGGGTTATTGTAAATAGCATTGTACCGTTCTTCCGGCGTAGTATATACCTTTTTAAATTCACGACCAAGGAAACGACGAAATGTAGGTTCAGTGTTTTTTTGAAAATTCTCATCTATTTGAGAAGCATATGCAAAGGCTTGTCTGGCATACCTAAATGCGTTTGGAGCTTCCGATGCGGATTTTGCCATTTCTCTTGTGTATTTGATGTACCGCAACGTTTCGGCATATATAGGAGCTTTTTTGAGTTTATCGGGAATTTTCTCTATTACTTCTTCCGTAAATCCTTTTTTTAAGGCGTCTGCAAAGGTGTCGAGAAAAAGGACTTTGTCTTCAAACGTATCACATAAACTGCTGAAAGCGTCTGAAAGGTTCTTTTTTTGAGTAGTGAGAAAAAGGATTTTCCTGCTTCCGAAATGTTTATTATCATACGCAAGATCGCGGATGCACGCGGAGACAGCAGTCGTCTTTCCATAGCCGGTTGGCATATCTAAAAGAAATAGCCCATGAGGAATTGTATTGTTGTAGCAGTAATCTTTAAGGGTTTGTAGCATATGTACCTCTGATTTTTTTGAAGCTATGGTCTTAACTTTGCATATAATCCGCAATTTTAAGGCGATTATATTCATCGTCCGTAATGGTTTTGAGTTTCCGCATAAGATGCAAAAGCTCATATTCGATACCGGCAGATTTTGCTTCATCAGAAAGGCCGTCGATCTGCGTCTGAATATTCTGAATGGTATTTTGTCTGCTTTTCTCTCCCCCATCAAATATTGAAAGGAAGGTGAGTTCTTCTTCTCCGAATTTCATATTACATACTCCTTTTCATTAACGTTCATTCTCTTTAGAAAACGAAGATGAGTTTCCGTAGGTCTTTGCAAACTCCGAAATCGTTTTCGGAAGCTCATCTTTTTCCTCGGTCTTCACCATATCTTTATATGAGAAAGCATCGTCGATGAATGTTCCTATAAACTGACCCTTCTCCATTCGTTCCGCAATATCAAAAATACAATCGAAAAAGGATATGGTGTTTATGTCGGACAGATATTGTGTGTTTTCTGCTAAAACGTCAAAGTAATCTTTATTTCCAACCATGCGTTGTGCCTGGTCATTTGAAAAAGGGCACTGAACAATTTGTCCGCCAGCATTAGAGTCTGGGTTAAAATAGAAGAGAGTATAATCGTACTTTTTGTCCTTAAAGATTAGGTCAACGTCTTCGTCGAGATCACAAAACAAATCGGGAAAATTAGATCGGGTAATTCGCATGGCTTTCTTATAAGAGGGAGATTTTGTATCCAATTCCCCTGTGTGATCGATTTCGGCTTTAGCCAATAGTGAATATACAGCTTTTTCTAATTTGTCGGGCCTATTAGTGTATAGCTCATTGGGCGACGCAAAATCAACTTCTGAAAGCAGCCTATCTGCTTCGAGGATCCTCTCCTGCAAATAGGCGCAGTAAGTTTCGGGTGTCAACTCTTTAAAAGCAAAATCATGAATGCGAAGGGATACATTTCCTTCGGTTATCCAAAGCGTTGGTTTGTACTTGTCATTTTGCCAAAACACAGAATAGTTTCTTAGGAGCGAATACAGGTTATCGCTGTATTCTGTTGACTCCATATTACCCGTCTCAGAATAGTAATGTGCTTCAAACTTCATATGAACCTCTCCCAATTAAAAATTAGAGTAAATGACTGAGATTATCGATTGTATCTTTCCAAATTTCTAATAACCCGGTACGTGTTTCGGGGTATATTAAAGCTAAAATGCCAATGATAGCAAGCAGCACGAGAAGAATATTGGCAACGGTCCTTAAAGCAGTTGTAACTGTTTTGACCGTGAACTTTGCCATGTTGCTTTTTTCAACAACAACGACGTTGGGATCATCAATATGGTGTTTCGATTTTAATTCATTCTGCTTTTTTTCTTGTTCCTGCTGTTGCCTGTATCCAGTAACCAGTACATTGTTGAATTTCGCCATAGGTTTAATCCTTCTCTTTCTCTGCACCAGAAATACGGTCGTTTGCAAACAACTTGGCAAAATCGGCCACGCCTCGAACAGAAGGAAGCGCCGTTTCGCGATCAGAGTTCTTCTTTTTATTCTCTTTGATGACATCATTTGCGTGATTTTCCATGATGCTCCGAATGTCGTCCATATAGTTTGTTTCGGTTTTATCATATGCACGCTTCATATCTGCAAGAGGGGTCGGCGATTCAAGTAAAGCTTTACACTTTTCTATACTAAAATTGTTTTCTTCCTGTGTCATTAAAATGTCTTCTCGAACAGAGTAAGAGAACGCGTGAAATAAAATTTCCTCGGGAGGTAAGCTCAGAAGCCAATTTCTATAATGCTCCTGTTCTTCAAACATACGGTTATACAGCTCCGAATTTAACTCTTCTTTTAATTCCGCATTTTCTGTATGGGTAGTGTTTTGGTCAGTAGAGTAATTCAAATTCCCGGCTGCCATTTTAACTTCATCTCCATCTAAAGTAGTAGTATTTGAAATGGTTTTTGTTTCCGCAGTTTGCAGTGCTGGTTCAACATCCAGCTGAGGGGCTTTATTAAGCTCTAATTCGAGCTTTTTCTCGATGAGATCATAGAAAGCGTCGGCTTCATCTCTTATATATATCATGGCGTTCATGATTTCTTGCTCTGTGTGATTGCTACTCCATGCAGCAATATATGGAAAGCTAAAACCACTTGTGTCTAATCCGAGTTTATGGGTCACAATATAGGAAAGAGATTCCGCCTGTATTTCGCGGCTGTCACGGTCCGAAATAACTTTCAGATGTTCTTTTGCCTCTTCAAATCTCGTTTTATCGTGCATATAGGCATGTCCAATTTCGTGAATGAGGACTTCGACGGTTTTAGCGTCTTCCATATCATTGCGAATGTAAATTTGCTCGGCAGTATAAGAACAACGTCCGTCGCAGCCTTCCTGCAGCTCATCTGTATATTCAACCGGGAAAGGAGCAATTTCTTCAAGCACTTTTTTAAGAGCGCCGTAGTTCTCTACTTTTTCCGATGTTCCTGAATAGCTTAATTCAGGAATAGGTTCACCTTCTGTCTGGGATACATCAAACGTAGAAGTAACATAGAACTTGTTGGCAAAAACCTTCTCTTTAACTTTTTTGGTTTGTTCTTTACCGTTTTCATCGAGTATCGGCTTGCCATCATCATCAAGCACAGGAACTTCACGCAGTACAGTTTCCGTAATTGGCGCAAGAATTTTTAATCCTTTTTCGCCGGCTTTAACATACCTTTTTTTGTTTTTCCATGTGTTAAATCCGGCACACAGTGAAGCTGATGGGTTTTGCATGTAAATCAGCATGGTATTATTAAAGGAATACTGGTGAAAGCCGTCATAAAAATTCAGCCAACGTTTGTAGTCCTCACTGTTGCGTATCAGCTTTATGCCGTTATATGCCTCTTTGATGAGGCTTCCAGCTTCAATAGTGCTTGCCTTATCTTTTGTGCGGAGCAGGAAATGCTCCATATATCGGCTTTTAGTGAGATCAACAAGGGTATTTTCAATGTCCGTGTAGTGTGCATTGATATATTTGACCTCTTCTTTACGGCGGTCGGCATCCTCTGAAAAAGTAAACCCAGATAAAGATAAAACTTGAGCTTCATCTTCGCTCCCTTTACTCTGATCGCTGTAGATCATGAATTTACCGGGAATATTAGGGGCATAATCGCGTACAACGTCAAAGTCTACTGTGCCGTCGCTGTTATATGCTAAATTATCGAGGGAGTAGGTAAGACTTCCATAAAAGGCTTGCAGTTGCTCATCCGTTACGTAGACGAGATCATCAAAATTCAAAACCTCGAGGCAGTTTTCGTAAAAATCCTGAAAGGTGTCATATTCCTCTTTGTCGATAACATGACCGTCAAGTGTACGCATCAAGTAATATCTTTCAAGATCAAGTGTCACTTGAATTGGAATTTCGGCGTCCGTAATAGTGGTATAGGCAATGTTCACTGAGGATAGTTTTGTAAAGTCTGTTGCGTTGCCAAATTCTCCGATACAAAATGAATTGATGAGATTTTTAGCTTGCTCCAGTTCCTTATCTGAAATATTCACAATACACTCCTTCTTTCTATACATCAAATAGAAGCTTGATATTCACAAACTTCCCGGTATCCTCCAACGCTATATCGCAGTTGAATTTATTTCCTTTGCTTGATGTCAGTCCCTTAATCGGAACCGATTTATTTGCAAGCAATTTTGTAACAAGGGAGGTTGTTATTGGTTTTTTGAAGTTTTTAGAAAAGTTATTATCTTTCCAGATTGCAAAGCCGCACGATGTATTTTCACAACGATAACCTTTAGCATTTTCAATGACGGCATTACCACACCGTGGGCATTTACCGACAATATTAGCTGAACGGAAAACCTTATGCATTTCTGCCCCGTTTACCCTGAGCTCCACTTCCAAATCTCGAATAATCTTCTGAGTTAGAAAAACGATTTCCTCTTGAAATTTATGTGGCTGATAGTTCCCCTGTGCAATCAAATTAAGCTTTTCTTCCATTTTGGCCGTAAGAACGGCGTCACACAGGGAAGGATCAACTTTACTGATAAGCAGTTTACCTTTTTCAGTCGGAACCAGGTGCTTCTTGATACGTTCTGCATATCCGTCCCGAATAAGAGATGTGATAATTTCGGCCCTCGTCGCCGGAGTGCCTATTCCACAATCGCTTATCGTTTTTCGCAAATTTATTTCGGCTATGGTTCTACCGGCATTTTCCATGGCCGACAATAAAGAACTGTCTGTATATCTCTGAGGTGGCTTTGTGTACTTATCTTCACTCGATACGGAATGCAAATCTAATATGTCACCTACAGCACACGTGGGAATGATCTGCTCAACGAAGTCTTCATCCGAAGCTTTATCGTTTGGTTCGGGTGCTTTAATAGATAACCGATTTTTAAGGTCTTCTTCCACTTCTTTATAGCCTTTTCGGATAGGTGTTGAGCCAGTGCAGCTAAACGTATGGTCGCATATATTTACTTTTAATTCTGTTCGGTAATACTCGTAATCTGGGGATAGCGCCGCAAATAGGCGGTACATAATGAGCAAAAAAAAGTTTTTTTCATTTCTGGAAAGCTCATCAATGTGGGCTTTTATGGCGGTATCCGTTGGCACGATAGCATAGTGCTCTTCGGATGCTTTGTCGTTTACCAGACGTTTTGGGATCGTCAAAGTGATGTTCTCTACACGCAAAAAACGTGCTGCCAATTTAGCTGCTCGTTCGTGAATAACATCAACCATATCAGAAGTCAGATAGAAACTTTCTACGCGGGGATACGTAGTGAGCTTATTATCATATAGACTTTGTAGAATGGAAAGGGTTTCGTCTGCTGTATAGCCAAACAAAGCATTGGCGTCTTTCATGATCTGTGTGGTGTTATATAGCAGCGGTGCAGCCTTCTTCTTTTCAGTATGGCTATACGCATTTACTACGGCCTCAGATAGCCGATAGCTGCTTAGAATATCTCCCATAACATCTTTGTTTGATGTTTTAAAGAAGGTCTTGAAGTTTCCATGATCTGCCGTAAGGCGATAGTATAATTCGGGCTTGAAATTTTCAATTTCCTGCTCGCGCTGCACAATAAAAGCCAAAATGGGGGTTTTAACTCGACCAACCGGCAATTTTACATTGAATGCTGTCGTGTACGCACGAGTGCCGTTAATTCCAATTATCCAATCTGCAATAGCTCTGCTGTTACCAGCTTGGTACAGGTTATTATACTCACTGTCCGGGCGCATTGTTTTGAGCCCGTGCCGATAAGCTGCATCTTCGGTCGAAGACACCCAAAGCCTATATACAGGTTTATTTCTAACAAGGCTACTCTTCTGAATAGCATAGCTAAAGATGCGTCTAAAGATCAGCTCTCCTTCGCGCGCGCTATCCGTTGCGCAGACAATACCATCAACGCGCATGTCGGCCATCAGATCACAGACAATATTGCATTGCTTTACAGTTTCTGGCGCTGTAACATATTTAAATTTATCTGGGATGATTGGTAGATCGTTGAACTGCCATGTCTTATAGCCATAAATATCTGGCATGGCAAGTTGCAGCAGATGACCGATGCAATACGTAACAATGAAATTATGCCCTTCAAAGTAGCCGTCATTTTTCTTTGTTGCACCAACGATGCGTGCTAATGAGGCTGCCACTGATGGTTTTTCTGCAACGATCAATTTCACTTGTTTACACCCTTTCCCCCTGAGAAAAGTCCTAAAAAGCCGCGCTTTTTCTGCGGTATCGTAACATTTTTAGCTTCGGTAATTGCGGCATATACGGGATTATTGGCCGCATTTAATGTGAAGGCATCCGGTGTGTATGCGGAAAAATATGTGTGATCGCCCGCGGCTTCCATGAGCTCTTTAATGTCGTCCATATCAGCTTCTGGTACGAAGCTGAAAATGTAATGAACATTATTGTTATAGATGATGTTCGAGGCATACGATTGTGACCCTCGCCTAACGAAATCAGAATAGCTATCTAACTCATACGGGGATGAGCCGCATACCAAAATCCGAATATCTTTTTCAAGCCATTCTGTTACGGAGAAATCATGTCCGAAGTCATAAACTAAATATTCATATCCCATGGCTTTAATTTCCGCTATATGCTCTGGAGCTGCGTACATATCAACGTTGGCGAACGTTACTCGGCCAATGTCATTGTCTACATCTTCAAGCTGAAGAATATCTTTTGTTCTACCTACAAAATCGTATCCGCTATGGTTGTATTGAATATAGCACGCCCGATGGCCCATGAATTGAAGATATTTAACGAGCTGCAATGCCTGTGTGGTTGTACCGATGCGGTCACAGCATCCTCCAATGGCTATGACAATCTGTTTCCCCACAGAATTATCGCTGTGCTCGGCAATGGTTTCTATCGGCTCTTCATGTGCAATATCTTCAACAGTTGCATATCCTGCGAGGCAGAGCTGTAATTCATCTTTGGCTGGACCGTTAAGGCTATTTAACACAAAGCAGTGAAACCCTTCTTCAACCAAAGCGACAACTATATTGGTCTTTTTGCTCCCGCCGATAAAAAAGAAAACAAACTGCGCTTGGGTGGCCATCGACATTTTTTTGATTTCTGAAGCTACTACATGGAAGTCATCCCTAAACTGTTTAAGATCAAAAATGACCGTTTTGTAGTTGTCAGCGATAACCAGGTCTCTGCATTTTTCGACGTCTTGAATTGTCCCTGTGTATGTGACGGGAAGTTCCGTCATGTCGCTAAGTAAGTGTCCTGCCATTTCAGAGCCAACGAAGAGAATGCCTGCCATATAATTTCCTTCTTTCTATTTTATTTGGTTATGGTACTGTCCGTGATATACGGTAAATCATCAATCGAAGTTACATGCGACTTTACAATAATGCCATTAAAATCGCTCTTACAATAGTATTCGCGATCATCCAGTATCGCGATCGGGCTGATGTTGTGTTGCTTGCACACGGTACGCATCTTTTTAGCCCGCACACCATAGTGCTTACACAGGTTTGTCATTGAAATGAGATCGTTTTCGAGTATGTTTTTGATTTCTCGGCGATCTTCATCGTTCACTAAATCAATCATGGTACTCACTCTCTTTCGCTGCCAACATCGTGTCCTTTATCCGTCTTTTTCTTTACCGTTCTCTTTCTTACTACGTTCTTCTTTGCCGTAGCTTCCTCGAGGACGGAGCCGTGTGCTTTGATTCTGACCAGAGGCTCATTGCCAGTATCTAAGCGAGCAGCACACTTAGATACATCAAGACGCTCATACTCGCCGTCCATAACATCAATAATTGCACCTTTTAATTCTCTTTTGGAAATTTCGATGTCAATATCGTTTCTCTCCGCGATTTCGTGTAATCTCTTATGAATTAGATCATATGTAGATTGATACTGCGCATCGACTGTTTTGTGATTTACGTCACGCGGAACAATCATAATAGACGCACGGTAGTTGTGATCTCCGACCAGATTGAAAGCATAAAATTCCGGATAATAGTCCATATTTGCTTCAAACGAAAATTCCATGTTTTTCATCCTTCCTTTATATCGTCGATTTCTAAGTTTAGCTTTTCTATTTTCTGCTGATTTTCAGCGATTGCGTTTCGATCAGCTTGAATAGCTGCATTGTATTGCGTAACCAACTGCTCATTAGACTGAATTTGTCTATTGGCATCTTGGATTTCAGAAGCCGTCATATATCTTTTATCTTCTTCAATCTGCACATTTGTGTTTTGGACTTCTTCTATTTTGCCTTGTATTTGTGCGATGTCCTCCTGCAACTGTGCTATGGTATCGTTGCAGCGCTCAATTTGACGCTCAAGGCTTTGAATTTTGTATTCTGTTGGAGTTAAAGCAACAAAGCTATCGACCTGTTCAACATCACGTTTATTGGTGTAGAGCTTCGCGTATTGTGTTTCGTATTGTTTACCTGCAAGATAGACTCGTAAAGAAACTTCATTAAAATTGTTTGGAACATCCAGTATTTTAACTACGGTCAAATCTTTATCTTCGAGCAAAATCTCCGTAGCGAGCTGCTTTACAGATGAGTTGCGCATATAGGCTTCAAAATGGTACTCGTTATTGCCATCAAAACTCTTATTATTGCAGAGAAGTTCGACGGTCATTTCCTTTTGGTTTTTGGAGTATTCCCATGAGTTCAGTGTTACGTAATGATCTGCCGCAATTTCTGTACTGGCACCGATTGGAGTGCGCAGATAGGCATTACCGTTGGGAAATAAATAGGAAGAGAACCAGAAAAATAGAAAGCTAAATAAAATAATCAGAATACGCAGAACAATCGATTTATTACCTAAACCGTGATAGCTCGACGTAGATACCGCGTTTTTAGTCATTATCGATGCCATCCCCCGTTAAATAATCTGCAACATCATAAGCGAGATCTCCCGTCACTGCTGTGTCGAAATATTGCTCTGCAATCTGCCACATCGTACCGCTGGAATTAAGCTCCATGCGGCAATGATACATTTTAGTATGCGTAGAAGTGTGTGTTTCCGTATCTTTGTCGGGATTTGTGCTGACTTTGTATTCGTAGACTGCCAGCAGGTTACAGCTGCCATCATCTAAGGACTGAACATAGCAGCGCACATGGTCGATGCGGGCAGCGAATGTGGTTTCTCCGGTTTCGTCGAGAGCGCCGACGTTAATGCCATCATCCTTTAAATACACAGCATTTTCGGTGATTTTTCCGTAAGCAGAAGATTTACAATACTGCCGGACGGCTTCGTATGCGTCCAGAGTCTTTTGCGGTGCTTCCCTTGCCGGGTAGGTATCTCGATTATAGAGTGTTTTTAGAAAGGCTGTAAAATCAGAAATAACTTGGTCGTTTTGCCCCTTATATGTATTGATTTCCTGTCGGAGTGCGGCATTATCTTCGGTGAGTTGTTTTACCTGTTCCGACTGTGCTGTTGTGCTTGTTGTTTCTTCTATATCTGTATGATTTCCAGAAGTTTCAGAGGTGAGCTGTACGGATTTGAGCTGTGCTTTTACATCATCTAACTCGTTTGTTTTGGACAAATATAAGAAGCTCATAAGAATCGTCACAACAAGGCATATACAAGCAACAGTAATAGATACGCTCTGTATTTTATCAAGTTTTTTCATCTGCCGTGATCCTTCCCTTTCTGTTTAGCTGTTCTGCGAATGGCTTCTGATTTGCTTTTATAGCGATCACAAAAGCGCTTCACGGTATCGCCGGGGTGATGCCGCAGTATCGTTATATCCCGAAATACAATCGGAATATCGTTTTGCCGGCAATAACTAATAGCATCCGCAGATAAATAGTCTTCCGGGCACTCTTTTTCATGTTGAGTAATAGGAAATATCCAAATTTCGTTCGCATCCTGATAAGTAGAAACAGGATTAAAACTAAGCTCTGTGTTCGGTATTCCTACGACATAAATTTTCTCGACCGTCTTCATAATGGCCCTCCTATTTAACTACCGCATCTTTGAGTGGCATTCGCGCCTCTGCTTTACGCCGCAGCTGTGGGCGAATGAAAAGAGCAATGGCCAAACATATTGTAATGACTCCGGAAACTATGGAAATGTAAAAGAAAATTTGAGAGCGATAAAAGTGCATCTGCCATTCCGGGCCGAGCGGCATAGGGAAAGCATTTTCATTTACTTGCGATACGGCTGTGGAAGAAAAGCAATCGTATTCGAGCGAAACCGAATGCGTATTTGCCTTATTGAACTCTGTGCATGAAAGTATTCCGGCCCCTATTTGAAGCAAAAGGAAGATACAGACTAAAATAATCAGCAGCAACCTCAATTTATCTGAGGTTTTCATGCTTTCTTTTCGTAACATACAACAAAAGTCCTTTCTTTTTACTGTTCGTTAAGTTCTCTTATTTCCCGATTGATTTCGCAACGATCTGACACCAGTCCTTCACGCTCCATTTTGCGTGCCACATGTCCTTCATGAATGGTTGAAGCCTTATCTACTTCTTGCCGATCATAACTTCTATGGTCAATCTGATGTTGTTGGTCAAGCCGTTTATTGCATTCTCTTGCCCATGCCGCACGCCATTCTTCGACTTTACTGCGATCATTCCAATCTGATGTAGAGATTGTTTTTTGCTGCCAAAGCTTTTCAGCGCCTTTTCCGTTACGTATTCGCAATTTTTGTTCACCGGTCTCTGGATCAATTACTGGAATTTTTTCTCCATTTTCATCGAGGACATAAATAGTTTTTGACTTTGAAGCCCATTCGCCATTTGGTTTAAACCCCCGTAATGTTAATAAGATATGTGCATAAGGATTTCCATCTCCTTTGTCATGTATCCCCCAATCTGCACACATTCCTTTATGAACAAAATTATTCATTACATATTCGCGCACGGTATCGATCTGCTCCTGCCGGATAAATTCACGCGGCAGAGCAACTTCCACTTCACGTGCAAGCTGCGCGTCTGAACGAGTTTCTATTTCATGCACTGCATTCCAAAGTTTTTCTCGATCATAGAACTCCGAAGGCGCGTTTTGCGGCAGATTTATTTCAGAGTGAACTACACTGTTTTGCCCAGTGTAGTTGTAAGTTTTTCTTACCTCTTTGTCATACAATTTTGTGCCAGAGCAATAAGCAGCATATGCAACTGCGCTTCGCCCTTTGCTTCGACCAATAATTCTGATAGAACAATGATAAATTGCCACGTTTCTCACCTTTCAAAAACTAAATACGGTGTAGGGTCGATGCGCGTGTTAGAAGTATCGTAAATCTCAAAATGTAAGTGGTAGCCGGTAGACGGGCCCGTAGAACCGGCATAGCCGATAACTTGTCCTTTCTTTACCTGCTGTCCCATGCTGACGTTTACATACCCTAAGTGAGCGTATAGCGTACATGTACCGTTCTTGTGCCTAATTTTGATATAATTGCCCCAGTCGTTATCGCAGGGATCGACGCCATTGTCTTTTCCGTAATTGTGTGTGCATCGTGTTGAAATGGAAACCACTTCGCCGTCTGCAGCAGCGTATACGCTGGCATTACGTGCAGCATTGAGGTCTAACCCGCCGTGGAAATTTGAACTTGAAGCATCTGTAAAGTCTCGATAGCCAAATTCTGAAATAACGGTCATATAGCTGCTTTCTAACGGATTTGAATAGTAGCCTTTACTTGCGACCATACCGGCAGCTTTTTCAATATCCAGATAATCCTTAATGCGATTAACGTAATTGGGATTGCCATATACCTCCCAACCCATTTCTTTTCGCATTTTTAAGGAAAACTGTTGTGCAGCTTGCTCTGTATATTTACCGCCATAATATTTATTGCAGTAGTCGTAAAAGCCGGGGCCAAAGTTATAGCACTGCAATGCCAAATACAGATGATCTGTATCATAAAGACCGTTGCATCCTACTAAATCCAATAAGGACTTGAGTGTTCTGACGCCAACCTGAATGGAGTATTCCGTCGAAGCAATGCTTCCCGGACTATGCGAATATTCCGTGTTAAAAGAGCTTTCGGAACACTGCATAATATCGACAGATCTTCCGCCGGATTCCACCATGCAGATGGCCATAACCACGGGCACATATTCTTCTGTCCACATCCACTGTCGACACTGATCGGTTATCACTTGCTGCCATGCAAGAACCTCACCTGAAATATCTTTACAGCCACGGATAGATTCACCCGATCCCCCCGAGCTGCCGCCGAGGGCCAAAATAGCCGACGTTACGTTCCCTATGCACGTAACAATTAAGAGTACAAAAAATACACCGGATAAAACAGCTGCGGTGGCAACTGTAATTTTGAGTTTAAGCCACCCGTGCTTCTTGATATTTCTGACTTTCCGCACGAATTTATACTTTTTGCTGCTCATTATGCGCCGCCCTTAAAGTTTTCTTCCTCGAACTGGGTTATTTCAACGTGCATCTGAATATTGCGGTCTGAGGAAACACAGAACACCATTTCGCCTTTTCCAAAGCGTGGAATTGCTTCCAAGTCTCCCGCCGTCAGTTTGTTGGCAAATACCTGCTGCAAAACCGGAAGGGCGTTGGTGTCTTGATTGAGGATAAATTTATACTCGCAAAGCTCGAAGAACGTTTTGAGCTTATTGATACCTTCTGTTGACGCGCCTTCGGGGACAAAATCTCGAATGGAATGTGTAGCGCAGAGAATACCGCCAAAATACTTACGCGCTTCGCGGGCGAACACTGTGATTTGTTCCACCGCGGCAATTTTATCGGTATTGATGATCTCATGCGCCTCATCGATAAAGATTTCAAAGCGTGTAATGTCATCTTTTTCGATGGCATGTGTTTCATACTGTTCTTTCATATATGCACCGATTTTGACGCAGTTATCCCAACACAATGTGAGAGCCAAAAAGAGCTGTGCATCAAAGACCTCGGGCTTCATGCTTTTGAGGTTCGCGATGTTGAAGAAGACGATCTGGCGATCCATGATGTTATCAATAGACGTATGCCCGTTAAAAATGGCACCGTAGTTCGTAACAAGCGACCGAAAAGCCTTATAGATGTTATCGCAAGTGCGAGCTTCGCGGATTGCGAGATCTGCTTCGATTTTATTTGAACCGGCGCGAATTGCTGCACGTCGCTTTTCGAGGTAGGCTACAAAATCGGAAAAAATCGGGTATTTATCTGCTGCTAACCCTGTAATGGCCTGTTCGTCCAAGCTTTTGTTAGGGTCTATAAGGCCATATTCGACATAGAACTCTTGCAAATAGTCCTCAAATGCGTTAGCTTCCTGCACAGAGGCGTTGGGGTTAAGGAGTAAATAAACGGTGCGCATTTTTGCACTATGGTTTACGTAGCACATGCCTTCGCCTTCGTCTGAGGTCTTCAAAATTTCGAGAGCATTAAGAATTCCTCTTGTGCCGTCCAACGCTATATAAGCGCCGCCAAGCAGCTCAACGATATGCCGATATTCGCCGACCGGGTCAAACCCTCGGATATAATGGCCACGTACTGCCATGGATTCGAGCAGTTTTTTAAGCAGCGTGGATTTACCGGCTCCCTGTTTTCCAAGCACCACGCCATTATATGCTGTGCGCACGTTGTTTTGCGTGTGCATATCGAAAAGCACTGTGCCGCCAAGTGAAGTTGAACCTAAATATGTGCCCGTTGGGTCTACGAGATTCGTAAAATGGAAAGGAATACCATCTGCTAAGGTAATAGATTCGAGCGGCTGACCGTAACGGGCATAAACCTTAGCTTCTTCTAATTCCTGCTGCTTCGTGTACGGCAAATAGACCGAGCGGAAATCATTGATTTCTTCGTTCAAAAATATTGAAGCTTCATATCCGGCTGCATCCAATCTATCCAGCACAGATTTTACGCGTTTGTCGCACTCATCGTATGTTCGCCCTTCGACAAAAATACGTACTTTTACGAGTTTAAGTACCTCGCCCATTACGTCGATGTCATCCCACAAAGCGTTAAGTTCCGCATAGCGCTGCGCCGCCGTTTTCTTTACGGTCGTGTCCGAAGCATCTTCCGCACGGCGCTCCTGCTCACGCATACCGGCGTTTATGTTTTTCTTCGATATATTGGGGTCTTCTGTATTTATATCGATCACGCACACGATATTGTCCATGTTCATAAGTCGCGTCAACCAGAATTCTTCGACGCGTGCCGGGAATTTAGAAACGGTGATGCAGGCTTCATATCCGCATCCGGTTTCAATGTATCTTTCGTTGACCGGGCGCAAACCGCCTTTAGGTTGAATAGCTTCCAGCAACCACGGATCATAGCCGAGCTTTTCTATCTTCTGCCGTATCTGGACATCCGTCATCTTTTCAGGATATGTAATATTAACTTTGGTTGCATTTTGTACCTGAATGGTCTGTGATTTATTATTGAGCTTTTCGAGGACTGCCAACTTTGCGGGCAGGCTCATTTTCCTCGCAAGGTCGTTATAGATCAGGGTCTGGCTGATACGAGATAATGCGTAGAAATAATCATCCTGAGATTCTGCAAATAACAGAATATAATACTGACGGTCGGTGCGCGTCTCCTGCACATTTTCAAGCTGTGTTTCCATTTCGCGCAAAATATAGTCATATATCGGCACTTTATTCTGCGCGATTTTTTTCTGAATATAGTGCTGCTGGCCGCGAGTATCCGTAGGTGTATTCAGCGATACAAGCTTAATATCAAAACCATTTGTGCGGTACATACGTGCCCATGCAGCAATCAGAGCTTCGAGGTCTGATTCGGATGCCGAATTAAGGTCTTTCGTGACAATCTGCACGATGTCCATGTAACTGTCATCCTGCATCTTAAACTTATCATCCTCTATACACTTGATCGGGATCAATTTACTCATGGGTGCAGTTGAAGAAGGACGAAGCTTATTAAGCAAATTGCTTAACGCTCCACTGTTAGCCGATGCAGTTTCCGTACCGGTTTTTACCGCATCACTTTTCTTTGTCGGGGTCTTTTTTTTCATTGGAAATGCCTCCATCTGGGAATACAAGCTCTTTGAAATACGCAGCAGAAGGATACTGCTTTTTATTTATGGACTTATCTAATGTGAGTCTTTTTTTTGAAGTCTGAACCGGAATATACGCGGTTCGAGGTCTTATGAGATAAAACCAGAACGACTGGTAAAGCCGTTTTCCGGGATTGTTTTGCGAAGGTCGAGATAGGAAAAAACCAACGGCAAAGCAAAACACCAAGTATAACGTGCGCAGCGCCGGGATCACAATATTTTGCGTTGCCCAGCCAAACCCGGCAAATCCGATAATGAAGAAGAAGTCAAACATAAAAATCTTCGGCGAAAATTTCTTTTCGGTTTTTACGTCCAGAGGAACAAAGTGCTTCATAGTTTTTCACCCCTTCTTTTGCCGGTGGACTTGCCACTATCTTTATTGCCGTTTCCTTTTTCTTGCTTATATTCACGCTGTGCAAAACCCTCTGTTCTATTGTCCTTTGCGTTCCTCGGGAGGTTGCCGGGGTGCTGAACAGTATTGGAAGGCTCAACACCCGCATTACTGTTTCGGACGATCGGCTCGTTACTGCTATGTGAATAAATATCCTGCATTTCGCCTTGGGACACTCTTGAAGGAGCTGAACCGGAAGAAGAAATGGATGTTTCTGCGGAAGCTCGGGTTTCATTTCTTTTATGCGGCATTTGCTCAACAGAATGTTCGACAGAAGGAGAGGCCATCGAAGGTTTCTGTGAAGCAAAGCCAATTTTGGCCGAATCAGAAGACGTCGCCGAAGCCTTCTTATTATTCCTACCAGAATTGCCCTGAAGCTCTCTGCTGTTCTTATTACCCGCATTCGGAACCGCAAATTGGTCTTTCGCGCTGCCGTTAGGTTCGTTATGAGTTCCAACGTCACTCTTATTGCCGATCTCTTCCTTACCGTCCGGCTGCTCTAACGTATCCGGCACATCATTTTTAAATGCCTCGCGATTTATGCTGCCATCTTTGCTTTCCTGCTCGCGATTTGGTTCTGCATTGGATTGTTCTGTATGCATTTCTTCCGGCTCTGCAAAGCTCCAAGAGTTTTGTCCACTATTTTTTTCTTCGTTTAAAGGTTCCTTATCGCTTTGCGTGTTCTGACTTTCTGCATTGAACGGGTTTCGTTCTGTTTTCACGTTCGGGACTGAACCAGTAGTGGATGCTTCTCCGCGACGATGCGGCATTTCATTTGCATTACCGTTTTTCTCTTTCTTATCTGCTACGCCTCTGCCGCCGGTCTCCAAATCGTTACCACGCGCATGAGTTGCACCATAATTGCCAAGTTCGCTCTGCCGCACTGCTCTTGCCTTATCCAACGGAGTTTTTGCACCGGTAACATCCTTGCCAAGATTCCATGCGGCCTTACCCATTCCGAGTGCAGTTTTACCAGCGTGCATAAGTCCCATAGCGGTATGGAAGCCACTCTTAATGCCTGCGTCTATACCAAACAGACGCTCAATCAAATTCGGACCGTCAATAACCGCCATGGCTACCGGGATAATGCAAATTGATGCTTCAAAATTATTGAAGATGGAGCTATCAAAAATCCAAGCCTGAAAGGTATTAAATAAGCTGATAGCAACACTGCAATAGATCAGCACTACGTAGGTGCTGAGGATGCTTTTAAGCGCCTCTCTCAACTTCGCCCCGCTCGCAATATCTGTAATTGCAAATATGTAGGCAAAAAAATGATTAACAATCAGCTCATAGCAAAGGCGAACCACTTTGAAAAATGTAAAGACCATTACAAGAATCGTCGCTATTTCAGACAAAAAGATAGGAAACATATCTACCTTATATCGATAATAGTAAGAAGATAAAAACGAAATAAAGTTTCCAAATATTTCGCCGCTCGAACACTCTCCCAATTTTTCGTCCACGCTGCCGCGGTTGAGCAATGTTTTTGTGAACACTTCATCAATGCCCGGTGTTTCGCTGCCCTTAATCAATTCATCCATCGGCAGCAGCGAATAGTCGTAGTCATCCGGGAAGCCATTATGTACTTCGCCAGTCGGATCGATAACCGTATCTCCGCCAAAACAATATTTTAGGTCTACGATATTTGCGCTGAAAATCTTATTTACGCTGCTGGTGCTTATGTTGCCCATATCAGAAGAGGCAATAATGCCATTAACGGAATTGATAAACGTCGGCAAGATGAAAACCACAAGCAAACCGAACATGATATTCTGGATGATCTTACTTCCTTTTATGCTGTTGCTATTTAAGATGAATGCAATACCGATGCAGACGACTACAATCAAAACCACTGCGGTCAGGAACTCTGTTGATAGAGCGCCGCCGAAAATTTCATTTACCCTGCTTTGCGTATCGAAAGTAAGCACGTTATATGCTTTACTCAAAAGATCGCCACAGCCTTTAATAAATGAATATAAGAAGGATAAAACCAGATAGAATAGCTCGCGCAAGCCGGTTAGTATTAGATTTTGCCCTTCAAAGTATGATCCATATCTCGTAAGAATTTCTTGTGCTGACATTCTTTTAATTCTCCTTAAACTGCCTCGTCCATCTTTGCTTTGTTACGCTCACCTGCACCGGGAGTTCTGCCGGAAGCCTTTTCCTTTGAGTTTTTTTCAGCCTCCATTTTTTCTGCCAGTTTTGCAAAGTGGGCATCAATGTCATATACATGGAGGTCCAAATTTACTTTAGAAGTATCACCCCATGTGATCTTATCCAAATCAATTTTATCGAGATTTGGAAAGCTCTTGGTAAGATATTCATACCTATACTTGAATTTCTGGTTGCCAACGTTGTAAACAGACGTATGATCGATGCTATTGCCACGCAGATCATTACGTGTCATAATACGCACGATAACGTTTTCTCCGGGTGCAAGTCCTTGCAGCTCATTCGGATTAAGTAACGGCTTTTCTTCGTAGTTTTCCGTGAAGGATTTATTTAGGGACATTTTTTCACCGGAGCGACTAACGTTTTTGAAAGTTTCGCTACCTAACTGTTCAGAAAAATGCTTGACTGTTTGCAAATCACCGGAAGATAGGAAATACTGATTACCGCAGTTACCAATAATTGTTTCTGCGTCTTTATCATATCTTCTTTCAACTTGAGCGTTAGACTGTACAACAAGATTAAAACGAATATTACGACCGAGGCAAACCGTCAAAATATTTGAGAAGTTCTCAATCGGCGGCAAGTTACCAAACTCGTCCAGAAGGAAGACCACTTCACGCTTGCATTTACCGTCATTTGTGTGAATCGTGCAATACTGTGCAAGAACATAATATAACTGGCGAATAAAGACAGAGGCAATAAAAAAGCTGCTGTTATCGTAATCGGGCGTTGAGATAAAGATTGCATACGGCTTGTCCCCAAACCCAATATCCAATAAATTCAGATCATTCTCTGCTGTCATCTTTGCGTAATTTTCATACGTGAAAATCGTGAGATCAGTAATCATCGTGGAGAATATGCTGCCTTTTGTTTTGTCACCAGAAACACGAGCTGCACTGTATTTTAACTTTGCCCTATCTCCATTCGGGCGAGCATCAAAGTACGCATCCAAAGCTGTTTTATCTCCGCCCATAGACGCAGTTGCCATAACAGAAAACGAATTACAAATACTATACATAGTAATTTGCTTTTCGTACTTAGTGCTTGGAATATATTCATATTCCGGGGGAATCGGCATGGAAGAATGGAGAATATCTTCGTAGCCGTATTCCATATTTTCGATGAAATTGCGAACCTGTAATTGCTCAATCTCATTCATGGCCATAAAGGCGGCTTTTTGCTTATCAAAATAGGCTTTGTTCTTAGCGTTCATTTGCTCATCTAATGCAATGCAATCGCAAACGTGAGCAAGTATCATAGCACTAAGCAAGTTACGCGCGTTTTTAGGCCAAAACGGGTCTGGCTGTTTATCGTCATCAAAAAGGGAATAACAGAAAGAAGCACAAATTTGTTCTGCGGTAGGGTAATCTTTACGTTTCCACGCATCGATAATAGTTTGGAGAGGATTAAATTTCATGGATTTACCCGGATCAGCAAGATTTAAGACCAATGGAATATAGCCACGTCTTTTAAGTGTTTCGTAGGAAGCTTTATACAATTCAAGTTTTGGGTCATTTATGACAAGTGAAGATTTAATTTCCGCACGGGAATACAAGTCAATCGTCGGAAACATAAAAGATTCGCCCTTACCGGATCTCGTTGTGCCGATGATGTAGTTGTTTACGGCGCTTCTGTCAATAAGGACTTTGTGGTGATTTCTATCCCATGCAATCGGAACGCCGCCTTTTCCCTGATAAAACTGATCCTTTTCGGGAACTGCCGGGTACTGTTCATACAGCTCTTCGAGGTATGCAAAACGCTCTCCACCCTTTTGATTTACATTAAAGTCGTTGTACGCAGTGCGGATTTTGTAAGGCAGTGCAATTTCGAGGAAGATCGTTAAGCCAAACAAAATTAAATAGTAATTAGAGCTCTTCGGGAAATTGATAATTGCCGGTAGATGGTTATTTGCCGCCATATCCGTTGCAAATATACCTTTCATCGAATACAGTGCATCGCTCAGCAAGGTATAGCAGATATTCCCGGCAAATAAGAGAACGAACGGAATAGCAATCATGATAATTATAATGACCTTTTTGGAACTGAGCAGTCTGTTCAGCCGGAACAGTTTTTGCTTATTCATGAAGTCGTTATACGGCGTTGGTTTTTGGTTTGTTGCCATTTTTTGTCTCCTTTCGTGGAAAAACATATGTGGGCAAATTTGCCCACTTTTAGTTTTCAGATAAACCCTTTACCAAGAAACGATAAAGAGCTTATCTGAAAACTCGGTTCAGTGCCGAAAATCAGCGCCTTACCGAATTTCCAGTTCATTTTTTAGAACTTAACGTTTTGAATCCACCACGCTACAAGAGAGCTTGCAGAAAGTGCAATTACGCAGCCAATGGCAATACGCTGAATCCACTGCTTAGCTTGCTGTGCCAAATCACGTGAAAGTATGATGAAAAGGCCGCAGACGATCAGTGCCAGAATTGCAAGAGGCGTTACAACAGTTGTAACCTGTGTAGCAATTTCCGTGAAGGAGTTGCTGAGGTTAGAAAAAACAGTACCTCCCCCGCCGTTGGTAGCGTCGAGCAATGTTAAAAACATCTTCATTTTTTTACTTCCTTTCTATTTTTTCGGTGGCATATTTTACGGATGATCTCTATCAAACACACCACGATCAAGTAAGGTAACAGACTGAATATCACATAATCTTGTTCACTCATTTTTTGCAGTATAGCTTCGGCAGTTAGCTGATCTCCGGCTTGCAAATACATGTAGTACGCACCCTTTAATCCGACATTGATGCCGTATGCGTAGCAGAGACCACCAAATCCGAGTGAAAACAAAATCACGCGCGTCCAGACGGATGTGAGAACCTTCAAAAGGCGTTTCACTGTTCAGCCTCTTTTTCTTTTCTCTTCTTCGAGATGATAAACAGAATAATTACAATAGCTGCGGCGAGGGCAATCGTGCCGATTGTAATGCCCACAATAACAGCAACTGGGACCTCATTATTTTGCTCGATGTATGTCGCAACGCTACGGATGCTATATTCTGTCTTATCGGTCTTTACAATCTGTATACCACTATATGTAGCTGTCGCCTTATAGCCGTCTACACTCGGGACTGTAACGTTTTTGCCACCGTAAACTGCAGTGAACGTACTGAGCAATCTATCGCCTGTTACGATTGCATTTCGGCAAAGTTCGCCGTCTGCATTCGTGTAGGCATCTCCGTCCCATGTTACTCTGGATAGGCGATAACTATTTGCACTCAAGCCAAGAGAAGCAAGGTATGCGCTCTCATACCCGGTAAGTGGCGGATTTCCGCCGTCATACGGGATCAGTGCATCACCAAACTGCAAATAAGCACTGTCGATGCCGTACAAAGTCATCGGCACAGAAAGATCAGACGTCCATGTATACCCGTTATTCTCTACGTGGTCGAGCTGTAACGGAACGTTAACATCGATACCGTACTCATCGCTGTGATATTTAACGGTAATGCTCTGCGCAGCCTCCGGTTGCGATGTTGCTGTGCCAAGCACAACTGATTCTGTTATGTCAGCTTTGAACTCAGGCAATTTGGTTTCGGTGTACTTAGTGTCCACATACTGCAAAACGACCTTGTCCCCAGAGAAGTCCTTGGAAATCGCCTCTGGAAATTTACTTTCCTTTGTGCCAGTCAAGATTTCTTCGGTTGCGGAGACTTCCTTTTCTTCTTCCACTGCTTTTTCATCCGTGACGTAGCTATCTACACGATCAAGCTTGTACGTTTTGCCATCATATGTAATCTCGTCATCGAAGGCAGCTTCTGTTGTTTTATCATCGGAAGTAACCGTGCGTGTAACCGTTGCGGTATTGCCATTAACATCAACAGTACCGTTGCCTAAGTCTACCGAATCAGCAGATACAGGGTCGACAACCATGCCGACTGCCGCCACTGCGATCACACCGGCGACTAAGAAGGAAAGAAGGTGGGGCTTTTTGCCCTTCTTTTTCTCTACGATTGCGGCAATCAAGCCAGCTGCGCTTACACAAAGCATAGCGAGCCAATATCCGACATTGCTACTACTGCCGGTTTTCGGCGAGTTCGGCGTCGTCTTTTCGTCGTAACGGAGTGTGATTTTACCGATTTTCGGCTGATCTACAAACAGATTGTTTTTATCGTTGTTGGAAATCACGACAGCATCACCGTCATGCTCGATTGCAAAGGCATATACCTTTTCATCTGCATAGTAACGATTCGGAGCCTTGGTTTCTACCAACAGATATTTGCCGTAAAGCAAGCCATTCAGTTTGTATTCGCCGTTGCCAAGGTCTGTTAATGTATCAACCTTTACATCTGTATCGGCTTCATATATGCCATTGCCGTTTGCGTCACTATACACGGTGAATTCTGCGCCCGTCAGACGTTTGGTATCATCCATAGTAGACGATTTTGTCAGCGACACAGAGCCGTGCAAGGGCTTAACCTTTACAGTCTGGCTTTCGTCGTTAATATCTGCATGGACAGCAAATACAAGTCCATCTCGATAAAGTGTTTCAAATACGACGGTATCCGTTTCGATGACGAGACCGCGTGCGTCGAAAGTAAACGTCATCTCAACTTCTCCGGTGGTAGCTTTTGGCGTAAAGGTAGCTTCTGCCGTGATTTCTTTACCATCGATGAGCAGCTTATCATTTGTGGCTTTGTTCATCAGCACACCGGTAAGCTTATATTCTTTACTGGGGGTCAAATCCGTATAGCTCACAACATCGGTAATCGTGATCTTATCCGCTGTAATTTCCTTTTTGCCGTCTGCTGTTGCTTTTGTTCCGATTTCAGGATTCTTAATCTTTACCGTCTGCCCTTCATCGTTAATGTCCGCATGGGTAGCAAGCAGCACGTTCTCACGGTACAAATCTTCGAAAGCAACGATTTCCTTGCCGTGCAGGCCGGTTGCGTCAAAGATAAAGGTAACGTCTACGCTGCCGGATGCTTCCGTTGCAACGAAAGTAGCTTCGGCTGTGACTTTCTCGCCGTTGATGAGCAGTTCTTTGCCGTTAGACTTGTCCATGAGAACGCCGGTTACACGATATTCCTTGCCGGGGGTAAGGTCTTTGTAGCTTACGGTATCGGTCAGTGTAACTTTATCCAGCGGATCGATTTCCTTCTCGCCATCAAAGCTCGCTGTTGTGCCGATTTCAGGGGTCTTAACCTTAATCGTCTGGTCATCGTCCGTAATGTCTGCATGCGCGGCTACTTTAATATTTTCACGGTACAAATCCTCGAAAACGACGATCTCTTTGCCATGCAAGCCCGTTGCATCAAAGATAAACGTAACGTCTACGCTGCCGTTTTTGGTTTCCGGCACAAATACGGTTTCAGCTGTAATTTCTTTGCCGTCAACAAGCAGCTTCTCACCGGTTTCTTTATCCATGAGAACGCCGGTCGCACGGTACTCTTTACCGGGAACAAGACCGGTGTACGATACCGTATCGGTCAGCGTAACTTTATCCAGCGGATCGATTTCTTTTTCTCCCTCTACGGTAGCTTTCGTACCGATTTCAATCGGCTTGTTGTGGAAGCTTACAGAAGCAATTTCGCCTTCGCTGAGCTCCACGATCTGCGGGTCAGGCAACTGATAGCCGTAGGTTTTCTCTGTATCGAGTTCTTCCACGCGGTACTGATACTTGGTTGCGCCGTCTTTGTCCGCGTAAATCGGGAGTGTTTCGGTAAGGATTTCGCCTGCGGCATTGGTCGTATACTCGGCGCTGTAACCATCCTCGATACGTGTTACGCGGAACTTAATGCCTTCGATTACGCCATCCTCGGAAGTCTTTACGATCTTGAGCTGTGCATTTTTCTGTACGTTGACAAGATCATAGCTATAAACCTTGCCATCCTCGGAGATTACTACATCAAAATCGGCTACAAGCTGACGACCGTTGCCGCCCTTTGTTTGATGCACGACGTATGTGCCGTAAGGTAAGTCCTTTGTGGTTGCCATGCCATCCGCGCCGGTGGTGATGTGGTCGCGTTCGGTCTCTTTGGCTGCATCGTAACTCCCCGCAGATTTGAGATAAACGTCAAACTCTGCACCCTGTTCTTCTGCGAGGTCATCAAGGGTTTCATATTGCTTATGCAGCGAAATTCTACCCTTGAAGACATCTTCCGTAAAGTCTTCTGGTTCGAGTTCATATATGTCAGATGTTACCTGATGTGCTTTAATATCATAAACATGTACAGTTGAATCAAGTTTGTATCCAATCGGAGCCGAAATCTCCCAAACTTTCAGTTTTCCTATTGGTAAGTTCGAGAGACGAGCAACTGCGCTTGCATTTATGGTAATATCTTTCGTTACAGTGACACCATTTTCAAGGTAAGCGACACGGTAAATTGCACCTTCTAACTTAGCATCACCAGAGGCAATGCCAGTATTGTTATCGCTATCCTTTTTCTTAATCGTAAGCTGTATGTAACCCGGGTCATCAACAACTGGAATATCTGTGTTCTTACCGTCAACGGAAAATCTATGAACCGATGTATCCAGTGTATAACCTAACGGAGCCACCTGCTCGATTGTTACATAGTCGCCATTCTCGAGCTTCTTGGAAAGTGTTGCGTGGCCGTCTTTTTGAGTCGTAAACGTTGCGACAACAGGATCATTCGTATAGTCGTGATTAGGCATTCCGTTTGCTTCATACACGTTATACACAGCACCTTCAAGCGAATAATTTGCGTTACCATTGGTGATTTTTACATCGGCGCTGGTTTTGGTCAGCGTCACGGTATATTTCGGGTTTTCACCTTTTATTTTGATATACGCCATGGTCTGCGTTGTGCCTGGGCAGGTCGCTTGGTGCTGAATATTGGCTTGTTGGTCTTTGTCCTCCCAAACGGCGATGCTGTTTTTATCGCCGACGGTGTAGCCTGCACCGATAATCGTGGTCTCTTGCTCCGGCAGCGTACTTGCGGAAATCGTCAGCGTATTGCCGTTGCGGGAAATATCAAAGCCCGCTTTTTGAAAATCAAATAAATCCAGCACGCCGTTGGTATCGGTAACGGTGGCCGCATATTTGCCATTCACAAGCTGCAAAGCGATTTCCTGTGCATCGCTGCCGTCGCTGTTTTTTCCTGCAAAGGACGGGACGATTTCAGAGCGTAAAAGACGATCTTTAAGCTCTGCGTAGTAGCTGCGTACAACAGAGCCGTTATACGCCAGATTGGCCATGCGCTCAACATCGTTATCGATGCCGGAACCCCAAGACCAGTTTGTCCCGTCTACGGTAATATAGCCTTCGGACGCCAACCACACAAGATGCTGTGTGACCATCGTCTTTGCGGTCGCATCGCTGTACCAATCATTTTTACCGAGAGAGTTTGTCGTGTTGTAGCCATAAGCGATAATGCGGCGCATAGCTTCGGTCATACCGAAATTATCCCGCTGCACATAAGCACCGTTATTGACTCTGCCTTTACCATGCTGCAAACAGTAGGCCGGATAACTTACACCGTTTCGGTAGATGTCATACAGTGGAAATTCGCCAAGGTCATAAAGATAATTTGAACTGAAATTACCGTTGATGCCTACCGTGCGGTAACGCGTAACCGCCTCATCGCCGAGCGCCAGTAAACTGATTTCATCCTCCGGGTTTGGCGTGGGGGAAGCAGTGGGTTCAGCCGTTGCTTCCGGCTCTGCACTGGTCTCCGGTTCAGTCGGTTCCTCTGTTGCCTCCGGTGAGGGCACTGCTGTCGGTTCGGTAGAGGGCTTTGCGCTTGCCTCCGGCGTCGCGGTCGGTTCTGCCGTGCTTTCCGGTTTAGGTTCTGCATCCGGCTCCGTGTTCGGTGCAGCTTCTTCAGCGACTGTTTCGACTGTAATCGGTGCAGCTGCCTCATCGGCAAGAGCGCTCATCGGCACGGTGCTGAAAATCAGCAGTGCTGCAAGCAGACACGCGATTGGCTTTTTAACCTTTTTCATGTTTTACCTCTCTTTTCTTTTAGTATTTATATCGACACCTATCAAGGTGTAGTTTTCAACAATTTTGTATTGATTTTTTCATTAACGAAAAAACTTGACTTTTTTTGCACTGGCTCTTATACTTGAAGTAAGAATACCAACAAAAACAGAAAGGATTTTCAGCAATTTAATAAGGAGTGAATTTAATGACGAAACGAAAGTTAACGGCAATCATTTTTGCTGTTGCCCTTATGATTTCTGCTGCTGCTTGCTCCACAGCAAGTACAGAAACGAATGATACAAGCTCTACCATGAATACTGCAACCACCTCTGAAACCGAAAAAATTGATAAAGATACAGGTAAGTCTTCAACCGCCAGCAGTGCTGCCCCATCGGCTACTGCAAAGCCTTCAGCAACAGCTAAACCAACTACTGTGGCTACCCCTACTTCTAAACCATCGGCTACTGCAAAGGCTACGGCAACGCCAAAGCCTACTGCGGCAAGTACAAGCAAACCTGCTGCAACTTCTAAGCCTTCTTCCGGTACATCCGGCTCTGGCCATTCCAGTGGAAGTTCTGTAACCAAGCCGTCTTCTACTGCTACGCCGAAACCGGCAGCTACGGCTACACCTAAGCCCGCTGCAACAGCAGCCCCGACGGCTAAGCCTACAGCAGCACCGACCGCAACGCCAAAGCCCGTTGAAAAAGTTTGGGTTGTGGATGTTCCAGCTAAACCCGCTCAAGAAGAACAAGGACATTGGGAAGAAGCAGGCCATTGGAAGAGCGATTGGGTGTATCAGTGCAATGGCTGTGGCGCTCAATTTGCAACTGTTGAGGAAATAAACGACCACACTTGGAGCGAATTTGACAAAGGAAACGACCATGGTGGTTACTCTATGGTTTCTGGCGAAAAATACTGGGTTAAAGACGGTGAGTATTGGGTTGTAGATGTTCCAGCTCAAGCCGCACAACCTGAACAAGGCCACTGGGAATACAAATAAGTTGATACTCTATTTCGAGCCGGTTTTTGTACCGGCTCTTTTTCTGTCTGCATATCAATCACCTTCTTCCAAAGATGGGCAAATTAACCCATCTCTTTTATTTTTCTAACTCATCTGGTCTAAAGTTCAAGATTTCAGCAACTATAACGGCTTCTTTGAGCGGCAACCCACTGCAAATCGCAGAAGAAATATACTCCATTGCTTTTGGAGAATTATACGGATCAGCAACATAAGTCATTTCATCTTTTGTCAAGCCGCCCAACTTAAGGATAGCGGTTAGCGTTCTCACTTGTTCCATCGAAAGGGCTGGATTTGCTACCAACTTTAATTCATAATCGTCATGTCCTTTTAAATGCACTCTCATGCAAAAATCGAGGTGCATGAGTCTTTCAAAGTCGTAATCATCGATGCTTTTGCCGATACCGGTCTTCTGCAATACGTTATTGGCAATATCAAGAGTTTTCTTATACACCTTTCTCATGTGTCCAATTTGGAAAGCGCCTATTCCGACGAATATGCCAATACCAATGTCAAGGCACACATTTACTCCCTTGCCGTCACAAAAGGTATATAACAGCAATGCGATAGCACCGCACATATAGCCTTCTACTCTTACTTTGTCATAGCCATCAAATACAAAACACGGCAGGTATTTCATCTTTTTTTCCGCCCATGAACTCAATCTCACACAATCTAAGACGAGATTTGCTACAAAGAACAACACATATACAGTGGTTGGAACCACACTTCTTGCTTCTAAAACACCCATTTTGTTATCTCATTTCTCCTTTGTGAAAAGCATCTTGTAGAGGCCATATTGCAATCCCTCCAACGTAAAATGCTTTTCATTTTCTACATATGATCTAATCTGATCGACTGTTAGCCCGTAATGTACAAAATCAATAATCACCCTTCTTTCGTCAGCGGAAAAGTCTGGATTTGAAATCAGCTGCGCAACATCCTCTTTGCCAAGCTTTATGTAAGTTGCGACCTCTGTTATTTGCTGCTTATCACGCCAGTGCTTTGCTTTATACTCCGTACCAAACGTCGAATTGATGAGTTTAAGATCGCACTGGTGTCCAATGATATTTCGGATTTTGCCTGCGAGCGGAAAAACATACAGTGCATAAGAAGCGAAAACCAGTGTTATTCCGATATAGAAATCATCAGCTTTCATAGCCTGACTGATCTCTTCTAAGTTGTTGGATCCATTAAACGCTCCGATAATTCTTGGAAGCGCCATAGCATAACCCACAAACCTTAAAAAGGTGCTGGTAAAGGAAATGAAGGAATAAGGCGGATGAAAATTTGAATGTGCAAAACATCGAATCCAGCTTTGAATTAGCCAAATAGAAACCGATATTAAAAGAGCCCAAACTAAGAATTCTAATGGTGGGATAGTATCCATAAAATTTTGCATTAAGTTTTCCTTCCTATTTATATATGTGGCAGCGATGGTGTGATTTGAACACACGAGTCTCGGAGCCAAAGTCCGATGCCTTAACCACTCGGCTACATCGCTATGTTACTTTTGAGCTGCGGACATACGATAGGCTGCAAGGATAGCCCGTTCGACCTTATCCTTAAATTCGGGGACTGTATATCTGCAAATATTCTTGTATTTGTCTTCGCCTTTCCTATCTTTGTATTTAACGCCGGGGCCGCTGACGAAGATCTCTTTTTCTCCCTGCACGACTTTAAAGCCATCGATAACGAGAAGATCATCTAACATGATGGATGCGTATGCGAGGGTTTTACCAGATTTTAAAGCAAGTTCGACCTGAGCTGTCACTTTCATAGATATTTCCTCATTTCACTTTGTAGATATTTCCTCTTTCATCAATTAGATTTAAATCATCATCCATAACCGCATAAATGTGCATATTACTTTTCCTTTTTATCTTTTCTGCGCTTGATGAAATATACGAGTAAAGCTATCAAGAGCAATCCAAGGAAAATTGCAATACCAATCAAAATGCCCTGCTCATATTTCTCTATCCATGTGCTGCCCTCTGGTTTTGCCTTTTCTTCGACTTCTGCTATCGCTTCTTCGGCCATTTCCACTCTGTGGCCGCGCACAAGCAATCTGTGCGTATTCACGCCATACGGTGTGCAGGTGAGCAATGTGACGTAATCTTGCTGCGTATCGATACGGATCAAATCAATGTCTGTGGGCTCCACCACTGCGATGTTGTCCACTTCGTAAGCTAATTTCTGGTTGCACACCGTGATGAAGAACATATCTCCAAGCTCAAGCTTATCGAGGTCGGTAAAAAGCTTTGCGCTTGCCATGCCGGAGTGTGCGGAGATCACGGCGTGTGTGCCGATACCGCCCACCGGCAGCGACGTGCCTTCCATGTGACCCGCGCCCTTTTCCATCGCAGCGCCGGTCGTGCCGTGATATATAGGCAGGTCTATGTTAATGGCCGGTATCTCTATGT
>ERZ809224.511-NODE-511-length-36352-cov-29.576218_pt1 | contig 36352 bp, 10 predicted proteins | sample MGYA00520513_ERZ809224 | MGnify/ENA primary metagenome ERZ809224 (study PRJEB31576, sample SAMEA3212658) | Homo sapiens | biome: human-gut; feature: human gut; material: fecal | place: Sweden | collected 2012 ... | reverse complement strand
TGTCCTTTGTCGAATCAAGCTCGGACTGTGTAGCGGAGAGCGTGTCCTTCGTCGAATCAAGCTCGGACTGCGTAGCGGAGAGCGTGTCCTTTGTCGAATCAAGCTCGGACTGTGTAGCGGAGAGCGTGTCCTTCGTCGAGTCAAGCTCGGACTGTGTAGCGGAGAGCGTGTCCTTTGTCGAGTCAAGCTCGGACTGTGTAGCGGAGAGCGTGCCCTTTGTCGAATCAAGTTCGGACTGTGTGGCAGTTAGCGTGTCCTTTGTCGAATCAAGCTCGGACTGTGTAGCAGACAGCGTGTCCTTCGTCGAATCAAGCTCGGACTGCGTGGCGGACAGCGTGTCCTTCGTCGAATCAAGCTCGGACTGCGTAGCGGAGAGCGTGCCTTTCGTCGAATCAAGCTCGGACTGCGTAGCGGAGAGCGTGCCCTTCGTCGAATCAAGCTCGGACTGTGTAGCGGAGAGCACGTCCTTCGTCGAATCAAGCTCGGACTGTGTGGCAGTCAGCGTGCCCTTCGTCGAATCAAGCTCGGACTGTGTGGCGGACAGCGTGTCCTTTGTCGAATCAAGCTCGGACTGCGTGGCAGTCAGCGTGCGATTGGCATCGGCAAGCGACTGTTCCGTGTTCCCCAGCGCAGCGCGGCTGTTGAAGAAAAGAACGGCAAGAACGATGGCGACGACCGCCAGCGCAATGCTGACAGCGCCCCAGACGTTCCGCTTCTTGCGGGAAATCAAGGGAGTGCTCATGAAAATGACCTCCTATTGACGCGATTTGATACCCTCGAAAAGCAGAGGGGCAGGGGAAGAAAGATTATTCCTGCTTGAGCGCGTCGCGGCTGACGATGGTCATCGTGATTTCGCCCAGCGCAAGGCAGTTGTGGTCGGCACTGGCGTTGACCAGTTCAATGCCGTCCGCGGTGATGTGGAACAGATTCATGTTGATGCCGTGGATCAGGCAGAAGTAGCTGCCCTCTTCCGGCATCGGGATGGGCGCGCAGGTCTGCTCGCCGACGGTGACGATGAGGTAGTTTTCCGCGTCCAGCGCAGCGGTGTCGGTGCCGGTCAGGGTGGCAGCGTCGGTGGAGAGCAGGTGCAGGAAGAGCATCGGCTCCTTCGACGCCAGTTCCGCGTCCTTTTCCGCCAGTGCAGCCTTTGCGGCGGTCAGTTCATCCACCGTCGCCGACAGCGTGAGGTTCGTGTCCGCCAGTACCGTGCGGGTGCTGTCCAGCACTGCCTGCGTGTCCGCCAGATTCGCTTCTGTGGCGGCGAGAGTGTCCTTCGTCGAGGTCAGTTCGGCTTCGGTGGACGCCAGCGTATCCGCCGTGGATGCGAGGGTATCCTTCGTCGAGGTCAGTTCGGCTTCGGTGGATGCCAGCGTGTCCGCCGTGGCAGCAAGGGTATCCTTCGTCGAGGTCAACTCCGCTTCGGTGGACGTGAGCGTGTCCTTCGTCGAGGTCAGTTCCGCTTCGGTGGACGTGAGGGAATCCTTCGTCGAGGTCAATTCCGCTTCGGTGGACGCGAGGGTGTCCTTCGTCGTGGTCAGCTCGGCAGTGGTGGCATCCAGCGTGTTCTTGGTGTCAGCCAGTTCTGCCTGCGTGGCGGACAAGGTCGCTTCTGTGGACGCGAGGGTGTTCTTCGTCGAGGTCAGCTCGGCAGTGGTAGCATCCAGCGTGTTCTTGGTGTCAGCCAGTTCTGTCTGCGTGGCGGACAAGGTCGCCTCGGTGGATGCAAGCGTGTCCTTCGTCGCCGCCAGTTCCGCTTCAGCGGCTTCCTGCGCCGCCACGGCGTTCGCCGCGACGCCATCCTTCGCCACCAGCGATTCCTTGATAATCGTAATCAGCGATTCGTTCGTGCCAAGGGCATCCTGCGTCAGTGCCAGCACGTTCTCCGTCGCGGCGAGGGTGTTCTGCACGTTCGCCAGTTCGTTTTCCTTCGCGGTCAGGGCAGCCTGTGCAGCGTCGCGGTCAGCTTCCGCAGCGGCCTTGTCGTCCTGCGCGGCGGTCAGCGCGGTTTCGGCGGCGGTCAGGGCATCTTTCGTCGCGGTCAGTTCGCTTTCAGCGGCTGCCAGTTCGCCTTCCTTCGCGGTCAGGGCATCCTGTGCGGCGGTCAGGTCAGCTGCCGCGGCAGTCTGCGCGTCCTTGACGGCTGCCAGTTCGGCGGAGGTGGCATCCAGCGTGTTCTGCGCGGCGGTCAGGTCGTTTTGCGCCGTCGTCAGGGCAGTCTTGGTGCTGTACAGCTCGGTTTGCGTGTCCTCCAGCTTCTGCTGGGTGTCGCCGAGGTTCGTCTGGGCGGATTTCAGCGTTGCGCCGCCGTAGGACAGGCACAGTGCCAGCGCGACGACGAGAACCAGCGCGATGATGGCGCAGATCATCCAGCCGCGCGGCTTCTTCTGGGTGGAGTAAGCAGTTTGTGGCATAGTAATTTCCTCCTGCGTGCTGTTATACTTGGGAATATCCCCTGTTATTTGCAAGTGTAGCACGGTAACATGTGAATGTCAATACCAATAATGGAAGAAAATGCGCAAAACAGCAGGAAAAATCCAAACAAAAAAACCTCCGAAACACAGCCGCGTTTCGGAGGAAGAAAGATGCATATATAGATAAAGTTACTTCTTCAGTTCAATCCCTTGACCCTTCAGCCGCGCAACCACGCCGTCAACAACCGCCTGCACTTCGTCGCGGGTGAGCGTGCGCTCCGGGTGCGAGAAGGAGAGGCGAATCGTGATGGTCTTGCCGGTGATGTCGCTGTATGTGCCCAGCACGGTCACCTTCTGCACCAGCGGGGAGTTCTCCGCCTTCACCGCGTCCAGAATCGGCTGGCAGCGATTGACCACGAAGGTCAAATCCTGCTCCATGCCGGGGAAGCGGGACGGCTCGCGGTAGACGATGGGCGCGGGCGCGATGGACGCAAGCGCTTCCGTGTCGATTTCGGCAAACACAATGGCCGCCTTCTTGTCGATGTTCTTGCCGACAACCGGGTGCGCCACGCCGATTTCGCCGAGTTCAACGCCGTCCAGCACGATGGCGTTCAGGTTCTTCGGATGCTCATAGGAGTGGGTCGCGGTCATTGCGTGGAAGGACAAATCCTTGTGCAGGATGTCGCTCACGGCGACGCACAGCATGTCGCGCAGGCGGAAATACAGCGTTTCCACGTTATCGACCTTGCTGAAGAGCGTCACGCACAGCTTCTTGTGCTCCTTCGCCAGCTTGTTCTCGTCCACGCCGTCGATGACGTGACCGATTTCAAAGATGCCGAACGACGGCGCATAGCCCGTGTTGACCTTCACCTGGCACAGCTGGGTGGGAATCATGGAGCGGCGCAGCGTCTCGATGTTGGGGTTGGAGGCGTTAAGCAGCTTCACGTTGTCCTCGACGGCGATGCCGAGCTTCTTGTAGTCGTCGGCGTACTGCCAGATGTAGGAATGCACCTCGTGCAGCGAATAGCGCTTGACGAGGATGTCCTTCAATTTGTCCTCGACCGTCTTTTCGGTGGACATGCGAACCGGGTAGAGCGGGGATTCCGCCGTGTGCAGGTCGAAGTTGTCGTAGCCGTAAATGCGGGTGATTTCCTCAATGATATCCGCCTTGATGGTTACGTCCTTCGTCGCGCGCCAGGAGGGCACATCCGCGGTGAAGGAATCGCCATTGCGCGTCATGCCGAAGCCCAGCGCGGTCAGCGTGTGCATGATTTCGTCGGAGGAGATGTTGATGCCGGTGTAGCGGTCAACAAACGCCTTGTCAAAGGACAATTGCACCTTCGGATAGTGGAAGGCGTACTCGTCGGTCAGGCGGGAGGTGACGCGCATTTCCGGGTCGTATTCCTGCAAAAGCTTGACGAAGCGGGCGATGGCGACGGTCGTCATTTCCGGGTCAAGGCTCTTTTCGTAGCGGGCGGAGGCGTCGGTGCGGTGGGCGAGGCGGACGCTGCTCTTGCGGACGGACGCCGCGTCGAAGGTGGCGGATTCCAGCGTCAGGCTCGTCGTGTCATCGACGATTTCGCTGTCCAGACCGCCCATGATGCCCGCGATGGCAACCGGCTTGTCGCCGTTGCAGATCATCAGCGTGTTCGGGTCGATGGTGCGCTCCACCTTGTCCAGCGTCTGGAAAGGGAAGCTCTCCGGGAAGCGGCGGATGCGGATTTTCTCCACCTTGCGGCTGTCGAAGGCGTGCATCGGCTGCCCCATTTCCAGCATCAGGTAGTTCGTCAGGTCGGCAAGGAAGTTGATGTCGCGCATACCGCAGTAGTTCAGGCGGATACGCATCGCCATCGGGCTGACGTGGCGGTTGATGTTCTCCACCCGCAGGCAGGAGTAGCGCTGGCACAGCGGGTCTTCAATCTTCATGTCGATGGCGGGCAGATTGTTGTACGCCGCTAAATCCGCCACGGGCAGGGCTTTCAGCGGACGGCCGGACAGGGTGGAGAATTCGCGCGCCATGCCGTAGTGCCCCCACAGGTCGGGACGGTTCGTCAGGGACTTGTTGTCCACCTCGAAGATAATGTCGTCGATGGGGTAGAGCGCCTTCAAATCCGTGCCGCAGGGAACATCCTCCGGAATGACCATGATGCCGGAATTGTCGTCGCTGATGCCAATTTCCTTCTCCGAGCAGCACATGCCGTAGGACGTGTACCCGGCGAGCTTGCGCGGGCTGATGGTGATGTCGCCCAGCTGTGCGCCCACCTTCGCGAACGCGGTTTTCATGCCCAGCTGCACGTTCGGCGCGCCGCAGACCACGTCGGTCAGCTGCCCGTCGCCCGCGTCCACCTTCAGCAGGTGCAGCTTGTGGGATTCGGGGTGATTCTCTACGCTGACGATCTGCGCGGCGACAACGCCGGACAAATCCGCGCCCTTGTGGAAAATTTCATTCTCAACTTCCGCCGTGGACAGGGAGAACTGGCGAATCAGCGCCATTTTGTCAAGACCCGTCAGGTCAACGAAGTCGGAAATCCAGTTCATTGAGATCAGCATGTTCGTCTTTCCTCCGCATTACTCGTCGTCCGTGAACTGCGCCAAGCGCGTCAGGCTGCCGCTGTTCAGGTCGCGAATGTCCTTCACGCCGTACTTCATCATGGCAAGGCGCGTCATGCCCAAGCCGAACGCGAAGCCGGTGTACTGCTCCGGGTCGATGCCGCCGGCTTTCAATACTTCGGGGTGAATCATGCCGCAGGGGCACAGCTCCAGCCAGCCGGAATGCTTGCACGACGGGCAGCCCGTGCCGCCGCAGATGAGGCAGGAAATATCCAGCTCAAAGCCCGGCTCAACGAACGGGAAGAAGCCCGGACGCAGGCGGACTTTGATGTCCTTGCGGAACACCTCGCTCAGCATCGTTTTCATGAAGTAGATCAGGTTCGCGATGGAAATATCCTTGTCCACCATGATGCCTTCCATCTGGAAGAACGTGTTCTCATGGCAGGCGTCGGTCGCCTCGTTGCGGAAGCAGCGGCCGGGGAAAATCGCCTTAATCGGCACGCCGTCGTTCACCAGCGCGTCGCGGTAGCGGCGGTAGATGGCGTTCTGGGCGGCGGAGGTCTGCGTTTTGAGCAGCTGCCCGTTGTCCAGATAATAGGTGTCCTGCATGTCGCGCGCGGGGTGGAACTTCGGAATGTTCAGGCTCTCGAAGCACTCGTAGTCCGTCACCACCTCGGCGTAATCCTCCACCGTGAAGCCCATCGACTTGAACACCTGCTCGCACTGGCGCTGCACCAGCGTAATCGGGTGATACGACCCGCGGGTCATGTCCGGCGGCATGGAGATGTCAAATTCGGGCAGGGCGTTGATTTCGCGCTGCAATTCCTGCGCTTTGAGCGCCTCCAGCTTTTCCGCCAAGGCGACGGTGATGGCGGTCTTCAGCTCGTTCGTCTCGCGCCCGACGGTCTTTTTCTGCTCGTCGGTCAAGCTGCCCATGCCCTTGAGCGCGTCGGTCACTTTGCCCTTGCGGCCGAGGTAATTCACGCGCAGGGCTTCCAGATCCACCATGTTGGCGATCTTCTTCAGCTCGGAATCAAAGCTGCTTTTCAGGGCTTCGATCTTCTCGTTCATTCCGGATGTTCCTCCTTACAGTTGGATGAAAAAAGCCCGTCCCATCGTTTGATGAGACGGACTGAATCCGCGGTACCACTCGTCTTGCGGCAAAGGAAAAAATCCCGCTGCCGCCGCTTGATAGGCGATAAGGCTGCCCACGCCGAAAAACTCACGGGATGAAGGTTCACGCCGTGCGCCCTGCCGCCTCGCACCACCCGGCGGCTCTCTGATATCCTATTTCCTGCATTCGCCTGTGCCATCTGCTCGCGCCTTTTTCCTTCTGGCGTCCGCTCGTTCCACTTAGCGTAGCGCTGCTACGCTGCGTTTCACTCCCGTTAGCCAGCAGAAAAAATTCGCTTCGCATCTTGGCACATTCTCATTTGGAAATAGGAAGGGGACTTGCACGCGCTACTGTTTCCCGGTCATCGCTTCCAATATTTCGCTGACTTTCGTCGGCACGCTCTATCTTACCATAGGTTGGGACGTTTTGCAAGGGGGCAAATGCGGAAATTGGAATGCGGAATGCGGAATAAAAATCGCACGGAAGTGGAATTCTTTCCATCTTACAGGCGAACAAACCGTGAATTTTTCCGATTTATTATTTACAAGCCATTTTTTTGTGCTATACTGTAAGATGCGTTATCATGTAAAGCGCGATTCAGGCGCTTGCGTGAAAGTCCGCGCGGGGGAGGGACAAAATGCCCTCCGCACAAGGCGCGGCAGGGAACTTCGCGCACAATCGCGCGGAAGAAAGGAAAGGAAGCCGGATGAGCAACAGCCGTCCACCCTATGATGGCGCCGGGGACGCCGGACAGAATCCTCAGCAGCCCGGTTTTTCGCAGGGCAATTATCCGCCGGCGCAGGGCTATGCCCCGAATGGCGGCTACGCGCCCAATGATGCCTATGGTCAGGGCTACGCGCCGCAAAACGGCTATGGGCAGCAGCCGCAATATGGTCAGCAGGGGTATGCGGATTATCAGCAGCCCTATGGTCAGCAGGGATACCAGCAGCCATACGGTCAGCAGGGATATCAGCAACCATACGGTCAGCAAGGTTATCAGCAGCCGTATGGGCAGGGCTATGAGCAGCAGGGGTATCAGCAGCCGTATGCCCAGCAGCCTTATCAGCAGCAGCCGTATGACCAGCAGGGGTTTGTGCAGCCCGGCGGGTATCAGCAGCCCTACGAGCAGCAGGGGTATCAGCAGCCGAATCCGGCGTACAATCAGCAGGGGTACAGCCAGCAAAATCCGCAGGAAACGGATTTGCCGCCGGAGCAGCAGTACGCGCAGTACACCCCCGACGGTCAGCGCGTGTACCCCACGTCGGGGCGCAGCGGCTTCCGGGTGCAGCCGGCGGCGCACAGGGAAATTCCGTGGGATACGATTGCAAAAGTATTGATGTTCGGCGTGCTGCCGATTCTTTTCATCTTGAGCATGGTGTTCGCGTGGACAGCGGTGAAGTGGGTCGTCCTCGTCGGCGCGGTGGCGAGCATCGCCGCGATGTGGCTCCGCGAGCTGGTTACGCCCAACGCGCGGCTGGTGCTGTCGCTTTTGCTGGCGTCGGCGGCGGTCGTCTGCCTCGTCAGCGCACTGGCGACGAATGCGGCGGACAATCAGAACCCCGCGCAGCCGAATCAGTCCGGTCAGATGCAGCAGGGGAGTACATCGGGCAATAACCTCGATGTCAACCTGACCGCGACGGACACGCCCAATCCCGCGCCCACGCCCACCGCGACGCCTGTGGATGACTCCGAGGAGTGCTACGCGCAGCTGCATTCCTTCTTCACGCTGTGGAAGAACAACGCCATCAGCCAAATGGTCAACCTGACGGCCCCGTCGTGGCGCAGCAGCATCAAGGGCGGCACGGACGCGGTGACGCAGAAGCTCTTCGGCGAGGTGCTGACCAACCGCACGCCCGTCAGCTGGGATTTCACGGCCATCACGGGCACATCGAACGACATCGCCCGCATGGTGACGGTGCGCGCCGTCATCAACAAGAACAACACCCTGGGCGAAAGCGTCTACCTGTGGAAGGTGCGCATGGTCAAGGAGGACGGCGTGTGGTACGTTGATCCCGCGACGCTGCAAAGCAACGAGCAGGAAAGCACCGCCACCCCGACCAACGCCCTTGCCACCCAGCCTGTGCTGAACACCAGCCATCCGGACTTGATTCTCTACTACAACCAAAACGGCGGAACGTATTACCACATCGACCCGAACTGCGCGTCCATCAATCAGCGGTATCGCCCGCTGACGGCATCCTTCAAGTGGACGCAGATTGACGACGAACCGTACAAAAACCTGGAGCAGTGCAAGGTGTGCGGCGCACCCCTGCGCGAAGACAAGAGCAACTGATACTCACATATAATATTAGGAGGACAACACGATGGACACCAATGCCAAGCTGTATCAAGACATGACGAAGATTCTCGTCAAGCGTGAGGACATCCAGAAGGCCGTTGCCCAGCTGGGACGGGAAATCACCCGCGACTATCAGGGCCGCGATCTGGTGATGGTCTGCATTTTGAAGGGCGCAAGCGTCTTCTTCTCCGACCTCATCCGCGAAGTCGATTTGCCCGTGACGCTGGATTTCATGGCGCTTTCGAGCTATCGCAACTCCACCAAGTCCTCCGGCGTGGTCAATCTGGAGAAAGACCTGTCCGTGTCCATTAAGGGGCGCGACGTGCTGATTGTCGAGGACATTGTGGACAGCGGCAACACGCTGTTCTACCTCGGCAAGTATTTGATGGGCCGCGGCGCGTCCTCCATCCGCATTGCGACGCTGCTGGACAAGCCCGACCGCCGCAATCCCGAACACAACCTGACGGTGGATTACCACTGCTTCAAGATTCCGGATGAGTTCGTCGTCGGCTACGGGCTGGATTTTGCCGAGAAGTACCGCAATCTGCCGGACATCGGCGTGCTGGACAGCCGCGTGTACGGCGCGGCGCGCGAATAAATCAGCCGATTCTTCCCCCAATAAAGATAAAATTTTTGTAAAGATGGATTTTTCCGCACACGTCATTCGTCTATATGGGTATACGCCGCAACAGGCGGATGGCGCTGGAACGGAAGGAGGATGCTCGCATTGAAGAAGTCTCGCGGGATGTTCGGCTACGTCGCGGTTCTGCTGCTGATGGTGCTCACCATTTCGATGCTGTTCACCAACGGCTTTGGCAGCAATACCCGTGACCGCCGCATCACCTATCCCCAGCTGCTGACGATGATTGAGGAGGGGCAGGTTCGCTCCGTCGCCATCCGCGGCACGTCGCTGGTGGGCGTGACGACAACAACAACGGTCGCCGACGCGGATTTCCCTGACAAGAACTACGATTTTGAAACCATCATCGGCGCTGATTTCATCGTCACCGCGCGGCAAATGCAGGCGGCGAAGCTTAATAAGCCGCTGGACGAGGTGTCCGTCAAGGATTTGCCGTTCACCATCATCTACCGTCAGCCGCTGACCACCCCGTGGTGGTATGATTTGATTCCGCTGGCGATTTCGCTGGTGCTCTGCGGCGTGATGTTCTGGCTGATTATGCGCGCGCAGACCGGCGGCAACGGCAAGGTGATGAACTTCGGCAGAAGCCGGGCGCGCATCCATGACCCGAACAAGAACAAGGTGACGTTCGCCGACGTCGCGGGCGCGGAGGAAGAGAAGGAAGAACTCAAGGAAATGGTGGACTTCCTGCGCAACCCCAAGGCGTACATTGACATGGGCGCGCGCATCCCCAAGGGCGTGCTGCTCATCGGCCCGCCCGGCACGGGCAAAACCCTGCTGGCAAAGGCGGTTGCGGGCGAGGCGGGCGTGCCGTTCTTCTCCATTTCCGGCTCGGACTTTGTGGAGATGTTCGTGGGCGTGGGCGCGAGCCGCGTCCGCGACCTGTTCGACCAAGCCAAGCGCGCTGCCCCGTCCATCATCTTTATTGATGAGATTGACGCCGTGGGTCGCCACCGCGGCGCGGGTCTGGGCGGCGGACACGACGAACGCGAGCAGACGCTGAACCAGCTGCTGGTCGAGATGGATGGCTTCGCAATCAACGAGGGCGTTATTGTCATGGCGGCGACGAACCGCCGCGACATTCTTGACCCCGCGCTGTTGCGTCCCGGCCGCTTTGACCGCACGATTCTCGTCAATTACCCCGATATGGCGGGGCGTGTTGCCATCCTGAAGGTGCACGCCAAGGGCAAGCCCCTTGCGGATGATGTGGATTTGGAGAATATCGCCAAGCGCGTGCCTTTCTCCACCGGCGCGGAGCTGGAAAACATCATGAACGAAGCCGCGATTCTGGCGGCGCGCGGGCGCTTGAAGGCCATCAATCAGCAGACGCTGGTGGAGGCAATCTCCCGCGTGCAGATGGGCCCGGAGAAGCGCAGCCACAAGGTGACGCAGCGCGACAAGCGCATGGTCGCCATCCACGAGGCGGGTCACGCCATCGTCGGGCACGTCCTGCCCAACTGCGACGAGGTGCACCTGATTACCATCGTCCCGCGCGGGCAGGCGGGCGGCTACACGCTGTCCCTGCCGACGGAAGAGGACGATTTGCAGACTTACAGCCAGCTGATGGACTTCGTGGCGATGGGGCTGGGCGGTCATGCCGCGGAGCAGCTTTATCTGGGCGAGTTCACCACCGGCGCAACGAGCGACCTGAAAAAGGCGACGGAGGTCTGCCGCCGCATGGTGACGCAGTTCGGCATGAGCGAAAAGCTGGGGCCGGTCTATCTTGACGGCGATCAGGAAGTGTTCGTCGGCATGGAGTTCGGGCAGAGCCGCGGGTACAGCGAAGAAATGGCGGCGCGCATCGACGCGGAAGTCAAGCGCCTGCTGGAGGAATGCTACCAGAAGGCGGTGGACGCCCTGAGCGCCAACCGCGACCGCATGGAGAAGCTGGTGGACGCGCTGCTCAAGTACGACACCATCAGCCGCCGCGAGTTCGTCACCCTGATGGAAACGGGCGCGCTGCCGGATATTCAGGATGCCGACACCCGCACCACGGGCGATGTGATGATGCAGGATATGGCGGACGAAAAGAAGGAAGAAAGTTCCGAAAAGTCCGCCGAAACGCCTGAAAAGAGCGCGGAAGCCCCCGAAAAGACGTCGGATGCGCCCGAAAATCACCCGACTGCCCCCCATGAAGCCTGATTTGCACACCCACACCACTGCCTCCGACGGGCTGCTTACGCCCGCGGAGCTGGTGGCGCTGGCGGACAAGCACCGCGTGACGCTCCTTGCCGTGACCGACCATGACACGTTTGACGGCGCGGCGCAGCTGCTGGGGAAGCCCACGCCGATGCCGATTCTGCAAGGTGTCGAATTGTCCCTGCGCGATATGCCCGGCCTGCACCTGCTCGGCTACGGGCGCGGGACGGATACGCCCCTGCACCGCAAGGTTCGGGCACTGTCCCAAATGCGGCTCGGACGCGCGCGGCAGATGGTGGAGAAGCTGAACGCGCTGGGCTATCCGCTGGATTACGACGAAATCGCCCGCGAAGCCAAGGGCAGCGTCGGTCGGCCGCATATCGCCCGCGCGATGGTCAGCCGCGGCTATGTGGCGGACACGCGCGAGGCGTTTGACCGCTTTCTGGCGGATGGCGCACCTGCCTATGTGGCGGGGGAGCGCTTGAGCATGGCGGAGGCGCTGCCGCTGATGCAGGAAAGCGGCTTCGTGCCCGTTCTGGCGCACCCGATGGAGCTGGAGAAAACCGGCGCGCTGCTGCGCCATCTGCTCGGCGTTTGGCAGGAGCAGGGCTTGCGGGGCGTTGAGGTTTACCACCCGTCCGCCGGACGCGCCACGCCCCTGCTGGATTTGACCGCGCGGCGCATGGGCTTTCTGGTCACCGGAGGCAGTGACTTCCATGGCGATGGCGACCGCCACGGCATGGTCGGCTGCACCGCGCCGATGTGGGCGAGGGCGGCAGATGATGTGGAGAAATTGCTGCAAGCAGTGGAAGCTGCTGAAATCATGTGATATAAGATGAAGAAATACCGAATTGCCATCAGAAAGGGGTGCTGAAACCATGTCCGAATTCAACGACAACAAGCAGCCGCGCCGCCGCCGCACGCAGCTGAACGCGGCGCAGTATGCCGGGCAGCAGACGCTGGACAACAGCATCCCCCTTATCCGCACGGAAGACGCGCCCATGCAGCCGACAAATCCGCCGCGCCGGAATCCGCAGCCGCCCCCGGCGCAGCAGAGCGCCAATCCGCCCATGCAGCCGATGAGTACGGCTCAGCCGATGGGTGCGGCCCAGCCGATGCGCCCGCAGGGGATGAATCAGCCGGGGCAGGGGAGCCAATATGCGCAAAGCGGGCAAATGCGCGGCTTCCGCGGCGTGCAGGGGACGCCCATGCAGCCGCAGCAGGGCTGGAACAACGGCGTGCAGCCGCTCGATGCGGCGCACCAATTGGAGCAGTTCTCGTGGGGGCAGCATCAGCAAAGCATGAACACCGGGCGCAATCAGCCGATTCGCGGCGGGCAGATGATGCCCAATCAGCCGATGAATCCGCAGCGCCCGCAGAATCCGCCGTATCCGCAGCAGAATTATGGCGGATGGCAGCAGCCGATGTATCCGGTGAATTTTCCGCAGTATCCGGCGAACGGCAATGGCGGAAACGGCGGCAATGGCGGCGGCAATCATCCGCCGGCGGGGCTGGGGGGCTTCAATCCGGAGCATCGCGAGCCGAAGAACGAGCCTGTCCGCCGCAAGCCGTCGGGGCAAAAGCTGCTCAAGCGCATCCTGTTCTGCGCGTGCGCGGTGGCGGTAATTTGCGGACTGGTCGCGGCGGGCGGCGCCATCAGCAATGCCATCCAGGAGCAGAACGAGCGGGAAGCACTGGTCGCGTCGGTGACGGCGTATGACGACAAGTACGTCCCGAACGTGTATGTGGATGGCATCCACCTCGGCGGCATGACCCGCGCGGAGGCGGAAGAGGCGGTCACGGCGCACGCGAATCAGCAGCGCGACGCGTGGAAGGTGCGCCTGATGTACGCCGGTCAGCTGGTGAGGGAAATCACGAGCGCCGACCTGAACATGACCGTCGATGTGCAGGAAGCCCTCGACGCGGCGTGGCAGCCGGGGCACACAGAAGGCGGCATTGACGCGCGCAAAGCCACGATGGACGCGCTGGCAGAAAATCCCTACGAGGGGTATTCCGCCACGCCCAGCGGCGACAATGTGGTGATTGACAACATCCTGCTCAGCATCGCGCAGCAGGCGTACATTCAGCCGGTGGATGCGCATATTATCTTCGATTCCAACAATTTCAACAATCCGCTGACGATTCAGCCGGAGACCGTCGGGCGCTATATGGACACGACCGAGGCGAAAAATCAGGTGTACCAGATGATGTCGTCCCTGGTCAGCGGCGAGGTGGAGCTGACGACGCGCGAGCTTCAGCCGACCACGACCAAAGCCATGCTGGAGCCGCAGATTCAGCTGCGCGCGACGGCGTACACCCCGATTTCGACCACCAGCACGGAAGAGCGCAACCTGAACATTCAGGTGGCGTTCGAGCGCATCAACGGCAAGATGCTTGCAGCGGGTGAAACATTCTCCTTCAATACGGTTGTGGGCAAGCGCACGAAGGCAAACGGCTTCTATCAGGCGATTGAGTACGCGTATGGCGATCAGCGCATGGGCTACGGAGGCGGCGTGTGTCAGGCGAGCACGACGATGTACCTCGCGGCGGCGAAAGCGAACATGACGATTCTCAAGCGCGAGCCGCACTCTGATGCGGTGGGCTACACCGACTACGGCAAGGACGCGACGGTATCCGACAACCGCATTGACTTCAAGTTCCGCAACGACACGAACAGCACGATTTTCATCGTCGCGACGGTGATGAAGGACAGCCGCTACGACAAGTCGCACAAGGTGTGCGTGGTGTCGATTTACGGCGAGAGCCTCGGCAAGGGCGTGAAGTACGAGCTGGAAACGGTGACGGTGCAGACCCTGCCCGCCCCGACCGAGCCGGAATACCGCAAGGACACGAACCACACCTACGCCACCTATGTTGACCAAGAGTACACCTACCGCAAGGCAACCGACGGCTGCGTGGTGGAAAGCTACCTGGTGAAGTATGTGGGCGGCGCGGAAACCGAGCGCAAGCTGATGTACACCGACACCTACAAGGCGAAGAGCGAAATCATCTATGTCGGCACGGTGGAGCGGACGGAAGAGGGGCAATGACCAGAGGCTTTGCCTCTGGACTCCAGCAGGGGCGCTGCCCCTGCACCCTGCAAGGGAGTTCCTCCCTTGACCCTTTCGCGCGATTGAGTAGACTTCTCTTTCAGGCTGCTTTTGCGTGCTGATACGGCTTCATCCGCCGAAACGGGGGATGAGGTCGTTTTTTTCTCCAAAACTTTGTGAAAGAAAATACAACTTGTGAAAAAACCCCCTTTTCTATTTCGGCAGAATGTGCTATAATAGATTCGGTGGAAACCCTACATTATTGCATCAGGAGGGAAAATCCAATGGCGCTTGTTACGACGAAGGAAATGTTCAAGAAGGCGTATGACGGCGGCTATGCGGTCGGCGCTTTCAACGTCAACAACATGGAAATCATTCAGGGCATCACCGAGGCGGCTGGTGAGCTGAAGGCTCCCGTCATCCTGCAGGTGTCCAAGGGCGCGCGCGCGTATGCCAACCACACCTATCTGGTGAAGCTGGTGGAAGCGGCGGTTATCGAAAACCCCGATATCCCGATTGCGCTGCACCTTGACCACGGCGACAGCTTTGAGCTGTGCAAGAGCTGCATCGACGGCGGCTTCACGTCCGTCATGATTGACGCTTCCTCCAAGTCCTTTGAGGATAATATCGCCCTGACCCGCAAGGTCGTCGAGTATGCCCATGACCACGGCGTGGTCGTCGAGGCGGAACTCGGCACGCTCGCCGGCGTCGAAGACGACGTGAAGGTGGAGCATGGTCAGGAAATGTACACCCATCCGGAAGAAGTCGAAGAGTTTGTGACCCGCACGGGCTGCGACTCGCTGGCGATTGCCATCGGCACGTCCCACGGCGCGTACAAGTTCAAGCCCGGTCAGAAGCCCCAGCTGCACTTCGAGGTGCTGGAAGAATGCTCCAAGCGTCTGCCCGGCTTCCCGATCGTCCTGCATGGCGCTTCTTCTGTCCCGCAGGAGTTCGTGAAGGAAATCAACCAGTTCGGCGGCAATATGCCCGACGCAATTGGCATTCCGGAAGAGCAGCTGGCGAAGGCGGCGAAGATGGCGGTCTGCAAGATCAACATCGACTCCGACATTCGTCTGGCGATGACCGCGAGCATCCGCAAGTACTTCGCGGAGCATCCGGATCACTTTGACCCCCGTCAGTACCTGAAGCCTGCCCGCGCTGCGGTGAAGGCGATGGTCGCCCACAAGATGGTGGATGTGCTGGGCTGCGCTGGCAAGGCGTAATCAAGGCACAAAAAGGCTCTGTCGTGAATGCGGCAGGGCTTTTTGGTTATGGGAATACCAAACAATTTTACGCTTCTTCGCTGCTGGTGGAGCCGAAAAAGGGGCGCTGCGCACGCCAATTGTATTTATGAAGTTTTTTCGGTTGACATCAGGCATTTTTCCCCTTATAATTTTTGTAAGACTGCGGTGGAAGCCGCAGAACGTGAAAGGAGCAATCCTCATGAAGAAGATGCTGGCACTGGTTCTGGCACTGGCGATGTGCCTCGGCTGCGCTGCACTGGCGGAAGAAACTGCCTTGGTGTACGCGCTTGGCGCGCCCATGCCCGATTTTACCTTTACGGACATTAACGGCGTTTCCCATACCCTCTCCGAAACCTTGAAGGAGAAGGAAATGGTGCTGATTAACCTCTGGGCAACGTGGTGCGGCCCGTGTGAATCGGAGTTCCCCTTCCTGGAGGAAGCCTATGAGCAGTACAAGGACAAGGTGGAAGTCTTTGCGCTGAGCATCGATGAAAACGATGACGATGCGAAGCTGACGGAATATGTGGCGTCGCATGGCTTGACGTTCCCGGTCGGGCATGAAACGTTCAACCTCTTTGCGGGTTTCGGGCTCAATGGCGTCCCAACCTCGATTGTGGTTGACCGCTTCGGCAATGTGGCTTTCCTCGCAACGGGTTCTCAGACCTCTACGGACGCGTTTGTCCGCCTGTTCGGTCTCTTCCTCGGCGATGAGTACACGCAGACGAATGTGCTGGCGTTCCTGCCGGGCGAAAAGCCCTCGATTCCGCCGACGGATGAAGCGGAACTGAACCGCGCGCTGAATGTGGAAGGCACGGCGGCGCCGCTGTCCTTCACCAATTCTACGGATGAATACACCTGGCCGATGGCGGTTGCGGAAAAGGATGACCGCACGGTGCTGGTCAGCACGAACACGGGCAAGGATACTTCTTCCGCTTCCGTGCTGACTACGGTGGAAGCGAAGGCGGGCGATGTGTTCGCGTTCGACTACAAGACGTCCACCGAAGCCGGCTGCGACCTGTTCTGCCTGTCTGTCAACGGACAGACGGCGAAGGCGTTCGGCGGCGTGAAGGAATGGGCGACCTACGGCTATGAATTCCCGGCAGACGGTACTTACGAAATTGCCCTGTCTTATATCAAGGATTCCTTTCAGGCCGCGAATGAGGACATGATCTGGCTGGACAACGCGCGCGTGGTGGACGGAGAAGAAGCCGCCGCTGTGCTGGCGAACAACCCGGTCTATCCGGAAGGCACGAAGATGACGACCATCTCCTTTGTGGGCGACAACGTGAAGCAGGTTTTCTTCACCGACCCGCAATTTGCGCTGATGTCCACCTTTGGCATGACCAACTATTATGTGATTGACAACACGGAAAGCGCGACGGTGAAGGTGACGCTGGCGAAGGGGCTCGACCCGGAAATGTACGCCTTTGGCTGCGAGGCTGCCCCCGAAAACTATGCGCTGACGGACTACATGACGGAGGACGGCTACGTCATCCCGAATCAGCCGATTGACACCAATCAGGCGAGCGGCTTCCCGTATACCACCTATTTTGTGGTGAAGGCTGGCGCGGAAAACGTGGAAGCATCCGCCATTGCAATCGCTGATGAACCCAACGCCAATGCGTTTGTCGCCATGCTGCAGCAGTATGGCATCAATGTCCCCGGCTGGAAGTACGCCGATGGCACCCTGCCGTCCACGGATGAAGTGGCGGAAGCGCCGCAGCTGCCGATGGAGGGGATGGCGAGCTACACGATTAAGTGCGTCGATCAGGACGGCAACCCCGTGACCGGCACGATGATTAACGTCTGCACCGATGAAACGTGCACGCCCATGCCTGTGGATGAGAATGGCGTGCTGGAATTCACCATGCCTGCGTACCCCTATGTGCTGCATGTGCTGATTGTGCCGGAAGGCTACGAGTTCGACAAGACGGTGGAAGAAATTGCTCCCGAAGCGGGCGGCGAAGTGGTGTTCACCTTCCAGAAGGTGTAATCCAAGGCTTCAAGGGGCGGTGTACCTGCGGGTATGCCGCCCTTTTTCGGTGCTGACTTTTTGGCAAAAGAAACGCACCTCACCCGGCGGATTGGCTGGATGAGGTGCGTTTTGTGGCTTGATTTTTCTATGCGGATTTGCTTGTGTGCCGCAGGGGAGCGAAGGGGTGGAGGGGGCGATCGCAAAGCCCCCTCCTCGCGCCCGCAGGCGCGAAATCCCTGCATAAACACGCGGACACTGTATGAAAGTGTCACCAACCCAATCGCGCGAAAGGGTCAAGGGAGGGGGACTTCGTCCCGTTTCATTCTCCCTTGTTATTGCAGCTTCAGGTCGCCGTCCTTGATCCAGCCCCACTTGCGCAGGAAGAAGGCGAACAGCAGCGTCAGCACGGCGGGGAGAACGAAGCAAATCAGGATAAGCCCAACCCAGTCCATCGGCAGAATCGCGGCTTTCGTGCCGGCGGCAATGTCGTTCAGCCAGCCGGTGTAAACGCCAATCTGCCCGACCAAACCGCAAGTGCCCATGCCGCTGGAAACCGCCGGGCCGTTCATTTCGAGGTGGAACAGGCACGTCGCAATCGGGCCGGTGATGGCGGAAGCAAGCGTCGGGGGAATCCAAGTGCGCGGATTGCGGATGATGTTGGGCATTTGCAGCATCGACGTGCCCAGCCCCTGACTGACCAAGCCGCCCACGCCGTTCTCACGGAAGGACATGACCGCGAAGCCGACCATCTGCGCGCAGATGGTCGGCTTCGCGGTCATGTCCTTCCGTGAGAACGGCGTGGGCGGCTTGGTCAGTCAGGGGCTGGGCACGTCGATGCTGCAAATGCCCAACATCATCCGCAATCCGCGCACTTGGATTCCCCCGACGCTTGCTTCCGCCATCACCGGCCCGATTGCGACGTGCCTGTTCCACCTCGAAATGAACGGCCCGGCGGTTTCCAGCGGCATGGGCACTTGCGGTTTGGTCGGGCAGATTGGCGTTTACACCGGCTGGCTGAACGACATTGCCGCCGGCACGAAAGCCGCGATTCTGCCGATGGACTGGGTTGGGCTTATCCTGATTTGCTTCGTTCTCCCCGCCGTGCTGACGCTGCTGTTCGCCTTCTTCCTGCGCAAGTGGGGCTGGATCAAGGACGGCGACCTGAAGCTGCAATAACAAGGGAGAATGAAACGGGACGAAGTCCCCCTCCCTTGACCCTTTCGCGCGATTGGGTTGGTGACACTTTCATACAGTGTCCGCGTGTTTATGCAGGGATTTCGCGCCTGCGGGCGCGAGGAGGGGGCTTTGCGATCGCCCCCTCCACCCCTTCGCTCCCCTGCGGCACACAAGCAAATCCGCATAGAAAAATCAAGCCACAAAACGCACCTCATCCAGCCAATCCGCCGGGTGAGGTGCGTTTCTTTTGCCAAAAAGTCAGCACCGAAAAAGGGCGGCATACCCGCAGGTACACCGCCCCTTGAAGCCTTGGATTACACCTTCTGGAAGGTGAACACCACTTCGCCGCCCGCTTCGGGAGCAATTTCTTCCACCGTCTTGTCGAACTCGTAGCCTTCCGGCACAATCAGCACATGCAGCACATAGGGGTACGCAGGCATGGTGAATTCCAGCACGCCATTCTCATCCACAGGCATGGGCGTGCACGTTTCATCGGTGCAGACGTTAATCATCGTGCCGGTCACGGGGTTGCCGTCCTGATCGACGCACTTAATCGTGTAGCTCGCCATCCCCTCCATCGGCAGCTGCGGCGCTTCCGCCACTTCATCCGTGGACGGCAGGGTGCCATCGGCGTACTTCCAGCCGGGGACATTGATGCCATACTGCTGCAGCATGGCGACAAACGCATTGGCGTTGGGTTCATCAGCGATTGCAATGGCGGATGCTTCCACGTTTTCCGCGCCAGCCTTCACCACAAAATAGGTGGTATACGGGAAGCCGCTCGCCTGATTGGTGTCAATCGGCTGATTCGGGATGACGTAGCCGTCCTCCGTCATGTAGTCCGTCAGCGCATAGTTTTCGGGGGCAGCCTCGCAGCCAAAGGCGTACATTTCCGGGTCGAGCCCCTTCGCCAGCGTCACCTTCACCGTCGCGCTTTCCGTGTTGTCAATCACATAATAGTTGGTCATGCCAAAGGTGGACATCAGCGCAAATTGCGGGTCGGTGAAGAAAACCTGCTTCACGTTGTCGCCCACAAAGGAGATGGTCGTCATCTTCGTGCCTTCCGGATAGACCGGGTTGTTCGCCAGCACAGCGGCGGCTTCTTCTCCGTCCACCACGCGCGCGTTGTCCAGCCAGATCATGTCCTCATTCGCGGCCTGAAAGGAATCCTTGATATAAGACAGGGCAATTTCGTAAGTACCGTCTGCCGGGAATTCATAGCCGTAGGTCGCCCATTCCTTCACGCCGCCGAACGCCTTCGCCGTCTGTCCGTTGACAGACAGGCAGAACAGGTCGCAGCCGGCTTCGGTGGACGTCTTGTAGTCGAACGCGAACACATCGCCCGCCTTCGCTTCCACCGTAGTCAGCACGGAAGCGGAAGAAGTATCCTTGCCCGTGTTCGTGCTGACCAGCACCGTGCGGTCATCCTTTTCCGCAACCGCCATCGGCCAGGTGTATTCATCCGTAGAATTGGTGAAGGACAGCGGCGCCGCCGTGCCTTCCACATTCAGCGCGCGGTTCAGTTCCGCTTCATCCGTCGGCGGAATCGAGGGCTTTTCGCCCGGCAGGAACGCCAGCACATTCGTCTGCGTGTACTCATCGCCGAGGAAGAGACCGAACAGGCGGACAAACGCGTCCGTAGAGGTCTGAGAACCCGTTGCGAGGAAAGCCACATTGCCGAAGCGGTCAACCACAATCGAGGTTGGGACGCCATTGAGCCCGAAACCCGCAAAGAGGTTGAACGTTTCATGCCCGACCGGGAACGTCAAGCCATGCGACGCCACATATTCCGTCAGCTTCGCATCGTCATCGTTTTCATCGATGCTCAGCGCAAAGACTTCCACCTTGTCCTTGTACTGCTCATAGGCTTCCTCCAGGAAGGGGAACTCCGATTCACACGGGCCGCACCACGTTGCCCAGAGGTTAATCAGCACCATTTCCTTCTCCTTCAAGGTTTCGGAGAGGGTATGGGAAACGCCGTTAATGTCCGTAAAGGTAAAATCGGGCATGGGCGCGCCAAGCGCGTACACCAAGGCAGTTTCTTCCGCCAGTGCAGCGCAGCCGAGGCACATCGCCAGTGCCAGAACCAGTGCCAGCATCTTCTTCATGAGGATTGCTCCTTTCACGTTCTGCGGCTTCCACCGCAGTCTTACAAAAATTATAAGGGGAAAAATGCCTGATGTCAACCGAAAAAACTTCATAAATACAATTGGCGTGCGCAGCGCCCCTTTTTCGGCTCCACCAGCAGCGAAGAAGCGTAAAATTGTTTGGTATTCCCATAACCAAAAAGCCCTGCCGCATTCACGACAGAGCCTTTTTGTGCCTTGATTACGCCTTGCCAGCGCAGCCCAGCACATCCACCATCTTGTGGGCGACCATCGCCTTCACCGCAGCGCGGGCAGGCTTCAGGTACTGACGGGGGTCAAAGTGATCCGGATGCTCCGCGAAGTACTTGCGGATGCTCGCGGTCATCGCCAGACGAATGTCGGAGTCGATGTTGATCTTGCAGACCGCCATCTTCGCCGCCTTCGCCAGCTGCTCTTCCGGAATGCCAATTGCGTCGGGCATATTGCCGCCGAACTGGTTGATTTCCTTCACGAACTCCTGCGGGACAGAAGAAGCGCCATGCAGGACGATCGGGAAGCCGGGCAGACGCTTGGAGCATTCTTCCAGCACCTCGAAGTGCAGCTGGGGCTTCTGACCGGGCTTGAACTTGTACGCGCCGTGGGACGTGCCGATGGCAATCGCCAGCGAGTCGCAGCCCGTGCGGGTCACAAACTCTTCGACTTCTTCCGGATGGGTGTACATTTCCTGACCATGCTCCACCTTCACGTCGTCTTCGACGCCGGCGAGCGTGCCGAGTTCCGCCTCGACGACCACGCCGTGGTCATGGGCATACTCGACGACCTTGCGGGTCAGGGCGATATTATCCTCAAAGGACTTGGAGGAAGCGTCAATCATGACGGACGTGAAGCCGCCGTCGATGCAGCTCTTGCACAGCTCAAAGCTGTCGCCGTGGTCAAGGTGCAGCGCAATCGGGATATCGGGGTTTTCGATAACCGCCGCTTCCACCAGCTTCACCAGATAGGTGTGGTTGGCATACGCGCGCGCGCCCTTGGACACCTGCAGGATGACGGGAGCCTTCAGCTCACCAGCCGCCTCGGTGATGCCCTGAATGATTTCCATGTTGTTGACGTTGAAAGCGCCGACCGCATAGCCGCCGTCATACGCCTTCTTGAACATTTCCTTCGTCGTAACAAGCGCCATTGGATTTTCCCTCCTGATGCAATAATGTAGGGTTTCCACCGAATCTATTATAGCACATTCTGCCGAAATAGAAAAGGGGGTTTTTTCACAAGTTGTATTTTCTTTCACAAAGTTTTGGAGAAAAAAACGACCTCATCCCCCGTTTCGGCGGATGAAGCCGTATCAGCACGCAAAAGCAGCCTGAAAGAGAAGTCTACTCAATCGCGCGAAAGGGTCAAGGGAGGAACTCCCTTGCAGGGTGCAGGGGCAGCGCCCCTGCTGGAGTCCAGAGGCAAAGCCTCTGGTCATTGCCCCTCTTCCGTCCGCTCCACCGTGCCGACATAGATGATTTCGCTCTTCGCCTTGTAGGTGTCGGTGTACATCAGCTTGCGCTCGGTTTCCGCGCCGCCCACATACTTCACCAGGTAGCTTTCCACCACGCAGCCGTCGGTTGCCTTGCGGTAGGTGTACTCTTGGTCAACATAGGTGGCGTAGGTGTGGTTCGTGTCCTTGCGGTATTCCGGCTCGGTCGGGGCGGGCAGGGTCTGCACCGTCACCGTTTCCAGCTCGTACTTCACGCCCTTGCCGAGGCTCTCGCCGTAAATCGACACCACGCACACCTTGTGCGACTTGTCGTAGCGGCTGTCCTTCATCACCGTCGCGACGATGAAAATCGTGCTGTTCGTGTCGTTGCGGAACTTGAAGTCAATGCGGTTGTCGGATACCGTCGCGTCCTTGCCGTAGTCGGTGTAGCCCACCGCATCAGAGTGCGGCTCGCGCTTGAGAATCGTCATGTTCGCTTTCGCCGCCGCGAGGTACATCGTCGTGCTCGCCTGACACACGCCGCCTCCGTAGCCCATGCGCTGATCGCCATACGCGTACTCAATCGCCTGATAGAAGCCGTTTGCCTTCGTGCGCTTGCCCACAACCGTATTGAAGGAGAATGTTTCACCCGCTGCAAGCATCTTGCCGTTGATGCGCTCGAACGCCACCTGAATGTTCAGGTTGCGCTCTTCCGTGCTGGTGGTCGAAATCGGGGTGTACGCCGTCGCGCGCAGCTGAATCTGCGGCTCCAGCATGGCTTTGGTCGTGGTCGGCTGAAGCTCGCGCGTCGTCAGCTCCACCTCGCCGCTGACCAGGGACGACATCATCTGGTACACCTGATTTTTCGCCTCGGTCGTGTCCATATAGCGCCCGACGGTCTCCGGCTGAATCGTCAGCGGATTGTTGAAATTGTTGGAATCGAAGATAATATGCGCATCCACCGGCTGAATGTACGCCTGCTGCGCGATGCTGAGCAGGATGTTGTCAATCACCACATTGTCGCCGCTGGGCGTGGCGGAATACCCCTCGTAGGGATTTTCTGCCAGCGCGTCCATCGTGGCTTTGCGCGCGTCAATGCCGCCTTCTGTGTGCCCCGGCTGCCACGCCGCGTCGAGGGCTTCCTGCACATCGACGGTCATGTTCAGGTCGGCGCTCGTGATTTCCCTCACCAGCTGACCGGCGTACATCAGGCGCACCTTCCACGCGTCGCGCTGCTGATTCGCGTGCGCCGTGACCGCCTCTTCCGCCTCCGCGCGGGTCATGCCGCCGAGGTGGATGCCATCCACATACACGTTCGGGACGTACTTGTCGTCATACGCCGTCACCGACGCGACCAGTGCTTCCCGCTCGTTCTGCTCCTGGATGGCATTGCTGATGGCGCCGCCCGCCGCGACCAGTCCGCAAATTACCGCCACCGCGCACGCGCAGAACAGGATGCGCTTGAGCAGCTTTTGCCCCGACGGCTTGCGGCGGACAGGCTCGTTCTTCGGCTCGCGATGCTCCGGATTGAAGCCCCCCAGCCCCGCCGGCGGATGATTGCCGCCGCCATTGCCGCCGTTTCCGCCATTGCCGTTCGCCGGATACTGCGGAAAATTCACCGGATACATCGGCTGCTGCCATCCGCCATAATTCTGCTGCGGATACGGCGGATTCTGCGGGCGCTGCGGATTCATCGGCTGATTGGGCATCATCTGCCCGCCGCGAATCGGCTGATTGCGCCCGGTGTTCATGCTTTGCTGATGCTGCCCCCACGAGAACTGCTCCAATTGGTGCGCCGCATCGAGCGGCTGCACGCCGTTGTTCCAGCCCTGCTGCGGCTGCATGGGCGTCCCCTGCACGCCGCGGAAGCCGCGCATTTGCCCGCTTTGCGCATATTGGCTCCCCTGCCCCGGCTGATTCATCCCCTGCGGGCGCATCGGCTGGGCCGCACCCATCGGCTGAGCCGTACTCATCGGCTGCATGGGCGGATTGGCGCTCTGCTGCGCCGGGGGCGGCTGCGGATTCCGGCGCGGCGGATTTGTCGGCTGCATGGGCGCGTCTTCCGTGCGGATAAGGGGGATGCTGTTGTCCAGCGTCTGCTGCCCGGCATACTGCGCCGCGTTCAGCTGCGTGCGGCGGCGGCGCGGCTGCTTGTTGTCGTTGAATTCGGACATGGTTTCAGCACCCCTTTCTGATGGCAATTCGGTATTTCTTCATCTTATATCACATGATTTCAGCAGCTTCCACTGCTTGCAGCAATTTCTCCACATCATCTGCCGCCCTCGCCCACATCGGCGCGGTGCAGCCGACCATGCCGTGGCGGTCGCCATCGCCATGGAAGTCACTGCCTCCGGTGACCAGAAAGCCCATGCGCCGCGCGGTCAAATCCAGCAGGGGCGTGGCGCGTCCGGCGGACGGGTGGTAAACCTCAACGCCCCGCAAGCCCTGCTCCTGCCAAACGCCGAGCAGATGGCGCAGCAGCGCGCCGGTTTTCTCCAGCTCCATCGGGTGCGCCAGAACGGGCACGAAGCCGCTTTCCTGCATCAGCGGCAGCGCCTCCGCCATGCTCAAGCGCTCCCCCGCCACATAGGCAGGTGCGCCATCCGCCAGAAAGCGGTCAAACGCCTCGCGCGTGTCCGCCACATAGCCGCGGCTGACCATCGCGCGGGCGATATGCGGCCGACCGACGCTGCCCTTGGCTTCGCGGGCGATTTCGTCGTAATCCAGCGGATAGCCCAGCGCGTTCAGCTTCTCCACCATCTGCCGCGCGCGTCCGAGCCGCATTTGGGACAGTGCCCGAACCTTGCGGTGCAGGGGCGTATCCGTCCCGCGCCCGTAGCCGAGCAGGTGCAGGCCGGGCATATCGCGCAGGGACAATTCGACACCTTGCAGAATCGGCATCGGCGTGGGCTTCCCCAGCAGCTGCGCCGCGCCGTCAAACGTGTCATGGTCGGTCACGGCAAGGAGCGTCACGCGGTGCTTGTCCGCCAGCGCCACCAGCTCCGCGGGCGTAAGCAGCCCGTCGGAGGCAGTGGTGTGGGTGTGCAAATCAGGCTTCATGGGGGGCAGTCGGGTGATTTTCGGGCGCATCCGACGTCTTTTCGGGGGCTTCCGCGCTCTTTTCAGGCGTTTCGGCGGACTTTTCGGAACTTTCTTCCTTCTTTTCGTCCGCCATATCCTGCATCATCACATCGCCCGTGGTGCGGGTGTCGGCATCCTGAATATCCGGCAGCGCGCCCGTTTCCATCAGGGTGACGAACTCGCGGCGGCTGATGGTGTCGTACTTGAGCAGCGCGTCCACCAGCTTCTCCATGCGGTCGCGGTTGGCGCTCAGGGCGTCCACCGCCTTCTGGTAGCATTCCTCCAGCAGGCGCTTGACTTCCGCGTCGATGCGCGCCGCCATTTCTTCGCTGTACCCGCGGCTCTGCCCGAACTCCATGCCGACGAACACTTCCTGATCGCCGTCAAGATAGACCGGCCCCAGCTTTTCGCTCATGCCGAACTGCGTCACCATGCGGCGGCAGACCTCCGTCGCCTTTTTCAGGTCGCTCGTTGCGCCGGTGGTGAACTCGCCCAGATAAAGCTGCTCCGCGGCATGACCGCCCAGCCCCATCGCCACGAAGTCCATCAGCTGGCTGTAAGTCTGCAAATCGTCCTCTTCCGTCGGCAGGGACAGCGTGTAGCCGCCCGCCTGCCCGCGCGGGACGATGGTAATCAGGTGCACCTCGTCGCAGTTGGGCAGGACGTGCCCGACGATGGCGTGACCCGCCTCGTGGATGGCGACCATGCGCTTGTCGCGCTGCGTCACCTTGTGGCTGCGCTTCTCCGGGCCCATCTGCACGCGGGAGATTGCCTCCACCAGCGTCTGCTGATTGATGGCCTTCAAGCGCCCGCGCGCCGCCAGAATCGCGGCTTCGTTCATGATGTTTTCCAGCTCCGCGCCGGTGGAGAAAGGCACGCGCTTGGCGATATTCTCCAAATCCACATCATCCGCAAGGGGCTTGCCCTTGGCGTGCACCTTCAGGATGGCAACACGCCCCGCCATATCGGGGTAATTGACGAGAATCGTGCGGTCAAAGCGGCCGGGACGCAACAGCGCGGGGTCAAGAATGTCGCGGCGGTTCGTCGCCGCCATGACAATAACGCCCTCGTTGATTGCGAAGCCATCCATCTCGACCAGCAGCTGGTTCAGCGTCTGCTCGCGTTCGTCGTGTCCGCCGCCCAGACCCGCGCCGCGGTGGCGACCCACGGCGTCAATCTCATCAATAAAGATGATGGACGGGGCAGCGCGCTTGGCTTGGTCGAACAGGTCGCGGACGCGGCTCGCGCCCACGCCCACGAACATCTCCACAAAGTCCGAGCCGGAAATGGAGAAGAACGGCACGCCCGCCTCGCCCGCAACCGCCTTTGCCAGCAGGGTTTTGCCCGTGCCGGGCGGGCCGATGAGCAGCACGCCCTTGGGGATGCGCGCGCCCATGTCAATGTACGCCTTGGGGTTGCGCAGGAAGTCCACCATTTCCTTGAGTTCTTCCTTCTCTTCCTCCGCGCCCGCGACGTCGGCGAACGTCACCTTGTTCTTGTTCGGGTCATGGATGCGCGCCCGGCTTCTGCCGAAGTTCATCACCTTGCCGTTGCCGCCGGTCTGCGCGCGCATAATCAGCCAGAACATCACGCCGCAGAGCACCAGCGAAATCGCCAGCGGAATCAAATCATACCACCACGGGGTGGTCAGCGGCTGACGGTAGATGATGGTGAACGGCAAATCCTTGACGGACACCTCGTCCAGCGGCTTATTAAGCTTCGCCGCCTGCATTTGCCGCGCGGTGACGATGAAATCAGCGCCGATGATGGTTTCAAAATCGTAGTTCTTGTCAGGGAAATCCGCGTCGGCGACCGTTGTTGTTGTCGTCACGCCCACCAGCGACGTGCCGCGGATGGCGACGGAGCGAACCTGCCCCTCCTCAATCATCGTCAGCAGCTGGGGATAGGTGATGCGGCGGTCACGGGTATTGCTGCCAAAGCCGTTGGTGAACAGCATCGAAATGGTGAGCACCATCAGCAGCAGAACCGCGACGTAGCCGAACATCCCGCGAGACTTCTTCAATGCGAGCATCCTCCTTCCGTTCCAGCGCCATCCGCCTGTTGCGGCGTATACCCATATAGACGAATGACGTGTGCGGAAAAATCCATCTTTACAAAAATTTTATCTTTATTGGGGGAAGAATCGGCTGATTTATTCGCGCGCCGCGCCGTACACGCGGCTGTCCAGCACGCCGATGTCCGGCAGATTGCGGTACTTCTCGGCAAAATCCAGCCCGTAGCCGACGACGAACTCATCCGGAATCTTGAAGCAGTGGTAATCCACCGTCAGGTTGTGTTCGGGATTGCGGCGGTCGGGCTTGTCCAGCAGCGTCGCAATGCGGATGGAGGACGCGCCGCGGCCCATCAAATACTTGCCGAGGTAGAACAGCGTGTTGCCGCTGTCCACAATGTCCTCGACAATCAGCACGTCGCGCCCCTTAATGGACACGGACAGGTCTTTCTCCAGATTGACCACGCCGGAGGACTTGGTGGAGTTGCGATAGCTCGAAAGCGCCATGAAATCCAGCGTCACGGGCAAATCGACTTCGCGGATGAGGTCGGAGAAGAAGACGCTTGCGCCCTTCAAAATGCAGACCATCACCAGATCGCGGCCCTGATAGTCGCGGGTGATTTCCCGTCCCAGCTGGGCAACGGCCTTCTGGATGTCCTCACGCTTGACGAGAATCTTCGTCATGTCTTGATACAGCTTGGCATTGGTGTCCATCGTGTTGTCCTCCTAATATTATATGTGAGTATCAGTTGCTCTTGTCTTCGCGCAGGGGTGCGCCGCACACCTTGCACTGCTCCAGGTTTTTGTACGGTTCGTCGTCAATCTGCGTCCACTTGAAGGATGCCGTCAGCGGGCGATACCGCTGATTGATGGACGCGCAGTTCGGGTCGATGTGGTAATACGTTCCGCCGTTTTGGTTGTAGTAGAGAATCAAGTCCGGATGGCTGGTGTTCAGCACAGGCTGGGTGGCAAGGGCGTTGGTCGGGGTGGCGGTGCTTTCCTGCTCGTTGCTTTGCAGCGTCGCGGGATCAACGTACCACACGCCGTCCTCCTTGACCATGCGCACCTTCCACAGGTAGACGCTTTCGCCCAGGGTGTTGTTCTTGTTGATGACGGCGCGCACCGTCACCATGCGGGCGATGTCGTTCGATGTGCCCGTGATGGCCGTGAAATCCCAGCTGACGGGCGTGCGGTTGGTCAGCACCTCGCCGAAGAGCTTCTGCGTCACCGCGTCCGTGCCGCCCTTGATGCTGCTGCGCCACGACGGGGCCGTCAGGTTGACCATTTGGCTGATGGCGTTGTTCTTCCACAGCGTGAAGAAGGAATGCAGCTGCGCGTAGCACTCCTCGGAGTCATCCACAGGCGTCGCGGTGGGCGTGGGCGCGGGATTGGGCGTGTCCGTCGCGGTCAGGTTGACATCGAGGTTATTGCCCGATGTACTCCCCTGCTGCATCTGACCGGACTGATTCGGCTGCGCGGGGTTCTGATTGTCCGCCGCATTCGTCGCCAGTGCGCTGACGAGGCAGACGACCGCCGCCGACGCCAGCAAAAGCGACAGCACCAGCCGCGCGTTGGGCGTAACCAGCTCGCGGAGCCACATCGCGGCGATGCTCGCCACCGCGCCGACGAGGACGACCCACTTCACCGCTGTCCACGCGAACACCATGCTCAAGATGAAAAGAATCGGCAGCACGCCGAACATCAATACTTTTGCAATCGTATCCCACGGAATTTCCCTGTGCGCCGCCGGCTGCACCCGGAAGCCGCTGCGCCCCGACGTGGGGTACACGCGCTGACCGTCGGGGGTGTACTGCGCGTACTGCTGCTCCGGCGGCAAATCCGTTTCCTGCGGATTTTGCTGGCTGTACCCCTGCTGATTGTACGCCGGATTCGGCTGCTGATACCCCTGCTGCTCGTAGGGCTGCTGATACCCGCCGGGCTGCACAAACCCCTGCTGGTCATACGGCTGCTGCTGATAAGGCTGCTGGGCATACGGCTGCTGATACCCCTGCTGCTCATAGCCCTGCCCATACGGCTGCTGATAACCTTGCTGACCGTATGGTTGCTGATATCCCTGCTGACCGTATGGCTGCTGGTATCCCTGCTGACCATAGGGCTGCTGATAATCCGCATACCCCTGCTGACCATATTGCGGCTGCTGCCCATAGCCGTTTTGCGGCGCGTAGCCCTGACCATAGGCATCATTGGGCGCGTAGCCGCCATTCGGGGCATAGCCCTGCGCCGGCGGATAATTGCCCTGCGAAAAACCGGGCTGCTGAGGATTCTGTCCGGCGTCCCCGGCGCCATCATAGGGTGGACGGCTGTTGCTCATCCGGCTTCCTTTCCTTTCTTCCGCGCGATTGTGCGCGAAGTTCCCTGCCGCGCCTTGTGCGGAGGGCATTTTGTCCCTCCCCCGCGCGGACTTTCACGCAAGCGCCTGAATCGCGCTTTACATGATAACGCATCTTACAGTATAGCACAAAAAAATGGCTTGTAAATAATAAATCGGAAAAATTCACGGTTTGTTCGCCTGTAAGATGGAAAGAATTCCACTTCCGTGCGATTTTTATTCCGCATTCCGCATTCCAATTTCCGCATTTGCCCCCTTGCAAAACGTCCCAACCTATGGTAAGATAGAGCGTGCCGACGAAAGTCAGCGAAATATTGGAAGCGATGACCGGGAAACAGTAGCGCGTGCAAGTCCCCTTCCTATTTCCAAATGAGAATGTGCCAAGATGCGAAGCGAATTTTTTCTGCTGGCTAACGGGAGTGAAACGCAGCGTAGCAGCGCTACGCTAAGTGGAACGAGCGGACGCCAGAAGGAAAAAGGCGCGAGCAGATGGCACAGGCGAATGCAGGAAATAGGATATCAGAGAGCCGCCGGGTGGTGCGAGGCGGCAGGGCGCACGGCGTGAACCTTCATCCCGTGAGTTTTTCGGCGTGGGCAGCCTTATCGCCTATCAAGCGGCGGCAGCGGGATTTTTTCCTTTGCCGCAAGACGAGTGGTACCGCGGATTCAGTCCGTCTCATCAAACGATGGGACGGGCTTTTTTCATCCAACTGTAAGGAGGAACATCCGGAATGAACGAGAAGATCGAAGCCCTGAAAAGCAGCTTTGATTCCGAGCTGAAGAAGATCGCCAACATGGTGGATCTGGAAGCCCTGCGCGTGAATTACCTCGGCCGCAAGGGCAAAGTGACCGACGCGCTCAAGGGCATGGGCAGCTTGACCGACGAGCAGAAAAAGACCGTCGGGCGCGAGACGAACGAGCTGAAGACCGCCATCACCGTCGCCTTGGCGGAAAAGCTGGAGGCGCTCAAAGCGCAGGAATTGCAGCGCGAAATCAACGCCCTGCCCGAATTTGACATCTCCATGCCGCCGGACATGACCCGCGGGTCGTATCACCCGATTACGCTGGTGCAGCGCCAGTGCGAGCAGGTGTTCAAGTCGATGGGCTTCACGGTGGAGGATTACGCCGAGGTGGTGACGGACTACGAGTGCTTCGAGAGCCTGAACATTCCGAAGTTCCACCCCGCGCGCGACATGCAGGACACCTATTATCTGGACAACGGGCAGCTGCTCAAAACGCAGACCTCCGCCGCCCAGAACGCCATCTACCGCCGCTACCGCGACGCGCTGGTGAACGACGGCGTGCCGATTAAGGCGATTTTCCCCGGCCGCTGCTTCCGCAACGAGGCGACCGACGCCTGCCATGAGAACACGTTCTTCCAGATGGAAGGCATCATGGTGGACAAGGATATTTCCATCGCGAACCTGATCTACTTCATGAAAACGATGCTGAGCGAGGTGTTCCGCAAGGACATCAAAGTCCGCCTGCGTCCGGGCTTCTTCCCGTTCGTTGAGCCGGGCTTTGAGCTGGATATTTCCTGCCTCATCTGCGGCGGCACGGGCTGCCCGTCGTGCAAGCATTCCGGCTGGCTGGAGCTGTGCCCCTGCGGCATGATTCACCCCGAAGTATTGAAAGCCGGCGGCATCGACCCGGAGCAGTACACCGGCTTCGCGTTCGGCTTGGGCATGACGCGCCTTGCCATGATGAAGTACGGCGTGAAGGACATTCGCGACCTGAACAGCGGCAGCCTGACGCGCTTGGCGCAGTTCACGGACGACGAGTAATGCGGAGGAAAGACGAACATGCTGATCTCAATGAACTGGATTTCCGACTTCGTTGACCTGACGGGTCTTGACAAAATGGCGCTGATTCGCCAGTTCTCCCTGTCCACGGCGGAAGTTGAGAATGAAATTTTCCACAAGGGCGCGGATTTGTCCGGCGTTGTCGCCGCGCAGATCGTCAGCGTAGAGAATCACCCCGAATCCCACAAGCTGCACCTGCTGAAGGTGGACGCGGGCGACGGGCAGCTGACCGACGTGGTCTGCGGCGCGCCGAACGTGCAGCTGGGCATGAAAACCGCGTTCGCGAAGGTGGGCGCACAGCTGGGCGACATCACCATCAGCCCGCGCAAGCTCGCCGGGTACACGTCCTACGGCATGTGCTGCTCGGAGAAGGAAATTGGCATCAGCGACGACAATTCCGGCATCATGGTCATTCCGGAGGATGTTCCCTGCGGCACGGATTTGAAGGCGCTCTACCCCATCGACGACATTATCTTCGAGGTGGACAACAAGTCCCTGACGAACCGTCCCGACCTGTGGGGGCACTACGGCATGGCGCGCGAATTCTCCACCCTGTCCGGCCGTCCGCTGAAAGCCCTGCCCGTGGCGGATTTAGCGGCGTACAACAATCTGCCCGCCATCGACATGAAGATTGAAGACCCGCTGTGCCAGCGCTACTCCTGCCTGCGGGTGGAGAACATCAACCGCCACGTCAGCCCGATGGCGATGCGTATCCGCCTGAACTACTGCGGTATGCGCGACATCAACTTCCTTGCCGACCTGACGAACTACCTGATGCTGGAAATGGGGCAGCCGATGCACGCCTTCGACAGCCGCAAGGTGGAGAAAATCCGCATCCGCCGCTTCCCGGAGAGCTTCCCTTTCCAGACGCTGGACAAGGTGGAGCGCACCATCGACCCGAACACGCTGATGATCTGCAACGGCGACAAGCCGGTTGCCATCGCGGGCATCATGGGCGGTCTGGACAGCGAAATCGTCGATGACACGACGAGCCTGACGCTGGAATCCGCCACCTTCGACGCGGCGTCCGTCCGCAAGAGCAGCGTCCGCCTCGCCCACCGCACCGACGCCTCCGCCCGCTACGAAAAGAGCCTTGACCCGGAAATGACGACCGTCGCCATCGCCCGCTTCGTCAAGCTTTTGCAGGAATACGACCCGGAAATGCGCGTCACCTCCCGCCTGACCGACGAGTACGCCTTCCACTATCCGAAGGTGCAATTGTCCTTTGACAAGGCGTTTGTTGACCGCTACACCGGCATCAACATCTCCTCCGACGAAATCATGCACACGCTGACCGCGCTGGGCTTCGGCATGACGCGCAATGGCGATTCCTTCACCGCGGATGTGCCCTCCTGGCGCGCGACGAAGGACGTAACCATCAAGGCGGATATCATTGAGGAAATCACCCGCATTTACGGCTACGACAACTTCGACCTGCACACGGCGGAATCCCCGCTCTACCCGGTTCGCATGTCCACCGAAAAGACGGTCGAGGACAAATTGAAGGACATCCTCGTCAAGCGCTATTCGCTGCACGAGGTGCATTCCTACATCTGGCAGTACGCCGACGACTACAAGAAGCTCGGCATCGCCGTCGAGGACAACGTGAAGCTGCTTAACGCCTCCAACCCCAACATCGAGACGCTGCGCCGCTCCATGATTCCCACCCAGCTGTGCCAGGTGAAGGTCAACACGGGCTATGCGCCGTCGTTCGGCATCTTTGAAATCGGTCACGTCATCGACGGCGTGGACGAGAACAAGCTGGCGAAGGAGCACAAGAAGCTGTGCGTGACGCTCTTCAGCAAGGTCGATAACGTGGAAACGCTGTATTTCCGCCTGCGCGACATGCTGTGCGTCGCCGTGAGCGACATCCTGCACAAGGATTTGTCCTTCCACGCAATGACCGCGACCCACTCCTATGAGCATCCGAAGAACCTGAACGCCATCGTGCTGGACGGCGTTGAACTCGGCGAAATCGGCGTGGCGCACCCGGTTGTCGGCAAGAACATCGACAAGAAGGCGGCCATTGTGTTTGCCGAAATCGACACGGAAGCGCTTGCGTCCATCGCGCCCGCGCCCATCGTCTACCGCGAGCCGTCCCGCTTCCCCGGCATGGAGCAGGATTTGACCTTCGTGGTCAATCGCTGCCAGCCGATTCTGGACGCGGTGAAGGCGGAGAACTCCCCGCTGGTGCAGAAGGTGACCGTGCTGGGCACATACAGCGACATCACCGGCAAGACCATCACGATTCGCCTCTCCTTCTCGCACCCGGAGCGCACGCTCACCCGCGACGAAGTGCAGGCGGTTGTTGACGGCGTGGTTGCGCGGCTGAAGGGTCAAGGGATTGAACTGAAGAAGTAACTTTATCTATATATGCATCTTTCTTCCTCCGAAACGCGGCTGTGTTTCGGAGGTTTTTTTGTTTGGATTTTTCCTGCTGTTTTGCGCATTTTCTTCCATTATTGGTATTGACATTCACATGTTACCGTGCTACACTTGCAAATAACAGGGGATATTCCCAAGTATAACAGCACGCAGGAGGAAATTACTATGCCACAAACTGCTTACTCCACCCAGAAGAAGCCGCGCGGCTGGATGATCTGCGCCATCATCGCGCTGGTTCTCGTCGTCGCGCTGGCACTGTGCCTGTCCTACGGCGGCGCAACGCTGAAATCCGCCCAGACGAACCTCGGCGACACCCAGCAGAAGCTGGAGGACACGCAAACCGAGCTGTACAGCACCAAGACTGCCCTGACGACGGCGCAAAACGACCTGACCGCCGCGCAGAACACGCTGGATGCCACCTCCGCCGAACTGGCAGCCGTCAAGGACGCGCAGACTGCCGCGGCAGCTGACCTGACCGCCGCACAGGATGCCCTGACCGCGAAGGAAGGCGAACTGGCAGCCGCTGAAAGCGAACTGACCGCGACGAAAGATGCCCTGACCGCCGCCGAAACCGCGCTGACCGCCGCGCAGGACGACAAGGCCGCTGCGGAAGCTGACCGCGACGCTGCACAGGCTGCCCTGACCGCGAAGGAAAACGAACTGGCGAACGTGCAGAACACCCTCGCCGCGACGGAGAACGTGCTGGCACTGACGCAGGATGCCCTTGGCACGAACGAATCGCTGATTACGATTATCAAGGAATCGCTGGTGGCGAAGGATGGCGTCGCGGCGAACGCCGTGGCGGCGCAGGAAGCCGCTGAAGCGGAACTGGCGGCGACGAAGGACACGCTTGCATCCACCGAGGCGACCTTGTCCGCCACGCAGACAGAACTGGCTGACACCAAGAACACGCTGGATGCTACCACTGCCGAGCTGACCTCGACGAAGAACACCCTCGCGTCCACAGAAGCGACCTTGTCCGCCACGCAGGCAGAACTGGCTGACACCAAGAACACGCTGGATGCCACCACTGCCGAGCTGACCACGACGAAGGACACCCTCGCGTCCACCGAAGCGGAATTGACCTCGACGAAGGATTCCCTCACGTCCACCGAAGCGGAACTGACCTCGACGAAGGACACGCTCACGTCCACCGAAGCGGAGTTGACCTCGACGAAGGATACCCTTGCTGCCACGGCGGACACGCTGGCATCCACCGAAGCCGAACTGACCTCGACGAAGGATACCCTCGCATCCACGGCGGATACGCTGGCGTCCACCGAAGCCGAACTGACCTCGACGAAGGACACTCTCGCCGCCACAGAAGCGAATCTGGCGGACACGCAGGCAGTGCTGGACAGCACCCGCACGGTACTGGCGGACACGAACCTCACGCTGTCGGCGACGGTGGATGAACTGACCGCCGCAAAGGCTGCACTGGCGGAAAAGGACGCGGAACTGGCGTCGAAGGAGCCGATGCTCTTCCTGCACCTGCTCTCCACCGACGCTGCCACCCTGACCGGCACCGACACCGCTGCGCTGGACGCGGAAAACTACCTCATCGTCACCGTCGGCGAGCAGACCTGCGCGCCCATCCCGATGCCGGAAGAGGGCAGCTACTTCTGCCTGATCCACGGCATCAACATGAATCTGTTCCACATCACCGCGGACGGCATTGAACTGGTCAACGCCAGTGCCGACCACAACTGCCTTGCGCTGGGCGAAATCACGATGACCATCGTCAGCCGCGACGCGCTCAAGCAGGAATAATCTTTCTTCCCCTGCCCCTCTGCTTTTCGAGGGTATCAAATCGCGTCAATAGGAGGTCATTTTCATGAGCACTCCCTTGATTTCCCGCAAGAAGCGGAACGTCTGGGGCGCTGTCAGCATTGCGCTGGCGGTCGTCGCCATCGTTCTTGCCGTTCTTTTCTTCAACAGCCGCGCTGCGCTGGGGAACACGGAACAGTCGCTTGCCGATGCCAATCGCACGCTGACTGCCACGCAGTCCGAGCTTGATTCGACAAAGGACACGCTGTCCGCCACACAGTCCGAGCTTGATTCGACGAAGGGCACGCTGACTGCCACACAGTCCGAGCTTGATTCGACGAAGGACGTGCTCTCCGCTACACAGTCCGAGCTTGATTCGACGAAGGGCACGCTCTCCGCTACGCAGTCCGAGCTTGATTCGACGAAAGGCACGCTCTCCGCTACGCAGTCCGAGCTTGATTCGACGAAGGACACGCTGTCCGCCACGCAGTCCGAGCTTGATTCGACGAAGGACACGCTGTCTGCTACACAGTCCGAGCTTGATTCGACAAAGGACACGCTAACTGCCACACAGTCCGAACTTGATTCGACAAAGGGCACGCTCTCCGCTACACAGTCCGAGCTTGACTCGACAAAGGACACGCTCTCCGCTACACAGTCCGAGCTTGACTCGACGAAGGACACGCTCTCCGCTACACAGTCCGAGCTTGATTCGACAAAGGACACGCTCTCCGCTACGCAGTCCGAGCTTGATTCGACGAAGGACACGCTCTCCGCTACACAGTCCGAGCTTGATTCGACAAAGGACA
>ERZ809224.509-NODE-509-length-36582-cov-9.155392_pt1 | contig 36582 bp, 43 predicted proteins | sample MGYA00520513_ERZ809224 | MGnify/ENA primary metagenome ERZ809224 (study PRJEB31576, sample SAMEA3212658) | Homo sapiens | biome: human-gut; feature: human gut; material: fecal | place: Sweden | collected 2012 ... | reverse complement strand
TTCTATACTCTAAAAATGTAAATTTGCATAAGTAAACGGGTGTATTATATATAGTGTTATTTTTGTTTACTTATATAGACTCACATAATAATTCACAAATGTTTCTAAAATGATTACAAGAATAAAAAATATTATGGATGAGCAGCAAATGACGCCTTCCCAGTTTGCTGAAGCTATCGAGATTAACAGGTCCACACTGACTCATCTCTTTTCGGGAAGAAATCAACCCAGTCTGGACATAGCCAGGAAGATACTGAACGCTTTTCCGGAGATCAGTACAGAATGGCTCATTATGGGTGTGGGACCTATGCACAACCAGAATATATCGGATCCTGATCTCTTTTCTTCCGGGGAACCGATGGAGATGGAGATATCCGGTAATAAACACGAAGAACCGGATTTATTTTCTATGCCGGAAGAGATTAATAATATTGTCAAAGAGAATCAAAGAAATGAAACCTTAAATAAAAAAGTTGAAAAATCCGCAGAAGTTAGGCCGAAAACTGTCAGGAACCGCAACACGATATCGGTTTCCATGAAAAGCAAAGAGAAAGCGAATCCCGTTACAGTGAGCCAGGATAAGGTTTTGGAAAGAGTTATCCTGATATACAATGATCATACTTTCGAATATCTGAATTTATCTCAGGATTATGGTAAATAAAAAAAGGCTGCAATTTCTTACAGCCTTTTTATGTAGTATCTTAATATGTCCTATGATCCTAATTGAACCCGGAAAAAGCCTGTACAGGTTAATTCCTTATCGATAGACTTCAGATAATCTCCGACCGTGGTTTTATTATTCATAATAAATTCCTGATTCAAAAGTGTATTTTCTTTAAAGAATTTATTGAGTTTACCCATGGCGATTTTTTCCACCATATCTTCGGCTTTACCTTCCTGACGGGTGATATCGCGGGCAATTTCAAGTTCATGATCGATTACCGATTGCGGAATAGCGTCCTGGTTAACAGCGATCGGATTCATAGCAGCGATCTGCATGGCTATTTCATGTCCGATTTTCTCGTAACCCGGCAAGTTAAGGGCAGCGATACAAGCTAATCTGTTTCCGTTATGATTGTATGCGGCTACGCAAGGCGCTTCCAATACATAATAATCAGGTAATTCCACTTTTTCACCGGTTTTTCCTGTCATATCAATCAGAAGATCAGCAACTTTAGTTCCGTCAATCGAAAAGTCCAGAAGTTCTTCCTTTGATTTGATCTGATTCTGCATGGCAGCATCCATGATCTTCTCGGTAAATGCTATGAAATCAGCATTTTTACCTACAAAATCAGTTTCACAACTGATCAGCAGTACGGCACCGAAAGTATGATCATTGTTGGTTTTAGCTACGGCGCGTCCTTCATTGGAATCACGGTCGGCACGTTTTGCAGCCACTTTCTGACCTTTCTTTCTCAATATATCAATTGCTAAATCGAAATCACCATTGGCTTCCGTTAAGGCATTTTTGCAATCCATCATACCGGCACCAGTAGTTTGTCTCAATTTGTTTACATCAGCAGCAGTAATTGCCATAATATTCAATTTTAAATGATTAATACTGGATTAGTTTTTCTTGGGAGCTGTGGTTTTAACGGGAGTTTTCTTAACGGTAGTCCTTTTTCTCTTTTTGGCTGCCGCGTCTTCATCTTCGTTTTCCACGCTTTTCACTTTTTTCACTCCTTTAGCGTCGGATTCGTCAAGTTGATCTTCATCTTCCTCAATCGCGATGATCTCATCATCCATAATATCATCCCTGGATGAAGAAGCATCCGCCATATCCATATTATCTTCCGCTAATTGTTCCTTATGCATTTTCCTTTCTTCAAGACCTTCCGCGATAGCATCGCAAACAGCTTTCACTATAATAGAAATGGATTTGGAAGCGTCATCGTTGGCAGGAATGGGGTAATCAATAAGATTCGGATTAGAATTGGTGTCGACGATAGCGAAAGTAGGGATATTCAATCTTCTTGCTTCAGCTACTGCAATATGTTCTTTCATGATATCCACAATAAAAACAGCGGCAGGAAGCCTGGAAAGGTCGGCGATAGATCCGAGGTTCTTTTCCAGTTTGGCTCTTTCACGCTGAATCTGTAATTTTTCACGTTTTGAAAGATTATTGAATTGGGAGCTTTGCATGAGACGGTCAATATCGCTCATTTTTTTAACCGCTTTACGGATCGTGAAGAAGTTGGTAAGCATACCGCCGGGCCAACGCTCGGTTACATACGGCATACCAACATTTTTTACTTGTTCGGCTACTGTATCCTTTGCTTGTTTTTTAGTAGCTACAAATAATATTTTACGTCCTGATTTCGCAATCTGTTTTGCTGCGGCACAGGCTTCGTCTATTTTGTCTACGGTTTGGTAAAGGTCAATAATATGGATACCGTTTTTCTCCATAAAAATATATGGAGCCATAGCGGGGTTCCATTTCCTTTTCAGGTGGCCGAAATGGCAACCTGCATTTAAAAGATCTTCGAAATTTACTCTTGTCATGTTTGTTTACTTTCTTTAAGTCAATTATTAAGTAGTTCCGGAAGGAAGTCTTAATAATTTCGATACTAAACTGATTATTAATTGATTGATTATAATTCCAGGATTAACGTTTGCTGAATTGGAATCTTTTACGGGCTTTCGGTTGACCCGGTTTTTTCCTTTCCACCATACGTGGGTCACGGCGAAGTAATCCTTTACTTTTTAAAGTAGGTCTCAATTCGGGATTGATATCTACCAAAGCCCTGGAGATAGCCAAACGCAGCGCTTCCGCCTGTCCGGACATTCCACCGCCATCCAAATTAACCTTAATGTCATATTCTCCGTTTACCTGTGCCAGTTCCAAAGACTGTGTAACCACATACTGCAGGGTTGCAATCGGGAAATATTCTTTATAATCCCGGTTATTCACCGTGATTTGACCGCTGCCTCTTTTCATATAGATCCTGGCAACGGCAGTTTTTCTTCTGCCTATTTTGTTAATAATATCCATTTCTATTTGATTTCTTTAATATTGACTAATTTTGGTTGTTGGCCTTCGTGCGGATGTTGTGATCCTGCGTAAACATGCAAATTACGGAATAGTTGGGCTCCCAGTCTGTTTTTGGGCAGCATTCCTTTTATAGCATGTTCCAGCACAAAGATAGGTTTGCGGTTTAACATCTCCCTTGGAGTTGCAAACCTTTGTCCTCCAGGATAACCGGTATGGCGAACGTATTGTTTGTCCGTTAATTTTTTACCGGTAAACCTGATCTTATCCGCATTAATAATCACAACATTATCACCACAATCGAAATGCGGTGTGTAATAAGGTTTGTTTTTGCCACGTAAAATGCGGGCTACAACCGTGGAAAGACGTCCAACAACTTCATTTTCAGCATCAATCAATACCCAGTCTTTCTTAACGATTTTTTCGTTCGCAGAAATGGTTTTGTAACTTAATGTGTTCATTTTCAACTTTTTTTAAGGTATATCTTCACCTATATACCTCCATTTTTAACTTATTTTTCCTCTCTAAGAAAAGGACAATAATCGGTATTTTTAAGCGTGCAAAAATACAATTTATTTTCATATAATCAATACTTTACACAGATATTTCAGATTAAATATATCCGAATGATTTAAATTATTGATATTAAATCATTAAAGAATGATTCAAATCTTCCGGATTATTCTTCGAACTATTTTAAATTAACGGTTGTTCTCAAAGTAAGAACTTAAAATCGATTACTATGGAAACAGAAAATTTATATAATGATATTTTGGGAATGCTTTCAATTATCAAAGATGACAAGAATAAATTAACGAAAGTACTTACCTGTATTGAAAATGAAGTACTGGACCAGGACATGAACCCTAAAGAAGTACGTTTGCCGGAAAAATACAAAGAGATACTCGATCAGGTAGCCGAAGAAATGGATGCGGGCTTCGTTACTTTTTTTAATCCGGATACGCTGGAACTGGAAGTGATGACCAATCCTGACCTTTATTCCCGTGAAGTTTACGGCGAACAACATGAAGACCGGCTCGACGATTTCGAAATGAGTTATTACAATTGGGACAGGATGGTGAAATTCGAACCTTTCAGTAATAATGAAATTTACAGTATGATGGAAGATTTCGTCAATGAACTGGATAATGAGAAATTAGCTTCTATTTTGGAAAACGGATTGGCCAATCCTAAATCCACTGAAATATTTACCCGCATTATCGAAAGTTCCGATCATCGCCAGCAATGGGTGGATTTCCGTAGAAAAAGGACAAAAGATTATGTCAGGAACCGGTTACTACAGGAAGTACCCCAGGAGATCAATTACGAGAACGTATAATATCCGGTTTTAAGGGTTGGGAAGTCAACTTTATAGTTATCAACATTTTTGTTGTGATTAAATTATGATCATGGCAACGTTCCCGTAAATAGTTTTTTTATCTTTGCACCCATTATAATAAGGGTAAGCCAATGACTTCTTTGATGTTAGAACATAATATCACGTTAACGGAATGGAAAGATGCCGTACGTTTGGTTGCGGATATTAAAAAACGTTACACGCAGTTAAAAGATAATCTATATAATATCATTGATAAAAAAGAGCCGGATCCCGAAACGTTTTCCTATACCATTGCCTTCATTCCCGAATGTGAGATATACCGGATCCACTTTCCCGGTAATCCCGTGACCCCGGGAACCTGCCTGGTTGAAACCGGACGGGAATTATTCGAATCCCACCTTGATAAAAGATTGAATATAAAAACCATCAATGGCTTAAAGATCATGATTCCGGTTAATCCGATGATGTATCCGGAAGTGGAAATGCAATTCAGTATCAAGCAAAATGATCCTCCGTTACCGGATCATCATGAATGCGATATTACCGTTGTCCACCGGGATGAAGTCCTGGCCAGGATGAATCTGGTTATGGAATAATCCGGGAGATTTCCATACATAATCCATCTGTTTACCACAAAATTTACTTCACATGAAAAAGAAAATTTTATTGATCGGTATTCTGTTTTGCCTGGTGGTATCCGGTTCTTCGCAAACATCATCTTTATACCGGAAAATCAACTCGATAACCCGGGATAAAAACGCGACGGTAGGAGTGGCGGTAATATGGGATAACGGAGATACGCTTACAGTCAACAATAACCGGGAATATCCGATGCTTAGCGTAGTTAAATTCCATCTTTCCCTGGGTGTTTTACATTTCCTCGAACAAAACTGTATTTCGCCGGATACCTTAATACACGTTTCTTCCCGGGATCTGCTTCCCGATACTTACAGTCCTCTCAGGGATCTTTATCCTCAGGGCGGAATTGAGATTTCGGTGAAGGAATTACTTTATTACTCCATCGTATTAAGCGACAATAATACCTGTGATATACTTTTCCGGTTTGTAGGAGGTGTTCCTTATATTCATAAATATATAGACAGCCTGGGTATTCCGGATATCATCATACAGGCTGATGAAGAGGGTTTGCACCGGAGTTTCGATCATCAGTATTTGAACACAACGACCCCTCATGCGACGGCACGCTTAGTAGATAAATTATTGAAAAAAGAAATGTTATCCGCGGAACATCACCGTATTTTAATGGAATTAATGACGGAAACCGCCACAGGAACGGACAAACTCAAAGCATTATTGCCGGAAAATGCGATCCTTGGGCATAAGACCGGAAGTTCTTCACGTAACACCGAGGGATTAAAAGCAGCGGATAATGACATCGGATTTATAATAAAACCGGACGGCCGTTATTATTCTATTGCGGTTTTTGTTATGGATTCAATGGAAAGTGACGAAGTCAATGCGGCGATCATCGCCGAGATATCAAAAGCTGTTTATGATCATATTCCTTAGAACAGGATATTAACCTACATAACTTTTCTTAATTCATATCGTTTTCCTTGCAGGTCATGTGAAGTACCCGGTATACGGTTCCATTGCCTCCATATCATTTTTTGTGAAGTTACTTCATTCAGGATATAACATTCATATTCGTAACTATCTGTGGATGGATACCATTCGAATAGGGAGATGATATCGCCGTAAATTCCGAATCGCCCCTCCATATCTTCATCCAATTCCCAATTTCCTCCATTTGCCGTATAGGTATTATATTTGTAATCCTGGATAAATTCATACAGGCAAAGAGGCGTGGAAACGGAATCTTCCCCCGAAATAGTTCTTAACTCCCATTTACCGACAAGTCTTTGCATATCAAGATCCCGGGTCTTATATAATTCATATTGACGACCGGCAGAGACATTCACGTTATCGACCAAGAGATGCTTTTCCTGAAGAATTAACTGCCGGCTGTTCACTTTCCGGATTTCCAGTAGGGCATCGATAGCTTTTCCTAACGGGTTAGTCCCTGTAATAGATACCATATTATCATTGATTTGATATTGGGCATCATGGCTTTCGAGCCAAGAGGATCCTTTACCATCCGGTAATGCATATCCTTTTGCGAAAGATAATGTGTGGGAAGAGAATGTTAAACTAAAAACATCATTCGTCGGGATAATAAACTGATCCACTTCCTGGCATATCCATTTTCCCTGTATCTCTTCTTCATAATTGATCTTTGATTTACATCCTCCCAGGACAACCGCCAGAAGGAACACCATTATTAGTGAGGCAACACCTAAGTTTCTCATAAATTGAATTATTTCTTAAATTTAAGGTGCAAAATTATAAAAAAAAACGGAGCCGAAACTCCGTTTTCCATATTTATCTTTAATAATACCTGACATGCACTATTAGTACATTCCCGGCATTCCGCCACCCATTCCGCCGTTCATCGGCATCGCGGGGGTTTCTTCTTTGATCTCGGCAAGAACACATTCGGTTGTCAACAGCATACCGGCGATGGAAGCTGCATTTTCAAGCGCAATACGGGAAACTTTAGTCGGGTCGATGACTCCGGCTTTGATCAGGTCTTCGTAAACGTCGGTACGTGCATTGTAACCTATATTACCTTTTTCGTTTTTAACGGCATTAACTACTACCGAACCTTCTTTTCCGGCGTTGGTAACGATTTGGCGCAACGGTTCTTCCAAAGCTCTGTAAATAATATTGATACCTATTTGCTGATCTTCATTTTCCGGCTTTAAATTTTTCAATGAATCTATCGCACGGATGTAACCTACACCACCACCGGGAATAATTCCTTCTTCGATGGCTGCGCGGGTTGCATGTAAAGCATCGTCGAAACGGTCTTTTTTCTCTTTCATTTCAACTTCAGAAGCAGCTCCCACATATATGACAGCCACACCACCTGCTAACTTAGCCAGACGTTCCTGTAATTTTTCTTTATCATAGTCGGATGTGCTTTTTTCGATCTGGGATTTGATCTGCGCGATACGGGCTTCAATATTTGATTTTTCACCGCCACCGCTCACGATCGTGGTATTTTCTTTGTCAATGGTGATTTTGGATGCGCTTCCCAACATTTCCAGGGTAGCGTCTTCCAGTTTAAATCCTTTTTCTTCAGAGATCACCGTTCCACCGGTAAGGATCGCGATATCTTCCAGCATTTCTTTTCTTCTGTCGCCGAATCCCGGAGCTTTAACCGCCACGATTTTTAATCCTGCGCGCAGTCTGTTCACCACAAGCGTAGCCAAAGCTTCACTGTCAACATCCTCTGCGATAATAAGCAGCGGCCTGCCGGTTTGTACCACTTTTTCCAGACTCGGAAGAAATTCCTTCATATTACTGATCTTTTTGTCATAGATCATGATGTAAGGATTTTCATATACAACTTCCATTTTTTCAGTATCCGTTACGAAATAAGAAGAGATATATCCTCTGTCGAATTGCATACCTTCTACTATCTTAACACTGGTTTCGGTACTTTTGGCTTCTTCGATGGTGATCACGCCTTCTTTCTTTACTTTTTGCATTGCTTCGGCAATCATTTCACCTACGGAAGGATCATTATTAGCTGAAATAGAGGCAACCTGACTGATCTTATCCGGATTCTCACCAATTTCGCTGGATTGTTTTTTGAGGTTTTCGATTACCGCTTCAACGGCCAGGTCGATTCCGCGTTTCAAATCCATCGGGTTAGCACCGGCAGTCACATTTTTCAATCCCGTATTAAAGATGGCCTGAGCCAATACGGTAGCGGTCGTTGTTCCGTCGCCGGCCTGGTCATTGGTTTTGGAAGCCACTTCTTTTACCATCTGAGCACCCATATTTTCAATGGTCTCATTCAATTCTATTTCTTTAGCAACAGTAACACCGTCTTTCGTGATTTGCGGCGCGCCGAATTTCTTATCGATAATAACATTCCTGCCTTTCGGACCTAAAGTAACTTTCACTGCATTAGCCAATGCATCCACGCCTTTTTTTAATCCTTCGCGTGCGTCCCAGTCATAAATGATTTCTTTTGCCATATCTTTTTATAGTTTAATGTTTAATTGTTTTTGGATAATTCAAATTACTTACGGTTTATTTATAAAGTTGCATAGATATCACTCTCTTTCATGATCAGGTAAGTCGTTCCGTCTATGGATATTTCCGTTCCGGAATATTTTCCGTAAAGTACCTGGTCACCTTCTTTTAAAAACATAGGTTCATCTTTTTTTCCCGGACCGACAGCAATTACCGTTCCTTTTTGTGGTTTTTCTTTTGCAGTATCAGGAATTATAATCCCACCGGCAGTTTTTTGTTCAGCTTCTGCGGGTTCTACCAAAACTCTGTCTCCTAGGGGTTTAATGTTTACTTTCATTGTGGCTTTTTTTAGGTTAAACAATATTTTTATATATAAAAAACATATAAATAGCGGTTTGAGAACATTTAAACGGTGATTTTGTTCAATGGATGCATCCTTATAATAAAGGAGTGCAAAAATAATATAATTTTCAAGACCCAATACCCGGAAATAATAATCCTGCAATTACCGTTTTTGCGGTGAGAATAATAAAAGCTTTTTCAGCTACAACCAAACAAAGTCAGGGGAAAACTGTTATAATTTTATTAAAATGAAAATCGAATATTAATTTTAAAAAGTATTATCATGAAAAGTAACTTTTTAGCCTTTATGTGTGGGGCTATGTCCGGAGCTGTAATTGCTCTTTTAACAACAACAAGGACCGGTGAAGAAACCAGGAAAATGATTGGTGACAAAATGAAAAAAGGTGCGGAATACACCAAAAAAGAATTGGAAGATTTAGGAGAATGGGTTAAGGAAAAACTCCATAACAATGAATTTGTACAGGAAGCGAAAGAAAAAGTTGAGAACACGGTGGATGATGTTTCCCATAAAGTAGATGATTTTAAAAATAAATATGATTCTAAATCCTAAATTCCTCATTTCTGTATGAAAACAAGAGAGAGAATAAGACCTGAGGAAAATGGATTGTTCCAGAATATAAAGGATTATATTAAACTTCAGATTGATCTTCTGAAGATTAATCTCACCGAGAAATCTTCCCAGATTTTATCGGTGATTTTATCATTGCTGATAGGCGTCATTCTTTTACTGGTAGCGTTTATCTACTTTTCAATGGCATTAGTGCATTGGATGGCTTCACTTCTCAATTCCATGATTTATGGTTATTTGATTGTAGGGGGTATTTTTGTTATACTATTCCTTGTTTTCTATTTACTTAGGAAGAAGATTTTCCTCAATCCCCTGATAAAAAAAATAAGCTCTATTTTATTTGATCGCAACAAAAAATCATGATAGATGAAAGTGGAAAATTATTATAAAATAAGATACTTCTCGGATCTGAAAGACCTGCGAAGGAAAAAAAGGGAAATACAATGGCTTATCGACCAGATAGAATTGGATTTGGAAGAAAGAATCGAAAAATGGGAAAAGCCTGTAAGTGCCATGTCCAATGTAGGAAGGATTATCAATAAAACTACTTCTTTCCTGCCTATGGGATTGACCGTAGGAGCTTTATTAGGAAGCTTATGGGCCAGAAAGAAAAAGAAAAAATCTTAATATAATCCAAATATATTTTGTGGATATAGTCCAAAAAGAGCGGAAATGCAATTTTTTTGCTCTTTTTGGACTATTCTTTTTATATAAAAATAGGAGGGGAGTAATCAAATGGATTGAAATATCTATTTTTGCACCTGATTTAACCGGAAATACTTAATGTGATCTTTCTGTTTAAAAGGATGTGGAAATGCAATTTAAAACCGGGAGCACATTGAAAGTAATTTCATAACAGCAGTACTATGAATTTATGGCTGGCTCCTTTACATGGCATCACCTATTTTTATTTACGTAATCTTATGGGGCGCCATTTCGGCGGTATTAACTATGCTATTGCGCCTTTTATACCTGTACTGCCCGGTGAAAGAATCAATATCTATAAATGGAAAGACCTGCTTCCGGAGAATAATACCGGAATGGAGATCATTCCGCAGTTAATGGGAAATGAGGCCTCCTTTTTTTACGATACGATTTCGGCTTTATCCGGACTGGGCTACGATCAGTTCAATTGGAACATCGGGTGCCCGGCAAAACCCATTGTCAGGAAAAAGAGAGGATGCGGAATCATGCCTTTCCCGGAAGAAGTGGAAAATATTGTGTCGACGGTCACCCGGAAAACGAATTGCCGGTTTTCCGTAAAGATGCGTTTAGGATTATCAAACCCCGGTGAAGGAGAGGAGATCATCAGAAGACTAAATCATTACCCACTCCAATTTATTATTATCCATCCCCGCCTGGGTACCGACCAATATGACGGAATACCCGATATGCGGGAATTTGAAAAATTGCTTCGACTTTCGACGCATGAGATTATCTATAATGGAGATATTAACAGTAAAGAAGATTTTGACCGGCTATCGGAAAACTATCCAAAGATATCTCAGTGGATGATAGGACGGGGTTTATTAAGGAATCCTTTCCTAGCGGAAGAAATTACCGGTAAAGTCAATCATATCCAATCACGGCAGGAGCGCTTCATCGGTTTTTATGAGGAGTTGCTTCCGGTTTTAATGGAAAACAGGAGTCCTAAAGGAGCATTGGGAAACCTAAAAGAACTGTGGCATTACTATTCCTGCTTTTGGAAAATCCCTTCCGAAATACTTCAGTCTTTGTTGAGAATTAATGAATTAGACCATTTTTTCGATTCAACGCTAAAAATAATGAACCGGGGTTGATTATTTTATTTCCTCCATAAAATCTTTTTTTCTATATTTGCCTCATTCAAAAGGGCAAACTTAACTTACCGGTAATCAGCCGGTTTTTATTTTGAAGTGGATAGTTAATTTAATATTTTTAGCATGAATGATAAATCATTATATGTTTCAGGCTCTCCCCATGTACATGATCATGATTCGGTGAGAAAGATCATGTGGTCAGTGGTTATCGCCTTAATTCCGGCATTTTTGGTTTCCGTATTTTATTTCGGTCTTCCCGTTATCATCCTGACAGCGGTATCTATTGGCGCCTGCCTGATTTTTGAATATCTTATCCAGCGTTTCCTGTTCAGGAAAAATACCACTTTATGGGACGGTTCTGCCGTTATTACCGGTTTATTACTGGCGTTTAACCTGCCTTCGAACCTGCCCCTGTGGATTGTGGTAATCGGGGCTCTGGTCTCTATCGGAATCGGAAAAATGGCTTTTGGAGGATTGGGACAAAATCCTTTTAATCCAGCTTTGGTCGGTCGTGTTTTTCTGCTGATTTCTTTTCCCAGTCAGATGACTACCTGGCCTGCTCCGAAACCTATATGGAGTTTCGGCGCGGATGTCATTACCGGTCCCACACCATTGGGAATCCTAAAAGAAGGTGTTGCCAATGGACAAACACCTGACCAATTGATGGCTTCCGGTACCATGCCTGATTACGTTCAAATGCTGATCGGACAAATGGGAGGCAGTTTCGGCGAAGTTTCGGCCATCGCCATTTTAATCGGTGCGGTCTATTTATTGATCAGGAAAGTCATAACCTGGCATATACCGGTATCGTTTATCCTTACGGCATTTATTTTCTCCGGAATTTTTTATTTGGTAAATCCGGGAATTTATGCGAATCCGTTTTTCCACCTGATCACAGGAGGGTTACTGCTGGGCGCCTGTTTTATGGCTACGGATATGGTAACTTCTCCCACTTCCGGCAAAGGAATGCTGGTTTTTGGGGCGGGTTGCGGTATTCTGACCATTATTATACGGCTCTTCGGCGCTTATCCGGAAGGTGTTTCTTTTGCGATTTTGCTTATGAATGCGCTTGTACCTCTTATTAACAGGGGATTTCGTCCAAAAGTTTTCGCTAAATAATATTCATAATTCCTATATTCAATAAATTATGGCTAAAAAAGAATCTACCTTACTTCAATTAATATTATCGCTCACGTTGATCGCTATAGTGGCCGCCGTGGCTTTAGCCGCGGTTTATACCGTAACTAAAGAACCTATTGAAGCCTCGCAAAATTCTAAAAAAAATGATGCTATTCAATTGGTGTTACCTGATTTCGACGGAAAAGTCCAGGATATGGAAATAGCTGCCGCCGAGGGAGAGCAGCCGGTACTATTGCACATGGCATACGATAAAAAAGGAGATTTGTACGGCGCTGCCGTGGAAACCTATACCAACATAGCTTATAGCGGCAGTTTTACCATTATGGTAGGCTTCGACGCGGAAGGAACGATAACCGGTACTGAAGTATTACTTATGAATGAAACACCGGGTTTGGGTGATAAAATCGATAAAAGCAAAAGTAGTTTTCCTGAGCAATTCGTGGGGAAAAATCCCGGTCAGTCTTCAATACAGGTTAAGAACGACGGGGGAGATATTGACGCTATTACAGCAGCAACCATTTCTTCAAGAGCGTTTTGTGATGCGGTGAATCGGGCATATACCGCTTTTTTAAAAGCAAAGGAGGTTAAAAAATGAGTAAATTAAAAGTTTTAACAAAAGGATTAATCAAAGAAAATCCGGTTTTAGTATTGGTTCTGGGAATGTGTCCTACACTGGCAGTCACCACCTCCGTTTTTAACGCTTTGGGTATGGGACTGGCGACCACATTTGTCCTTGTGATGTCCAATATGCTTATCTCATTATTAAAAAACGTAATACCCAGCACCGTAAGAATTCCGGCCTATATCGTGGTAATCGCCACTTTCGTATCCATTGTGGATCTGGTATTGCAGGGTTTCGTGCCGGCACTCGCCAGCAGCCTGGGGCTGTTCATACCGCTGATCGTAGTTAATTGTATTGTTTTGGGACGGGCAGAATCCTTCGCAAGTAAAAATTCAGTACCGGATTCTATCCTGGACGGTCTGGGTATGGGACTCGGTTTTACATTGGCATTATCCGTAGTCGGATTTATCCGTGAATTATTGGGAAGCGGTTCTATTTTCGGACATACTTTGATTGAGGGAGACGGGATCCTGATTTTCGTATTGGCGCCGGGCGCATTTTTCGTACTGGGTTTTGCGATGGCTATCGTACGGTATTTCCAATCCAGGAAAGCTAAACAAAGTAAAAACGTGTAAAATCTTTATATCATGGAATATATAGTAATGATTATCGGAGCGGTTCTAGTCAATAACATCATACTGGCACAGTTTCTGGGTATATGTCCTTTTTTCGGTGTATCCAGTAAAGTAGATACCTCATTAGGGATGGGTTTTGCCGTTCTTTTTGTGATGGCCCTCGCCACACTGGTTACTTCAGTTGTAAATAAATATATCCTGTTACCGTTGAATATTGGTTTTCTGCAAACAATTTCCTTTATCCTTATCATCGCGGCACTCGTCCAGATGGTTGAAATTATATTAAAGAAGATCAGTCCGGGATTATATCAGGCATTGGGTATTTTTCTTCCGCTTATCACCACTAATTGCGCGGTGTTGGGAGTAGCTATCTTAGTTACGCAGAAATTCTCCGAAAGCATATTGGACAGCGTGGTTTATGCCTGTGCATCCGCAATAGGATTTATACTGGCTATTGTCATCCTGGCCGGAATCCGTGAACAACTGGATCTGGCGAAAGTTCCGGATGCGATGAAAGGAGTTCCCATAGCCTTGATTACGGCCGGTATCCTGGCTTTGGCATTTATGGGTTTTGCTAATCTGGTATAGTTAATTCAAACGTCTAACCGATATTTGATTAGCGGATTCTTTTCTTTTTCTTATCCTTCTTTTTTCCGGATTTTGCCACATCCCTGTAAAACGGCTCCTGTTTCGATGAACTTCTTTTCTCATAGCCGGGACGATCCCGTTTCATTTTCCGGTTAGAGGTTTTAACAATAAGATCAATTCCTTTATATTGGGTATTTTCGAAAGCGGCGATTATTTCACCTGCATATTCCGCATCTACATCCACAAAGCTCTCTTCTTCGTAAATATCGATTTTACCTATCTGTATCTTCTTTTTTCCGGTTTTATCATTGATCAATCCTATAAGACGCTGCGGTACAATATTATCCCGATAACCTAAACCGAAATTCAAGCGGACCATTTCGGTTCTTCTTCTGTCGGATTTTGTAGATTTTTCTTTTGAGGATTCTGCGTTAACATTGATATCCTGGGTATGGCGGTAATAATCTAAAAATCTGTTAAATTCAACCGATACAAAACGACGTATGAGTTCATCTTTATCCAGCCAGGCCAGTTTTTTATGGATAACGGGCAAATAAGACTCTATCTCCGCGTAATTTACATCCACATTTTCCATTTCGTCCACCATATAAAAAAGCTGTTTCTCACAGATTTCTTTTCCGGACGGAATCCTGACCAATTCGAATTTTTTATGGAGAAGCTGTTCGATTTTATTGATTTTAGGAGCTTCTCTGGGAGTTAATATCGAGATGGATATTCCCTTTTTATTTGCCCGTCCGGTTCTTCCGCTCCTGTGATTATACTGGCTGGCTTCATTGGGCAAATTATAATTGATTACGTGGGTAAGATTATTCACGTCTAATCCGCGGGCCGCTACATCGGTCGCGACCAGTATCTGGATATTCTTACAACGGAAACGGTGCATCACATGATCACGTTGTGCCTGTGAAAGGTCTCCATGCAAAGCATCCGCATTATAGCCGTCCTTAATCAGGGATGACGCGACTTCCTGGGTTTCCAGTTTGGTTTTACAGAAGATAATACCGTAAATGCGGGGATAATAGTCCACAATGCGTTTTAAAGCCGCGTATCGGTTCTTTGGGCTGGTCAGGTAATAATAATGGGAAACATTCTCCGCTCCGGAATTTTTAGTCCCCACGGTAATATCCATCGGATCCGTCATATAAGTCTGGGCAATAGCCTCGACTTCCTTCGGCATGGTTGCAGAAAAGAGCAGGATCCTCTTGGAAGCAGGAATTTCCCGCAATATCTCATCCAGATCTTCTTTAAAGCCCAGGTCTAACATTTCATCAGCCTCATCCAAAACCACGGTTTTAATATTTTTTAATAAGATATACTTCCTGCGGATAAGATCCAGAAGACGTCCGGGAGTGGCCACGATGATCTTGGTTCCTTTACGTAATTCTATTTTTTGTTGTTCAATACTTGCGCCGCCATAAACGGCAACCACCGGACAGCCGGGTGTATATTTTGAATAATTCTTCAGATCGTTATAAATCTGTACGCATAGCTCGCGGGTAGGACTCAGGATCAACGCTTCGGTATCATGATTAGAAAAATCCATTTGCTGGATAATCGGTAAACCGAATGCGGCGGTTTTTCCGGTACCTGTTTGCGCAAGCGCAACAATATCACGGTTATGGGATAGTAATTGGGGGATGGTAGCTTCCTGTACGGGCATAGGATTTTCAAATCCCAGTTCTTCAACAGCCTGAACCAGTTCCGGGCTTATGCCCATTTCTTCAAATGTCATCATTCAATAAATTTATTATAGGAAAGTTCTTCATTATAAAATATGCGCATTTATAATAAAAAACCTATTCAATGCGGAATTTGCGGCAAAAATACCACTTTTTTGAGGATTTATCACAAAATGAGATTTTTTTATTGCAAATAGCTATATTTCATATGGGAAATATCCACTTTTAAGTGATCTTCCAGGAATCTTTCAACAGACCCATATTGATTCTTGATTTCTTTAAATGCGGATTCCAGAAAGAGCGGATTTACCTCCAGCAATGTTTTAAAGAAAGAATTGCCTGAAGTAAAGTTTTTATATTTTTCTTTGAGGTAGATATTGGATGAAAGATAATCCTCCATGATGGCTTGTTCGTCCACGCCCAAAGCAGAATAAATAAGCGCGGTAGCCATTCCCGTGCGGTCTTTTCCTGCCGTACAGTGGAATAGGAGGGGAACCTGTGCCTGATCCTGAATAACCTCAAATAGCTTTTTATAATGTTGCACGCAATCGGGATCGGTTACCAGTAGCCGGTACATTTCTTCCATCATCGTGACGGCATGATCGGATGTAAGTTCATCTAGCGAAAGATCCATTTCATCAGCCAGGTTTCCGGGAATAATAGGGCAGTGGTAGTGGTGACGCAGCGATTCGGGCTTAAGATCAGGTTCCCGTAATGTTTCCCGTTCATCCCTGAAATCTACAACAGACAACAAAGGAATTGAAGAGAGATATTCCAGATCTCCTGTGGTGAGTTTACTTAATTCGTCAGCCCGGAATAATTTGCCCCATTTCACATATTTTCCGTCTTTGGTTTTAATACCACCCAGATCACGGAAATTGAATCCTCCCTCCATGGGCAGGTGTCTTTCCGCTAAAAGCATATTTCCCGCCGGGGAAACCCATGTATAGAGGTTCCATTTTCCATCCGCATTATTTACCGGAAAAGTTCCGCTACCTTTAGATTCAAATATTAAATTTGCGGGAAGAACCGGATCGCCCTGGTATAATTGCCATGCATCCTGAAAACCTTCTACCTTAACAATCAGATTTTTAGTATTCTCATCCTTGATAATTTCAACTAAAAAACCGGAATTAAGTTTTTGAGTGTCTGGATTATTAATTATCATCGTTTAAACATTTATAATCAAAATTACATAAAAAACGGTAACAGGATAACGTATCATCCATTATTTATCCACACTTCCTCCACCTTCAACCGGAACAGCTTTCCTCAGTCTTTTGTTGGTATAGATAAATAAGGATAATCCCAGTGTCAATATTCCGCATATAATGAACAGCAATTTCACATTGATCAGGTCGCCTAACGGGCCAAAAAGAAGCATGGCCAGCGGCATGATGGTAGTGGTCACGATCTGGACCAAACTGAATACCCGTCCCTGCATTTTAATATCAACCTTTTCCTGGAAAAGGGCCATTTCGGTTGAACTGGATATAGAAATAAATATTCCCATAATGAGCGTAGCGCCTAAAAACAGGTAGAATCCGGAAATACCCAGTATAATGGTCGTAACTCCTACAATAAAACAAGATAATGCGATCATCGTGATACGGTCTTTAAAACCATTTTTACGGGCCATCACAATACCTCCGATCATCATTCCCAGACTAAAAATGATCTCATTGGCCGTAAGCCGCCATACTTCTTCCCCGAATACCCGTGCAACCAGTAACGGACTTAAGAATGCGGCAGGTGCAATCAAAAAATAATAGAACGAATAAATGATGAGCATTTCACGTACGAAAGCATTATTTTTAGTGAAACGGAGACCTTCCCTCATGTCTTCTCCATAACGTCTTTCCCTTTTTTCCTTTTTCTCTTCTTCCGTCAAATGATGCCGGATCCGGATGATAAACATAATGATGATAGACATCATGGCCGTTACCACATCTACAAAGAAAATTACTCCCAAAGGAATAAGTGAAAGCAGGGCTCCTCCGGCGGCCGGAGCCAGAAGCATAATAAATGATTGTATCGTATTGTTGATCCCGTTAATACGCATAAGCTGACCTTTGGGCGTGATTTGGGGAATCAGTGCATTGACCGCCGGCGTTTGTATCCCGGTACCGATGGAGCGTAATCCCATCACCAGGAAAATCAACCATAGCTGATTAAAGCCGGACAGATAAAAAACAGCGAGTAATAAGGTAACGAAAGCGATACCGGCATCGGCCCCAATGATAAGGTACCGCCGGTTGTATTTATCGGCCCAAATACCGGAAAAAAGGGAAATCAATAGTCTCGGCACAAAACTGCAAAGAATACCGATCGTCATGGCCATGGCTGATTTCGTTTCCAGTGTAATATGCCAGATTATCGCATAATCCACTACGGCAGAACCGAATAGGGAAATGGCCTGGCCGGATAGAAATAGGGAGATATTTTTTTTCCACTTCGGGAAGGGAGAATCCGCGTTCATAACATCAATCAATAAAAAAAGCCCTGAAGAGGGCTTTAGAGAGCGGAAAACGAGACTCGAACTCGCGACCCTAACCTTGGCAAGGTTATGCTCTACCAACTGAGCTATTTCCGCTTTTCTGTACCTCGGGCGGGACTTGAACCCGCACGATCGCAATGATCACGGGATTTTAAGTCCCGCGTGTCTACCAATTCCACCACCAAGGCAACTTGCAAAGAACTGTGTCAAAGCGGTGGCAAAAATACAATTTTTTTTATTTCAAAAAACATTAAGAACAATTTTTTATTCATAAAACCGTCGTACACGGCATGTATGTAGTATAAAAGACTTAAATCAAGTATTTTCCGTATTATTGGTATCAATCAGTTTACCTTCGCCGCATGTTAAGTTGGTATCCGAGAGTCTATGGAAAATTGACCTAAAATTCTTTTAAATTCTCAATTTTCCGGTAATTTATCTATTTTCAGTAGGTACCCTGTAATTTCTTTTCTGTTAATTCCCTGATATTCCCCGTTCATAACCAAACATGATTGGTCCGGTATACCACCCATCGCTAAAAATTTTTCCGTGAACTCTGAGTTAATCGAAACTATCACAGATATATTACGAAATCTGCGAAGCTACGACTTCGGCTATATCTTTAATCACGATATCGGATGAGGATGACCTGGAAAAGGTTTTCTTACAAAGTGGACAGGAAGTAACCAGTATATCCGGCTGCGAAGATGTAAGATTTTTTAATGTTTCCCGGCTGATCTCTTTCACTTCCCCGGGATTAATAACTGTATTGCCCAAACTACCCCCGCAGCACATGGTTTTGCTTTTTTCGGCGTTACCGGTCTGAAGAATGCCTATGCGGGATAGAATATTCCGGGGCTCTTCATAGAGATCGTGCCCACGGCTTATTTCACACGGATCATGATAGGAAAAGTTCAGTCCGGAAGTTTCGGGTAAAGTAATTTTTCCGCTATCTATCAGCATATTAATATACTGCGTATGATGCATTACTTTAAGTTTAAGGTTGTAATCCTCCATGAATGAATTATAGCAGATAGGACAGGAGGTGACCAAAATATCCGCATCATAAGAATAGATAAGAGCTCTGTTTTTTTGTATGAGGGTTTGCGCCTGTTCCAGGAATCCCTGTTGTTTCAAAGGTTTTCCGCAACAGAGGTTTTTTTCTTCATCCAAAAAATGGAATTCCTGTCCGGAAACTTCAAATATTTTTTTCATGGAAGAGATAATACCCGGAGTCAAATGGGTCATACATCCGGCAAAATAGAGTATTTTTTTGGGAGGATCCGTATCTCTCTTCAACTTTTCCGGTTGCAGGAAAGTATAGTAATCTTTACCGGCAAATTCTTTCTTATATCGGTAAATACGCCGTATCTGGGTTAATTCCAGTCCTACGGGACAGGCATCCACGCAACGGTCGCATAATAAACAGTTGTCCACCACCTTTTTATCCAGATGTTTGGTCCGGGTATCTCTCAGGAAATAAACCGATTGCACACTTTGTATGCCGGCTCCCGTATTTAACTGGCACACGTCAATACAGATACCGCACCGGGAACAGGCATTTCGTTCAAAATCGGTATACCCGGTCCTCCCGTCTTCTTCCACAACTCCCCATTTGCGGAAAAACACCAATAGCATTTCCGTAAAAATATGCATATAACGGGTAAAAGGCATGAATATAAAAAATATCCCCAGGGAAAAAGAATATATCCACCAGGCTGGCAACAAAAGATCCTCCACAGGAAGGAAGGAGAGCCAGTTGCCCAACGTCTGGGTAAGGAATCCGCCGTTAAGTTTTATCGAGGCGGTAAGACTTTCCGCAAAAAGCCTCATAGGGAATATTAACCATAGTGAAATAAGCGCGATCCGGTCTACTTTGGTATGTTTGGTTGTTTTTTTCATTCCCAGAAACCGGGAATACAAACGTTTTATAAAAGCCAGTATTACTCCCGACAATACAAATAGTAATAAAAGATCCATAATGAATACGAATCCTTCTTTAAAAGGAAAATCGTGAGTAGTATCTTCGAAATATTTAAAAAAGATACCGAGCCATGGTTCCGTAAAAACTTTACCGCTGGCCGCGATTTCTTCGACTTTACCCATTATGATAAGCATCAGCCAGCCGAAAGCGAAACTGAAATGCATATAGCCCAATATTAAATTGGTTTTGAATATATTACGATGAAACAAACATTCCCTGACCGCTTCCCAAATCGCTTTAAGGGTTCTAAAAGAAATAATATTTTTCAGCACATATCTTCTTTGTTTTTTGCTGAAATTCAGAATCCAGGAGACATATTTCCAGATGATAATCCCGAACAAGAATATAGCTCCAATTAAAAAGGGAAGTACAAACGGGTGAAAAGTATTCGGTTCCATATCAGAGATCAGGATTTTGATTTAACAATAACCGCATTTTGATAATCATACCGCGGGTATTCACATTCCTGGGACAAACCAGCAAGCATTTTCCGCAAAGTAAACATTTGTCCAGCTCTTGTTGAAGTAGTTTATATTCGCCTCTACGGAACAGGAAATTACATTTCAAAATACTGAAATCCGTATGTTGCCTGGCCGAACAGGTTGCCGCACATCCGCCGCAGCCTATACATCTTTTGAATGAAGGCACGTCCTGTGTGAGCGCATCGAGGAGTGAAAGGTCTTTTTTATCCAAATCGACAGACCTGCTAATATTGGGAGTATAACCGAAATCGATCATTTTATCTGTTCTGTAAAAGATATTCGTTAATGGAATAAGCCGCCGCACTGGCATCTTTCAATACATCGGGAATAGAATATTGCCTTTTGCCGGTACCGGCAAGGAATAGCCCGTGGTGGATGGTTTGGTTATCCGACAACAGGTTATCCGTACTTTTATAATATCCATAATCATCATCGATTCCCAGTTCCTGGCTCAATTGCTTTGTACCCGGAGACGGTTCCATGCCTACCATCAGCACGACCATATCAAAAGTGGCTTTCACGGGTCTTGATAATAAGGTATCTTCGGCTTTCAGTACTACCTGCTGGTTTAAGGCAGGAGAAACTTCCGAAACCCTTCCCCGTATAAAATTAATATTGAATTCCTGCTGGGCTTTCCGGTAAAGTTCTTCATATCCTTCGCCGAACATGCGCAGATCCATATAAAAACAGTAAATATCGGAAGAAGGAAGCAATTCCTTAACCTCTATAGCCTGTTTTACAGCGCAGATACAACAATTACGGGAACAATAATGATTTCCGGTTTTTTCATCCCTGGAACCTACGCATTGAATAAAAGCGATACGCGGACGATCTCCGTAACCTGCCGAATGAAACTGCAGTTTCTGTTCAGCCAGCATCTCTTCCAATTGCACTGAAGTGATCACATTGGGATAAATCCCATAGCCATACTCTTCTTTTCGCCTGGCATCAAAAACTTCAAACCCGGTAGACAGCAATACAGAAGAAGCCCGGTATTTCAATTCGTTACTATCCGTAACTTCCCAGGTCAGGGCATCGATAGGTTCGATACTTTTACAGGCACTGTTGGTTTTCAGTTGAATATGGTTATTTCCGGTGAATCCGGCGAGTTGATGAAGCAGGTCTTTCGATGAAGAAAAATCAGGGAATAATTTATCCCATTGTTGTAATTTTCCACCCACAGCCGATTCTTTTTCCAAAAGCAATATTTTCCATCCTGATTCGGCCAGGCGATGAGCAGCTTCCAGTCCGGCCGGGCCGGCCCCTATGATGATCACATCAAATTTTTCCATTATTAAACTTTTAAAAACCTGGGTTTTTCCGGAGCATCTAACGGCTGGCCCGAAATTCCCGTATATTTTTTATCCGGATTATACTCAATCCCGATCTTATCCAATAGAGACTCCACTTGTACCTGATGAAGTTGTAATCCGAGTTCCCAGGGATCATAACCTAATAAGAGACCGGTCAATTCTTCATGAGTCAGCACCGGTATTCCATATCCGTTTTTATCGAAAGTCCTACCTTCGAGTTCGGCTAAAGTATATTGCCATTTATCGAGGAACATGGCACATCCCGGGCAATTGGCGATAATAAAATCCGGTTCGTACGGAGCCATCGATTCCAGTTTTTTATATGAATTGCCGATGGAATATCCCCGGTTGGCTTTCACCAGATAATTACGGAAGCCGAAACCGCAACAATGGCGTCGTTCCGGGTAATCCACAACTTCTCCGCCCCACGCCTCTATAAGTCCGGCAAGCACATGAGGAAATTCCGCTCCGCCAACACCTTTATCGGGAAAAACTTTCGCATAGTGACACCCGATATGTTCAACTCCACGCAGGGGCCTTCCGGTTTTCCGGTTGATAAGCTGGTATTTCATCTTCGGCTTCAGGTCAAGCCTGAATTTATATAATATGTCAGAAGGATGGGCTACATTATCCGGAATATTAAATTCACGTCCTGTCGCTTTATAGAGGCTCTCCCTGGTTTGTTCCAGTGTTTCGGGAAAATGGTGCCAGGTATCGAGTACCTCTATGATCAATCCGAAAGAAGTGATACAGGAGGGAACATAATTGCGGTATCCGGCTTTGGTCATCAAAGAAAACAGGCGTGCTATTACGGTGGAAGTAGTTAAAAAGGGGACAATATCCCCGTGATATCCGATACCGGTACAGGTATGCTGGTCGGCATCGTCGTAGATATCTTTTCCCAATTCGTCTCTTACTATTTTAAGGAAAGCGGTTTCGGATCCTGGGAAGAAAGTCTGCCTGATACAACTTCTGGCATAAAAATAGTGATCCTCAGCGATCTCTTTTTGATATTCGTTCCAATAGTGCTTATACATAAGGTCAGGTAAGATTAATCATCTCTGGTATGAGAACCGTTATTATCCGTATACACTTTATTTATATATTCCTCATCCAGGAGCATTCCTTCGGATTCGGCTGCTTTTAACGCGCAGGATTCTATATTGCTGTAAAATTCCGTACCTCCGGTCAGATCAAAGATTTTCTGTATCTCATCAAGGTTTTCTTTTTTGATCTTCCGCAAAGCTCCCGCTTTTTCCTGATGATAAACCGCACCGAATTTAGGAGAAACTTCTTCTATATTACGCCGGTACCATTCCCAAACAGGTCCTTGTTCGGGATGAGCCTCATAGCTCACAATATCCGGGTGTACACAGTAACCTTCATTAATAATATTCTGTCCGATAAGTTTTTCAATGGCCAGTTGCTGCCTTCCTTTCTCGCTTTCGGTAAAATAGCCCAACTCCTGGGAAATCCTACGGAGAACGGTAATGATCATTCCTACGGCATTTCCCCGTGGACAACGCGTTTTGCAAGACATGCACTGTCCGCAATACCAGATCTCCTCGCTTTTTAAAAGTTTCTCTATTTCAGATATATCACGGGACTGAACGATCGTACAGATAACCCGCGGATCATATTTGTAAAATTCCGCTGCCGGACAAATAGCGGTACAGACCCCGCAATTCATACATGCAGTAAGCGCTTCCTTAAATCTTATATCGGAATTTAATATCTCCAGTATTTGATTTTCCATCACGCAAAAATACGACTTTTTTGATTCTTGTTACATCTTAACGGAGTATTAGTGTTAATATATGGAATTGCCATCCCCATCATTATTAAGATTGAACTTAATACAGGATTGTTATTTCAGGCGGGATATTTTACAGAATTAATTTATCTTTGCATTTGATGAAATACGGTCGCTATCTCTTTTTTCTGGTTCTCTGCTATACTAATCTAGTCTTTAGTTTTGGGCAACCACCTGCGAATTATTACGATTCCGCCGAAGGGCAATGCGGCATTACTTTACAAGCGGCTCTCTATGAAATTATTTGTGATCATAAGGTGGTAACGTACGCTTCTTTATGGCAACATTTTCATATTACCGATTGCAGGAACGATACCATTATCGATATTTATTCATCAGACAGTTCGGGAAGTGCCGGTTATTTTTTTATGATCCACAAGCACCAATGCAAAAGCGTAGGGAAAGGAGAGGGGGATTCCTATAACCGGGAACATCTTTTTTGTCAAAGCTGGTTCGGGAAAAATAAAGGAGCTCCATATTCCGACCTTTTCCATATTTATCCGGTCGACGGTTATATCAACTCCGTCAGGGGAAATGCTCCTTTCGGAAAAGTGGAAGATCCTACCAGAACTTTTTCTAACGGAAGTCGATACGGTAAAAACTGTTATCCCGAATCTCCGGGAAAGAACGCATTGGAACCGGCAGATGAGTATAAAGGAGATATTGCCCGTTCTTTTTTCTATATGGCTACCCGTTACCTGTTTGAAGATGATGATTTTCCTACACATTACCCGATGACCTGTAAATCCCAGCTAAAACCATGGGCCTTGGATATGTTGATTGAGTGGCATCTCCGGGATCCGGTGAGTGAAAAGGAGAGAAGCCGGAATAATGCTGTTTATTCCATACAATATAACAGAAATCCGTTTATTGATTACCCGGAACTGGTGGGCATGATATGGGGACAGGATTCGTTATGTCCGTTTTTACCGTGATAAAATCAGATAAGTTTCTCTTTCCAGTTCTGAAGATTTTGGGGAATAAAGGAGTCCAGTTTCTGGAATAATGCTTCAACCGTATCCGCCACAAGCAGTAAATCGAAATGAGTTGAGGCGAGGAAGCCTTCATCCCGGAAATGTTTCAGTAAAGAGATGAGATGATCGTAATAGCCAAAGGCGTTCAGCAATACCACAGGTTTGGAATGGAGTCCCAGCTGCGCGTCTGTGATCACCTCAAAAAGCTCATCCATCGTACCGAAAGAACCGGGAAGAACCACAAAAGCATCCGCTAATTTTTCAAATTGTTGTTTTCGCTCGCTCATGGAGGATACGATCTGCATCTGAGTAACGTTTTCCAATAATATGGTGCTTCCGTTAAAAAGATCCGGCGCTATACCGATTACGGTTCCTTCATGGGCTAAAACAGCTGTAGCCGCTACTCCCATCAATCCGATACATCCGCCTCCGTATATGAGGGTAATATTCTGACGGGCACATCTTTCTCCGAATTCTTCTGCAAGATCGGTATATTTTTGATCTTTTCCTTTGGCGGAGCCACAAAATAAGGCAAGCGAGGATATATTCATATGGTTTATTTTCTGATCATAATGGCGATGAAAGAGATAAGGATATAAGTCAGTATAATGATCGGGAAAGCTCCGAGTTTGAAGATCAACAATAATATCAATGAGATAAGGAGGAAAATATACCTGAACTCATTTCCTTTGAAACGAATGTGTTTAAATTTCAGGGAAAACATCGGGATATCCACTACCAGAAGTATGGAGAAAATCAGAGTCAGGGCGAGAAGAACCCAGAAATTTGCCAAAAAAGGCAGGTCTGCCGCTGAAAAATGCAGGAATCCCAGGAATAGTGCATTGGCTGGAGTGGCCAATCCGCGGAATTCATTTTTCTGCCGGTCGTCATGGTTAAATTTAGCAAGCCTCAGTGCCGAAAAACAGGGGATCAGGAAAGAAAAATAGGGCAAAACATGAACAATTCCCATCGCCTGTATATCCGGAGGCAAATTCATCATACATTGTTCCATCCAGACAAACATGATCATGGCAGGTGCTCCGCCGAAAGAGAAAACATCCGCCAGCGAATCCATATCGACGCCTATATCGGACTGTACTTTTAGCATACGCGCGGCAAAACCGTCCAGGAAATCGAAAAGCGCGCATACGAAAAGGAGGATAGACGCCATTTCCAGATTTCCTCTGAAAGCCATTACGATTGAAATACAACCGGTAAAAAGATTACAACAAGTAAGGATATTGGGGATATGTTTTTTCATGCTCTGATTTTGAGGCAAAAATATAAAAAATGTTACTATTTTTGCATATTACTCCACATTATGAAAAAACTCCTCTTGTTTATAGGTTTAGGGATTCTTTTACAAGCCTGCGCCCGGGAAATGATTCCCAGCGGGGGACCGATGGATAACAAACCTCCTGAAATTATCCGGGAACTTCCCGGTAACCGCACTCTTTCTTTTCAGGACCAGACTATCCGGATTTTTTTTGACGAATATATAAACCTTAATAATCCCAATACCAACATTATTTTTTCTCCGCCTCTTTCCACTTTGCCGACCTACACCATATCCGGCCGGTCTCTTATCATCCGGTTTAACGAACCGTTAATACCCGATAAAACCTATAATGTGGCTTTTACCAATGCGGTTAAGGATTATAACGAAGGAAATATACTTCCGTTTTACCAGTATACTTTTTCCACAGGAACCTCTATCGATTCTTTTATGATAGACGGTTTTCTTTATAACGCCGAAACACTGGAGCCGGAAAAAGACATATATGTATTTTTATACGGGGAGGATATTGATTCTCTTCCATATTCTACTTCACCGACCTATATTACCCGTTCTCAGCAAAACGGTTATTTTTCTTTCCGCCATATTTCCCGTGGTGATTATAAAGTATTTGCCCTTAACGATATCAATAATAATTTACGTTACGATCTTCCGAATGAAAGCATTGCTTTTTCGGATACTATGGTAAAGGCCCACGTAATACAGGTAAAAGATACTTCTGCCGTCCAAACGGATACAGTCGGAAGAAACCGGGAAAATGGAGATACTTTAGTCCGGCATAATCCGGTTAAATTATGGCTTTTCACTCCGGTTGATACGGTGCAACGCTTAGAAAAACCTGCCATGATCCGTCCCGGAGCCTATCGCATCTCCTTTAAACTTCCCTTTTCTCAGATCAGTACAAAATTTTTGAGACCTGACACAATTCCTTCTCATATGGAAACCGTTAATAATACACGGGATACGGTTACATGGTATTTTAAATCCAGAATTACGGATACCGTTACCCTTGAACTGACTGTGGACAACCATGGTCCGGATACGGTTCATTTCATGCCAGGCAGGTTTCAGCCACAACGGGGCGGGAGGGGAGCCAGAAGGACAGAGGAGACGGAAAAATTATCGATCAGGACGCTTAACGGCGGCGAATTACACAAACCGTTCACGCTTACTTTTTCATATCCCGTACTTCCGGTAGACAGTTTTGCCATGGTCATCATTCAAAACCGGAGAAGCGGCAATGATACGGTAACAAGATATTATTCGGTTCCCGATACGTTCGTCACTTCCCTTCCGCTTATTTTTCCGCTTGAAGAAAGAGTTCCCTATATTTTAAAAATAAAGGATTCCGTATTCTATGGATACGACGGCGCGACTCACGACAGTTTAACATTCCGTTTTACTTCCAAATCGGAAAAAGATTACGGAAATCTTACCATTGATATTGAGGTAGACGAGCGGATGCCGTATATCGTCCAATTATTATCCCCGGATAATAAAGTAATCCGAACTAATTTTATTTCATCTAATTCCACACTTTCCTATATGCATCTCCCGCCCGGTAATTACAGAATTAAGATTATTGAAGACCGTAACGGAAACGGAAAATGGGATACAGGGAATTACAGGAAGAAGATCCAACCTGAGAAAGTGATATTCCCACAAAAAACATTTACGGTAAGAGGTTACTGGGATATGGAGGAAACATTGAATATCCACGAACAGGAAAACATCAGAACTGGTAGTAGGCGCTAAGGGCCAACACGGTATTGTATTGTTTGTTTACCCATTGATTGATCACCCAATTCGGTATCCTGACGGGAATAATAGAATTGGAAAACCTGAAATTAATTCCCCAGTGTTCTACGAAAAGATAACTTAATCCCACTACAACAGAAAATTCATAAAACCGGAAGGGTTTACGGTGAAGGTCTCCCTGTTCATTCACTTCTTTACTGGCAAATAAAAAATTTATGCTGGGTCCTAATTCAAGTTCAAATCCTTTAAAAAAATTATACTTGACCATCACGGGTGTTTCCGTATAAAAAAGGTTAAGGGTATATTTCCTGCCTATATTCGGACTATTAACACCTCTTGTAAAAAGACTGCTGCCTTTCATGATGAAATTGAGTTCGACCTGTAGTTTCCATTTTGCATTTTGGGAAAGAGGAAAATTAACAAACCCGCCGGCATAAGCTCCTAATTTATTAAAGCCGGAAAGATCGTCTCCGGAGATCTGGCTGGCGGTAAAACCAGCGCGTAATCCACCTTTGAAGTTACTTCTCTCTGTAGAAATCTCCTGGGAAAATACTGATAAAAAAGAAAATAAGATTGATAATAATAGTAAACTATGCTTCATTTAGGATATATTAATAAAAAAGCTGGAAACAAATCTCCGGAAAATCAGATGATTATTCCCGGTTGTGTTTCCAGCCTTCCGGTAAAACATTATTTCTTTGAGAAATTACTTTTATCCACTCCACAGATCGGACATACCCAATCTTCCGGAATGTCTTCAAATGCGGTTCCCGGTGCTATTCCGGAATCGGGATCTCCGGCTGCCGGATCATATTCGTAACCGCATACATCACATATCCAAATTGCTTTGTTTTCCATTTTTTCCTCCTTTTTTTGTAGTGTGTTAATATAAGTAGGCGCCGTCTTAGGCGACTTTCCTTTCATGATCTTTCTGTAATATTCATAGGTCATCGGTTCGGCGTCCGGGTTGATGAGGGCGCTGTTCTCGAGCCTGAAAATAAATAACATGTGGGTTCCCATATCTTGTTCAACCACTACTTCTCCTTCGAACCATGCCGAAACATGATCAGTTAATATGGGTATGTTATCCCTGGTAGTCATATATTGGACGTTAGCAAATTTGTCCACATCCCTTCCGCTCTTATAGCCGAAAGTACCGATTAACTCCCTCGGAGTATCGATCGTCAGGGCCGAAAGGCCGATCCTTCCTGATTTACGGATAAGTTCCGTCGTTAGATTTTCTTTACTGGCACAAAGCGCAAGCTGTACCGGTTCTGCTGTCACCTGCATAACGGTATTGCTGATAAAACCGCTCTTTTGCTGATCGTAAGCCGACGAAATCACATAAAGTCCGTAAGTAATCTTAAAAAGAGCCTCGTAATTGGGTGTCATTTTACTAATATTTTACGTCACAAATATAAACAATTTTGTAATATAGCATCCTATACCATATCTATAGATCATTAACCTATATTTTTAGTTTTTGTTCTTAAGGCATGAATTTTTGTTTTTTTAATGCTTCGGTTAATATGGCCGCAAAATGTTCATTATCTTTTTTGGTATATCGTTTTTCAGTAAAAATACGGGCCAGGTTACGGATCCCGTTTTCTTCATAAAGGCGCAGAGTATTCGGATTCTCTTCTTTTTCTTTGTAGAGCCGGTCTATATCTTCTTTCGTATAATCGCTATAGGTTTCCTGGTGAATAAACGCTTCCACGGGTAGTTTGTCCGTAAGTCCGGGATCGGAAGCAGGATAGCCAACCGAAATACAGGCCACCGGAATAACGCGTTCCGGCAATTGAAGGAAATCGATGAATTTGTCGACATTATAGGTGATGGTTCCCAGCCAGCATATGCCCAGTCCCAATGATTCCGCAGCAACACATGCGTTTTGTGCCGCGATGATCGCGTCGATAACGGCCCAGTGGTAACTCTGTATATTATCATAAGCATCGGTTTCGGCATCCCGGTATTCGCAAAATTTATAAAACCGGTTAAAATCAGCGCAGAAGGTTAATAATAAAGGAGCATTGGTAGCGATAGGCTGGTTGAAATGAAAAGGAGCCATGGCTTTCATCTTCTCTTTATCGCGGGTAATGATGATACTGTATAGCTGCATGTTACCGGTAGTAGAGCCGTTACATGCGGCTTTCAGGATAAGATCCAAAGTTACGTCATCGATCTCTTTATCCGAATAATTCCGGATGCTTCTGTGGGATAAAAGGGTGTCGATAGTTTTTTCCATAATTATATATATTTAATTTTAACGATCTGAAGTAATAGTATGTTTCCATCTTCGGTGAGTCCACAGCCAGTATTCCGGTTTAGATCGTATGGTATTCTCCAATAACCGGATATATGTCTCCGTAATTTCCCCGTAAGCGGTATTTTGCGGATCCTCGGTGATCAACTTTACCTCGATATGGTAATAGCCTTTCCGGTCTCTGATAACTTCATAATAGAGTACCGGAATATCGAATTTTTTGGCGTTATATTCCGGACCGAAGATCACGCCTGACGGTTGGTTCAGGAAACGGGTAATGTAGCATTTGTCCGGATGCGGGGGAGACTGGTCGGCCAGCATCATATAAGAGGTATAAATACGATGGTCATACCGTCTCCTGAATTCTGCACGGATCGTATCGGCGAAAACCACCGTAGTCCCATATCTGGTTCTGGCATGATTGATCATCTTTTCAAAGACCTTATTGGAATTGGGAGCGCCCACACCGACACCGTGATGCTTAAACTGATCGTTAAGGCTCAGGATCATCCATTCCCAGTTGTTGTAATGGGCGGACATCAGGATGACGCTTTTTCCCTGATCGTAAAATTGATTGACCATTTCAGGATTGGTGCAATAATATCTTTTGCGGAGCTGCGCTTTGCTCATACTTAGCATCTTGATCATTTCCGCTGCCATTTCGGATAAAAAGCGGTAATTCTTTTTTTTCACTTCCCGGATCTCCCGGTCGGTCATTTCGGGAAAAGAAGCCCTGAGGTTATTTTCAATGACGGAAGAACGGTATTTGACCATGTAGGCGATAATGCCGTAAAAAATCCGGGAAATGCCGTACAGGACCGGAAGAGGAAGCCATGATAAAGGGTATAGTATCAGCCGGAAAAGTAGTCGGGTTCCCATATTATATAATTAAGCGGGCAAAATCCATCATGTCTTTGCAAAAGTAATCCGGCATGGAAGGGGAGTCGATAGCCGTTTCGGGTAAAACGTCCCCGATGTAAACCGTGACCATACCGCAACGGTTACCGAATAAAATATCCGACAGGTTGTCGCCTACCATAACAGATTTCTTAAAATCAATATCGGGAAAATCTTCTTTCGCTTTCAAAGCCATACCGGTGTCAGGTTTCCGGCACCCACATGAACTATTTTCCAAGTGAGGACAGTAATAGATTCCGTCGACGGTCACGCCTTCTTTTAAAAGGATTTCCCTCAGGTATTGGTGAACATCCTTAATTTCGGCTTCGGAGGTGACTCCTTTTGCGATACCCTGCTGATTGGTCACAATGATGATCCGTCCGAAAAGCGGCCTGAGTAATTTGATGGCTTCCATGAAATCCGGTTTGATCTCAAGTTCTTCGCGTTTCTTTACATAGCGATTAAATAGCCTCTTATTGATGACCCCGTCACGGTCTAAAAATAATGTCCAGGTTTTATCTATCATGCATATCTGTTTAATACCGCAAAAATACAAAAAAGGAACGGCAAACTAAAAACTGCCGGGAAATACAATGCGTATAATATTTTTCTATTTTTGTTCTTTGGATATATCAAGCTTCTCATAATATTATATTCTTATGAAACACTGGAAGGTTATTCTTAAACTTGTTATTGCTTCCTTACTTGTAAAATTTGCCTATCTGCTTCTTAATGCCTTCATTACCGGAAACGCCTCTTCCATTTCTTTGGATACTTATATAGGATTGATCAAGAGAAATGATTCCTGGTGGTATGAGAGGGTCGTGACGGACGGATATCCGGAAATAAGAGAAAAAGATTCGATCGGTTCCGTGATCGACGGCGTATGGACCCAGACACAATGGGCTTTTTTTCCTTTTTATCCTGCCATGAACCGCATTGTAATGAAGGTTTTCAACACTGATTTTAACCACAGCGCTTTTTTCCTGTCCCTGCTTTTTTCCTTTTTAAGCCTGATCGGATTTTATTATTTCGCCTTACAGCAATTAAAAGATACTAAAAAAGCCTTTTTTTCCAGTCTGGTTTTCCTGCTGTTCCCGTTCCATTATTATTTCTCGATGATGTATACGGAAGCCGTGTTTTTTACCTTTATGATCTTTTCATTTCTGGCATTGGAAAATAAAAAATATGGATGGTTTGCTGTTTTGATCGTACCTTTGGTACTTACACGAGTAAACGGCTTGATTGTTTTAATCCCATTATATATGTATCATTTGGAAAAGGAAAATATACTATCAAAAAAACATCTCTATATTAAGGAAGTTTTCACAAAACACAATATAAAGATGTCCTGTATGTTTTTGAGTGCAGTAATAGCATTCGGGCTTTATTGTTTATACCAGAAAGAAAAAACGGGTTTTTTCTTTGCATTCAATGTTGCTCAGGCGGGTTGGGGTAGAGAAACTGTTTTCCCGTTAAAAGCATTATTCAGGTATTCTAATTTTATGACCATCTTTAATTCTATTTATATTATTCTGACCGCAATCATTGCTGTTTTCGCATGGAAGAAATACCCGCTGAGCTTAAATATATGGATATGGCTCAGTTTGTTGATTCCACTTTCATCCGGATCAGTGGTTTCTGTACCCAGATTTATCTCTGTCCTGTTTCCAATTACCATTTTTATAGGAGAATGGTTATATAGTAGAAAATATCATTATATTACATTGATATTACTTTTCGTCTTTCAGTTGTGGACATTCTATTTCTGGATTTCCGGTAGTATTTTTGCCTACTAATTGAAATAATATGTGTGGAATTTAGAGATCGTTATGTAACAAAAAAAATATAATAGAGCCAGCATCTGAATTTATTATCTGGCGTAACAAATTCTAATATATACAAATAACAGTTTCTCGATATAAGTGTCGGGGTGACAAGACTCGAACTTTAACACCTAATTTATAACTCTTAAAATCAATAACATGCGAAACATAAAATCTTTCTAATCTTTCTTATTTATAGTGTGTATTACCATGAATAATTAACTACTAAATCAAATGCTACAGTACCACCAGCATCAAGTCTTATAGTTGTTGGAAAATTATTGGTGGTATTGTATGGAGTAAAAGTAATACCTCCCATAAATTCATCACTGGTTCCTTGATCGTAATCATAAAGAGAAACAGTATATCGATCATTAGGATTATTCAAATTAATAGCGCAATTAAATTCGTAATAATATCTTTGATCTGCATCTTCATAATATGTGGGAGATTCCCATAATTTTTGGTTGTCTTTGTAAAAAATAGGGAAAATATCCGGTCCACTGGTTAAGTCCCATCCAGCCCCATTACTCTTAGTTGCGGGGAATCGTAAAACTTTTATTTGAGTGATTTGTATTTTTGTTGGAGTTATTTGCCTGCTACAATCAGCACCAGTGTAGCCATCCTGACAAACGCATTGACCATTAATACAATATCCATCATTGTGACAAATTACCCCTGTGCACTTACTATCATTTCTGTTACATGAACAAGTAAAAATTAAAATAACAAAATAAGATAATAAAACTTTTTTCATAATAAATTAATTTGGTTGGTAATTATTTTTTGGACTCTTTTTTTTCGTCCATCAATTTTTCAATCAATTTTTGCTGTAATGATACAGTTTCATTCAACTTTGAAAATTCCTCAAACATCTCTCGTGGTATAGCTATATTTTCCGATTTATTTTCTTTTTTCTTATCTTTTTCTTTCATATAACCGTTTTAATTATCGCAAGCTAATTGCCACAATGTACTATTATTTTTTTTCAACCCTTTTATTTTAAAAAATTGCAGATTCGTTTTAATTGAATCCTTATGGGCTAACCTGTCATCTCCTACGATAAGTGGCGGTTGCCCTAAATAAAATCCCTTTTTACTTCCTTTTTTACTTTAATTGGTTTCTTCTGATTTAATTGGTTTAATAAATTTTCTATGATTTTTTCTTTTGCAGAAATAATTTCTTGTTGATTGTATATTGTCTTTTGCTGGCTCAAAATGGTTTCCGTCATTTGAGTAATCTGTTCAAAAACCTCTAAAGGAATTGTGATTTGATTATTGGGAATTTCCGGTGGTGGATCTTCTTTTATTGCCATATCTCCTTCACCTGTCAAAACCCACTGGGCATTAATAGGAAACTTTGAAACTATTTTGGTAACCACACTCATTCCAACACTGTATCCTTCCCTGACCCAATTATTAACTGTATTTGGTTTTTCGCCCATAGCTTTAGCAAATTCAGTATTTGAATCGTTGCAGTAGGCCTTTCTAATTTCTTTTATCCGAGCATTAATACTTCTATTATTCATAATTCTGTGAGTTAGATTGATGAGTTGTTCTGTTATGAAATTAATTTTTCTGTTTTAAAACCAGTCACTTATATAAAGTTATTTAAAATATACATACTTTATGTATGATTGAACATAATTTTATGTATATTTGCCGAGTCAAGTTTTACTTGACAAAAGTAAATAAAAAAAGTACACATAGTGAACAAAATATGTACCAATTTTAAAATTATGGATACAATTATCAGTGAAGGTCAATTTTCTTTCCAAAAAGGACTTAATCAGGTTAAAATGGGTGATTTACCCACGGTGAAAAGCCAAATAATGATGGTTTTGGGTATAAAATCAAAACAATCCTGGTACATGCGGCTAAACGGCAATATAGAACCGAAAGTAACGGAAGCCAGAGCCATTGAAAAAATATTCCATTCTTACAACATCACTTCAATTTGGGGAAAGGAATAGTATGAAAAGAATAGTAGTAGGCAAAGGAGAAAAGAAACGCCTGGCTGATTCGTTCCAGTGTTCGCTTTCAACGGTTCGGCAGGCGCTGAATTTTAAAACGGATTCCAAATTAGCCAAAAGGATCCGCATAAATGCGGTGTATTATGGTGGCATATTTTTAAATGACCGGCCATGCAATTAACCCACGGGTCATTATTTACGGGTATGGGCGGTTTTGATTTAGCTGCGGCACGGTGTGATATTCCCACATTGTGGCAATGCGAAAAGGATAAGTTTTGCCTTAAGGTACTCGACCACTTCTTTCCTAACATTCCTAAAATAACCGATATATATAATTTCGATCATGAAAAAACGCAAAGGGTTAATATTATCTCCGGAGGTTTCCCATGCCAAAACATCTCCACAAATGGAAAAGGGGAAGGGATCGCCGGCGACAAAAGTTCAGCAGTATTTAAGCAGCTTGAAATCCTCGAAGCCATGCAACCGGATTTTGCCATCTTTGAAAATTCCCCAGTACTCCTTAGCCGGGGATTTGATACCTTACTCCGGAAACTTGCCTTCATCGGGTATGATGCGCAATGGCGTACTTTGTGCGCTTCCGATTTCGGATACCGTAACCAAAGGCGGCGTATGTTCATTGTTGCCTACCCCAATATATCAGGACTCCAAGGCCGGTTATTCAGACCTATATCGTCTGTTTCTGTATATGGCTACACACCAACAGAGACTTATATATCATCTACAACAAAGGCTGTGCACACCAAAGGAAATTATTATGATTTATGCGGAGTCGATGGGCTTCCACGAAATTTCAGAAAGGTTATTGGAGGTTTTGGAAACGCTGTAAATGTTACCTGTGCAGAATATGTATTCAAATGTATTTTGGAATTTATAAAATTAAACTATTATGAAACCAGTAATTGCGTTTTCCCGTCCGTGGAATAATAAGGTTTGTTGTGACCTATTTACAACTATACGCCCGCATGATGCCCAAAAATATCAGGTGGGTACCCAACTGACTATGGAGGTTAAATTAAAAACCGGGGTTTATGATCAGCCGGTTAAAATACGGCGTGTATACACGCATAAATTATGTGATATCCACGAAGTAATATTTATCACTGATATGGGTATGGGGAAAAATTTAGCTATTGAGGAGATTAAAAAAATTTATCCCCGGATTGATTGTGATACCGCCCTGTTCGATGTAATTGTATTGGAATATGATTTTGGACTATAAAAATGCATTGATGATATGAATGATTATTACTTACACTTGGATCAGTACTTAAAACAGATTCCTTATTTAGAATATTTCCAAAAAATAAAACAGCTGGCTGAATATTGTGATGTGTCCGAAGCCATTTTATATAACTGGCGAACCGGCCGGACTTACTTAAAAAAATCAGATAGGGATTTGATCGAATCCTTTTTTCAGGAAAAAATCTTTTAACCTTCCCAAAGAACCAATATGAGTAAATACATAGATAAAGAACTGGCCGAACAAATCAAACAGGAAGCCAAATTATTTGACGTGATAGAGGAATTTGTTACCCTGAAAAAAAAGAGTGCGAACACATTTACCGGTGAATGTCCCATGTGCCATAAAAAGGATGCTCTTAACGTCAATACCAAAAAGAACATATACAAATGTTTTAAGTGTGATTGGGGAGGAAATAACCCAGTTAAATTCCTTGAAGAATCCCAAAATAAAACATACAATGAAGCCTTAACAATTATGGCCGATAAAACTCA
>ERZ809224.506-NODE-506-length-36633-cov-9.296134_pt1 | contig 36633 bp, 33 predicted proteins | sample MGYA00520513_ERZ809224 | MGnify/ENA primary metagenome ERZ809224 (study PRJEB31576, sample SAMEA3212658) | Homo sapiens | biome: human-gut; feature: human gut; material: fecal | place: Sweden | collected 2012 ... | reverse complement strand
AAAAAGCGATGAATGAGCTGACTGCATTTTTGAAAACAAGAAAAAAAGCAAATCTTACAATCGTGGCGATCAATGTCCTTGTCTTTATAGTATTCAGTATCATTGGAAATACGGAGGACGCACAGTTTATGCTCACGCACGGGGCATGCTTCGCGCCGTTGGTAAAAGAAGGAGAGGTATACCGGCTGTTTACAGCGATGTTTCTGCACTTTGGAGTGGAGCATCTGATCGGAAATATGCTGCTTCTGATTTTTCTCGGAGATACACTGGAGCGGGTAGTCGGTTCCGTTCGTTATCTGATTATTTATCTGTTAGGCGGCCTGGGAGGAAATGTGCTCTCCTGTTGTATCGCGCTTTACCGGAAGAATTATGCAGTGTCGGCAGGCGCTTCCGGAGCACTGTTTGCGGTGATCGGGGCGTTGGTATATCTTGTACTGAGAAAAAGGGGCGATGTAGAGGGGATTTCCGGAAAAAGGCTGCTTTTGATGGCAGCTCTTTCGATCGCCCAGGGATTTACCGCGGCTGGAATTGATGGATATGCACACATCGGAGGCTTTCTGTGTGGCATGCTTTTGTCGGTTTTCGTCGTAAGATGTGGAAAAAAGGATGAAAAAAGATAGGGAAATAAAGCTATATTTTGTTGACAATTCATAAAAGGCTTCTTAAAATAGTGGTATCTTGTGTCGAATGCCAAAGATGGTAAGATCGACAGAAACTCACGCGGTTATGCGGAAAGGAAGGATTAGAAGTGGAGGATAATTGTATTTTTTGTAAGATAGCAAATGGAGAGATTCCATCGGCAACGGTCTATGAGGATGAGACGTTCCGGGCGATTCTGGATCTTAGCCCGGCAGCAAAGGGACACACGCTGATTTTGCCGAAGGCACATGCGGCAAATCTGTTTGAGCTGCCGGATGAGACGGCGGCGAAGGCATTGATGCTTGCGAAGAAGCTGGGAGCTGTCCTCAAAGAGGGACTGCACGCAGACGGGCTGAATGTGGTACAGAACAATGGGGAAGCTGCAGGACAGACTGTTTTGCATTTTCATATGCATCTGATTCCGCGCTACAGCGGAGATACCGTCAACGTAGGCTGGAAGCCGGGTCATCTGACCGATGAGGATCGGGATGAGGTACTGAAGCTGTTTCAGAAGTAAGCCGAATTTACAGAAAAGGAAAGAGAACAAGGATGACTAGAGATGAACGGTTTGAGGCGTGTTTCCTCAAGTATAAAAATCTGGTCATGCGCTTTGTGATAGACGCGACGGGAGATTATCAGGCAGCACAGGAGATCTGTCAGCAGGTATTCGTGCGGTATTACGAATACATAGATCGGGTTTCACCTGATTTTGAAAAGGCATGGCTGATTCGATGTACGCAAAATGCAGTGATCGATTATCTGAGGAAAAATAAGAGAAGAAAAGAGCTTTTTCTTGAGACCCCGATTGGCGAGGTGAGGGAAGTCAACGGGGCATTACAGGAAAAAAGTATTGCGATTTGCGAAGAAAAAATGAATCACAGGGAACTTCTGGGGAAGATTCTTGCAGAAGTAAGAAAAGTGAATGAGCAGTGGTATGAGATATTAATGCTCCTGTGCGTGGAACAGTGTACGTACGAGGAAACAGCACAGCGGCTTGGCATATCAGTGATGGTGTTAAGAGCCAGACTGTATCGGGCGAGGTCATACGTCCGAAAGCATTACGGAGCAGAATATCGGGAAAGCTGAACGGTCGAGTATTGACTGACTCGGACATAGACGATGTGGTTTGCTGCTCGTGTAAATGAAAAGGGGTTGTCGCAGAAAAACCAGACTACATGTGCTTCTGCAGCAGCCCCTTTTGATACTATTTGTCCGCAGATATGTCGATCAGCCGGTAATTTTCTGAATCATGTCCGTGATAGTAGTTACAGCATTGCTGGCTGCGCTGTGCTCCATCGCAGAAATGTACTTTTGTCGATTCTCATACAGAGAGAGGATTGAGGAGAGCAGTACTTCCGGGGTGAGTTCTTCTTCTTGCAGCACTTCGCTGAACCCCTGCTTCTGAAAAGATTTCGCATTCAGGATCTGATCCCCGCGGCTGGCAGCGGCGGAGAGCGGAATGAGCAGATTTGGCTTGCGAAGCTCAAGCAGTTCACAGATCGCGTTGGCACCGGCACGGGATACGACGATGTCCGCAAGTGCGAACAGATCGGCAAGCTCCTGTTTGATATATTCATACTGCACGTAGCCGGGAGTATTGTTCAGGGCAGTATCCAGATTGCCTTTGCCGCAGAGATGCACGACCTGAAAGGTCTTTAACAGCTCCGGGAGGATCCCGCGGATTGCCTGATTGACGGCTACAGAACCGAGGCTTCCGCCGATGATCAAAAGTACCGGCTTTTCGGCAGTAAAGCCGCAGAATTTAAGGGCTGCCAGCTTGTTGCCGGAATGCAGCTCCGCGCGGATCGGCGAACCGGTGACGACAGCCTTTCCGGCCGGAAGATATGGCACGGTTTCAGGGAAATTGCAGCATACCTTAGTGGCAGCCGGGAGTGCAAGCTTATTTGCAAGGCCGGGCGTCATATCTGATTCGTGAATGATGACCGGAATATGAAGCTGTTTGGCAGCCTGTACGACCGGGACAGAGACAAAACCGCCTTTGGAAAAAATGATGTCCGGCTTCAGCTGCTTCAGAAGCTTTTTGGACTGGAAAAAACCTTTCATGACACGAAATGGGTCAGAAAAATTTTTCCAGTCAAAGTAACGGCGCAGCTTGCCGGAGGCGATGCCATGATAAGGAACGCCAAGCTCTTCAATCAGCTTTTTTTCGATACCGTCGTAGGAACCGATATATTGTACGTCATAGCCCAGCTCGTGCAGACGCGGGAGCAGGGCGATATTCGGAGTGACATGACCGGCAGTTCCGCCACCGGTAAGAACAATTCGTTTCATAGATAAATACCAGACCTGTCAGAGGCATCGGCATGCTCTGCAGGCCGCAAACAATCGGGTGATGGAAGGGTGTTTGCAATTCCTTTCCAATGAATTTTCCGTCACCTGGTCAGGCGGATAACAGGAATCCGCTTTATGATCTGCTGCTAACCGAAAAATGCTTTTCGGCTAAATACAAGAGATAACTACAGTTTACCTGTTAGGAGGAAAAAGTCAAGAAGGGACTGGAGCGAATGGGAAAAGAAACGAAAGAGAAAGGAAAGCACAGAGGGAAGAAAATCACACAGTTTCCGACACAGTCAGACGTTCAGGAGGAACTTGAGGATGCGGCAATGGATCGTTTTCTGAGACAAAGTATCATAGAAGACGCCGACCGGATCGAACGGGAACTGAACGAAGATCCAAAGCTGATCGGGATCGGAGCGTCAGACGACCTGTTCGGAAAGATCGTGGAGGAGCTGAAGACGAAGGGGATCTGGGAAGGCGATAAGGAAACGAATGATGATGAAAGGCCCGAGCCTGTGCAGAAAGAACAGCAGAAGCCTGCGGTATATGACATGCTCTCGGAAGCTGACCGGGAAGCGCTGGCGTTTGGGTATCAGATGCAAAAGAAGGAGCAGGAAAGAAAAGAGAAACGAAAGAAAAGAAATCGACGGCTGAAGCATGTGAGTGCAGCGGTGGTGGCGCTGGTGTTTGTTGGTGGGATTGGATTTAGTACAGAGGCGAGTAGAAGGTGGATTTTTCAGGTTGGAGATGCAATTGTGGAGAACTTTGGTGTAAGCATAAAAAATAATTTTATAGACAGTAGTGATGATGTGAAATTTTGCAGTGAGGAAGAGGAAACAGCGATAAAAAAAATACAAAGCAGTTTAAAAATTGCACCTGTTGAATTTGTATATTTACCAAAAGAAATGAAATTTATCTCATATGATATTAATAAAGATTCATTAACCGCGACAATTTTTTATATGTATAATGATTTATCTTTTATACTCTCTATGTGTGGGAATAAAGAAGAAAATGTGTTTTATTATCAAATGGATGAGATGATACAAATGACGGATACAATTGTGACAGACCAAGGTATAGAAATACAATTGTATAAAAGCAACAATGAAAAAGCACAAACTTATGCAGCTACATTTGAATATAATGAAGATTACTATTATTTATTAAGTGCAGTGCCTTACGAAGAAACAAAAAAAATTCTAAAATATTTGATAATTTTATAAACGATGCGTTATGTTCAGGAAATTAGTACGTTTATATTATATCAAATAAATTAAACAGGGAGGAAGAAAATGAAAATTCAAAAGATTTTTGTAGTATTGTTTTCGATTTGCTGCTTTTTATTTGGAGCACTGACTACCAAAGCAGCAGATGAACGACTAGGTACTGTAGTAGATGGTTCATTGCTTGTAGAAGGAATGGAGGCAGAAGGTTTTACTCAGACAATGGCAAGAGGAACATATCTCGGGGCAGGAAGTGGAAAGCTAACTAATAAGGGAAACCATAGTGTAAATGTATTTGGAAATACAACTTGTAATAAAATTTGTGATGAAGTAAAAGTTACTTTACATCTGCAAAGATTAGAGGGTAATTCATGGGCTACGATTTATACTTTAGGACCTAAAGTGGCAAAAAATACAAACTATGTTTCTAACTCTAAAAATTATACAATAAAGGGTGGATATTACTATAGAATAAAAGGTAGTCATACTGCAATTAAAGGTAGTACAGCAGAATCCACCGCCAGCTATACCGATGGCCTCTGGATCAAATAAGTTTTTGTTCCAGTTTCCATATACTCCGGTCCTCAGAATTTTCCCACATCCTCATCCCACCCAATCTCTCAGCTCAGCGCAGCAAGCGAAGCTTTGTCTCGTGAGCGGTCAATTTAAAAACGGATGCGCGGTGAGGATGGATGAGACGGACGAGGGCAGGAGTGCAATCAAAGAACGGCAGCTCTGAAACGGGGATGGATTGCAGTCAAGCAGATATTCGCAATCCGCTTCGCTACTTGCTTATAACCGAATAGCTGCTTCGCAGCTTATCAGGAGTGGCTTGCACCACTCCTGGTACAAGCAAATCCCAACCCACTGCTTATTGCTTCGCGCAATTGAAGCAGGGGACTTGCTTGATTCGGTTAAATAAGCGGTAATCCAACGTGAGGCTTTATCTATAGACGGCAGGGTCAGGGAAAGCTGCAGGCAGGGCGCCATGCAACCTTTCAGGACGGAATGATTCCGAACCTGGGGACAACTGAATAGGAGCCGGGAGAGGCATACGGAAGAGATGCACAGGACCGGCAATGCGCAACCGGTAAACAGGAAGAACAAAGTGTGAAAACCAATGGAAAAAGGAAGCTCCTGTTGCATCTGGAATTCACGCACGTACAAAACAAAACGAAAGCCGGATTCCGAAAGGGAAATCTGCGTCGGGGAATTAGGGTCTCCCCGATGCGGAGATACCGGTTTGCCGTAATAAAATTACAAACCCGGGCAGAAAAAATCATAAATAAGAACCGATTCTAAAAGGCAGGCTATTTTGGCAAGCCTTTTTTTATTTTACCCCAACTGATGCCTGCGAATTGCTTCGCATTATACTTTTCGGTGTTTTGCGGGTCAATAAGTCATAAAAAAATGAATGCTATCTATAGAGAAAATGCACATTCAGTGCTAATATAGAGATATAGAAGCCTGAGCCTTACGAACGTAATAGACGATGAAAAAAGGAAAAACGATAACGCTCAGAAGAATTGCCACATATTGATAAAACAGAGAAAGAAAAGAGCCAGGTACAATTTCACATAGTAGAAAGGCGGGGATTTTATGAAACTGACATTTCTGGGAGCGACACATGAAGTGACCGGGAGCTGTTATCTGCTGGAGGCGTGTCAGAAGCGCGTACTGATTGACTATGGAATGGAGCAGGGGGAGGACATTTTCGAAAATGCCGAGCTTCCGGTGAAGCCGTCAGACGTCGATATGGTGCTGCTGACGCATGCACATATGGATCATTCGGGCAAGCTGCCGCTCTTATATAAGGAAGGATTCCAGGGGCAGATATTTTCGACGGCGGCGACAGCCGATTTGTGTGAGATTATGCTGCGTGACAGCGCGCACATTCAGATGTTTGAGGCAGAGTGGAAGAACCGCAAGGGTATGCGCGCAGGCCGTGAGATGGTGCAGCCACTCTATGATATGGAAGATGCAGAAGGGGCGCTGCGGTGTTTTGTGCGCTGCCGATATGGTGAGGAGATACGAATTGCGGAGGGGATAAGGATTCGTTTCATTGACGCGGGCCATCTGCTTGGATCCTCGTCCATCGAGGTGTGGGTAAAAGAAGGAAAGACAGAGAAGAAGATCGTCTTTTCCGGTGATATCGGAAACTGCAATCAGCCGCTGATCCGCGATCCGCAGTATCCGACACAGGCAGATTATGTGCTGATGGAGTCGACCTACGGTGATCGGAGCCATGATGCACCGGCAGATTATGCGACGGCGCTGGCAGAGGTGATCCAGAGAACATTTGACCGCAGAGGAAATGTTGTGGTACCATCATTTGCAGTCGGACGCACGCAGGAGATGTTGTACTTCATCCGGCGTATCAAAGAAGAAGGGCTTGTGCATGGACATGACGGTTTTGAAGTGTGGGTGGACAGTCCGCTTGCGATTGAGGCGACCAATATTTTCCGTCAGCATATGTGGAGTGATTTTGACGATGAGGCAACCGAGCTGGTTGAAAGAGGGATCAATCCGATTGGCTTTGAGGGGCTGCGTACGTCGGTCACGGCAGAGGATTCCAGAGCAATCAATGAAAAACCGCAGCCGAAGGTGATCCTATCCGCGAGCGGTATGTGCGATGCGGGCCGGATCAAGCATCATCTGAAGCATAACCTCTGGAGAAAGGAATCGACGATCCTCTTTGTGGGCTATCAGGCACACGGGACACTGGGGCGGGCACTTCTGGAGGGTGCAGAGCATGTGAAGCTGTTCGGTGAGGAAATCGAGGTAAAGGCCGAGATATGCAGGCTGCCCGGCATCAGCGGTCACGCGGATCGGGAAGGGCTGCTGCGCTGGATTCAGGCATTTGAGAAAAAGCCGCAGCAGGTATTTGTCGTGCATGGCGAGGATTCTGTGTGCGATCTGTTTGCTGAGCGGCTGCAAACAGAATTCGGATTTTCGGCCTATGCGCCATATTCCGGGGCAGTCTACGATCTGGCAAACGGTGTATTTCTCGAAAAGCCGGACGGTGTGCGGATCAGGAAGGACAAGAGAGTGGCGGCAGCCGGGAAGAGCTCGCGGATGTTTGAAAAGCTGGTGGCAGCCGGACAGCGTCTCATCGGGGTTATTCGGAAAAACGAGGGCGGTGCGAACCGGGACCTGGAGCGCTTTGCACGGGAGATTCATAAATTGTGTGACCGCTGGGAGCGATAAGTCCGGTCATCCGGCCTGGCGGAAGGGTCACAGGAGCGCATAAAAACAAAGGGCTGTGCCATCACCAAAGAGTGACAGACCGGAGTATAGAGATCGAAAAAATCCGGATTGTACAGAGAATTCGGAAATCAGTATAGGAAAGACAGAGAATGAAGAAAATAAGACAGAAAATAAGAAACAGAAAAGAGGGTGACGTAAAACGCAAATCCGTATGTCTTGGTCTGACGACGGTGCTTCTTATGCTGTCATTGACCGGGTGCAGTGTGGCAGAGCGGGTACAGTATCAATGGGAGGGCAGCGGAGCCGGACACTGGGAGGAGGCTGCGGTCGAAGCCGGTGTGGAGAATCAGGTAGAGGAGTATTATTACAATCATCTGCCGGAAGAGCTTCATGAGGCATATCGGGAAATCTATGTGCATCTGATGAAAAATGAGGATTCCGGAAGCTTTTTATCTGAGATTGACGTGGACAATTTCTGGAAGGCCTACTATGCGGTGCTCGCGGATCATCCGGAGATCTTCTGGATCGGGACGAGTGCACAGATCGAGGAATCCGGGATTGGCAAGACGGTCGTTTCCTACACCTGTGAGACGACCGTTCCGGTGGAAAAACGCAGTACGATGAAAGCGCAGCTGGAGGCTGCGGCGAATGAGTGCATCTACTCGATTCCGTCAGACGCTTCTGATTATGAAAAGATCAAATATGTATATGAGTATATCATTGATCTGACCGATTACGATGCGAACGGGATTGATACGCAGAACATTCAGAGTGTGTTGCTGTATCAGAAGTCGGTATGTGCAGGCTATTCCAAGGCATTTCAGTATATCCTGAACCGGATGGGGCTGTTCTGCACATACATCACAGGGACGATCAGGGACGGCGGTGATCATGGATGGAACATGGTACGGATCGGGGAAAATTATTATTATGTCGATGTGACCTGGGGCGATCCGGTGTTTGCCAACCAGATGGACGGCGAAGGATCTGAGAGCGTGACAAATTATAATTATTTGTGCTGCACGGAGACCGAGCTGTTTAAGACGCATGTGCCGTCGGATGCGGTACCGCTTCCGGCGTGTACGTCAGACGACTATAACTACTACAAACGGAATGGCTGCTATTATGAGACATTTGATTATGACACTATTTATAATGCACTTATGAATTCCGTGTGGAACGGAAGTTCGAATATTGTGATGAAATTTGGCAGCGATGAGGCATATCAGACAGCAAAATATGAGATGTTTGAGAACGGAATGCTGACAGATCCGGGGCAGTATCTGATGGAAATCAACGGAGTCTCAACGTGGAATTACAAATATCATACAGATGATGAATTTTGTCTGATTACGCTATATTGGTGGTAGAATGCGGAAGATTTTCTGAATATTTTCCGGGATGGCTTGCTTTTTTTCAGACGATCACATATACTGGAAACTGACGCTGTGCGTTGCAAAACAATTGAATATGAGGAGAAATAGAATGAAAAACTGGAAGACTGTTTTAGCAGGGCTTTTCATTTTTTGCCTGCTGATCTGTGCGCCGCTTGCTGTGTTTGCGGAAGAGGATGGGGCGCAGCAGGAGGAAGAAACAGAGGAACCGGTTCCAGAATCATACGATTATCCGATTGAGTCGAATGAGATCAAGGACTGGCCTCAGGGCCCCAAGATAGAGGCGGCGTCAGCCACCGTTCTGGATATGGACAGCGGAACATTTTTATATAGTAAAAATGCGACAGAGAAAATGTATCCGGCGAGTATTACGAAGATCATGACGACGCTGCTTCTGGTGGAAAACTGTAATCTGGACGATGAGATTACGTTTTCTGAGATTGTCTATGACCTTGAGGAGGGAAGCTCGCATCTTGGTATCCAGCCGGGAGAGACGATAACCTTGCGGGATGCGGCATATGGGATTATGCTGGCATCTGCAAATGACATTTCCAATGGTGTGGCAGAGTATATCGGCGGAAGCATCAGTGGATTTGCAGATATGATGAATGCACGGGCTGCGGAGATCGGATGTGTGAATACGCATTTTTCCAATCCGCACGGGCTTTACAGCGACGATCATTATACATGTGCCTATGATATGGCGCTGATCGCGCGCACGGCCTGGCAAAATCCGACGTTTCGAAAAATCGTCTGCACGAGAAGCTATATGATTCCAAAGACGAATCTGGCAGATGAGGACCGCTACCTCACGAACCATCACAAGATGATGCAGGAGGATGAGGAATATTACTGGGAATATGTGATGGGCGGCAAGACCGGATTCACGTCGCAGTGCTTAAATACGCTTGTGACCTATGCGCAAAAAGACGGACAGAGCCTTGTATCGGTCATTTTGCGGGTGAACGGGGCAGGAAAAGCATATAACGAATCGAAGCAGATTTTGTCGTATGGATTTGACAATTTTTCTACGGTAAATTATAAAAGAGGCAACTCTTCAAGAAGTTTTTATGATATAATGGGTCTGCCCTATCTGGGTCATGCGGCAAAGCTCCAGTCAGTAGTATGGAAACGCAGCCCGGTATCAGATTTTTCCGTTTCCCTTACGATTCCGGACACGATTGACGCGAAGACATTTGCGCATCAGGTGGATCAGGAGGGGAGAACCACGAATGTCACTTATGAATATGAAGGGACGAATGTGGGGGAAGCGAGAGGATTTTTTTCTTCTATTTATGCTCCGGTACAGCTTGCATTTGAAGGAGATGCGGCGATACCAGAGGATGCAGAGACAGAGGCGTCGTCAGAAGCCCCGGTACAGCTGGAGGGGCTGGATGGTGTGCTGGCACAGACGGCGGTGATTTTCCAGTCCGGCTACACGCTCATCGGGGAGTATGCGCGGACGCATACGATGACAGTACTCATAGCAGGGGCGATCGCACTTGTGCTGGTGCTTGCTTTTATTGTGATTCTGATTTTCCGGTGTACATCGGATATGCGGATCCGCAGGCGCAGAAAGCAGGAGGAGAAGGTGCGGAAGCGCCGGGAGGAGGAAATCGAGCGGATGACTACCGCGGAGATCGAGGCAGAGCTTCGAGCAGGTATGGAGCAGGAACGCATCCGCAGGGCACAGGAGCAGAGCCGGAATCAGGACGGCCAGGGAAGAGCATGAATAAATACGAGTATAAATAATAAAAGGATTGCAGGAAGGGAAGGGTACAGTATGAATTGGGTAGCACCGATTAAAGATGATGAGACACTGGAGAAGTTTAAGGCAAAGCTGCGTGAGATGGACGATAAGTATTATATTATGTTTGAGATCGGCGTCGGGACGGGGCTTCAGCTCCAGGAGATCCTGAAGTTTAAGAATAAAGATATCCGTGGGAAAGACAGCATCGAGGCATGCATCGGCACGAAAAATATTCGCCGGACATTCCAGATCCCGCCGGAGCTTAAGGAGATTATCACCAGATACACAGAGGGAAAGGATCCGGAGGCATATCTTATTTTAGGGCATGCGTCCTCACCGGCTCCGCTGTCCCGTGAGCAGGCATATCGTGCCTTCAAGAGCGCAGGCAAGAGCATGGGACTGACTTCCATCGGCGCACAGACGATGCGGAAGACTTTTGCGTGGAGATACTATAAATCCACCGGAGATATTTACTATCTGCAGAATCTTCTGAACCATGCGTCTCCATCCATTACCTACCGCTATATCGGTGAGAAGCCAAACGTAGAGGTATATCTGAAGAAGATGACGCCGGAAGAGAATGAGCGCAGTCGTTATATGCTCTACAAGAACGGCAATGGTAAGAAACGGATTGAGGCGATTCGGGAAATGCTCTCTGCGATTGATGCAGAGATGGACAATCCGCTGAACAATGACGCTTACTACGGAAGAGTGGACTGTCTGCTGACGGAGATGGAAGATCTCGTCGAGAACTTCAATAAGACAAAATAAGATGGAATAAAAAAGGGAACCGGTGAAATGATCCGGTTCCTTTTTTTACTTACTTACTTTTCTTTTTGCTTTTCTTTCCTGTCGTAGATTCCTGTTGGAGCTCTTTCTCTGCCTTTGTAAGCTTTGCGCGGAGCTTCTGCATCATGGACTTTTTCTTCGGCGGAGTGTCGAGCGGTCCGCGCACGCCGCGGACTTCCATAATGTAAATGCCGCTGATGACTGCCTTTATTTCCTTCTTTACCGGGATGGTATCGAAGATCGCAGAATCGGCAACGAGCGTCATGATCCTCGGGCCGACCTTTGCCTTTACGATCGGAAGCTTGGACCGACGCATGAGCTTCGGCGTCTGGTCAATCACGATCTGAGGCAGTCCGGACTGTTTTAGTGGCATGATCTTTTTATCGATAACCAGCATGGAGACGGACTGCTTCGCAGCCTCCATCTGTTCCTGCTGAGCAGCCTGCTTTCGCTGCATTTTCCGCCCGACGAAATACAGGACGACAAGGGCAATGACAAGAATGATCAGGATGACAAGCAATACCTTAAAAAACGTAGACATATGTACCCTCCCACAAACAGAATTCATCCCATATTTTAGCATTGAATGAAAGAAAGTGCAACCAGAAAATCAGCGCCTGTAATTGTGGAAAAACGGTGTCCTTTTTCTTAAAAATAAAGAATGCCTCGCCATATCTGGGAAAAGTATGGTATACTGGTTGATGTTTATGAGTAAAATCGTCTGAAATGTCTGTGCTGCCGTTTGTCTGGCAGCAGAAGGGCTTCTGCTTTACGGTGAAGGAAAGAAAGTGCAGACAGGGGGACAGAAGGAGTGAATATAATATGAGAAGAAAGAATTTAATGACTGCGTTGTTGTGTGCGGCAGTCGTGGCAGCATCTACCGTGATGGCGCCGGGAGTTGTGATGGCAGAAGAGACCGAGGCTGTTACCGAGGCTGTTACAGAGGCATCCACAGAGGCGGCGACGGAAGCAGATACCGAAGCGTTGACCGAGGCATCCACCGAAGAGGCACTGGAGCTCGCAGAGCGTCCGGACTATAAGGCACTGGATTATGTGGAGCTGGGCGAGTACAAGGGTCTGACGGTAGAGGTAGAGCCGACGGCCGTAAGCGACGATGAGGTGCTCAAGCAGATCCGCGCAAATGCGGGCAGCGATATCCTCGAGGAGGTGACCGAAGGTACCGTCGAGGAAGGAGATACCGCAAATATTGATTATGAAGGAAAGCTGGACGGCGAGGCATTTGAAGGCGGTACGGCAAAGGATACGGATCTGGAAATCGGTTCCGGTACATTTATTCCGGGCTTCGAGGATGGACTGGTAGGTGTCAAGATCGGGGATACGGTCGATCTTCCGCTGACCTTCCCGGAAAATTATACAGAAGAGCTGGCAGGAAAGGATGTAGTCTTTACCGTCACGGTCAATTCCGTAAAGCGGATGCCGGAGCTTACCGATGATCTCGTAAATCAGATTACTGACGGTGAGTACACGGATGTGGCTTCCTATAAAGAGAGCGTCCGCAAGGATCTGGAGGATGCCAAGGCAGCATCCCGCCCGAGCGAGATCAACAACAGCCTGCTCACTCAGATCGCAGCGACGTCTACGATTAAGGAATATCCGCAGGAGCTTGTGGACTATGCGGCGAATAATATGAAGAATTACTACAAGCAGCAGGCCGAGAGCAGCAGCATGGAGTTCGCAGACTTCCTGAGCACATATTTTAGCATGGATGAGGATACCTTCAATGAGCAAGTTGACCTGGTCGTAAAGCAGAACCTGCGTGCGGAGCTGTATCTGAAGGCGATCGCAGAGGCAGAAGATATCGAGCTGACGGATGAGGAATACGAAGCAAAATGCGAGGAGTACGCAGAGAATTACGGCTACGATTCTGTAGAGAAATTTAAATCCGCATATACCGAGACTGAGATTCGGTTAAGTGCACTGGAGGATAAGGTGCTGGAGTTCTTAAGCGATAATGCGACTGTTGTGGAGAAGAGTGAAGATGAGACCGAGGCTTCCAGTGAGGCAGAGGCATCTACCGAGGCGACATCCGAGGATGGTACCGAGGCTGCTGTCGAGACAGAGACAGAGGCGGCTACAGAGGCTGCGACAGACGCAGAGTAATAAGCAGATTAAGAAATAACGAAAGACAGAGGGTACTGCGGATAGCGGCACCCTCTCGTATATTAAGATAGATTGAGAGAAGGGAGCGGTGATTCATGAAGAAGGCGGGAATGATCTTGGAGGGCGGCGGCCAGAGAGGCATTTTCACGAGCGGTGTGCTGGATTATCTGATGGAAAAGAAGGTACAGGTGCCATATGTTCTTGGCGTGTCAGCGGGCGCGTGCAATGCCGTGGACTATGTGTCGAATCAGATTCTGCGCACGAAGGAGTGCATGCTCGACGCACAGCTGGATAATGAGCTGTATGGTATCCGGACGATGGTGGAGACGAAGCATTTTATGAATATGGATCTGATCTTCGATGAATTTCCGAATCATCTGTATCCGTTCGATTATGAGGCTTATGTGAAATCACCGACGCGCTGTCTGCTGGTGACGACGAACTGCCTGAACGGAAAGGCGGAATATCTGGAAGAGTATCGGAGCCGCGAGAAAATGATGCAGATATGCCGGGCTTCTTCGAGCCTGCCGTTTGGTGCGCCGATGGTAAAGATCGACGGTGTGCCGATGCTGGATGGCGGAATCGCAGACTCCATTCCGGTACGCAAAGCGATCGCGGACGGATTTGACCACAACATTGTCATCCTGACGCGGCATAAGGGTTACTATAAGGAAGAGCGTACCGATGCGACGATCCGGATAGCAAAGCTATATTATCACCGTTATCCGATGCTCGTAAAGGCACTGTCCCAGCGGGCACATGTCTACAACCGGACCTTAGATCTGCTGGATCGCCTGGAACAGAAAGGAATGGTCTTTGTCATCCGTCCGACGGCGCCGTGCGTGAGCCGGACGGAGCGGGATCTGGAGAAGCTGGAGGATTTTTACTGGCATGGCTATGAGGAGGCCAAGCGGCTCTATCCGCAGCTGCATGCATGGCTGGAGCAGCGGGAGGAATGTGTCAGCCGCAAGCGTCTGCTGCGGTAAGGATAAAAAGAATGCTGAAAATGCAAGGATTCTGGTTGCGGAAAAAGGGTATCTGTGCTACCATGAAGCTGGTGACAAAAAAGTGTGTGATGAGCAAAACAATGCGTCAGACATCCGTAAGGGTGCTGGCGCATTGTTTGCGGCTATAGAAGGAATGGGGGCGGGGAGTATGAATAATACACAGTCCAAGACGCTTCTGACAGAAGGAAGCATATGGAAAAAAATGGTGGCGTTTGCATTGCCGCTTTTTTTCGGAAATCTTTTTCAACAGCTCTATAATACGGCAGACTCTCTGATCGTCGGGAATTTCCTGGGGAGCAATGCCCTGGCGGCGGTGAGCTCGTCCGGCAGCCTGATTTTTCTGCTTGTTGGATTTTTTAATGGAATTGCGATGGGAGCGGGCGTTGTCATCGCGCGCTATTATGGAGCGAGGGAGATCAAAGAGCTGCAAAAAGCGATCCATACGACAGTCGTGTTTGGGATTTTGTGCGGCCTTGTGCTGATGACAGCCGGACTCATACTGGCACCGCAGATCCTCATCTGGATGAGGACGCCAAAGGAAGTATTGCCGGAGTCCACTGCATATTTCCGGGTGTATTTTATCGGCTCACTGGCATTTGTACTCTACAATAATTTTGTCGGTATTCTGCAGTCAGTCGGGGACAGCCGCCACCCGCTGTATTATCTGATCTTTTCCTCGGCGGTCAATATCGTGCTGGATCTTCTGTTTGTCGGTGTGCTGCATTTTGGCGTGGCTTCGGCTGCGGCTGCGACTGTGATTTCTCAGTTTGTAAGCGCAGCGCTCTGCCTGTATCGCCTCATGTATAAGAGCCCGGACGATTACCGGATCTCTTTTGGCCGCCTGCAGCTGAATCCGTTCATGCTGAAGCAGATCGTAAAGAACGGCCTTCCGGCGGGCATTCAGAATTCCGTGATCTCGATTGCAAATGTGTTCGTACAGTCGAATATCAACAGCTTCGGAAAGATCGCGATGGCGGGCTGTGGCTCGTATTCGAAGATTGAGGGCTTTGGATTTTTGCCGATCACCTGTTTCTCAATGGCGGTGACGACGTTTATCAGCCAGAACCTTGGCGCGCGTCAATATGACCGCGTGAAACGGGGCGCGCGGTTTGGAATTCTCTGTGGGGTATCTCTGGCAGAGCTTGTCGGGATCACCCTGTATCTGGCGGCGCCGCAGCTCATCGGTTTGTTCGACCGGAATCCGGAGGTCATCGCCTATGGTGTGCGGCAGGCAAGAACGATCACGCTGTTTTATTTCCTGCTGGCTTATTCTCATATGATGGCGGGAATTATGCGCGGAGCCGGAAAGGCAACGGTTCCGATGCTCGTAATGCTGATCTGCTGGTGCCTGATCCGAGTGACCTATATTACGATCGCAGTGCGGATTTATCCGGTGATTGACGTGATTTTCTGGGCTTATCCGCTGACGTGGTCCCTGAGCAGCCTTCTGTTTACGGTTTATTACCGGAAGGTCGACTGGATACATCAGCAGGCGGATCGCTCACTGCGTGCATGAGCAGCCTGCAAAAACGGATTGCGAATGTTCACTTTACTGTGACAGGAACGGATCAGATCATTTTCCGGAAGAGCTGCGCCATCTCATCAGGCGTCTCGTGGAATTCACGTTTGTACCATTCATCGAGCAGACCGAACAGTCCATATGAGTAAAATCGCGCCGCGTATGCTTCGAGTGTACTTTTACTTTGCTGGGAGATCATAATCTGATAAAAGGCACTGTAGACCGCAGACTGTGCACCGGCCTGATAAATAGTTGTGAGCAGTTCGCGGATCTGATAGGTAAATTTAAAAAAATCGTGCGCATTTTCCAGAGTATAATGCTGGGAGATCTGCGGCTGCACAGCCGTATAGCGCAGCCAGAGCCGTACAAGCTTGAAGGTCAGTGCGTCGTTTTTTGTTTCAAAGTGGCGGAACCACGTCGAGCGGTTGACGCCGGCTGCTGCTGCGATCTCATTGACCGTGATCCTGGAAAATTCTTTCTGAGGTATGAGCTGAATAAGCGCATCTGCCATACATTCTTTTAAAAACCCGGAGGCTCTTGCGTTACTTCCCATGGGGACTCCTTTCCTGATTCCTGCAGGCAACAGTTGAAAAAGTGCTCGCTGCGACTTTTAACTGAAAAAGTCGCAAATTGCCCTGAGCGGCTTGTTTTTTTTTGAATGATCTTCTATAATACTGCTTTAAAACTGCAACTTTTGTTGCATAGAGCGTAATTCGATGAATGAACTGACATTAGTTGTATCGTAAAAATCGAAAAAAGTCAATAAGACAGGAGATAAAATGAGTATACGAATTTTTACAGATTCCGCATCAGATATCACACGGGCCGAGCTTGAAGAGCTGCAGGTCGAGCTGATCGCGATGCCACTGCAGTGCGGAGAGGAAACCTATGTGGATGATAAGACGACGCCGGTGGAGATATTCTGGCAGATGCTGCTGGATGGCGTAAATATCAAGACGTCTCTGCCTTCGCCGGATATGTTCGTGCAGAAATTTAAGGCAGCAAAGGAGGCGGGCGATGAGGTGATCTGTATCCTGATCGCATCAAAGCTTTCCGGGACGTATCAGGGGGCAATGCTGGCAAAACAGATCGTGGACTACGATGGCATCCATGTGATTGATGCAGGACATGCAGCGGCATCCGTTGCGGAAAAAATGCTTGTGATCGCAGCGTGCCGCATGCGGGATCAGGAGTGTACGGCGGAGGAGATCGCGCGAAGGCTGGAACAGCTGCGAGGCAGCGTGCGGCTGATTGCCTGTCTGGATACACTGGAGTATCTGGCGCGCGGAGGACGGCTTCCGGCGGCAGTGGCGAGTATCGGGACGAAGCTGCAGCTGAAGCCGATCATCGTCTTTGGAGAGAATGGAGAGATTCAGGTTGTAAAGAAATGCATGGGCAGTAAGCGGGCCATGCGGGACATGACCGAGATGGTGACGGAGTGCAGGATCAATCCGGAATATCCGGTGATCCCGATCTTTGCACAGAACGATAGGAACTGTCAGGAGTATGTGGCCTCTTTGAAAAATGCCGGCTGTGTGGGCGCGATGCAGGCGCCGCAGGGAATCGGGGCGACGATCGGAAGCTATATCGGACCGGGTGGATACGGGATCGTATTTGTGGAAAAGTGAGCGGTCGATTGTTAACTTAAAATAAAAACAGGTTGACAATCAGATGTGATACGTTTATACTGGGCAGGAGTCGTGTACAGCGCTCCTGTCCAATTTTGTCTGACATGCTTATGATGTGGCTCTTGAAGGAACGCTGTGCTGCGAGCTTTGTATATGTGTACGGAAGAATCAGTACATTCGTGCAAATTTCTATGGAAAGAGGAGAACAAAAATGAGTGACATTGCAGCAAAATCAAAGGCGTCGTCCTTTCGTGTTTCACAGATCGCGATGATCGGCGTGGTGACGGCAGTGACCTGTGTTCTTGGGCCGCTGGCATTACCGATCGGACCGGTACCGATCTCACTGACAAATTTGGTCATCTATTTTTCCCTGTATGTGCTGGGGATGAAAAATGCGACGATCAGCTATCTGGTTTATCTTCTGCTCGGATTGTTCCTTCCGGTATTTTCCGGTGGGGCAGGAGGACCTGGCAAGCTGTTCGGACCGACAGGAGGCTATCTCTTTGGGTTTATCCCTATGGCGATTCTGGGCGGTATTGTGGTCGACCGGTACATGGATCAGAGGGTACGTTGTTTTCTTGCACTGGTTGTCGGCACGGCGATCTGCTATGGCTTTGGAACCGCATGGCTGGCCTATCAGGCACATATGACCTTTGCGGCGGCACTGGCAGCAGGCGTAATTCCGTTTATCATCGGAGATCTGATTAAGATCGTGCTCGCGGTTGTGATCGGACCGCAGATACGCAAGCGTCTGGCAAAGGCGGGCGTGTACGCGTAGGAGCAGAAGAAAGATTTTTGATAAGAAAGACTTTGAATTCTCCGGATAGAGATATCTGAGGAATTTAAAGTCTTTTTTTAACTGATAAGCTGCGAAGCAGCATCCGATTATAACATATCATAAGGAGGGGCCCGCATGCGGGAAGATTCCTTGTGATCCTGCAAGTAGCGAAGCTAGGCCCTGTCAGCAGAGCTGCAGGGATGGATTGCGAATATCCGCTTTACCGAGAATTTACTTGCAATTATACCGGAATTGTATATAATAAGACCTGTTCGGTAATTTTAAATAAAAAGTTTAGTATATAGAAACGGAGGTGCGGTTTTGGATATCGGAAAGAAGCTGAAGGAGCTCCGGCTGCAGAACGATCTGACGTTGGGGGATCTGGCGTCCCGCAGTGAGCTCACGAAAGGCTTTTTGTCACAGGTCGAACGCAATCTGACGATGCCGAGCATCGCGACGCTTGAGGATATACTGGAGGCTCTGGGGACGAATTTGTCCGAGTTCTTCCATGAGGAGCCGGAGAACCAGATCGTGTTTTCAACGCAGGATTTTTTTGTGGATGAGCAGGAGGACTACAGCATTGAGTGGGTGATCCCGAACGCACAAAAGAACAAGATGGAGCCGATTCTGCTGACGCTTCATCCACATAAGCGCAGCCAGGAAATGGAGTCGCATCACGGAGAAGAGTTTGGCTACGTTCTGAAGGGGACTGTGACGCTGGTGCGGGGCAGTAAAAAGTACCGGTTGAAAGCGCATGAGACATTTTATCTGGATGGCTCGCGCGGTCATTATCTGTACAACAGCGGCAGCAGCGATGCCAAGATCCTCTGGATCACGACACCGCCGATGTTTTGACAAGGGAGTATGATACACGGAAGGAGAAAAAGTAATGGAACCAAAGAAACTGATCGAGTTTCGCAACATCGTGAAAAACTTTGACGGCCAGATTGTCTTAAAGGGTGTCAATCTGGATATTTATGAAAAGGAATTTGTGACACTGCTCGGACCGTCCGGCTGCGGCAAGACGACGCTTTTGCGTATTCTCGGCGGCTTTCTGGATGCCGACGAGGGACAGGTGATTTTTGACGGAGAGGAGATCAGCAAGAAGCCGCCATACGAGCGGGAGCTGAACACCGTATTTCAGAAATACGCACTCTTTCCGCATCTGTCAGTCTACGAGAACATTGCGTTTGGCCTGAAGATCAAAAAGATGAGTAAGGATATCATCGACCAGAAGGTCATGAAGATGCTCAGGCTGATCGGCCTGGAGGGATTTGAAAATAAAAATACGACGCTGCTTTCCGGTGGACAGCAGCAGCGTGTCGCGATCGCACGGGCGCTGGTCAATGAGCCGAAGGTGCTGCTGCTCGACGAGCCGCTGGCAGCACTTGACCTGAAGCTGCGCAAGGAGATGCAGTACGAGCTGAAGCGGATTCAGCAGGAGGTCGGCATTACCTTTATCTTTGTCACACACGACCAGGAAGAGGCGCTGACGATGTCGGATAAGATCGTTGTCATGAAGGGCGGAGAGATCCAGCAGATCGGTACGCCGGAAGAGATATACAACGAGCCGGCAAACCGGTATGTTGCAAATTTCATCGGAGAGAGCAATATCATTCCGGGTATCATGCTCGAGGATTACAAGGTGCGGTTTGATGATATCACATTTGACTGTGTGGATCTTGGATTTAAGGAAAAGGAGCCGGTGGATGTCGTCATCCGGCCGGAGGATATCGATATCGTTGATGTAAAGGACGGGAAGATGACCGGAGAGGTGCTCAGCGTGCTCTTTAAGGGCGTGCACTATGAGATCATGGTCGAGACGGTTCCGGGGACGAGCGTCACGGTAAATATGAGCGTTATTAAAAATCAGGACGTCACCGGAGATGGTGGTAAGGAAAAGATCAGTGCAAGTGATTTCTACGTGGATATCGAGGATATCGGGCAGCTTGATGATAAGGAGGTCATCGCCCGTGCAAATGCGCAGGCGTGGAATCCGGAGAGTGATGAGTATATTTCGATTGCGAAGCTCGAGTACGACGTGAAGCCGGAGCTTGGAGAATATCCGGTGCGTTTTGCGACAGCGAACGGTACGGAGATTGAGCGGAAGATTTTTGTCGTGAACCAGCCGTTTGTAAAAAATGAGAAGGCCAATGAGGGAGTCATGGCATTCAGCTTCATCAAGACAGTCGATGAGATCAAAGAGTCACAGGCACTTGATACGGACCTGAAGACGTGGGCGAACGCGCAGGGCTGGAAGCTGAGTGACGAAGAGCAGAGCGTGGAGATTTATGTCGATTATGATTTTGATCCGGAAAATATGAAAGAAGGCGTTTACCGGATTACGTTCTCGACGGAGGGTCGTGAGTTCAAGATTCACACGACCGATTATACGGAGGTAGGTCAGGAGGTCGGCCTGACATTCTTCCCCGAGGATATTCATGTCATGTCAAGGATGGTGTATTAAATGAAACGTTTTTCACAGCTGGTTATCCCGTACATCGCGTGGGCGGTGATGATGCTCATTCTTCCAATGGGCCTGATTGCCCTGTATTCCTTTACCAAACAGGGAAATACGATCGTATCCTTCACCTTCACGCTTGAGCATTACGCCAAATTTTTTACCGACCCGGACTTTCTGATCGTCCTGTGGCGTTCCCTGCTCATCGCATTTAAGACGACCGTGATCTGCCTGCTGCTCGGTTATCCGGTAGCATTCTTTATCTCCAGAAGCAGCGAAAAGCTGCAGAACATCCTCGTGCTCGCGATCACGATCCCGATGTGGATCAATATGCTCGTGCGCACATATGCATGGATCGGATTGCTCAGCGAGGGCGGACTGATTCAGCGGCTGCTTGGCTTTTTCGGAATTACACGAGGAGAGCTTTTATATACGGAAGGGGCAGTGCTGCTCGGCATGGTCTACAATTTTCTGCCATTTATGGTACTGCAGATCAATACGTCCCTGTGCAAGATGGATCATTCGCTGCTCGAGGCGAGTGCTGATCTTGGGGCAAATGCGCGTCAGACGTTTATCCGCGTGACGCTTCCGATGTCCCTGCCGGGTGTGATTAATGGAATTACACTCGTATTTCTTCCGGCGGTCAGCTCGTTCTTTATCCCGAAGCTGCTCGGCGGCGGTCAGTATTTCCTCATCGGAAATCTGATCGAGAATCAGTTTATTACCGTAGGTGAGTGGAACTTTGGAAGTGCGATTTCCATGATCATGGCGGCGGTTATGATGCTGCTCATGATGCTTGTGCGCAAGGCCGAGATTCACAACCGCGGCGGAAAGGAGGAGTAGGAGATGAAAAAGGAAAAACGTTCCTTTGGGAAAATTCTGATGGTACTGACACTGATCTTCTTCTACCTTCCGATCGTGTATATGGTCATCTTTTCATTCAACAGCGGAAAGTCGCTGACCAGTTTTTCGGGATTTTCTCTGCGCTGGTACCGGCATATGATGGAATCGCACACGATGATGGAGTCTCTGTATACGACATTCAGTATCGCCCTGATCGCGACGGCGATCTCTACGGTTGTGGGTACGATCTCGGCGATCGGCCTGTCAAAGTCAAAGAAAATCGTGCAGAATCTGATGGAACAGGTCAATAATCTTCCGATGATGAATCCGGAGATCGTAACGGCAATCGGCTTTATGCTGCTGTTCATTACGTTCCGGGTGGAGAAGGGTTATGTGACGATGCTGCTCGCACATATCGCATTCTGTATTCCGTATGTCATGCTCTCGGTCATGCCGAAGATTCGTTCGCTTGATCCGAATCTTGCAGATGCGGCGATGGATCTCGGTGCGACACCGTGGCGGGCGCTGACGAAGGTCATCGTTCCGCAGATCATGCCGGGTATCGTCTCCGGTGCACTGATTGCATTTACGATGTCGATTGATGATTTTATCATTTCGTATTTTGTCACCGGCGGCGGTGTGAAAAATCTGAGCATCACGGTTTACACGATGAGCAAACGGGTCAACCCGAGCATCAATGCGATTTCCACACTGGTTGTACTGCTCATCACAGCCGTGCTCGTGCTCATCAATGTTGCTCCGAAGCGGATGGCGCAGCGGGCACAGAAGGCAGAGCTTCGGGGACACCGGATTGTTATGCCGACAGCCGTTGCCGTGTGTGCGGTAGTCGCAGTGCTTGTGTTTGTAAAGGTAAATGGCGGCAATTCGGCACTTCCATATGAAGGACAGACACTCCACGTATACAACTGGGGCGAGTATACCGGTGAAAACCTGCTGAATGATTTTGAAGCAAAGACCGGCGCAAAGGTTGTTATGGAAAACTTTGATTCCAATGAGCAGATGTACATCAAGGTGGCAAACGGCGAGACCTATGATGTGCTTGTGCCGAGCGATTATATGATTCAGCGCCTGATCGGGGAGGACTATCTGCAGAAGCTGGATAAGACGAAGCTGGACTGCATGGATAAGCTCTGCGAGGATGTTATCGGGCTGCCATATGATCCGAACAATGACTATTCGATTCCGTATTTCTGGGGAACGGTCGGGATTGTGTATGATAAAAATCAGGTCGACATCGAGGATCTGGAACGGGAAGGCTTTGAAATCTTCCGTGATCCGAAATACCGTGGCAACATTTATCTGTATGATTCGGAGCGAGACTCCTTTATGATGGCGTTGAAGGCACTGGGCTATTCAATGAACACATCGAGTGAGAAGGAGCTGCAGGAGGCATACGAGTGGCTTGTGAGCTGCGTACAGACGATGAAGCCGGAAATCGTCACCGATGAGATTATTGACAACATGGCGCAGGGCAGAAAGGCGCTTGGACTGATATATTCCGGCGATGCGGCCTATGTCATGGCGGAAAATGAGGACATGGGTTATTATCTGCCGGAGAGCGGCACGAATCTCTGGTCTGACGCAATGGTCATTCCGGCGAATGCGAAGAATCCGGAGCTGGCGCATGAATTTATTAATTTTGTCAGTGACTATGAGGGCGCCTATGACAATTCCAGCTTTGTCGGTTATACGTCTGCAAATCAGGAGGTCATGGATACCTTATACGGAGAGGGCGGCGAGTACGAGGGCATTGATGCTTATATGCCGCGTTCCGGATATCCGAAGGATGAGGTGTTCGAGTATAATGAGGATACGAGAAAGACGATTGCAAACCTGTGGAGCAAGGTGAAGATTGCGGCAAGTAACGCAGAGTAAATGACCCTGGCATCATCAGAAGCAGATATGTATATTTGAAAATATGCATATCTGCTTTTTTTGTTGAATCAAGCAAGTTGTTGTTCATTTCTGCGGGGCCCTGCCTGTGAGCAAACAGGGAAATGGTCAAGTTTAGAAATCCTTCCGGATAAACACCGCCACCGACCGCGGGCGCAGGATAAATTTATGATCGATTCGGATCTCCTGCCCTTCCGGGTAGCAGTAGCGTCCATTGCCGTCCCCGAAGGTATTCACGGAGAGATACCACGCGCCGCCGTGCTGCAGCCTCGGAAGGGTAATGGTTACATCTTCCCAGTAGCTGTTGACCGACACGTAGACAATATCATCGCTTCCGTTTGCGCTGTTATATCCGGCGAAGCTGACGCTGAAAGTATGTGCATCGCGCGGAATATCGACTTCGTCTGCGTTGATGTTGTGCGTGTGGATCGGGTCCATGCCACAGACGGCATCCGGCAGCTTTTTGCGGATGATCGGGTGGCGTTTGCGGAACCGGATCATGTATTGGAAAAAGGAGAAGAGCTCCTGATTTTTTGCAAGCAGACTCCAGTCGAGCCAGGAAATCTCATTGTCCTGGCAGTAGCTGTTGTTGTTGCCATACTGCGTGTTGCCGAATTCATCGCCGGCGAGGAACATCGGCGTGCCGCGGCTGCACATGAGCACGGCACAGGCGTTCCGGATCATCCGGTAGCGGAGCTTTAAAACCTCCGGGTCGTTGGTATCGCCTTCCGCACCGCAGTTCCAGCTGCGGTTGTCATTGCAGCCGTCAGTATTGTTCCAGCCGTTGCATTCATTGTGCTTTTCATTATAAGAATACAGATCATATAAGGTAAATCCATCGTGGCAGGTCAGAAAGTTGACGCAGGAATTGTATCCGGCGTAATTACCTGCAGAATGAGAGTAGTAGCCGCCGTACAGATCCCCGGAGCCGGAAATACTCCATGCGGCATCCCATGATTGCCAGAAGTCCCCTTTTAAGAAACTGCGGAGTGCGTCGCGATACCGGCCGTTCCACTCTGCCCAGCGGTGATTGGCCGGGAAGCTGCCGACCTGATACATCCCGCCGGCATCCCATGCTTCCGCGATCAGCTTTACGTTGCTTAAGACTGGATCACAGGCAAGTGTCTTTAAAAGCGGTGGATTGTTCATCGGAGAACCGTCTTCGTTTCTTCCGAGAATCGTCGCCAGATCAAACCGGAATCCGTCGATGCGGTAGCTGATCGTCCAGTACCGCAGGCATTCCAGAATCATCTGCTGCACGATCGGATGGTTGCAGTTTAAGGTATTGCCGCAGCCGCTGAAATTGTAATAGTTTCCATCCGGCGTGAGCATATAGTAGATGTTGTTGTCAAAGCCCTTGAAGGAAAAGCTGGGCCCCATCTCATTTCCTTCGGCCGTATGGTTGAACACGACATCCAGGATGATTTCGATCCCATTCTCATGCAGTGCCCGGATCAGTTCCTTAAGCTCAGTGCCTTCATGGTTGCGCTCCATTTCAGAGGCATAGCTCGTGTTCGGTGCGAAGAAGCTGACAGTATTATAGCCCCAGTATTCGAGCAGCCGCTGGCCGTTCACTTCACGCACATTCATACACTCATCAAACTCAAAGATCGGCATCAGCTCTACGGCATTGATCCCCAGCTCTTTTAAATAGGGAATTTTTTCCTTCAATCCCGCAAAGGTGCCTTTGTGAGTCACACCGGAGGAGTCATGCTTTGTGAAGCCGCGCACGTGAAGCTCATAAATAATCAGCTCGCTCATTTCACGGGAAGACTGTGATGCATCGCCCCAGTCAAAAATATCCTTTACTACCCGGGCGTGATAAGCGTGCGGTTTTTTGATTCCCCACACATTCTGGCCGGTGACTGCACGCGCATAAGGATCCAGCAGAATCTGGTTTTTGTCAAACAGCAGCCCGGCGCTCGGATTGCGCGGGCCGTCGATCCGGTAGGCGTACTCAAACTCCTCAATGTTCAGATCGAAAACGATCATGGAGTATACATCGCCGATCTTATAAGACTCCGGAAACGGAAGCGTGGCGTACGGTGTTTCTTCGCCGCGGTGAAACAAGAGCAACTCACAGGCTGTTCCGCCGTGTGTGTGGATTGTAAAGTTGACACCACACGGAATCGCCAGCGCGCCATTTAAATCAAACATGCCGGGTCGCACCGGATATCCGGCGATTTCATCCATCGGACGAAACGATATCGGTGTACTCATTGTATATTCATGGTTTAATTTCAAAGAAAATCCTCCAGTCTGTCCGCACGGTAACTTGTCCGATTGAGCAAGAGATACAGAATATTTGTCTCAGCCGGATGGATGCTGCATGGCGGACATAAGCGACAGACCGGAAGGAATGTCGGCAGCATCAATGATTTATTATAGCGCGGGAATAAAAAGATAACAAGGGAGGGGAGAAAATAGAAATGACAATGAAAAAGACTGCCTTAATATTGGCAGCCTTTTTGATACCTTAAGAAATAAGTTTGGCAATATCATTGTAGAGGAGCTCCTCGAGTTTATCGGTATTATCGTCCAGTGACATAATTGTAACAGTCAGATTCTGATCGGGATAGACAATGCAGTATTGCCCATAACGGCCATCATTACGGAAAGAGTGAGGGGTAGCATTTATCCAGAACTGGTAGCCATATCCGTTTCGCTTATATAAAGGCAGCATTTCATTTCCAGAAGAATTGTCAATTTGTTTTGTGGTTGCCTGCTCTAAATATTCGGAAGGAATGACTTGCTCACCGTGAAATCGACCATTCATCAGAAGCATTTGTCCATAAGCACTTAATTCGTCGATATTTAAATAAAGACCGTTGGCAGCATGCACGTGTCCGAGCGGATCGGTGGTCCAGACCGGATTTGTGATACCGAGCTTATCAAAGAGGCGTGGTTCCAGATAGTCTTTCAGATTCATCCCTGCCCGCTTTTCAATAGCACAGCTGAGCATATATGTGTTGAAATTACTATATAACCAATAAGAGCCGGGAGCATGTGGAAAATCTGCCTGAAAGAAATACTGTATCCAGTTTTTTTCGGTATAAAATTCTTCGGAATCAGCAAAAAAAAGCGGATTTTCCAGCCCGCAGGACATTGTCAGCAAATGCTTTAATGAAATGTCCTGAACATGGCTGCTGGTACAAAGGGAATGGTATTCCGGGAAAAAATCAATGAGTTTTTCATCCAATGTAATCAAACATTCGCTAAGGGCGATTCCGGCGGCGCAGGAAACAAAGCCTTTTGATACAGACCACATATTGAGACGCGCTTTTGTATTGAGGCGTTGAAAACTGGCAAGCAAATGCTCGGAATCGCTGATTTGGGCAAAGTTTATGACCAGATTGTGCTTTTTACAGTCTTGAATAAAAAAATCTAAGACTTTCTGCATAATTTTCATCTCCTTTTTGTGCTCCGATGCAAGAAGGATATCGGAGCACAGCGTATCAAGACTATCCGATATTTGTATTCCAGGAATTTGTGATTTCCTTTAAGCTTTCTTCGCGGTTGCACTGACCGGCAAGATATTTCTGAATCGAACCGAAGATAACTTCCTGAACCGGAGCCGGGAAAGAAGGCCCAAACATAACGTAGGTTTTATCTTCATCCAGATACTTCTGGAAATCAGTTGCGAGATCACCCAGAGATGAGATATTTACTTTGCTGTCAGAATACGCCGGATATGCCCCCATAGCTTCGAAGAACTTATCTGCAGCATCTGAGGTGAGCATATAATCCAAAGCAATTTTTGCTTCATCAACATGTTCAGAACCATTATAAATGCAGAAACTTTGAGGGATATTAAATACAGTATTCTCAAGGTCTGCGTCATCACTAGTCAGGATCGGGAAGAGTCCCATATTAATATCAATATCGGCATTGTTGGCAATAGATTTCATCCACATTCCTTCACCGGCAACCATTGCGGCATCACCATTTAAGAAAGAAGATCTCTCCGTGTTGAAGTCGAGAGTAAGGGCATCGGCATTTCCATACTCCATGGTCAGATCAAGGAAGTCATAATAATTCAGGAATGCCTGGTCTGTTGTAAAATCGACTTCATTTTCAAGACAGCTATTCAGAAAATCGGTTCCGTTTTCATGTCTTGCGAAAGGTGTTGTGAACATTCTTCTGACAACGTGGGCAACGTCGGTGTATGCATTTACAAACGGCTGAATTCCGGCAGCCTCCAGCTTTTCACAGTCCTCCCGAAGCTCGGATAAGGTCGTAGGAATTTCTTCAATACCAGCCTGTTTGAAGAGATCTTTATTGTAAATAATTCCATAACCTTCCAATGCGAGTGGCATGGCCAGCAGTTTTCCGTCGTAATCGCACATATCAATGATACTGGATGGTACTTTGTCACACCACGCTTCACCGTATAAATCAGCGCACTCGGTATTCCAGTCATTAAAGTTGGACTTTCCGACTAACATCTGAAACATATCCGGCATTTCACCGGAGATTAATTTAGACTGAAGTGTTTCGAAATAAACAGTTGAGCTGGCACTTTCCTGTACGACCTTGATGCCTTTTTCTGCTTCGAGCTGATCAAAGACATCCTGAAAAGCATCGGTCCATTCGTTTTTATAGTGGAAAAATGTAAGCGTGACAGGATCGCTGCTTTCGGTAGCAAGCAGCGGAGTTGCTGGTGACAGGGCTGTAATTCCGAGCATTGCAGCCAGGGCGAAAGAGATTGATTTTGTTGTTTTCATAGTGTCCCTCCTATAAATATAGTTTTATTGTATTGAATTAGAAAATTCAATAAGTTCGTTCAGGATTTTACAGCGCCGGCGGCTACGCCTTCTACAATTTTATTTTGCATCAGGATAAAGAATATGACAATAGGCAGGATTGCAAGAAGCAGGGCAGGCATGATGATATTCCACTGATAAACATTTTCACCGAATAACTGGTAAATTGCCAACTGTAAGGTTCGGGCATTTTTATTCTGAAGAAGTATCTGTGGAAGAATAAAATCATTCCAGAACCAGAAGGTGTTTAATATGGTTACAGTGACGATGGTACTTTGCATCATTGGAAAAACAATTTTCCAGAATGTCTGAAATTGTGTTGCCCCATCAATATAGGCAGATTCTTCAATTTCTCGAGGAATATAGCGGAGTGCGCCGGTACACATAAAGACGGCAAATGGAATCGCGAGCCCGACATAAATAATGATGACGCCAGGGATATTGTTGATCAGATGAAACATGGTTCCGACGACAACCATCGGTATCATCACTGCCTGAAACGGGATTGACATGGAGGCAATGATCAGCGTGAATAAGAATTTACAGAATTTATTATCGATCCGGCCGATATAGTAAGCACCCATTGGAGCGATCAATATCCATCCGACATTGCTGAAAAAGGTAATCAGAAACGTATTAAGCAGAGACTGACCATAGCGGATAGAAGACAGTGCCTGTTTAAAATTATCCAGATTCAGCGAGGTTGGTAGTGCGACATTATCGGCAGTGATTTCATTCATTGATTTGAATGAATTTACGATAACGAAGTAAAAGGGAATCAGAAATAACATGGCCAAGAGTATAAGCAGAATATTAATGATTTTGTCAGATATATGCATTCGTTTAGACTTCACATCTGTACCTCCTTTTTTCTGGTGAGATGTACCTGTACTTCCGTAATGACGATAATCATTATAATAAACAGGAGTGATTTTGCAGCGCCGAGACCCATCTGGCGGCTCATGAAAGCAGTATTGTAAATATTCATAGTAAAAGCTTCAGAACTGCGGTAAGGACCACCGCCGGTCAGTGAAACATTCAGATCATAAATCTTAAAAGCGTTCAGTGTGCTCATGAACAGACACTGTGTAATGGCCGGCATGACAAGTGGCAGGATAATATGCCGCAGGATATGTCTGGAGTTTGCACCGTCGATCTGAGCGGCTTCGGTATATTCGGGAGAAATTGCGGTAATTCCGGCAATATAGATAACCATCATATAGCCGAGATTTTGCCAGACATCAACAATGATGGTACCCCAGAAAGCGGTTGCTTCGGTTCCGAGCCAGGCTAAGGCGAAAAACTTAATACCGGTAGCTTTGGCAATCAGAGGGAATGTCTGGAGAAAAATGAATTTCCAGATGAAGCCCAGAATCAGTCCGCCGATGACGTTTGGAATATAAAAAGCGGCACGCAGGAAATTAACGCCTTTTAGTTTTTTGCATAGAAAATATGCAAGGAAAAAACCTAAAAAGTTTATTAAAATAACTCGGACAACGACATATAAAAGCGTAAATCGAATGGAAATCCATGTCTGGGAATCATTAAGCATCATTATGTAATTTTTGATACCAACGATATCAAAATCGCTGGAAATACCATTCCAGCTGGTAAAGGAATAGTAAACATCAAGGATAAGTGGCAATACTTTTATTATGGAGAATAATATAAGCATTGGACCCAAGAAAATAATTCCGTTAAGTAGGTTATTCTTTCTGGATTTTGAAAGCATTCGTTCTCTTCCTCCTTTTAAATGATTTTGTGATTTTGTGCCCCTGTGCTTTTCACCGTTATAGTAACATCTTGAGATGCGCAGAAACACTTGATATTTTGATAAAAGGTTTGAAATTTTGTGCAGAATACACTATAACAAAGCACAAAAACAAAAATACAGTTGAAAAAAGACGGATAAGTGATAAAATAAGAATGCTTTTTAAGGAAAAGGATACAGAAAGAGAGGGGCAGAATGCAAATAAAGAGAAGTATAAAATATAAAACGGTTTTATGTATTGCGATCACTGTATTTGCGGTTGGAACAGTAACAGCTCTGCTTTCTTATCATTTAAATAAACTGCGTTTAAAAAAATCGTATATCGAATCCACGAATTCGGTAATGGAAGTTACACACAATTATTTGCAGGATAAACTGACGGAGATATATCGTACTTCTCTGGCCATTTATTCATCATCAGTGTTTGAGATGCTGTATCAGGATCAGTTTGATTACAGGGATTTTAATACAATTAAAAAAGTCTTACAGTCCTACTGCGAGGATCCAGATGTGTTGCAGACGTATCTTTGGAGTGCGAACCTTAAATGCTCGCTTCTGGCTAATAAAAATGCTACGTTTACCTATCAGACAGTAAAACCGAATAAAAGTATTGTGTTATCGGAAGATCGATATGCGAAATGTATGCCTTTACATGAAAGTGATTATTACGATTACTCACTGATGAAAAGTATTGCATACGATACACTTGTTGAAAAAGAAGATGTAGTGACGCTTACGCGTACCCTGTATCCGATTCACGGAAACGCAGATGAGCCACTGGGAGTTATTGCATTTGATATAAAGGCAGAACTGTTTTTTAATGCAATGTCTATTTTATATACGAAAGGTGCCGATGATCTTTACATTGTATCGGGTGGAAATGAGCTGATTGCAGATGTGGCGGACATGCCGGTTGACATGAAAACACTTGAAGAAGTGAGACAAAAATGGCAAAGTGTTATAGAGACGCCGGAGGGAATCCTTATTTTTTTTGATAATATTACGATAGGGGATATGCAGTTTGATATCTATAAAGTGGCCTATCCGGCGAGTATTTATGCTGCTGCAATGGAGTCTTTTTATTCATTTGCCGGTGCATTGCTGGTGGCATTAGGACTCATTTTGTTAACTACCATCCTCATCTTTAACCATCTGTTTTATCGGATTTATTGCTTACGCCAATATACACTGGAAAGAAAAAATGGAAATACGGATACGTCACTGGAAAAATATCCGGGTTTACTCATTCCGGATGAGATAGGGGTGTTGTCGAAAACTTTTGAAAAATCGATTGACAGTGTTAATGAACTGACGGAGCAGAAGTATAAGCTTCTGTTAGATAATAAAGAAATGCAGATAAAGATGCTTCAGGCACAGATCAATCCGCACTTTGTGAGCAATGCGTTGCAGGCAATCGGAAATGCGGTATTTGAGAAAGAACCGATTTATGTATATCGACTGATATCGAATTTGGGGAAGATGATGAAGTATTCGATGCATACAGATAGGACGATTGTATTTTTAAAAGAGGAAACAGATTATCTGTCACAGTTTTTGATATTTCAGGCTGAACGGATTGGGGTGAAATTTCATTTTGATATTCAGGTTGAAAAAGAAGTGGAAAAAGTCCAGATTCCTAAAATGCTTATTCAGCCACTGGTTGAAAACTGTATTTCACATGGATATACAGGACTGTCGGAAGACTTCTATGTGTCAGTGGATGTAAAACAGGAAGCGGGTTGTGTTTTAATATGGATAAAAGATTCCGGGATTGGCGTCACGGAAGAGAAACTGGAAGAGATGAATAATAAGACGATACTGGCACAGAGGGGAAGAATTGGCATTGTCAACATTTATAAGAGGCTGCAGCTTTTTTATAATGATGGATATGAATTGAATTTCCAGAATCTGGCTCCGCACGGACTAAGCTGTTTTTTGAAGGTGCCAATGGAAACGAAAGACTTGTGAGGCGAAAAGAATGAAATTACTGATTACTGATGATGAATATGCAACCAGAAGTGCGATCAAACATCTGATAGATCCGGAGAAAATTTCTTTTGACGAAATATTTGAAGCGGAAAATTACGAAGAAGCAATAAAGGTGATTATTAATCACAGACCGCAGATTATCGTTACAGATATTGTGATGCCGGTTCATAACGGGATTACGCTAATTGACTGGATTCTTCAGTTTTCAAAAGATTCGCAGGTGATTGCGGTGAGCGGGCATGATAATTTCTCATTTATTAAATCAACATTGCGAAGAGGCGTTGTCGATTATCTGTTGAAGCCACTGGATATTGATGAATTGAACGGTGCCCTGCAAAAGGCGGTAAGCCGGTATGAACAGCGGATGGAATACTATAAATTAAAAAAAGCGGGTGAGGTCTCAGAGGCCGAAAAGATCAATTCGGCCTGTCATCCAATTATGCTGGAGGTGCAAAAATATATAAAATCACATTATACACAGCAAATACGGCAGCAGCAGATTGCAGATTACTTTTTTATCAATAAAGAGTACCTGTCAAGAAAGTTCAAACAGGAATTTCAGATAAGTATGGTGGATTACATTAATCAGCTGCGGATTGATAAAGCAAAGGAACTTCTCCTGGCACCTAGTGCAAAAGTAAATGAGGTTGCGCTGGCAGTTGGATTTTCGGATGAAAAATATTTCAGCACGGTTTTTAAAAAAATAACAGGGATGTCACCGAAAAACTACTATTTGACAAATGGATAAAAAGGAAGGGCTTGTACATAAATATGAGCCCTTCCTTTTTGCTTCCGTGAGCAACGGAGTCAAAGTGAATATTCGCAATCGATTGCTTATTGCTCTGCGCAATTAAAGCAGGGAAGGGCTTGATTCGGTTAAAAATGTATTGACAAACATAGTGATGGGTGCTATGGTTAATTACATAAGTAATGAACCATGCAACCAAACGGAAAGGAGGAGCAGGGTTTGAATGAAATTCTGACACAGGAGAAATCCATTTATATTCAGATAAAGGAAATGATCGAAGATGACATCTTGCGGGATGTGCTGCTTGAGGAAGAACGGGTGCCGAGTACGAATGAACTAGCACGGCTCTATGCGATCAATCCGGCGACGGCGGCAAAGGGAGTCAATCTTCTGGTAGATGAGGGGATCTTATATAAGAAACGGGGGATCGGAATGTTTGTGGCGACAGGAGCCAAGGCGCAGATCCAAGGGAAACGCCGGGAGCAATTTTATGACAATTATGTAAAGAGCCTGATGGCGGAGGCGATGAGCCTTGGTATCACGAAAAAAGAACTGGTGGCGATGATTCTGGATGCAAAGGATGGAGGTATGGCAGATGAGTAAGCTGGTCGGCAGAGGAATTGTAAAAACATATGGGAAGAAAACGGTACTTCAGGATGTCAATCTGATGTTGGAGGAGCACAAGATTTACGGTATGATCGGAAGAAACGGAGCCGGCAAGACGACCTTGCTCTCTATTCTGACCGCGCAGAATCCGGCAACAAAGGGAGAAATACTGTGGAATGGGATTCCGGTATGGGAAAATAAAGAAGCTCTGTCTCATATCTGTTTTTCCAGAGAGCTGAACCAGGTGTCAGGCAATAATATGAACGCACTGCGCATCAAAGATTATCTGCAGGCCGCGGAGGCATTTCTCCCACACTGGGATAAACAGATGGCGGACTCACTCGTGAGGCAGTTTCAGCTGGATCCGAAGAAGCGGATCAACAAGCTTTCTAAAGGAATGCTCTCGATGGTGACGATCATTGTGGCGCTGGCGAGCAAGGCAGATTTTACAATCCTTGATGAGCCGGTCGCCGGGCTGGACGTGATCGCGCGGGAGAAATTTTATCACCTGCTTCTGGAAGAATATGAAAATACGGACCGGACGTTTGTCGTCTCCACACACATTATCGAAGAGGCAGCGGATATTTTCGAAGAAGTCATTATCGTAAAGGAAGGAAAAATTCTGCTCAAGGAAAACACACAGGATTTGCTCGATCGCAGCTATCATGTGAGCGGGCATGTCGATCAGGTCGATGCAGCCTGTGCGGGACTTGCCGTTCACCATGCAGAGCAGATCGGTCGCAGTAAAGGTGTAACTGTATTGCTGGAGGAAGGACAGACAATCCGTACGGACTGCGATGTGAGCATTCAGAAGCCGGGACTGCAGAAATTATTTGTAGCGCTGTGCGGGGAGGAGACGGTATGAGGCAGATCAGATACTGGGGGAGTTATATCGGGATGACGTGTGGGCTGACGCTTCTTAGTTCGCTTCTCATGACGGCGCTGTCTCTTTTACGCGGCGGTATGGCGGAGCTGGCACTTGCGGGGGTCGGGATGTACTATATACCGTATCTGTTTTTTGCCGGACTGTTCTGTATGTCATTTTCGCTCCTTTCCTGTTTTCAGGTGTATGCATCGGCGATACTTGCCATGGGGTGTACGAGAAGACGGTTCCTGCTCGAGGTACTGGCAGTGGCGCTGACAGAGGCAGTGGCGCTGGTCGGCGTGAGTGCACTGTTGGGGCGACTTGGTAAAGGGGCGGTAGCCGCGGCGGTTCAGGCGTCGGCTCTGGCTGGAATGCTCGGAGTGATCCTTATCGTCATGGCTGCATTTTTGCTGCTTGGTGCGATGATCGTTGTGTTTGGAAGAAAAGGGATCTTTGTGATGATGCTTTTGTATATGGTCATCGGTGCCATTTTCGGTGCAGCGGCAGGCATGGGTACGAATCTGGATGCCATAACCATACAGGATATGCTAAATAATGCGGCTCATATCTGGAACCGGTTACTGCCTGCGGGATGTGTGCTGTTTTGCCTTTGCGGCGCGAGCGTGTGGCTGGTACTTCGAAGGTATGAGGTGCGCAGCTGAGCGGAAAGGAGGAGAATCATGTTACAGACAATTAAAAAACAGATTTGTCTGCAGAAAAGTGACTGGCTGCTTGGCACAGGATGTGAGCTGGGGATGTGGCTCATGGGGATTGCATTCATGCTCGTGATGCAGCGATCAGACCCGGAGGATACGTATGTGCTGCTTGGAACGATATTTGCGATCATCGGAAGCGCAGGAGTCGCCACATTTATTATGCTGTATGGGCTCGGGATTAATTTTAACACGCAGATCTCTCTCGGAAACAGACGAACTCCGTTTCTTATTTCCTATTATATCGCGTGGGTGGCAGGCTTTTTCGTATATTTCGGAATCCTGCTTCTGGTATCGCAAGGAGAGCATGCAGTGTATGCATCCATCTGGGCCGGAACGGCAATAAAAGAAGAATTTGATCTGACGAGGGTGCTGTTGCAACTCGGAATCCCTGCCTGCCTTGTGCTTCCGGCACTGGGAACCTTTTGTGGAGTCTTGCTGCTGCGGTATAAGCAAAAGGCATTCTGGGTTCTCTGGGTTTTGTGGATGCTTGGCGTGCTCGGTATTCCGAACCTGATGGATGCGGCGGATAATGCGGTGCAGTCGGCGGCGGGAAAGCTTGGACTTGTGCTTCGGAGCGTAGCGCAGTTTATATTTGGCAGAGAATTTCCTGTACTGGCGGTGGTGGCTGCATTTTTGCTGCTGACTGTGTCCTGGCTGCTTTTGCGCCATCAGCAGGTAGAAAATTAAGAAAGTCTAAAGTGTCTGAAGGGACTGTGAAAAATCGCTTAAGGTTTCCCAAAAGTGGTTGACGCCGGGGAAATAACAGGTATAATCAGTGAAAACACAGACATCTTTGTATTGCCGGATCAAAACGAAGGCGATACGACCAACCCGAAGGAGGGATTTTCATGCAGAAGCTCGAAAGAGACGTATACCTGTATTATCATATTTATCAGTACATTCCAAAGACATTGCGCGAGATGCTGAATCGCTGGTTCCCGGGACTGATCCGTGAACCGATTCCGGTTCAGGTACGGAGTGGGTGCCGGGCGGATACGCACCGGAGATGAAACTTTACCGGAATTTGACATTGTTTTTAGGCGGGTATGATGGAAGGAACGCACAGGATATGAGACGATGGAGCCACAAAGGAAACGAGATACAAATCACAGATACCGGATGGGAGCCTGATCAAAACGTTTGATTTTCAGAAAAGACCAGAAGCACTTCCGGACGATGCGCAGGGCAGATCTCAGGGCTTTTAGCCGGACTGACAGGCGGGGATCGGGTTTCCGGAGGAAAAGATGAACGGGCAAAACATTTATTATAGATGACAGAGCTATAAAGAGATATAATAAAAGATATATGAAGCGGCAGGAGATGCATGATATTTCCGGCCGCTTCTTTTTGGGTGAGCTTTACAAAGACCGCCGCTTTACCTGCGGCAATGGGGGATACGAAAAGCAATATTGAAAAAAATGGAAAAAAATGAAAAAAGTTGTTGACAAACAAAAAGAACGATGGTATTATAAACCTCGCTGTTGAGGAAACGCCTTAAAACAAAGGCTTTCACGAAGAAGTTTGAAAAGACTTCCGGTCAGACAGCAAAAAGAAAAATAAAAAAGTTGAAAAAAGTTCTTGACAAACTGCGAACAACATGA
>ERZ809224.500-NODE-500-length-36782-cov-16.198328_pt1 | contig 36782 bp, 31 predicted proteins | sample MGYA00520513_ERZ809224 | MGnify/ENA primary metagenome ERZ809224 (study PRJEB31576, sample SAMEA3212658) | Homo sapiens | biome: human-gut; feature: human gut; material: fecal | place: Sweden | collected 2012 ... | reverse complement strand
AGGTATGAAAATATTTTGAGCAAGATTCATTTACACAAAATATTTTACACTACCAGCGAGGTCAGCCTGTTTTCCCTCGGGCGAAAGCCGTTTTATCATAAGAGGGCGCCTTCTATAATTTAGAAGCGCCCACCACAACCCTCAGCGGCAAAGCCGCTGTCAAACTTAAGAACCCTCGGGGCGATAGCCTCGTCAAACTTTAGAACCCTCAAGCCCCACAGGGGCTTGTCCATCTCACTAGCACACTAGATCACTAGCTCACTATCTCACTATCTCACTCTTTCGTTTCCTTTTCTTTTCCCTTTTTCTTTTTCGGATTCGTTGGACAGTCGGGATTTGAGCAGAAAATGAGCTCTTTACCGTTTTTATAGGTTTTTTTCACCATAATAGAGCCGCAGGTGGGGCAGAACTGGTCCACCGGTTCGTTCCACAGGGCCATATCACACTGGGGATAGCGGCTGCAGCCGTAGAAGGTACGGCCTCTTCTTGTTTTTCTCTGCACCATATGGCCTTCATGGCATTTGGGACAGGTAATGCCGGTATCTACCACGATGGCTTTATTGGCATTGCATTTCGGACATTTCAGGTATCTTCCGTAGGGACCTTCCCGATACACCATGAGAGTGCCGCAATGATCGCATTTCACGTCGGACACTTCTTCCGGTCCCTGAAGGATACTGTAAGGTTTGATATTCCGGCAGCTGGGGTAGTTGGGGCAGGCCAGGTACTTGCCGTAGCGGCCCATTTTTACAATCATGTTGGCACCGCACTTTTCACATTTCACATCGGTTACTTCCTGGCTTTCCTGCTTTTCCTTATCCGCCTGACTGTTGGCTGCTTCCAGTTCCTTATCGAAGACCTTGTAGAAATCGGTCATCACCTTTTTATACGTAGCATGGCCGTCGGCGATTTTATCCAGCCAGTTTTCCAGATTGGCCGTGAAGTCCACATTGATAATGCCTTCGAAATATTTCTTCAGCAGGTTTGTCACTTTAAACCCGATTTCCGTAGGTACAAACTGCTTTCCTTCCTTCACCACATACTTCCTCTTCTGGATGGTATCCAGAATGGGGGCATAGGTGGAAGGACGGCCGATGCCCTTTTCTTCCATAGTCTTGATGAGGCTGGCTTCGGTGTACCTTGGCGGCGGCGTAGTGAAATGCTGCTCCGCTTCCGTTTTCACATGGGTCACCTTTTCCCCCTTCTTCAGCGGCGGCAGGGAAGCGTTTTCCTCCCCATCCCCCTTCTTTTCCTTAGCCGGCTGCATAATAGTGAAGCCGTTAAAGAGGACATGGCTCCCGCTGGCACGAAGGGTGCAGCGGCCGCTTCCCAGAAGGGCAGTGATGGTCATCTGGATCTGGGGAGCCATCTGGCTGGCAATGAAACGGTTCCAGATGAGGGTATAAAGCCTGAGCTGGTCCCTTGAAAGCACGGATGTCAGGGCATCCGGCGGAAATTCCAGACTGGTGGGCCGGATGGCTTCATGGGCATCCTGGGCCTTCTTCGATTTTGCAAACACATTGGGCTTGGGAGGCAGATACTCCTCACCGTACACCGTTTCAATGTAAGGCCGCACCTGGGCGATCATTTCATCGGAAATACGGGTGGAGTCAGTACGCATATACGTAATGAGCCCTACATGACCATGGCCGGGGATTTCGATACCTTCATAAAGATTCTGGGCCAGCATCATGGTTTTCCTGGAATTGAAATTGAGACGATTCACCGCATCCTGCTGCATGGTGGACGTAGTATAGGGCGGCTTGGCCTTTCTCTGCTTCCGGGAACGGGTGACAGAAAGGACTTCTGCTTCCTTCCCTTCCATATCCGCCACCGCAGCGTCCGCTTCCTCTTTGCTGTGGATGGAGGCTTCCTTCCCATCGATCTGCACCAGCTTCGCCTTGAAGGATTCCGAATCCGCCTTCTTGTACAGTCCCTCTACGGTCCAGTACTCTTCCGGCTTGAAAGCCCTGATTTCCTCTTCCCTTTCGCAGATGAGACGGGTAGCCACGGACTGCACGCGCCCTGCCGAAAGGCCACGGTAAATCAGCTTCCACAGCCATGGAGACAGCTTGTAGCCCACCAGCCTGTCCAGCACCCGCCGGGCCTGCTGGGCATCCACCCGGTTCATATCGATGGGCCCGGGATGTTTGATGGCCTCCTTGATGGCAGGCGGCGTGATTTCATGGAAAGCAATGCGCACATGATCTTCAGGATTCACATCCAGAAGCTTGGACAAATGCCAGGAAATCGCTTCCCCCTCGCGATCAGGGTCCGTTGCCAGAAGGACAGTCTTTGAGCGGTTCGCTTCCTTCTGCAGATCCTTGATAATGGATTCCCGCTCAGCGGAATCCACATACTCCGGCTTGAAGCCATTCTCGATATCTACCCCCAGCGTCTTCTGCGGCAGATCCCGAAGATGACCCTTCGATGCCATGACCTTGTAGTCAGGCCCCAGGATCCTCTCTATGGTTTTCGCCTTCGCCGGTGATTCCACCACCACCAGCGTCTTCCCCTTGGGATTCGGCTTCCTCTTAAACAGTACCGGCGCCGCAGCCTTCGCCTTTCGGCCCCGTTTCTTCTTTTCCAGCGTAATCGTTCTTGTAATAGGCAAATCTATTTCCTCCTCTGTCACTTCAGGGAAAAAATATGAAAACCGGAATCCCTGCCTTCAAGCAGGAAGCACCGGCTCATATAACACTCCCGGCCTGGCCGGAAGCTTCATCTTCATCTTCATCTTCATAAGTCATATGTAATTATATAAAAAAAAAAGAAAATGGCAAAGGGAAATTTAGTGAACTGGGTACTGGGGGCTCGGGACTGGAGACTGGGGAATAAAGAATGGGGAATGGAACTGGGGGCTGGGGAATGGAAACTGGGGCGAGCGGTCTCTTCCAGCCTGCCAGATTAACAGATTACTGCCCTATGACTACATACCTCCCGGGACCGGTCTCTTTGATGTATCCCTTCAGCTGGAGACGTAAAAGCAGCATAGTCAGCCTGACTACGGAAAGGCCGGACTGCTGGAGAATGTCCTCTGCCTGTACTTCATTTTCTGTACAGCAGAATTTGTATACCATTTCTTCTTCCAGAGTCAAAGACTCTTTACCCGGTTTTTCTGGCTTCTCTTCCTGTTTTTCCCATCCATATTCAGAAAGGACATCTTTGAAAGAAGTACAGCAGATAGCGCCATTACGAATCAGTTGATTTGTCCCTTTGCAGGATGGAATATAAATACTGCCGGGAACAGAAAAAACATCCCTTCCTTCTTCCAGGGCAAAGTCAGAAGTAATGAGAGATCCGCTTCGTTCAGCCGCTTCTACAACAATCACACCACGGCACATACCGGCTATGATTCGATTCCGGGCAGGAAACTGTCTTCCCAGAGGAGGAGTGCCAAGAGGATATTCAGAAATAATGGCGCCTCCCGCTTCTACGATTTGATGGAAGAGATTCCGGTTTTCCGGTGGATATACCCGGTCCAGGCCGAAGGCCGCCACCACAATAGTAGGTGCCTTTCCTGCCAGCGCCCCTTCATGGGATGCGCTGTCTATTCCTCTGGCACCGCCGGAAACAACAGTAATTCCCTCTTCTGCCAGCCCTCTGGCAAACCGTCCGGCTGTCTGCACACCATAAGCGGTAGCCTTTCTGGAACCTACGATGGCTATAAGTTTTTCATGATCCGGAAGTTTCCCTCTGTAAAAAAGAACTGCCGGTGGATTAGCGGTAGTTCTAAGAAGAGCCGGGTAATCCTCTTCTTCCCACGTACAGCACCGTATATGGTTTTGAATCAATTTTTCCATAACCGCATCCGGGTTTGTTTCGTGACGCCATGCAAGAAAAGCCGCTTCTCCATTACCATGAAGCACATGGGATTTACGAATATCTTCATCCGACGCTTTCCATACATCTTCTGCCGTATGAAAGAATTCAATGAGTCCCCGCATACGTTTAGCTCCCAGCCGGGGACATCCTGGCAGAGCCGCTGCGTATTTATCCATGGTCACCTCCGAGGGATCATATTTCTATAGCTGATAGCTTCTGCCACATGAGAAGCTTCAATGCCGGATTTTCCATCCAGGTCAGCCACTGTACGAGCTACTTTGATAATCCTGTCATAACTTCTGGCAGAAAGATGGAGCTTTTCAAATACTTCCCGAAGCATTTCCGTGCCATCCTTATCCAGGTGACAAGTTTCTTTCAACTGTCGATGTCCCATTTGCGCATTATTCTGCATGTGCCAGGGAGCAAGTCTTTCTGCCTGTACGCGGCGAGCTTCTTCCACCCTTTTTGCAATATCTGCTGAAGCTTCCCCTTTTATCGTAGCTGTTAATTCGCTGTACTTAGGCCGCTGCACGGAAACATGAAGATCAATACGATCCAAAAGAGGACCGGATATTTTTCTTCCATAACTTCTGATCTCGCCATCAGTGCAGGTGCAGGGATGATCCGGATCTCCCAGATAACCGCAGGGGCAGGGATTCATGGCGGCAATAAGAATAAAATCAGCAGGGTAGGTAAAGGATGCATTAACCCTGGAAATATGGACTTCCCTGTCCTCCAAAGGTTGCCGAAGCACCTCCAACACAGAACGTGGAAATTCAGGAAGTTCATCCAGGAAAAGTACACCCCTGTGAGACAAAGTCACTTCGCCAGGGCGGGGAATGGTTCCGCCGCCAATGAGTCCTGCCATGGAGATCGTATGATGAGGGCTTCTGAAAGGTCTCTCTCTCATAATATCTTGCGCTTTAAAGAGCCCAGCCACACTGTATATCTTCGTCACTTCCAGCGCTTCTTCCCGGGTCATTGGCGGGAGAATGGTCGTTATGCGTCGGGCAAGCATAGTCTTGCCTGATCCGGGCGGCCCTGTCATAAGCACATTATGGGCACCGGCAGCTGCTATTTCCATGGCCCTCTTAGCCATAACCTGTCCCTGCACTTCCGCAAAATCCACATCACTGACAGGAGGACGCTCCGATTCATTACGTACTGCCGGAGCCATGGGATGGTGACCAGTCAAAAACTCAATCAGTTCTCGTAAAGTTTCTGGCCCATACACCTCAATATTCTCACAGAGAAGAGCTTCATTCGTCACCGAAGGCGCCATAAAGAAACGGGATACTCCTGCTTCCTTCCCTGCTAAAACCATGGACAGAATCCCCGGTACTGGACGGATTTCACCCTTCAGCGATAATTCCCCAATGAAAATAGTATTTTGAAAACATTCAAGCGGTACTTCACCGCTGGCGGCCAGAAGACCCATGGCAATAGGCAGATCCAAACCAGACCCGTCTTTCTTTAAATCTGCCGGTGCTAAATTCACAGTCACCTTATCTACCGGAAAATGATATCCCGAATTACGTATGGCCGAATGAACTCGTTCTTTAGACTCCTTGATAGAAGCTGCCGGAAGGCCCACAATATCGAAAGCAGGAAAGGCTTTGTTAATATCTACTTCCACACCGATGACATGACCATTCAGGCCAAAGGTCGTTGTTCCCAGTACCTTAGCATACATATGAATCCCTCCAAGAAAATAAAATATTAAAATGCATTTCTTGTATGGCGGAATTTGGTTTCCCCTTCCCGAGATACCATAACCTCTACAACATCAAAACGAATATGTGTGTCCTCTATCCTCCGTTTCATTACATATGCTCTGGCTCCCAGGCGAATATGCCTCTGCTTTGCAGGATTCACCGCCTCCACCGGTTCTCCATACCTGCGATTATGACGGCTTTTCACTTCTACGAAGACCAGTGTACCACCATCATTCATAATCAGGTCAATTTCACTATGGGCTGTTCTGAAATTGCTATCCAAAAAATGATATCCTTTTTGTTCTAAATACTGTCTGGCCAATCTTTCTCCAACACGACCGAATGATGTCTTCTCCATAAGGTGCTCCCATTCGTTTAAAACAATATTCAGAAAATAAAAGAAAAGGTAATAAATAGCATTCTGATTAATTCCGGTTAGTTAAGTACCGGATATAAGCTGTGAAATAAACATTGATAGTTATCTGCCAATTCCTATTCCCCCCTATTGTAAAAGCAAACGAAGCTATCCGTCAATGAGTTTAAGGAATGTATCATAAAAACATATGGATAGCGGAAGTGCTATTCTTTTCAATCATGCTTTCCCTATTTCAGCAAATAAAAAGCCTCCCCTAAGGGAGGTTTTTATTTGGTATACCGATTATTTCTTTGCTTTTTTAGCTTTTGCTTTCTTTACGTTGACTTTTTCTTTCAGCTGTTTGGAAACGCGGAATGCCGGGGTCTTGGATGCGGGGATCTTGATTTCAGCCTGGGTGGAGGGGTTGTGGCCTACACGGGCTTTGCGCTGACGGACTTCGAAGGTACCGAAACCGATGAGCTGTACTTTGTCTCCCTTTACGAGGGCGCCCGATACTACATCAAGGACTGCTTTGACAGCCTTTTCAGCATCTTTCTTTGTCATTTCTGCTTCCTGGGCTACTGCTGCGATGAGTTCTGTTTTGTTCATAACTAAACATCCTCCTTTAATAATTGACGGTTGAACCGCCTTTAGTTCCAATGGGAAGGTTTTTGTGCCATGAAGTCTTTCCACCGCTGCAGGGTTTCTTCCGGGCTCATGTCAGAAAGGTTCTTTCCCTCCTGCATGACGAAGTCTTCAAACGAATGAAGCCGGCTCATGAATGCTGTATCAGAGCGGTGCAAAGCCAGTTCCGGCTCGATTCCTTTTTCCTGCAGATAATGGACCAGGTGGAAGAGGAAAGCGCCTGCTTTCTTTTCCCTGTCCATTTCACGGTCATCTTCCAGAAATTGGGAAATCTTTTGTTTCATGTCCGCCGGAAGGTCTTCAGGGAATAAGAGGTTCTGAAGCCCGTTGGAACTAACTTTCTTTTGAATTATACACGTTAAAAGCAGACTTGGCAAGCCTTTGGGCACGCCGGAAAGCAGATATTTCCTGTTTTTTTCAATTCTTTTACGTTTTTCCCACTCCCGGGGTGCCGAAAGGGTGCTGTCTTTGCCTGTTTTGTCAAAGACGAAGGGATGGCGTCGCACCATTTTGTCGTTCACGCCGTCTGCCACGTCCTGCATGGTGAAGAAGCCTTCTTTTTCCGCCAGCGCCGCGTGGAAGAGGATCTGAAAGAGCACGTCTCCCAGTTCTTCTTTCAGGTTGTCCATGTCTTTCCGGTCGATGGCATCGATAACTTCATAGACTTCCTGGATGAAATAGGTGCGCAGGGTCTCATGGGTCTGGGAGCGGTCCCAGGGGCAGCCTCCGGGGGCCAGAAGGCGGTGCACCGTATTGTCCAGGGCGGTGAGGTCATAGGGAGATGCATCCCGAACTTTGGCTTTGCGGCTGTCGAAGAGGATGGTCTCCGGCCATGGAGGCCGGCGATTTTCCATTTCCCTGGCGGTCACACGAAGGATATTTCCCTCTCCAAGGATAATGAGGGGAGCATCTTCTTCATAGGCCGCAAGAAGCCTTTTGACAAGGATTTTTCCCTCTTCCGGGCGGCAGTCCCGAAGAATGAGCAGATGGTCCATATGAAGGGGAATGGAAGCGGCTTCCCTGCCGCTGACTATGGTGAAACTGTCTTCTCCGAAGAGGAGTCCTTTGTCTTCCAGAAGTTCTATCAGTTCTTGTCTTTCCATTTTCCTACCTCCACCCATTGATGAGGGATTGTACTTCTTTGAAAATACGGCCGGCATGGTAGCCGTCACATACGGCATGATTCACTTCCAGGGCCAGGGGCATGTAGTAATGGCTTCTCTTCCGGTGGAGCCGGCCCATGGTGTACATGGGGAAGAAGTTTCGGGGTGCTTTGGGAAAGCTGAGATGGAGGGACTGGAAAGGCACCCAGGGAATGACGGACACAGGGAAAAGGTTGGCCGGCCGGTCCGGTTTCCCGAAGAGGCCTTTCACTTTTCCGTAGCGGGCCTCGTCGGCCTCGTAAGCGGCAAGAAAGTCATCATAGGTTTCACTGTACTCTGTCCACAGGCTGGAGAAGGTGTGGTCATCCTTGTGGAAAATGGTGTAGCTTGGGTGTACCACATCATAGTACCCCAGCTCCCCTTTTTCGTTAAAGCTGATGCGGTAGCGTTTATGGCGGTTTTCCACCACCGAAAGGAAATAGAGCATGGCGGGATAGGGTCTCTCTTTGCGCTTCATCACAGGCGTCACGTCCAGATTCAGGGTCATGCTGTAGAGGCAGGGCACTTCCTGAGAGAAGTAGGAGAAATATTCCTCCCTGTCCCAGCGGCTCCTGTCGATGGGTATAAATGTCATGGTATATCTCCTTTCGGTGATTCTCTATGGTTATACTATACCATATGGATACGCCTTTGGCGTAAGGGTTCTTAAGATTGATGGGCCCGAAGCCCCGTCAAACCTAAGAACCCACACGCCCGCCAGAGCGTGTCAATAAAAAAAACGGCCGAATGGCCGTTTTTTATTCTATCCCATAGATGCGAAGTCCGTTTTTTCTTGTTTCTTCCACTACTTTTTCCACAGTCAGTCCCTTGAGTCTTGCGATTTCCCGGGCCACGAAGATGACATTGGCCGGTTCGTTGCGTTCTCCTCTATGGGGAGGAGGTGTCAGGTAGGGGCTGTCCGTTTCTATAAGGAGATGGTCCAGGGGGATGTCCCGGGCCGCTTCTTTGAGACGGCGGCTTTTCGGGAAAACCAGGGGACCGGCGAAGGAGATGTAGAATCCCAGTTTCATCATTTCTTCCGCCGTTTCCAGGCTGCCGGAGAAGCAGTGCATAATACCTCTCATGCGGCTGCTTCTGTGCTCTTTCAGTATGGAAAGGGTGTCGCCGTGGGCTTCCCTGTCATGGATCAGGAAGGGAAGGTCCAGGTCTTTAGCCAGTTCTATCTGACGGCCAAACCATTTTTTCTGGGTTTCCTTATCGCTGTAGAAGAAGTGGTAGTCCAGTCCGATTTCGCCGATGGCTTTGACCTTAGGCGATGATTCCGCCAGGTCCCCTATTTTCTTCAGTGTTTCTTCGTCGGCATTCTTTGTTTCATGGGGATGAATGCCCAGGGCCGCATAGACAGGGCTATAAGTTTCTGCCAGATGAAGGGCTTCCAGGCCGGTTTCGTAGTTTTCAGAGGGAATCACCACGAAGCTCACCGCCTCCAGAGTGCGGGAAAGGACTTCATCCCGGTCCCGGTCGAAGGCTTTGTCGTAAAGGTGGGCATGGGTGTCGAAGGGTTTCATTATTTGACCTTGCTGCCGGCAGGCATATCCACGAAGGGCACCTTGAGCGCTCCATCTTTGGAGGCTGCCAGGATCATGCCCTGGGATTCGATGCCCATCAGTTTGGCCGGTTTCAGATTGGAAACGAAGATGACATGTTTGCCGATGAGGTCTTCGGGCTTGTAGTATTCGGAAATGCCGCTCACCACGGTTCTCACATCATCACCACCCAGGCTAACGGTCATTTTGATGAGTTTCTTGGATTTCTTGACTTTTTCTGCCGTCAGGATTTCAGCTACCCGAAGGTCTGTTTTGAAGAAATCGTCAATGGAAATCGGGTTTTCAACTTCTGCCTTCTTTTCTTTGGCAGCTGGTTTTGTTTCTTCTGCCTCTTCGATTTCAATGCGCGGGAAAATCTGGTCTCCCTTATGGGTCATGGTGCCGTCGGGAATACCGCCCCATACCAGCTCTTTGTAGCAGGCATCCTTGAAATCGGCAAGCCCCAGCTGGTTCCAGATTTTTTCAGCGGCAATAGGAATCACCGGTTCGGAAAGGAGGGATACAAAGCGCAGGCCTTCGCAGAGGTGATAGAGCACCGCATTCAGGAGATCCTTCTTTGCGGGATCTTTGCCCAGAGCCCAGGGCATGGTAACGTCGATATACTTGTTCAGGGAGCGGATATAGGTCCATACGGCCTTGATGGCATCATTGATTTTCCAGTTGTCCATGCCGTTTCTGAAAGCGGAAAGTGCAGCTGCCGCATTGGCTTCCACTTCTCTGGAAGCTTTATCGATGACGGGATCTGAAGAGGCATCGCCTTTATGGAGAACGCCGCCGTTGTACTTATTCACCATGGACAGGGTGCGGTAGAGCAGGTTGCCCAGGTCGTTGGAAAGGTCGGAGTTAATGCGGGCAATGAGACGGTCCCGGCTGAAGTTGCCGTCCTGTCCCAGCTGGATATCGTTTAAGAGGTAGTAGCGGATGGCATCAGAGCCGAATTCGCGAAGCAGCGGAATGGGATCAATCACGTTGCCCCGGGATTTGGACATTTTTTCGCCGTCCACAATGAGCCAGCCGTGGCCATAAACCTTCTTCGGCAGTTCAATGCCCAGGCTCATCAGCATAATGGGCCAGATAATGGTATGGAAGCGGACGATTTCCTTCCCCACCAGATGGACATCGGCAGGCCAGAATTTCTTGAATTTTTCCGGATTGTCCACAATGCCGGCAGCGGTCAGGTAGTTGACCAGAGCATCGAACCATACGTATACCACGTGTTTGGGGTCGAATGGCACCGGAATGCCCCAGGTGAAGCTGGTGCGGGACACGCAGAGGTCCTCCAGGCCGCTCTTCACGAACTGGATCATTTCGTTTCTGCGGGACTCGGGCTGAATGAAATCGGGATGTTCTTCGATATATTTCATCCAGCGGTCTGCATACTTGGACATTTTGAAGAAATAGGCATCCTCGCTTACCCGCTGCAGAGGACGGCCGCAGTCCGGGCATACATGGTCCGGTGTCAGTTTGTTTTCCGGCCAGAAGGTTTCATCAGGAATGCAGTACCAGCCTTCGTACTTGCCAAGGTAAATGTCTCCCTTGTCATAGGCCCGCTGGAAAAGCATCTGTACCACTTTCTTATGACGTTCTTCAGTGGTACGGATGAAATCGTCGTTGGAAATATTCAGTTCTTTCCAGAGCTGCTTGAAAAGGGCTACAATCTTATCCACATACTGGATCGGCGTAACCCCTGCTTCCTCCGCTTTCTGCTCGATTTTCTGGCCATGTTCGTCGCTGCCGGTCAGAAAGAACACATCATAGCCGTCAAGCCGTTTGAACCGGGCCATGCTGTCGGCAATGGACGTACAGTAGGTATGTCCGATGTGCAGCTTCGCACTGGGATAGTAAATGGGGGTGGTAATATAATATGCTGGTTTTTCACTCATAAAAAAGGCCTCCTGCATTGTATTTAAAAAGAATATTCCTCTTTAGACTGCAATATTCTTAATTATAACACAGAACAGCAGAATAAACAGATAATGACGGGAAAATTATGGACACGCCCTGCGGTGTGAGGGTTCATGGGACACGCCTGCGGCGTGAGGGTTGACGGGGCTTCGCCCCGAAGGTTCTTAAGGTTCTTAAGTTTGACGGCCCTTCGGGCCGAGGGTTGCGGATTGCCCTTCGGGCAATGCTTATGAAGTCAGCGTTACGGGATTGGCTTTTCGGTGTCATAGGGCTTGATTGACATTCTGCTGAATTATCTGCCTTCGGCAGATACACCCCCTATCCAGGTTGCACCGGACTTCCCCCGCAAGCGGGGGCAGAATAAAGCTAACGCATAGCGAAGAATAAAGTCCCCCCGCCGGGGGGAAGGTGGTGGCGCCAGCCACCAAAAGGGGTGCATTTCCAACGCCCGCCAGGGCGGTTGTAAAGGTTTTATACAAACAGGCGCCTTCTATAATTTAAAGGCGCCAACCACCACCCTTTGAACCCTCTGAACCCTTTGATCCCGACCGCGCCACAGGCGCTTGAACCCTCAAGCCCCAAAGGGGCTTGTCCATCCCTCACGCCCGCAAAGGCATCATAAAAGGGCGCCTTCTATAAATTTAGAGGCGCCCACCACAACCCTCAGCGGCAAAGCCGCTGTCAAACTTAAGAACCTTCGGGGCGACTGCCCCGTCAAACTTTAGAACCCTCAAGCCCGTCAGGGCTTGTCCACATCATTTATTTTCCGGGAATGGAGGCCATCCCATTTCTTTGCCGCCGATAATATGGGCGTGGAAATGGAAGACGGACTGTCCGGCTTTTTCGCCTGTGTTGATGACGAGGCGGAAGCCGCTTTCCTTGAGGCCTGCTTCCAGGGCGATTTTCTTCACTACCAGGAAGAAATCGGCGAAGTTTTTGTTGTATTCTTCATCGAAAGCGAGGATGTTGTCCACGTGTTTCTTCGGAATCACCAGAATGTGCACCGGTGCGCAGGGTTCGATGTCCTTGAAGGCATACCAGTTTTCATCTTCATAAACTTTGGTGCTGGGGATTTCACCGTCAGCGATTTTGCAGAAAATACAATCAGCCATTCTTATTCCTCCTCTGCTAACACGCCTGACAGGCCGTCTTCTGTAATGGTATCGATCCTGACAGGATACATTTTTCCTCTTTCTATATGTGAATCTCTGATGGACACGCGGATGTATTCATCCGAAAGGCCTTCAAAGAATCCATCCTTTATTTCTTCCGCCAGTACGTGGACTACGCGTCCCATGAACTGTTTTCTGTAGTCCAGGGCGATTTCTTTTTCCAGTTCCTGTACCCGGTGCACTCTTTCTTTTTTCACCTCATTGGTCACCTGGTTGGGATAGGATGCCGCCGGCGTGCCGGTGCGGCGGGAGTATGGAAATACGTGGATGCCGGAGAATCGGATTTCTTTCAGTGTTTCCAGAGTTTCCTGGAAATTCTCTTCCGTTTCTCCCGGGAAGCCGACGATCAGGTCGGTGGTCAGGGCAATGCCCGGTACTTTGGCCCGCAGTTCGGAAATGAGTTTCTTGAACTGGGGCAGCCGGTAGTGGCGGTTCATGCCTTTCAGCACGGCGTCGGAGCCGGACTGGATGGGCAGGTGGAGATGGCGGCATACTTTCGGTTCGTTCTGCATGATGGAAATGAGATCTTCTGAAAGTTCCACGGATTCCACCGATCCCAGACGGATGCGGAGAAGGTTTGGAATTTTCACCAGCTCTGCCACCAGTGTGGCCAGGGAGGTGCCGTCGTGGAGGTCTTTGCCGTAGTTTCCAAGATGGATGCCTGTCAGCACCACTTCCCGATAGCCCTGGGCAGCCAGTTTCCTGATTTCATCCACCGCATCCTTCTGGAGGCGGGATTTCAGCTTTCCCCGGGCGTAGGGGATAATGCAGAAGGTGCAGTAATTGTCGCAGCCTTCCTGTACCTTCACAAAGGCCCGGGTCCTGACTTCGCCGGACACGTCGACGGACATGTTTTCAAAGTGATCCACTTTCATAATGTCCACGGTCTCATTGAGCGGCTTCCTGTCGGTGCGGCCCATGGCTTCTTCCACATAGTCCACAATGTGGGAGCGGTTCTGGACGCCTACAATCACGTCCACGTCTCCCATCTTTTCAAATACCTCCGGCGCCAGCTGGGCATAGCAGCCGGCTACGGCGATAATGGCGGAGGGATGGGCCCGGCGGATACGGCGCACCATCTGCCGCGATTTCCTGTCACCGATGCTGGTGACAGAGCAGGTGTTGACTACATACACATCGGCATCTTCGTCTTCCCCTGCCTGGGTGTACCCGTTCCTGATAAAGAGGGTACGCATGGCGTCACTGTCGTACTGGTTGACCTTGCAGCCAAGAGTCAGAAAGGACACCTTTTTTCCTGAGTTCAAATTATTATTTTCCATGAGTTCATTATAACACGGGGGAAAGAAAAGAAGAAAGGGTTCAGAGGGGAAGGTTCTTAGGATTGACCGGCCTGACGGCCAGAGGGTTCTTAAGTTTGACGGCCCTTCGGGCCGAGGGTTGTGGATTGCCCTTCGAGCAATGCTTATAAAATCAGCGTTACGGGATTGGCTTTCTGGGTCAGATGGCATGATAAGCATTACGATGATGAGCCACCTTCGGTGGCTTTCTCCCCTTTGGTGCCTTACGGCACCACCTTCCCCCCGCGGTATCGGTCGGGCGACAAAAGGAAAGCGCCTTTATGGGCAGGCTAGGCGCCTTACTTCGCCCGACTTGCACATCCTATGCAGGATGTGCACAGTGGACAATAAAGCTCCGCAAAGCAATCCCTTCACTCAACGCATAGCGAAGAATAAAGTCCCCCCGCCGGGGGGAAGGTGGTGGCGCCAGCCACCAAAAGGGGTGCATTTCCCTCGCCCGCAGGGCGGTTGTATGGTTTTATACAAACTGGCGCCTTCTATAATTTAGAGGCGCTCCACCACTATTATACCATAGGAAGAAACGCCCGAAGGCGTGGGCGGAATCAGCAGGAGGAGAATGAAGAAAAGAAATTTTTCCCCTCTTTCTCTTAGAGCAGCTTGATCAGTGCTTCCGTTTCTTCTTCGGTGGTGGCCCAGGAGGTGGCAATGCGCATGACTACTTTGTCTCCCTTATTTTCCCAGAATCCCAATTCCACTTTTTCGGAAAGGCGCCGGGCTTCTTTGTGGGTGAGAGTCAGGAAAATCTGGTTGGTGCTGTTTCTCACGTCCTGGACATAGCCTTTTTCATCGAGGGCCTGCCGGATACGGTCAGCCATTTCATCGCCGTTCCTGCCCAGCTTTTCATAAAGGCCGCCGGTGAAGAGGGTGTCGAACTGCAGGCCTGCTGCCCAGCCTTTGGCCAGAAGGGCGCCGTGCTGTTTCACCATGGTGAAGAAATGGGGCACTGTCCCTTTTTTCGGGAATACCACTGCTTCTCCCAGAAGGGCGCCGCACTTGGTGCCGCCGATGTAGAAAACATCGGTAAGACTTGCCAGGTCCCTGAGGGTCACGTCATTTCCCCGGGCAGAAAGGCCATAGGCCAGGCGAGCGCCGTCTACGTAGAGCGCCAGTTTCCATTTCCGGCATACCCCGCCGATTTCCCGAAGTTCCTCCAAACTGTAGAGGGTGCCGTATTCAGTGGGCTGTGAAATATAAACCATGGCAGGCATGACCATGTGTTCATGGTTCTCATCGTTCCAGTAGGTTTCTGCCAGACTGTCAATGTCTTTGGCCCTGATTTTCCCTTCTTCCGCAGGAACTGCAAGCACCTTGTGGCCGCCGTATTCGATGGCCCCTGCTTCATGGACGGACACATGGCCTGTGACAGCGGCAATGACTCCTTCATAGGGTCTAAGCATGGTATCAATGACAGTGGCATTGGTCTGGGTGCCTCCCACCAGGAAGTACACCTCTCCCTCCGGCGTTCCGGCGGCGGTCCTGATTTTCTCCCTGGCTGATTCCGATATCTCGTCGGATCCATAGCCGGTGAATTTCTTTCCTGAAAGTGCCGCCAGTCTTTCTATAATTTCCGGCGCTGCCGTTTCCATGTAATCGGAAGCAAAATATAATTTTTCCATGGTTGTACCTGCCTTTTCTTTTTGCCCTATTGTATATCACAGAGAAGAGTCTCTGCAAATCGTTTTCTGCGGTCATGAATGGCAATCGACCCACACCGATCAGAAAATTTTATAGCAAAAAGGCCGTGAAAAATGGGCATCCATTTTTCATGGCCTTTTTGATTTCGTCTAATCAGATTTTTCTTCCCGGATAGGCTTTCAGTCCTTCTCCCAGAAGATGGATGGCTTTCTTCAGGTCATCGCAGTTCAGCACATAGGCCAGGCGGGCTTCATCCACCCCTTTGCCCGGTTCTGCATAAAAACCGTTGCCCGGGGCGATCATCACGGTTTCCCCGTTTTCGTCAAAGTCCTTCAGAAGCCAGATGGCAAATTTTTCCGCATCATCCACCGGCAGCTTCACCATCACATAGAAGGCGCCCTTGGGGTCCGAGGAAATGACGCCGGGAATGGCAGCCAGGCCGGCAGCAATAGTATCACGCCGTTTCTTGTATTCCTGGTTCACCGCTTCCAGATAGGATTTCGGCGTATCGTAGAGAGCGGCTGCTCCCACCTGTTCTACCGTAGGCACGCAGAGGCGGGCCTGGCAGAATTTATTAATCTGGGTGGTAAAGTCATCATTCTTGCAGAGCAGGCAGCCGATGCGGGCACCGCAGGCGCTGTACCTCTTGGATACGGAATCCACGATAATGAGGTTGTCTGCCAGATCGTCATAGGTGCCAAAGCTGGTGTAGGCGCCGTCATAGACAAATTCGCGGTATACTTCATCTGCAATAAGGGCGAGGCCATGTTTCTTAACCACCGACGCAATCATGTCCATTTCCTTCTTGTTATATACCACACCGGTGGGGTTGCCGGGGTTGGTCAGAAGAATGAGACGGGTCTTGTTGGTAATGTACTTTTCCACCGTTTCCTGGTCCGGCAGACGATATCCCGTTTCAGCGCTGGTAGGAACCGCTCTGACATGGGCGCCGGCAATCTTGGCAAAGGAATTATAGTTGGCATAGAAAGGTTCAAACACCAGGATTTCGTCCCCCGGGTCGCAGAGCGTAAGAGCTGCCAGTTCCAGGGCTTCACTGCCGCCGGAAGTGATAAAAATGTTCTTTTCGCTGTACTCCATGCCCCACTCTTTATAATATTTCTGAATCTGGTGAATGAGGTGCATGTCCCCCTGGGAAGGACCGTAGGCTACCGTCTTTTTATTGAAACTGCGGATAGCTTCCATAAACTGGGGCGGTGTTTCAATATCGGGCTGGCCGATGTTCAGATGATAAATCTTCTTGCCTGCCTTCTCAGCTTCTACAGCGTATGGTCCCAGCCTGCGGATAGGAGAAGTGGTTAAGCTTAATGCTCTCTGTGAAATCTTCATCATAATCCCTTCCTGTCTTCCAAAATAGTATTCCATAAAACACAGAATTACACCTTCATTATATACCCTTTTTGATATTCCGCCATCTGAAAATTTCATAGAGGAATCGGAGAAAAGAAAAAGGCTGTCCCATGGACAGGCAGCCATCATGGAAATCATGGAAATCTCTAATGGACACCGGGCCCTGAAAGATATAAATGGCAGAAGAAGCAGAGGAAAATGATATCTGCCGTACTTTCAGTCCCCCTTCCGAGATATCCACCCCTTTCTCCGAAGAAGCACGAAAAAAGCTCTGTCATTTCTGACAGAGCTTCTGCTGTGGCGGAGAGAGGGGGATTCGAACCCCCGTGACGGTATTCGCCGTCAACATGATTTCCAATCATGCACCTTAAACCGCTCGGACACCTCTCCATGCTGCTTATTCCTGGCCTTGCGGCCAGCGCCTTGTTATTTTCATCAGTGGTTGACTGACTTATGTAGTATACCAACGGATGCATCATATGTCAAGCATTTTTTGAAATTTTTTTTGATGAAATGATTTTATAGCTGAAAAAGGTTTCCTGTGGTGGTAAATCCCAACCGTCCCGCGCCGGATAGGGAACTTTTTCACAAATAGTTTCCCATCGCTATGAAACACAATGATCCCATGCCGGGCAGAAAACTTTTCACCAGGTTTTTCCCATGATAATGAATCCCTGCTCCCCCGCGCAAGAAAACGCACTCCATAAAAAATACGCGGGAAAATGATTACCATTTCCCCGCGTATTTCTTCGCCTGTTTTCTGGGCTTATGCTTTTTCTACAGAACCGGCTTCATGGCTCTGGCGCAGGTTACGGCGCCATGCATAGAGGCCGTAGTACAGGAAGGCGCAGGCAGCCGAGCCTACTCCTACCAGGGAATAAATGCCGGAGAAGCCCAGGGGACCTTTGAAGGCGCCCAGAATGTAGGGGCCTACGCCAAGACCCAGATCCAGCATGACGAAGTAGGTGGATACGGCCACGCCGATGCGGACTTCGTCTACCAGTTTCACGCAGATGGCCTGTCCGTTGGACATGAAGGTGCCGTAGCCCAGTCCTACAAAGACGCCGGCCACAAGCATTTCCCAGCTTCTGGTGGTAATGGACAGAAGCAGAAGGCCCACTGCCAGGCACAGAAAGGTGGGATACATGACGAAATCTTCGCCTTTCTTGTCAAACATGACGCCTGCTACGGGACGGATGATGGTGACAGACAGGGCATAGACTACAAAGAACAGGGTGCCGGCGGTCATGAGATGGAGTTCAGACGCATAGGTGGCCAGAAAGCTGAGGACACTGGAGTAGCAGAGGGCTACGAAGAAGCCTACGATGGCAATGCCCATGACCTTCGGTTCCAGGAAGCTGGAAAGAGAAATTTCTTTCAGCTGGGCCCGGCGTTCTTCGGTAATCCGGATTTCATCCACCTTCATCACAAAGGCAGCCGCCAGGCAGGCAAGGACCACGGCCACGCAGAACATAATAATAATGCGGAAGGAGAAGAACTGCTGCATTATCATGCCCAGGAAGGGTCCGATGGCAGCTGCCAGGCTCATGCTGAGGGCATAGTAGTTGATGCCTTCGCCCCGCCGTTCTTCCGGAATCATGGCAGATACGATGGTGCTGGTGGCGGTGGAGGCAATGCCGTAGCCAATGCCGTTTAAGAAGCGCACCCCATACATGAGGGGCAGGGAATCCACAGCAAAATACATGCAGGTGGTCACCAGGTAGAACAGAATGCCGCCGTAGAGCATCTTTTTGCGGCCATAAATTTCAACGGACCGGCCTGCTGCCAGACGCGCTGCCAGGGTGCCCAGGACGAAGATGCCTGCTGCCAGTCCCGCCTCGCTTACCGTGGCGTTCAGGGAGGAGATGGCTTCAGAAGCGATGATCACCACCAGCATATAGTAAATAATGTAAATCAGGAAATTAACAAGGGTGTCCAGAATGAACCCCCGGGTCCACAAACATGGTTTGACTGCCATAATAAAAATCAACCTCTTTCTTGCAGTACATGGGAATTAAACGTTCTTTTCGCAGGGTTTCTGCGAAACACAGACCCCATTATACAAGCCTTTCCCCTTCTTGTATAACAGATAAAAAAGATGGGTGTTATCGCGAAAAGCGATAACACCCAAGGGGGCTGAATCATTTTTCTTTAATGGTACTGCTTTGGAAGCTGGCCAGTATCTGGTTCACATAGTCCTGTATAAGACCAGCTTCCGGATGGTCCTTCCGATAAATGAGGTAGCCCTCTGCCTGAAGGGGCACCTCCAAGGGATAAATCCCTTCCCTATGGCCCAAGGTCTTCAGCAGACGATCCGGCAGAAGGGCGCCGGCTTCATTTTCCTGGCAGTAATGGATAATGGCATAGGGCGAGGAAAGCCTGGCGGAAATCCGGTATTTCTTGGGAGTATCCATAAAGTAGTCTGTATAAATCCGGTTCATGTAATAGCTGGAGGGATAGAGTACCAGGGGGCGCTCCAGAATCTCCTCCCTGGTCAGCGGTTGACCCCCCATATCCATGCGGGGCCCGTAGTACACCATGTTATCCCGGCAGAAGCGGACGATGGCATAGTCTTCCAGACTGGCCCCGTCGGGAAGACTCTTTTCCACGAAGTAGGTGGACACCACGTCCAGCCTGCCTTCGGTCATGGCCTGATGAATCTGGTAAGTAGGCATATCAAATACATTAAACTGCACATTGGGATGAAGCTCCCTGAAACGGGCCACGTGACGGTTCATCTGGATGTCTCCCAGGGAGCGGAGGATACCTACATTCAGCTCTGCCGGTTCTTTTGCCGCCGGTCGGGTATCATCCACGATTTCCCGAAGTCCCTCCATCCACTTCCGGATGCGGGGAAGAAAACGCTCCCCCTCCTCGGTGAGATGGCTGCCCCGGGGAGACCGCTCAATGAGCTTCACTCCCAGAACGCACTCCAGATGCTTGATCTGGGCGCTGAAGGCGGACTGGGTAATATTGGCTTCTCTGGCAGCCCGGGCGAAATTGCCTACCCTCCCATAGATGATAAAGCACTCCATCTGCTCAATGGTTGGTAAATTTTCCCGCATACCATCCTCCATACATGAAATACAGACTTTCCGAAATCAATAGACCACTTCCACCAGAACCAGTCCCTGGGGCGGCGCGGTAAAGCCTGCCGCGCTCCGGTCCTTCGCTTCCAGAATGGCAGGCATCTGTTCAGCCTTCTTCTTTCCTTCCCCTATTTCTACCAGGGTGCCGGTGATGATGCGGATCATATTCTGCAGAAAGCCGCTGCCCCGATAGTCTATGCCAAGCTCGCCGCCGGAAAGGGAAAGAGATATATCAGAGATACTGCGGACGGCGGATTTCTTGAAATGCCTGTTGCCGCAGAAAGAAGTAAAATCATGGGTTCCTGTAAGAAAAGCGGCGCCCCGCCTCATGGCCTCCACATCCAGCGCTTCTCCCAGCTGCCACACATAGCGGCGGCGGAATACATTTTTCTCCGCCCCCACCCGGATACAGTAGCGGTAGTGTTTTTCCACTGCCGAAAAGCGGCTGTGGAATCTTTCGTCCCTGATTGCAAGGCCGTGAATGGAAATATCATCAGGCAGAGCCCGGTTCCATGCATCCTGCAGCATTTTCAGGTCATACTCCTCCTGCAGATGGACATTAGCATACTGCCCCAGGGCATGGACACCGGCATCGGTCCGCCCGGCACCGATCACCTGCCCTTTGGCCCCGGTAATCCTCTCCAGCGTGTCTTCCAGCTTCCCCTGGATGGTGTCCTTCGTCCTCGTCTGCCGCTGCCAGCCTTCATAGCGGCTTCCGTCATAGGAAACAATAAATCCGTAATTCATGATGGGCCCTCCTTTTTTGCTTTACTGTCTATTATAGCATAGGGGAAAGGTCCAGCAGGTGGCGGCGCTGCCTCGGGCTATGAATCTGGCAGGCAGCCTGTGCGCAGAACTTTAACCCCTCATGGAAAATGCAGAGAAGACGCAAAAGACCGGCAGCAGGCAGCGGTTACAATCCTGCTGCTTTCTGAATCTCTTTTTGTCTTTTCTTCTCATATGTTATAATAATATAGATTTCATTATGGTAACGGGAACTGATTTTTCCCGGGAAAGTGAGTAGCCCTATGAAAAAAATGATGATTGCCCTGGGCCTGGCTGCTGCCATTGCCGCAGGCTCCATGACTGTTTCTGCTGAAAATTACTGGAAATATAACGATACCATTTCCATCGACATGGACGAAACCAAAGTCAAGACCACTACCAACGGCCACGAAATCCTCCATTTCGTAGCTGTGGAAGCCATCGACGGCGGCACCTGCACTTACACCTATGCCTATGACCGCACGGCCGGCACCATTCAGGTGGTAGAAATGGAAAAGGAAACGAACACCCTCCACTATACCAGCAATTTCACCCCCACCTCCATCAATACCAATAACCCTGTCATCCGCGCAAGAGCCCAGATGGCAGAAGCCGTATACCAGAGAAAGGTGAACCATAAGAAATAATGAATGCGGAAAAGCCGGAAACAACAGTAGAAGTAGGTGAAAACCTCATTCATTTCATCGCCCGCTCCCCCTCCGTATTTCATGCAGTGCACGGAGTGAAGGAAGCCCTCCTCTATTCCGGATTTACGGAAATCCGGGAAGAGGACCCCTGGCACATTGAAAAAGGCGGGAAATATGTGGTCACCAGAAACGGCAGCGCCCTCATCGCCTTCACGGTACCGGAAGAAGGAGCCCGTTCCTTCCATATCATGGCATCTCATGCCGATTCCCCCTGCTTTAAAATCAAGGAAAATCCGGAAATTAAGGAAGGCCCCTACGTGAAGCTGAACGTAGAAGGCTATGGCGGCATGATCATGTCCACCTGGCTGGACCGGCCCCTTTCCGTGGCCGGGCGGCTCATTGTCCGTGAGAACGGCCATCTGGCCCAGAAGCTGGCAGCCGTAGACGGCACCATGCTGGTCATTCCTTCCGTAGCCATCCACATGGACCGGAACGTAAACCACAAGAAGGACTGGAATGTACAGAAGGACCTTCTTCCCCTCTACGGCCTTGCCACGGAAAAGACCTCCTTTATGGACGTCATTGCCGCTTCCGCCAACGTGAAGACAGAAGATATTGTGGCCCATGACCTCTACCTTTACAGCCGGGTGCCCGGCACCATCTGGGGAGAAGAAAAGGAATTCATTTCCTCTCCGAAACTGGATGACCTGCAGTGCGCCTTTGCAGCCTTCCGCGGATTCATGCGGGGCAAAAAAGAAAAACATATATCTGTGTACGCCCTCTTTGATAACGAAGAAGTAGGGAGCGGCACCGCCCAGGGCGCCGGTTCCCCCTTCCTTGCCACCGTGCTCCAGAGGCTGTCCTATTCCCTTGGCTTCTCCTACGATGAAACCATGGCCATGACTGCAGGAAGCTTCATGATTTCTGCTGACAACGCCCACAGCGTCCACCCCAACCATCCGGAATATGCGGACCCCGTGAACCGCCCTGTCATCAACGGCGGCATCGTCATCAAGTACAATGCCCAGCAGCGCTACGCCACCGACGGTCTTTCGGCTGCCCGCTTCAAGGAACTGTGCCGGGACCTTTCCATTCCTGTGCAGACCTTCACTAACAGGAGCGACAACCCCGGCGGCTCCACTCTGGGAAATATTTCCAATACCAAAGTATCCATGCCCACCGTGGACATCGGCCTTGCCCAGTTGGCCATGCATTCCTCCTACGAAACGGCAGGTACCCTGGACACCGCTTACCTGGTGAACGCGTCCATCCAGTTCTTCGATTAAGAAAACCTCCTTCGGGAGGTTTTTTCGTAGTCCGTCGTTCGATGATATAATGAAAGAAAAGGGCAGGGGGCTGTGAGCCGGAGACACTATAAACCCGGACAGGTAAGCTCCCCCCGCTTTCGAGAACACATCCTAACCGCTCACCAGTACACCAGTACACTATCACAAGGAGGTTATCCATGAAATTACGAATCGCACTGCTGCAGATGCATGTAGAAATGGGAAATCCCAAAGTCAATTTTGCTCATGCCAGAGACATGATGGAAAAGGCCATGGAAAAAAAGCCGGACATCCTGGTGCTTCCGGAGACCTGGAACACCGGTTTTTTCCCTAAGGAAAACCTGTCCCTGCTGGCCGATGAAGAAGGAAAGGAAACCTGCAGCCTTCTTTCTTCCATAGCCGCCTCCCATGGGGTGAACATTGTAGGCGGCACCACTGCCGTGAAAGTGGGACAGGATATTTACAACCGGTCCTATGTATTTGACCGCAAGGGAGACCTGGTCACTTCCTTCGACAAGATCCACGGCTTTTCCCTGTCCGGAGAACCCGGGTATTTCCGCATGGGAAACCACCTGTCCCATTTTGAGCTGGATGGTCTTTCCTGTTCCATGGCCATATGCTATGACATCCGGTTCCCCGAGCTCATCCGCCGGGAAGCCCTGATGGATGTAGACCTTTTCTTCGTCCCCGCCGCCTGGCCTAAGATCAGGAACCACCACTGGGTCACCCTGAACAGGGCCCGGGCCATTGAAAACCAGTTCTACATGGCCTCAGTAAACCAGGCCGGAAAATCAGGAGATACGGAATATGCCGGCGAATCCCTCCTTCTTGACCCCTGGGGCGAAGATATATGCCATCTGGAAGACGATGAAGATATCGCTTTCGGCCGGGTGGATACCGATGTGATTCATGAGGTCAGAAGCCGGATTAACGTATTCCGCGACCGCCGCCCTGACTGGGACAAAGTAGAATAAAATCCCGTTTTTTGAAAAACAGCGCCGATTCTTTTCCATGAAAGAGAGCCCCTGTCATCGAATCCCCTTCTCCTGGCCATATCAGCCTGACTACAGGACCATGAGCGATTCTATCCGCCTCCTGTTTCATAAGGCAGGACTTCTTATGGAAAATGTTTCCGGCAAGGCCCTGCCGGTCTATGGGCCGGGCCCAAAATAACCTCTGGGATAACGCAAAAAGAGCAGTGAAGAAATGTCCATTTCTTCACTGCTCTTTTTGCGATTTCATCAGAAATGATAATTCAGCCCCACGCCCAGGCCGCCTTCATTATCAATGTCATCTCTGTCATAGTAGGTATAGTTCACATCGATATCAAAGGCTGTAGGCACCAGGTCCAGTTTCAGCCCTGCCTTGTACTGCCTCTCTTCGCTGGACACAAGAAGCCCTGCATAGGCATCCAGAGGACCCAGCACATTGGCTTTCCCCTCGATGAGGCCAAACAGTCTGGCATCCCTGTCGTAGTAGTTCCGGTTGCCGGCACCTACGTAGAAATGGCCGATTTTGTACTTGGCATATACGTCCGTTTCATTGCCCCGGTTGTTCCAGTGACGGTATTCCGCGCCTACGGCCACCTTGGGAATCGGCTTCACTTCGATATGGGCGCTGTGAATGCCGTCGGCAGCACTGTTGTACCCATACCCCGCTTCCGTATCCATAATGCCGCCAAAGGCGCCGGCCATGCCTGTGCCTGCCAGTGCCAGAACGGCAGCCATACATAAAATCTTTTTCATAGAGGTCCTCCTTTCCAAATAGAATCTGTATATTTTTATTATATACCAGAAATGAAAGAAAATTAAGCGATTTTAAAAGAGCCCGGGCAAAAGAAAATAGAAACCATTGTCTTTCATAAAAGCCAATGGTTTCCTATGAAACCGAAGCGTCATAGTTCCACGGCGGACTGGAAGCCACAAAAAAGGGCTGTGAAGAAATGATTGCCATTTTTTCACAGCCTCTTTTTTGTCATAAAGAGAAGTCCCTTACTGCTGGCTCTTCTTTACGTTTGCATTCTTATAGCGGGCCTGGCGGGAAAGAACCATCTTTCTCATGCGGATGCTCTTAGGTGTTACTTCCACCAGTTCGTCATCATTGATCCATTCCAGTGCCGATTCCAGGGTGAACTTGCGGCATGGCGGCAGCTTGATGGCTTCATCGGAGCCGGAAGCACGGGTATTGGTGAGGTGCTTCTTCTTGCAGGGGTTCACGTCCATATCCTGGTCTCTGGAGTTTTCGCCCACAATCATGCCTTCGTATACTTCAACCCCCGGTTCCAGGAAGAGTTCGCCTCTGTCCAGAATGGAGTTCAGGCCGTAAGCCGTGGTAACGCCTGCTTCAAAAGCAACCAGGGAGCCTCTGGTTCTTTCAGGAATATCGCCCTTGTAGGGTGCATAGCCCTGGAATACATGGTACATAATACCGGTGCCTCTGGTGGTGGTGAGCAGTTCATTTCTGAAGCCGATGAGGCCGCGGGCAGGGATGGAGAATTCCATCTTCATGTAGCCGGCCAGTTCTTCCATGGAAATCATTTCCGCTCTTCTGGGGCCAAGGCCTTCCATGACAGCACCCATGAATTCCTGTGGTACTTCGATGGTCAGTCTTTCCAGCGGTTCGCACTTTTTGCCATTGATGACTTTGTAAATAACCTGGGGTTTGGAAACTTCCAGTTCAAATCCTTCACGGCGCATGGTTTCGATGAGTACGGAGAGATGGAGTTCGCCGCGGCCGGACACTTTGAAAGCATCGGATGTATCGGTGTCTTCTACGCGAAGAGCCACATTAGTTTCGATTTCCTTGTAGAGACGGGCACGGATGTGACGGGAAGTAACGAAGTCCCCTTCCTTGCCAGCAAAGGGGCTCTTGTTGACATGGAATACCATGGACAGGGTCGGTTCATCGATGTGGATGGACGGGAGAGCTTCCGGATTGGTGGCATCGGCTACGGTTTCACCGATGTTGATATCCTTGAAGCCTGCCATGGCGATGATGTCGCCGGCTTTGACTTCCTGTACAGGGGTCCGTTTCATGCCCTGCCAGGTGAAGAGGGAGCCGATATGGTCGCTGCGGATCTTGGTGCCGTCAGTGATAGCTACCGGCATGCCCTGTTTGGCAGTACCACGGGTCAGACGGCCGATGGCTACTTTACCCAGATAATCATCGGCTTCCAGGGTGGTCACCATAACCTGCAGGCCGCCGTCGGGATCCACATCGGGGCAGGGGCAGTATTTAAGAATGGCATCGAAGAGGGGTCCCAGGTCCTTGCCTTCATCATTCATATGGAGCTTGGCAATGCCGTTTCTGGCAGAGCAGTAAATCAGTGGGAAATCCAGCTGGTCATCGTCTGCTTCCAGTTCGATGAAGAGGTCCAGAATTTCGCCTTCCACGTCAGAAATACGCTGGTCCGGACGGTCGATCTTATTGATGACAACGATCGGTTTCAGCTTATGTTCCAGTGCCTTTCTGAGAACGTACTTGGTCTGGGGCATAGGGCCTTCATGGGCGTCTACCAGAAGGAGTACGCCGTCTACCATGTTCAGGATACGTTCCACTTCGCCGCCGAAGTCAGCATGCCCTGGGGTATCAACGATGTTGATTTTGACACCATTGTGCATGACGGAAGTGTTCTTTGCCAGAATGGTAATGCCTCTTTCCCTTTCCAGCGGGTTGGAGTCCATGACACGTTCTGCCACTTTCTGGTTGTCCCTGAAAACATGACTCTGTTTCAGCATGGCATCGACAAGAGTCGTCTTGCCATGGTCGACATGGGCGATAATGGCAATGTTGCGGATATCTTCTCTTTTCATTCTTTCTTTTTCCCCCTCGGGTACTATAAAATCAATGTATCTCTGTCATTATACCACAAAGATGCAAAGCTTTTCATATCTAGAAAATACAATTCATTATACCATGGTTTTTCCTGTTTGAGAAGATTTTTTATCTTCCTTCCGGAAGAAAGGCTGCCAAAGGGCTGTGGAAAAATCTCTGCCCTTTATCCACAGCTCCCTGGCACGAAGCGCAATCCCTGCTGTCAGGGTGAAGGTTTTCATTCTTTATGAAATTGTCACTTCATCATGTTCCACCATTCCCTGAATTGCTGGGTATCATCGCCTATATGGACGGCTTCCCCGATTTCCGGGGTCAGAAGGCGGAAGGATTTACCTTCCGCCGCCAGTTTCATTCTTTCATAGGGCTCCTGCCAGGTGTGGGTGGAGAGGGCGTATTTACCATTGTGGCAGGGAATGAGCGCTCTGGCTCCGATTTCCTCCGCTGCCTTTGCACTTTCCTCCGGCAGCATATGGACAGAGTGCCAATTTTGATTATACTGGCCGTCTTCCATCAAAGCCAGGTCAAAGCCGCCGAACTGCTTTCCCATGTCCCTGAATCTTCCGTCATAACCGCCGTCGCCGCTGTAGTACACCTTCCGATTCGGCGTAATGAAGGCAAAAGAAGCAGGAAGGGTCTGGTTCCTTTTGAGCAGGCGCCCGGAAAAATGGCGGGTAGGAAGTACACAGACAGAAAGACCATCCAGCTTTACCTCTTCATTCCAGTCGGCTTCATGGATTTTGGAAAGGGGATAGCCCCATTTTTCGTAATAGCCTCCATTTCCAAGGCCCGTCACCACATGATGTACTTTCGGTTCTATTTTCTTCACGAAATCATAATCCAGATGATCCCAGTGATCATGGGACAGAACCATGACATCCAAATCATCGGGAATGTCCTCCGGACCGTACACATTGCTCCCGTCAAAGGCTCTGTCGATGAACGGAAAAGGCGAAGCGTACAGGGAAGATACGGGGTCAATAAGTATTTTCTTTCCGCCCAGTTGCATATAGAAGGAGGAATGCCCCAGCCACACCACCACATCGTCCCATGGGGGAATGGATTTCAAGTCTTTTTTCTCATGAACCATGGGTTCCTGAGGAATATTCACGCCGGCGGTGGGGAACAAGAAGGATTTCCAAAAGGATATGTCCGCTGTCACTTTTTCATGGGGCACCTCCGGATGGAATTCACCGTCCCTGTAATGAGGTGACGCTTCGATGCGCGCCTTCCTTGCCGGCGTCATCAAAGGATCCATTTCGTCCCGGTTGATAAACCAGAAGCCCGCCAGCAGGAGGCAGGCTGCCCCCAGGGCTGAAATTTTGATCAAAGAAAGCATAGGTTCTCCTTTCATAGGGAAATGATGATGGAATCAGTACATCTATCGAGCCATATAATCGAGCCATTATTTTATTATACCGGTTAAAGCTCGATGCAAGTCAATCTATGATTGAGGAAATAAAAGATTTACAGGCCTGCTTCCTGCCTGTACAATGGAGAAAAGAACAAGATTTCATGGAAAAGAGGCTTTGTCATGATAAAAATTGCCACCGCCCAGATTGATGTGATACCCGGAAACATCCGGGAGAACTGGAAACAGATAGAAGAGGAAATCGAAAGAGCCCGAAAGGCAGGAGCCCATATGCTGGTGCTGCCGGAAATGTGCCTCACCGGCTACCTCATCGGCGATTTGTGGGACCAAAGCGCTTTTCTCCGGGAATGCGAAGCCTATAATGAAAAAATAGCGGCCGCCTCCCGGGACATCACCATCCTCTGGGGCAGCTGCGCCATAGACTGGGAAAAGACAAACGACGACGGCAGGCCCCGGAAATACAATGCCGCCTTTGCCGCCGCCAACGGTCATTTCCTCATTCCGGAAAAGGGCAGGCATCCTTTTGTTATTAAAACCCTTCTTCCCAATTACCGCTGCTTCGATGACCGCCGCTACTTTACCTCCCTTCGCCAGGAGGCCCTGGAAGAAGGCCTTTCCTTAGAAGAGGCGCTGACGCCCTTCCTCCTTCCTGCCGGCAGCGAAACCATTCGCACCGGTGTCCTTCTCTGCGAAGACAGCTGGGATGAAAACTACAGCTTTTCCCCCATGTCCATTCTGGCTAAGAAGGATATTTCCCTTTTCCTCAACCTTTCGGCCTCCCCCTTTACTCTGGGGAAAAATGAAAAGCGGCACCGCATGTTGGGCGATGCCCTTTCCAAACTCCGCATCCCCATGATTTACGTCAATCAAAGGGGCCTGCAGAATAACGGAAAAACCTGCTATACCTTCGACGGCATGACCGCTGCCTATGATAAAGAAGGGGCCCTCATCGCTGAAGCCAGCCCCTATGAAGAGCCCCGCTGCCTCTTCCTTTTTGACAGGGCCTCCGAAAAACTGATGTCCGAAAAGCCCATGGCTCCCTTCCAGGGCAGCCTGCTTCTTCCTGCCCTCCGTTACGGAGTCAGAAAATTCCTTTCTGCCATCCACGTGGACAAGGTGGTGATTGGCGTATCCGGCGGCATCGACTCTGCCGTAAACGCCGCCCTCTACCGTTCAGTGCTGCCCAAAGATCATCTCCTTCTGGTGAATACGCCTACCCGTTTCAATTCGGAAATGACAAAGGACCTGGCCAGAAAACTGGCCGATCATCTGGAATCCCCCTATCTGACCATTCCCATCGGTTCCTTCATTGATGAAACGGCCCGGGCCCTGGAAGGACTTCCTGTGGGAAAAGGAAAAATCCATCTCACCGGATTTATGAAAGAAAACATGCAGGCCCGGGACCGGAGCAGCCGCATTCTTTCCGCACTCTCCGCCGCCTTCGGCGGTATCTTCACCTGCAACGCCAATAAAACGGAAATGACCGTAGGCTATGGCACCCTCTACGGCGACCTGGCCGGTGCCCTGGCGGCTACGGCGGATTTGTGGAAATACCAGATCTATGAACTGGGCAGGGCCCTGAATGAATGGTACGGGCAGGAAATTATTCCTGAAGGGATTTTCACCGTAAAACCCAGTGCCGAACTGTCCGAAAACCAGGATGTCACCAAAGGCCTGGGAGATCCTCTCATTTACGAATACCATGACTATTTGCTGAAAAGCTTTGTAGAACCCTGGCAGAGAAATACGCCGGAGGACATCCTTGCCTGGTACAGGGAAGGAACGCTGGAAGAGCATCTGGGCTGTTCCGTAAAGGCCAAAGACCTCTTTTCCACCCACGCCGCTTTCATTCAGGACCTGGAGCGCTGGTGGAACCTTTTTGCAGGATTTGCCGTAGCCAAACGAATCCAGGCGCCGCCCCTCATCGCCATCAGCCGGCGTCCCTACGGCTACGATCTTCGGGAATCCCAGGTAAGCCCCTACTATACAGACCGGTATCTGGACATGAAGGAAGAAATGCTGAAGGTCGTGAAAGGTTCTGAAGTTTGACCGGCTGCGCCCGAGGGCTGCGGCGTCGGCTTTGCCGGAGCTTGATACATTTTCGTCATATCCCAAAAAGGGGCTGTGAAGAAATGATGACCATTTCTTCACAGCCCTTTTCCCATGTCAAAACTACAGATCCCTCCATACTTATGCAGTGAAATAAAGGAAAAGCAGGTCCGCAGATGAAACCATGGGCCCCTGCTTTCTGTCTACTACCGTCCCCCTTCTATTTCACCGCCCTGATGCAGAAAAGAGGCAGCGGGTCGTAGTCCCATTCTTTGGACAGGTGGACAAGAGGGCGTATATCCTCTTCCCATGTGACGGAAGAAAAGCCCATCAGCTGCAGCCGTTCCACATCCCAGGCCGGCCGGCTGTGGGTGCTGATACGGATGGAGTCCTTCAGCTCCTGGCAGGTCTCTATAAGACTTTCCGCCACACCGTGGTGCGCATTTTTGGTAAGTTTCGCAGCGGCAGTGAAATCCATGGGGCCGTAGTTGGAGTCCATGTTAAGAAGGACGCCCCCTTTTTTCAAAGCCCTCTGCCAGGACGCATAGGCCCTGGGCACATCGGGCAGGTTCCAGGTCACATTGCGGGTCACAATGGCATCAAAGCTGCTTTCCGGAAAGGGCAGGTTCATCACATCGCCCTGCATGAAGGAAACGGAAACTCCCGCCTTTTCCGCATTAGCCGCCCCCTCTTTCAGCATGGAGGCAGAGAAATCAAGGGCCGTCACCCTGCATCCTGCCTTTGCCAGGATAATGGCAAGGAAGGCAGGCCCCGTGCCTGCATCCAGAACACGAAGAGGTCTTCCCTTCGGAAGCCTTTCCATCAGGAACCTTTCCCAGGCCCTGCTGTCCGGCCCGGACAGTTCCTTTTGTCTAAGACTGCTGTAGCCGCGGCTCCGCTCATTCCAATAGCCTCTATTCTTCTCCTCGAAATTGTCCATCCCATTTTCCTTTCTTCCACAGCGAAAAGGCCGTTTCCTCTGCGAAACGGCCTCCGGCTTTTACAGGTCAAGCCCTCCGTGCTTCCTCAAATACGTTCCTCACCGCTTTTTCAATGGTATCGTAGTCCATACCCGGTTTGGCTTCAAAGTACTTCTTCCCCTCAATGAAAAGGCTGGGCACGTAGTAGTAATCCTTTCCATAGGGCGCCGCCAGGTCCGGCTGGGTGGTTTCATCAATTTCCTCCACCTTGATATCTTTGTATGGTTCTTCTTCCTGCAGAAGGCCAATAGCCTTTCTGGCCTTAGCGCAGTAGGGACAGCCGGGAATTTTAATCATAATCACTTTTTTCATAAGACAGCCTCCTTTATATTTATTTCTATGAATATAGAATACACTATATCTCCTTTTTTAACAAGTCTCTCTGACAAGCTGTCGAAAAAACCTGTTAAAAAAGCTGTGAAGAAATGATTTGCACTTCTTCACAGCTTTTTCTATCAGTTTTCCCTGAAGTAAGGTTTGAAATTGGATTCGTGAATGTTTTTGCCGTTATTCTGGCGAGGCTGGCCGGAATGATTGTCGAAACGGCGCTGCCTTTTGCCTTCAAAGCGGCGGCCACCTTCAGAATTTCTTCTTCTCCGGGGACGGTCTCCATCGAAGTGACGGCGGGGAGCTCCTTTGCGTCTGCGAAAATTGGGCATTTCTTCTGTAATCTTGACCGGTGTCACATCAGGCTGTTTGGTGAGCAGCTTGATAGCAGCAGCCACCAGGGATACAGAGTCCACATCATTCAGGAGGTCTTCCGCGCTTTCCCTGTATTCCTCCAGGCCGCCGCCCTGGGCCGTGTCGGAAAGGCTTTCAATGGCAGCCTTCTGGTTGCCTTCGATGACTTCAGAAAGGGTGGGGACAGACCGTCTCTTGATACGGCGGCGGATGACTCTTTCAATATCCCGGAGCTGTCCCATTTCCCTGGAAATGACGAAGGTTACTGCCAGGCCTGTCTTGCCTGCGCGGCCGGTACGTCCTACGCGGTGTACGTAGATTTCCGGATCCTGGGGCATATCGAAGTTGTATACATGGGTCACACCGGAAATATCAAGGCCTCTGGCTGCCACGTCGGTGGCCACCAGGATATCAATGGTGCCTTCTTTGAACTGGCGCACCACGGTGTCTCTTTTCTGCTGGGACAGGTCGCCATGAAGACCTTCTGCCATGTATCCCCTCTTTTTCAGGGCTTCCGTCACTTCGTCGCATCTTCTCTTGGTACGGACGAAGACGATGGCCAGTTCCGGATCCTGCATATCCAGCAGGCGGCAGAGGGCATCAAATTTCTGGCGGTCCGGCAGTTCGATGTATTCCTGCTCGATGAGGTCGATGGTCACAGTGGCTGCTTTGATTTTCACCAGTTCCGGATCTTTGAGGAAGGTCTCAGCCAGCTGGCGGATCGGTTCCGGCATGGTGGCGGAGAAGAACATAGTCTGTCTTTCTTCCGGAATGCCGGCCAGAATGGTGCGGATATCGTCGATGAATCCCATATCCACCATTTCGTCCCCTTCGTCCAGCACAAGAACCTGTACATGGGACAGGTCAATGGTGCCTCTCTTCATATGGTCCATGAGGCGGCCCGGAGTGGCCACGATAATGTTGGGGTGCTTCCTGAGAGCTTTGAACTGCCTTTCAATGTCCTGCCCGCCGTAAATGGGAAGGGCATGAATGGGAAGGTACTGAGCCAGATGGTTGATTTCCTCGGCAGACTGGATGGCCAGTTCCCTGGTAGGGGAAAGGACTACGGCCTGCGGTCCCGGCTTGGATGTGTCAATCCTTTCCAGGATGGGAATGCCAAAAGCCGCCGTTTTGCCGGTGCCGGTCTGGGCCTGACCGATCAGGTCCTTTCCGGTAAGGGCAATCGGAATAGCTGCCTTCTGGATGGGGCTTGGTTCCTCGAATCCCATATCCTCCACGGCCTTCAGTATTTCCGGCGCAATTCCCAATTCTTTAAAAGTGTCGTACATGTTTCCTCCTGTATGCGTTCATGGGTACGCGGGCATGATGCCCAATGATAAGTAAAAGCAGGCCTTTGATATAAATAATACCTATATATCGGAAAGAGCTGACCCTGTCAGTTCCTTTCCGGTATATCTTCCCGGTTTCCTACCGGGGCATTAAGGAAGCACTGATTGATTTACAAAGTGAATGAATCAGCGCTTCCTAAAAAAAAGAGAACGCCCCATGCGTCTCTCCCATGATTCAGATCTATGATTGTCCGTTCTCGCTGGATGCCTGCATATTATTGTTATTATATCATACTTTGTCGAAATCCTTAAGAAATATTTTCTCCGCTGCTTCCGCCTTCTTCCCGTGCTGTTCTTCACCGGCAGGTGCCGGTTTCGTCTTTTTGATAAAAAATTTCCCTTCCCCTCTTGCATATATATTCATAAAGTTGTATTATTATTTCAATCCAATTTGCACACGTTTTTGTATTTTCATTGTATTTTACGAAAATTTGCTAATTCTGCTACAGTTTTATCTATTTAAAATGAATAAGTATTCAATCATATACAAAAACGCCAATTAAAGTCAGGAAAAGAGGTCGTCTCAATGATGTACGAAAAAGAAGTTAAGGAAAAAGTCACAGCCATTCTGCCACAGGTGGTGACCTGGAGACGACATTTCCATGAATATCCGGAACTCTCCGGAAAGGAAGTCAAAACTTCAGCCTATATCCAGGATGTTTTCAAAAATCTGGGCATCCCCTATGAAACAGGATTTTTCCAGAATGCCGTATTGGGCATCATCAAAGGCAGCCATCCGGGGAAGACTGTGGCCCTCCGGGCCGACATGGATGCCCTTCCGGTGACAGAGCTTACAGGCCTTCCTTTTGCTTCCAAGAATGAAGGCGTCATGCATGCCTGCGGCCATGACGGTCACATGTCCATCCTTCTGGGCGCTGCCGCCGTACTGAATGAAATGAAGGATCAGATTCACGGCACTGTGAAAATCGTTTTCCAACCGGCCGAGGAGGAAGCGGCCATCGGCGGCGGCCGCCATATTGCAGCCAGCGGGAAACTGGACGATGTATCGGAAATTTACGGCCTTCATGTATGGCCGGAGCTTCCCACGGGCCAGGTGGGATTAAAGCCCGGTGCCCTCATGGCGGCATCCGATCGTTTCTATGTCCATATCAAAGGGAAATCCACCCATGCTGCCCAGCCTCATAACGGCACCGACGCCCTGGTGGCGGCAGCTCATTTCATCATTGATGTACAGTCCCTGATTTCCAGGGAAATGAACCCCATGGACAATGTGGTGTGCACCATCGGCCTCATGAATGCGGGCACCCGTTACAACGTAGGTGTAGAGGATGCTTATCTGGAAGGCACCTGCCGTACCTACCGTCCAGAGCTTCGGGACAAGATGGAAGCAAGGCTGGGGGAAATCCTGAAAGGTCTGGATGTCATGTTCCACACCCATTCGGAGCTGAACTATGTCAGAGGCCACAGCGCCACCATCAATACACCGGAAAAGATTGATTTCCTGAAGAAAGTGGGAAAAGCCTACCTGGGAGAAGAACATATCACAGAGCCAGAGTTCCCATCCATGTGCGCGGAAGACTTCTCCTCCTACCTTGAAAAATTCCCCGGCGCCTTCTTCTGGCTGGGCACCGGCGACGGAAATACGCCGGCCCTGCACAATGCATCCTTCGCCATCAATGAATCCATCCTTCCTCTGGGCATCACCCTGGAAGCAGCTGCTGCCCTGGAGGCCCTCTCCCGATGAGAATGGTTCACTCATAAACCATATATTCAGATTCCAAAAAAGTTAAAAACATACAACGAGGTATATCATGAAAAGCTTACTGAACCATTCCTTTCTCTCCATGCTGGACTACACACCGGAAGAATTCGCCTACTATCTGGACCTGGCGGAAAAGCTGAAGCAGGACAAGGCCGCCGGAAAAGAAATCAAAACTTTAAACGGTAAAAATTTTGCCCTTATTTTCGAGAAAGACTCCACTCGCACCCGGTGTGCCTTCGAAGTGGCAGCCCATGACCAGGGAGCCTTCACCACCTACCTGGGGCCCACAGGCACCCAGATCGGCAAGAAGGAATCCATTGCCGACACCGCCCGGGTACTGGGAAGCATGTTCGACGCCATTGAATTCCGGGGGTATGCCCAGAGCGCGGTGGAAGAGCTTTCCGCCAAAGCCGGCGTCCCCGTATGGAACGGTCTTACGGACTATGACCATCCCACCCAGACCCTGGCCAATTTCCTTACCCTGAAGGAACATTTCAAAAAGCCCTTAAATCAGCTGTCCTATGCCTATGTAGGCCACGGCCAGTCCAATATGGCCCACGCCCTCATGGCCGGCGCCGCCCTTGCCGGTATGGATTTCAGAATCATCGGCCCTGCCCGGTATTTCCCGGAAGATGATTTCACCGCCAAGTGCAAGAAGATAGCCGAGAAAACAGGAGCTTCCTTTACCTTCACCGATGATCCGGTGGAAGGAGTGAAGGGACTGGATGTCATTTACACCGGCGTATGGGTAACCATGGGAGACCCCTACGACCTGTGGGGCGAAAGAATCAAGCTCTTCATGCCTTACCGCATTACCATGGACATGATAAAAAATACAGGAAATCCGGATACCGTTTTCTGCCACTGTCTGCCTTCCTTCCACAACACAGAAACAAAGGTGGGAAAAGACATTTATGAACGTTTCGGCCTAAATGGCATCGAAGTGACCGATGATGTATTCGAAGCCCCCTTCTCCCTGGCTTTCCAGGAAGCAGCCAACCGGCTTCCCACCATTAAAGCAGTCATGGTAGCCACCTTCGGCGAATATCCCATGGACTGAAAGGAGGAACTATTATGAAAACACTGCCGAAAGTATTCATTGTAGGTGAATCGGGAACCACGGGCCTCCGTCTTCAGGACCGGCTGTCCGAAAGAAAAGATATAGAACTCCTCCATCTGCCGGAAGATAAAAGAAAAGATATCCCCACCATTCAAGCCTTCGCAAAAGAAGCAGACCTCATGTTCCTCTGCCTTCCCGACGCTGCCTCGAAAGAAGTGGTAGAGGCTGTGAAGGATATCCCTATCCGCATCCTTGACACATCCACTGCCCACCGTACCGACGACGACTGGGTATACGGATTCCCGGAACTTTCCAAAGACCAGAAAGAAGCCATTTCCCAAGCGCAGAAAGTAGCCGTTCCAGGTTGCCATGCCAGCGGCGTCATTTCCATCCTCTACCCCCTGATCCATGCAGGCATCCTTCCCATCAACTACCCCCTCCACTGCTTCTCCCTCACCGGCTACAGCGGCGGCGGAAAGAAAATGATTGCCCAGTACGATGAAGAAAAAGGAGCCGACTTCAAAGCGCCCCGGCAGTACGGCCTTTCCCAGAACCATAAGCACCTTCCGGAAATCATGAAAGTGTGCCACCTCTGTGAAGCGCCCCTCTTTTCCCCGGTGGTGGACGACTTCTTCGAAGGCATGGAAGTCACCATCGGCTTCCACACCCACTTTCTCCAGCTGCCCTGCGGACTGCCCGGTGATATCGACACCGATGATTTTCATATGATTTTCAAAAAACATTATGAAAATTCCAAGCTCATTCACCTCTCCCCCCTGTCTCTGGAAGAAACAAACGGCCTCTTCCTCTCTGCCAATGAAAACGCAGGAAAAGACAGCCTCACCATCCATATCGCCGGCAACGATGACCGGGTCCTTGTCATTTCCACCTTCGACAACCTGGGCAAAGGCGCATCCGGCGCCGCCATCGAATGCATGAACCTCATGCTGGGTATGCCGGAAGAAACGGGACTGGTGATGTGAAAGCGGCGAGCCGCTTTCACAGGGTTTTTAAGATTGACCGGCCTAATGGCCGGAGGGTTCTTAGGTTTGACGGCCCTTCGGGCCGAAGGTTGTGGTGGCGCCCTATGGGCGCATATTAAAAAAAGGGGCTGGCGCTGATATTAAAAAGGCGCCGAAGGCGGCAGCCAATCCCGGGCCGAACCCGGGCAGCCCAGGGCGCAGGCCCGGCGGCTGCTTGAACCCGAACGCCATAGGTGCCTGAACCCTCTTGTGTACGGGAATACAGCCCACTAGCCCACTAGCCCACTAGCCCACTAGCCCACTAGCCCACTAGCCCAC
>ERZ809224.498-NODE-498-length-36870-cov-34.185169_pt1 | contig 36870 bp, 34 predicted proteins | sample MGYA00520513_ERZ809224 | MGnify/ENA primary metagenome ERZ809224 (study PRJEB31576, sample SAMEA3212658) | Homo sapiens | biome: human-gut; feature: human gut; material: fecal | place: Sweden | collected 2012 ... | reverse complement strand
CCAAGATCATCGACCGCAACACCACCATCCCCACCAAGAAGAGCCAGATCTTCTCTACCGCTGCGGATAACCAGCCCAGCGTAGAAGTCAACGTCCTGCAGGGCGAGCGTGAGTTTGCCAAGGACAACAAGAGCCTGGGAACCTTCCACCTGGATGGCATCGCTCCGGCTCCCCGTGGTGTGCCGCAGATCGAAGTTACCTTCGACATTGACGCCAACGGCATTGTGCACGTAAGCGCCAAGGATCTGGGCACCGGCAAGGAGCAGAGCATCACCATCACCGCTTCCACCAACATGAGCAAGGACGACATCGACAAGGCTGTCAAGGACGCCGAGCAGTATGCCGCCGAGGACAAGAAGCGCCGTGAGGAAGTGGATGTGCGCAACAACGCCGACCAGATGGTCTTCCAGACCGAGAAGGCAATGAACGAGTTCGGCGACAAGATCACCGCCGAGGAAAAGAGCGACGTGGAGATCAAGCTCTCTGCCCTGAAGGAAGCTCTGAAGGCCGGCAGCATCGATGACATCAAGGCCAAGCAGGATGATCTGCAGAAGTCCTTCTACGCCATCAGCGAGAAGGTTTACAAGCAGGCTGCTCAGGCCCAGGGCGCTCAGCCCGGTGCCGATGCCGGTGCCCAGGGCGGCAGCCAGCCCAAGGATGACGGCGCTGTGGATGCCGACTTCCACGAAGTCTGATTTTACAATTTGAACCCCAACACAAAGGCCGCCGCCCGGCAAGGCGGCGGCCCTTGCGGGGTTAATGAAAGATAGCCCATATAGAGGGGATTGATTCTATGGCAGAAAAACGTGATTATTATGAGGTGCTTGGGATCGGTAAAAACGCCACCGAAGCCGAGATCAAAAGCGCCTACCGCAAACTGGCCAAAAAGTACCACCCCGACCTGAACCCCGGCGATAAGGTCGCCGAGGAAAAGTTCAAGGAGGTCAATGAGGCCAACGACGTACTTTCGGACCCGGAAAAACGCAAGCGCTATGACCAGTTCGGCTTTGCCGGCGTCGATCCCAACTATGGGGCCGGTCAGCCGGGCGGCGGATTCGGTGGCTTTGGCGCCGGCGGTGTGGACCTGGGTGATATTTTCGGCGATATTTTTGGCGGCAGTTTTGGCGGATTTGGTGGCTTCGGCGGTTCTTCCCGGGCCAACCCCAATGCGCCGCGCAAGGGCCATGACATTCAGGCCAGTGTGATTCTGACCTTTGAGGAAGCTGCCCACGGCTGCACCAAAAAGATCACGCTGAACCGGCAGCAGACCTGCCCCGACTGTAACGGCAACGGCTGCGAGTCTGGCACCAGTCCCGAAACCTGTACCCAGTGTGGTGGCCGCGGCTATGTGGTGACCCAGCAGCGTACGCCCTTTGGTGTGATGCAGAGCCAGCAGCCCTGCCCGCATTGCGGCGGACGCGGCACCATCATCAAGAACCCCTGCAAGACCTGCCGCGGTACCGGCAAAACCAGCGCCCGCAAGACGCTGGAGGTCAAGATTCCCGCAGGCATTGATGATGATCAGAACATTGCACTGCGCGGCCAGGGCGATGCCGGCAGCAACGGCGGCCCGGCAGGCGACGTGATTGTTCATGTGACGGTCAAGAAAGATGCTGTCTTTGAACGGGATGGCTACGATGTATATGTACGTGTCCCCATTACCTACTCTCAGGCAGTGTTGGGCGCAGAAATTGAAGTTCCCACCGTGGATGGCAAAGTGGCCCAGCGGATTCCCGAAGGAACCCAGAGCGGTACCAAGTTCCGCCTGCGGGGCCAGGGCATCCAGTACCTGAACGGCCGCGGCCGTGGCGATCAGTATGTGATCGTCGAAGTGGAGATTCCCAAAAAGCTCAACCGTACCCAGCGTGAGGCCCTCAAGGCATTTGAGGACAGCCTCAAGGAAGAAAACTACGAAAAGCGTAAGGGCTTTTTCAAGAACCTGCGTGACCGGTTTACTTCCTGATTCCTATACAATTACAGCGGGCCGTCCCGGTAAGGGGCGGCCCGCTGTTTTGGGTACGTCGTTTGGGTACAATAGAAGAAAAACAAACAGAAAAAGAGCAGCTCGAAAGAGCTGCTCTTTTTTTGCACGTTTTGGATGCCGGGGCGATTAGTCGCTCACGTAGGGCATCAGCGCCATATAACGGGCACGCTTGATAGCGACCGTCAGCTCACGCTGATGGAACGCGCAGGTACCGGTCACACGGCGGGGAATGATCTTGGCGCGCTCGCTCACGTACTTGCGCAGGCGGGGCAGATCCTTGTAATCAATGTGCTCAACGCGATCGACGCAGAAGCTGCAAACCTTCTTGCGGCCACGATGCATCGGGCGGGAAGAACGATCCATAGCCATTGTGGTAACCTCCTTGTTGGAATATTACAATCGATTTGTCAGAACGGCAGGTCGCCTTCGTCCTCAATCAATGCAAAGTCATCGTTGCTGCCGGCAGAATAGCTCGGAGCAGGTGCCTGCTGCATAGCGGGGCGGGCGGCGGGGTCTGCCATAGGTGCGCCGTAGCTGGCGCCACCCATGCCGGGTGCGGCGTTGGCGGATTTGGGTCCGGCAAAGTTGACGTTGTTGGCCACGATTTCAATCGCGGTGCGGTTATTTCCATTTTTGTCCTGATAGGTCCGGCTCTGCAGACGGCCGTCGACGGCAATCAGCGAACCTTTCTGGAAATACTTGCACACAAATTCCGCCGTGCGATCCCACGCAGTAACGGGGATCCAGTCGGCCTGGCTCTGGCCGCTGGCATCGCGCTTACCGTTGCGATCACACGCAATGGTAAAGGAAGCCACGCTTTTGCCGGTCGTAGTCTGGCGAAGTTCCGGGTCACGCGCAAGGCGGCCCATAATTGCAACAACATTCAGCATTTCGGTACTCCTTACTCCTCCTCAGCAATGATAATGCTGCGAAGAACGCCTTCAGTGATCTTGTAGATACGGTCCAGCTCAGCCGGGAAATCGGGCTCGCTGGTGAACTTGATCACCGTGTACACACCCTCGGTCTCATCGTTGATGGGATAGGCGAGACGCTTCTTGCCCCAATCATCAACAGAATCGATCGTACCATTCGCCTCGATCAGGTTCTTGAACTTGTTCACGAGAGCGGCGGAAGCCTCCTCGTCGAGGTTGGCGGTGGTAACCATCATGGTTTCGTACTTAGCCATATTCTGTGCACCTCCTTTTGGACGTATGGCCCTTTGCCCACGCAAAGGGCAAGGATAAACTGTGCCGTTTGGCACAGCAACTTATTATAGCAGGCTGTCCACCTCTTTGTCAAGGCAATATTCGCATTTTTTGTGCGTACAGCGCACAAAAATAGCCCAAAATACCTTGCTGCGGCAGGCAGTTGCAAAATAAACTGCTTCATGATACCATAAAATGACCGGGCCGCACAAGGCCCGTTTTGGTGTATGGGGGAGTGTAAACAAGTTTATGGAGAATCTGATTTTCAGCTTGGATGCTACGCTGCCGGTCTTTCTGGTCATGGTTGCGGGCGGTATTCTGGGCAACCTGGGCTTTTTGCCCAAGGAGTTTTGCAAGGCGGCGGACAAACTGACCTTTAAAGTCACATTGCCGATCATGCTTTTTCTGGATATGGCCGATGTGGACATGCTCCATGATTTCGAGCCGAAGTTTGTCTTGTTCTGTGCGGGAGCTACGCTCATCAGCATTCTGGTGATCTGGGGTCTGGCGCGGGTGCTGATGCGGGACAAAACCATCATCGGTGAGTTTGTGCAGGCTTCTTACCGTAGCAGTGCTGCGGTATTGGGCGTGGCGTTTATTCAGAATATTTACGGGGATGCGGGCATGGCACCCCTGATGATTCTGGGCAGTGTGCCGCTGTTCAACATCTTTGCGGTGCTGATCCTGATGGTGGAATCCCCGCAGGGGAAGGGCGCACCTCGCCCGGCACAACTGCTGCGGGGTGTAGTTACCAATCCCATCCTGCTGGGCATTATTGCCGGTACGGTGTTCAGCCTGCTGCCGGTGGAATTGCCTTCCATTGCGGCAAAGACGCTGGACAGTCTGGCCAGCCTGACCACACCGCTGGCATTGCTTTCCATCGGCGCCGGTTTTGAGGGGGCCAAGGCCTTGAAAAAAGCAGGCCCCACCCTGACAGCGGCCCTGATCAAGACGGTGGGACTGGCGGCTGTGTTCATTCCCTGCGCTTTAGCCCTGGGATTCCGGGAAAAAGAGCTGATCGCCCTGCTGATCATGCTGGGTAGCCCCACCACCCCCAGTTCCTACGTGATGGCCAAGAACATGGGCCACGAGGGCGTGCTCACAGCCAGTGCCATTGCAGCCACTACGCTGCTTTCAGCTTTGACGCTCACCGGTTGGATTTTTATTCTGCACGGCGGGGGCTGGTTGTAACCTTACATATATAAAAGCGGAACGCTCCCGGCAGGGGAGTGCTCCGCTTTTTGATTTAATAGGTTTTGCGGGTGTAGAGACGAACACTGATGGCCCAGCTGATGACAATGCATACCAGCGAGAAAAGCAGCAGGGCACCCACTACCGCTACCGTAAACGATGTTTCCGACCAGGTGGCGGTGACGGTGGCATCCAGGGAGGCAGCAGCGTTTTTTATGGGGGCGGTGACCCCCTCCGGAAGCTGAGTGAAAAGCAGCACCGGGCCAATAGCTACAATGAGGATCGAAATGGAAACCCAGCTGCGGGCTTTAGCTGCGCCGAACTTGTAGGACAGAGGAATCACAAAAGAAAAGTAAAACAAAGTGACCGTACAGGCGGCAGCAAGGCCCAGTGCAGCTTCCAGAGGAGAGGGTTTTGGGTTCGGTATCAGTGCGATGAGAAGGAACGACAGGGGAATGCTGGCGGCAGTCAAAAGCTGGGTCAGCCAGTATTTGGCGGCTACCAGCTGCCCGGGCGTCACAGGCAAGGTGTGGGCGTAGGCATCCCAGTGGCTGTTTTCATCCATGCTGATGGTGGAAGATGCGTACATACCCATAACAAACACCATGGCATAGGCCAAAAAAGTCATTCGGCCAATCACGGTCAGCAACCCGTAGAAAACCAGCAAAAAGAGAAAATTGGCTTTGTATCCGCCCGCGATCAGAGCCCAATCCTTATATAGCAAGCCTTTCATTGTGCGTCCCTCCCACTGTAAAAGCGCATGATGTCATCGATGGTTGCCGGGTCACAGACGGCTTCGGGCAGCAACCGCTGTACTTCCGCCCTGCCTTTGACAAGACTCTCGCAGCCGAAAGTGCCTTCCCGTGTATGCACCACGGTACCGATGGGCAGTTTTTCTAACTGGGAGCGGCTGCAGCGCAGCAGGCCGTATTCCTGCAGCAGGGCATCCTTCTCCTCGTGGAAGAGCAGCTTCCCGTGGTGCAGGTAGGCGATGGAATCTGCCACCTGTTCCAGGTCGCTGGTAATATGGCTGCTCATTAAAATGCTGTGATCTTCATCCTGAATAAATTCCAAAAACAGGTCCAGCATTTCGCTGCGCACCACCGGGTCCAGGCCGGCGGTGGCTTCATCCAGCACCAAAAGATCGGGGTTGTGGGCCAGGGCTGTGGCCAGGCTCAGCTTCATCCGCATGCCGCGGCTGTACTCCGATACTTTTTTCTTGGCGTCCAGCCTGAACCGTTGCAGATAGTCGGCAAACTGCCCGGCATTCCACCGGTCACCAAAAATCCCGGCCATACTTTTGCCGATTTGTTCGGCGTTCAACCCGCTGTAAAAGTAGGCATCTTCAAATACCACGCCAAGCTGTGCCCGGATAGCAGGGTCGGTGGGGTGGCTGCCCAGCAGCGTGATCTCCCCGGCATCGGCAGGGTTCACGCCGCACAGCAGTTTCAGGGTGGTGGTTTTACCGGCACCGTTTTCACCAACCAGGCCCACGATGGTACCGGTGGGGATAGTCAGGTCAATGGGACCCAGCGTAAAATCTTTGTACCGCTTTTCCACGCTGCGCAGTACGGCTGCGTTGTTCGTCATGTTCAGCCCTCCCATAAAAGGCGTAACGTCTCGCATACTTCCTCATAAGAGATCCCCCCCAGCCGGGCAGCATCCACCGCACCCTGCAGGCAGGTTTCCACTTTCTTCAAATGTTCTTCGCGTACCAGCGCGGGATTCTGGGCGGCCACAAAGCTGCCCCGCCCCGGCTGGGTGATGATGAACCCGGCGGATTCCAGGTCCTCGTACGCACGTTTGGTGGTGATAACGCTGATGCGCAGTTCTTTGGCCAAAAGGCGGATGCTGGGCAAGGCGTCCCCCGCGTGCAGCTGGCCGGACAGGATCTGTTCCTTGATCTGCCGCGTGATCTGCGCGTAGATCGGCTCCTGGCCGGAATTGGACAGATAAATTTCCATGAAGCGCTCCTTTATATCGAACTGTACATATTCGATATTTACAGTATATACACGATATACACGGTTGTCAATAGCAAACTACAAAAAAATCCCGCCTTCTGCAAGGCGGGGCAGTCATTCTATCGGGAAGAGGAGAATTGCCCGGGTTGGCATCGCTGTGCGGGACTGGTTCTCTCTTCGCAAAAGTTATTCTTCTTCCGGCTCGGCCACGGGTACGCCCCGGTGCTCCACCGGCGTCGAAAAGACGATCTGAGTGTGAGTACGGCCGAACTGCTGCAGGTGATTGATAAACTGGTCCAGCTCCTGGGTGGTGCCGAACAGCACTTCGATCAGCATGCTGTAGTCACCGGTGACGCAGTTGCATTCCACCACCTGGGGGCATTGTTGTATATAAGGATAAAACTCCGGCTTGCGCTGGGGGTCCATGTCCAGATTGATGAAAGCCTTGACCATGTAACCCAATTTGGGGGCGTTGATCTGCGCCTGATAACCGGTAAGAATACCGGCGTTTTCCAGGCGGGAAATGCGTGCCGAAACAGCCGGGCTGGAAAGAAAGACACGGTCGGCAATCTCTTTCAGCGGGGCGCGGGCGTCTTTTTGCAGAATGTCGATGATTTTGCGGTCGATGCGGTCCATAGTTTTCCCCCTGCAGCGGTGTACTGCCGGCGAACCAGAGCGCGGCAGCTTCAGAATTGAAAGTATTGTACCACAAACCACCCCTTGCGTAAAGTCAACCACAAAAGAAACGTAATGGAAAAGGGTGGAAAACACCAAAAAGTGACACTGTTCTGACAATCGGTCCCACACAATTGAAAAAGCACCGCAAACATGCTACAATAAACTGATATAATTGCATAATAGGCTCTCTGCGCCTGAGGCCAGAGAGGGAAACAGGAAAATATCCATGATCAATAAACGGGAAAAATTGCAATATGCCTATGTGTTTACGCTGGATTTGGTTACGCTGTTCATCAGCGTGCTGCTGGCGTGGCTGATCACCGATGGGTTGCTGGGACGAATTGTACCCTACAGCATCAGCGACTGGGTGCAGACCATCTGCCTGGTGGTTGTGGCTTTTATCATGACCTTTTTCTTTTTCAATCAACGGGAAAATATTGTTACCCGCAGTACGGGCAGGGAGTTTGCCCTGTCGGTCCGGTTCAATGTGCTGATGGCCGCTGTCTATTCCTCCTTGATGCTGCTGGCCAAGGCGGAAATGCTGGATTCCCGGTATTTTGCGGTGGCGGTGCCGTTGGTGAACGCCCTGATGATGCCCGCGGCCCACATGCTGCTCAAACAGTATCTGCTGCGTTCCCAGAACCGAAGCGGTATGGAAAGCCTGGCCGGGGTCTTGTCCACGGTGGACCACGCAAGTGCGGTGATCCGGGAACTGCGGGATGACTGGTCCAAGCGGGTGTGCGGTGTAGTGCTGCTGGATGCACCTGCAGAACAGGTGGGTCAGGAATTTGAAGGTGTACCGGTACGTGCCAACTTTGATAATTTCATGGATTGGATTCGCCGTGCCGCGCTGGATGAGATTTATGTGGACATCCCTATGGACAGCGGAGAATCTTTTATCCCGTATCTGGAAGAGATGGAAAGCATGGGCCTGACGGTTCATTTCCGGCTCAAGATGCTGGACCGTATTGAGGAAGTCTGCTGTGACGAAACCAGCGCGGCCCGCTTGCGCCGGGAACTGGGCCGCTGCGCCGGTGGCAATATCGTGACAATGGGCACCATCGAGCTGGAACTGCGGGATATGATGCTCAAACGGATCATGGATATTGCGGGGGCACTGGTAGGCTGCCTGATCAGTATTCCCATCATTGCCATCGTTGCCATTCCTTTGAAACTGGAAAGCCCCGGCCCGTTGATTTTTAAACAGAAGCGGGTAGGGTTGAACGGCCGGTATTTCTATATTCACAAACTGCGCAGTATGTATGTGGACGCCGAAGCCCGTAAAAAGGAATTGATGGCGCAAAATGAGATGAACGGTCTGATGTTCAAGATGGAGGATGACCCCCGTATTACCAAAGTGGGGAAGTTCATCCGCCGCACCAGCATCGACGAGCTGCCCCAGTTCTTTGATGTGCTTATGGGTAAAATGTCGTTGGTGGGCACCCGTCCTCCCACGGTGGATGAGTATAAACAGTACGAGAGCCACCATAAACGCCGCCTGAGCATGAAGCCCGGCATTACGGGCCTGTGGCAGATCAGCGGCCGCAGTGATATTGACAACTTTGAAGAAGTAGTCAAGCTGGACGTGAAGTATATTGACCATTGGTCTTTGTGGGGGGATGTAAAAATCCTGCTCAAGACTGTAGTAGTGGTTTTTGCCGGCCGCGGCGCAAAATAATACAAAGAAACTCCCTGCTGTGGATGAACTGTATCCGCAGCGGGGAGTTTTTTATGTCAAAAGTTCGGGTTCCAGGTGGTCATGTCGGGGAACACATCGTAAGCGCTGAACAGTACGTCGTTGTAGGTCATTTCAAAGTGGCAGTGGTTCCCGTAGGAATTGCCGGTATTGCCTACATATCCGATAACCTGCCCTTGGGTGACGGTATCGCCCAGTTGTACCGCAAAGCTGGACATATGGGCATACAGGGTTTTGTATCCGTTTCCATGGTCGATCTGCACATAGTTACCCCAGCTGTAATGCATATTGACCACCGCCACTACCGTGCCGGAGTCCGATGCATAGATAGGGGTGCCGTAGGGGGCCGCAATGTCCACACCCCGATGAAATCCGGAACCGGGATTCAGGTTGGCCCAACGGGAGATGGACTTGTACCCCGGTACCGGCCAGATAAAGGTGCCTGTGCCCAGCTTGCCGATCATACCGCTCTGAAGCCGGGTACCCCGGCGGATGATTTCCGGTGTGGGGGACTGCAGCACCTGCACGTCCACTACCTGGTCGTCCGTCAATTCGCCGTTGATGTAGATCAGCCGGTGCGTAATAGCCTCCTGGCCGGGAATACCTTCCTGAACCGTTTCGCTTTTGCCGAAGTCCAGTTCACTGTCCTCCTGGATTTCGGTATCGTAGGGGATTTCCTGCTGTTCGGTCACATCCTGGCTGACCTGAACCTGCAGGTCGGCGCCGTCATTGGCTTGCAGAGAAGTCAATATATCGGTATAGGAGACAACTGAATCGGTCAGGTAGATGCCATCCACCAGGCGCAGGCCGTGAACAAAGCTGACCTGTTTGGTTGGGTCAGCGGGATCATCCCAGGGTTGCTTGCAGGCGTTCAGATATTGCCGCAGATGATCGCCCTCGGTGGTTACAAAGCGGAGTTCATCATCCACGTAAACGGCTGTGCCCTCGGTGATCTCACTGCCGCTGACACGGAGTATCTCGTTGGCAATTTCGCTCTCGGTCATGGTTTCCTCGCTGATGGCCAGGGTATATCCCGGTTCCAGATCCCAATCCGGTGTGGTTTCGCCGGAGGCCGCCAGCAGTTCCCGGGCAGAATTTACGCGGGCCAGTACATCGGAACGGGCACTGTCGAACACTTCCTCGCTGGCAACATAGCCGACGGTTTGTCCGTTCACTTCCACCCGCAGTGCAAAGGGGAGGGAGAGTCCTGCATGTACCAAAAACAGAAGCCCGGCGAGCGCGGCGGCAGGAAGCAAATAGCCGGATAAGAGGCGCCACGGGGAACGCAGCGCTACCCAAAAATCCAGTATGGCCTGCACCGGCGGGCGCAGTGCCAGCAGAACAAGGCGGCCCAAAGCATGGCGCAGCCAATGGGCCAGAAGGCGCAGGCGGCGAAACAGGCACACGAAGGTGTATTCTACCGAAAAACCAACGGCATACAGAAAATCCCCGAATGGCCCTTGCAAAAATGACGATAATGGCATGGATGCTGCTCCTTTCCGGGCATGGATCAGTGGGGAACGTAACTCAGCGGATCGGTGCGGCTGCCATTGACCCGCAATTCCAAATGCAGGTGATAGCCGCCGTTCACACCGTATACGTTGCCGGTATTGCCCACATAACCAATGACCTGCCCTTTTTCTACGGTTTGCCCCTGGCTGACAGCAATGCTGCTCATGTGGGCATACAGGCTGTCGTAGCGGTTGCCGTCACTGGCGGTACCGTGGCTGATCTGCACACAGTTGCCATAACTGTTGACCGGCCCGGCAGCACTGATGATTCCGGCGGCGATGGCATAGATGGGGGTTCCGTTGGCGGCAGCAAAGTCGGTGCCCCGGTGCGGGATGCCCCAGGGGTCGGCCTCCCCGTAGCGGGTGGTTATGCTGCTGTAACTGTTCAATGGGCAGCGAAAATCCAGACTTGTAAGTACAAGGCCCTCGGTGGTGTAGTGATCGCTTTGGGCGCGTACGTAGGCATCCAGAGCCGCGGTTGCTTCCTCGTAGGCTTTTTTGGCGGCTTCCGTTGTAATGGCCTGGGCCTGTGCGGCGGCTTCTTGTTCATTCAGTGATTCGTTGGCTTGCTGCAAGGCGGACTGCAGTTGCCCCTGGGTGTTGTTCAACTCGGTTTGCTGTGCGTCAAGGGCCGTTTTGGCATCCGCAGCCTGTCGGGCGGCTTCCTCCGCAGCCAATTTGGCCTGTTTCAGTGCATCTGCTTCGGTGCGCAGTTCCTGCAGAATCTTTTCGTTGCCGGCGCTAAGCTGCTGCAGGGTCTGGGTAAAAGTCAGCAATTGGTACAGGCTTTCAGCCTGCGCCAAAAGACCGATGGTACCGCCGCCGTCCAGCAACTGCATGGCACGCAGCTGTTCTCTGCAGCGTTCCCGGCAGGCATCGTATTCGGTTTGCTTCTGTGCCAAAGCATCGGCAGCCTGTGAAGCGGCATTTTCGCATTCCAGCAAGCGGCGGTCGGCTTCCTGCAGGGCATCCAAAACGTTCTCCAGCTGGCCTGCGATTTCGGCTGCCTGACCTTCCAAAGACTGAATCTGAGATTCGGTCTGCGTTTGCTGATTCTGGATTTCCTCCAGAGCGTTCTGGGCATTTTCATACGCCTGTTGTGCCTGGTTTTGCTGTTCGGTCAGGGTTTGCTTGCGGTCATCCGCCAGGACCGGCATCGAAAAAAGAGTACAAAAAATAAACCCCGCCGCCAGAATGGCTGCAACGGCGGGGAAGAAAACATATTTACGCATAAAGGCGATCCTCTGTTGATGAACCGATGGGTCTACAGCAATAGACTCTTTTGATAATAAGTCTATCACGATAGACCGAATCTGTCAAGAAGTCCGCCGGTTCTGCAACAAAAAGAAAGCGCCCTCACAAGTGGAGAGCGCTTTCTTGCTCGCTATGCGGCTGTCAACGACCGCCGCATGGTCTTATGGATCAGAAGTCTACCTCAGTGTCATAGTAGCAGCACTTCAGCAGTTTTTCCATTTCTTCCTGCGAAGGCTGGCGCGGGTTGGACCCTGTGCAGGCATCGCCGATGGCATTTTTGGCGATTTCGGGCAGACGTGCCAGGAAAACATCCTCGGGAACGAAGCCCTTCTCACAGGGGTAGGAGTCGGGGCCGTACTGGCCGATGCAGTGCGGAATGTTCAGGTCGTCGTTCATGCCGCGCAGATAGGCAATCAGCAGGGCAACCTTCTCGTCATCGTTGCCGCCGCCCAGATGCATCTTGTCGGCAATCACGCCGTAGCGCTTCTTGGCGGTGGGGTCTTTGGCGTTGAAGGCAATAACCTTGGGAAGATACATGGCGTTGGCTGCGCCGTGAATGATGTGTGCGCCGTAATCCGCAAAAGCGGCACCGGTCTTGTGTGCCATGCTGTGAACGATACCCAACAATGCGTTGGAGAACGCCATACCGGCCAGGCACTGGGCGTTGTGCATCGCATCACGCTTGGCCATATCGCCGTTGTAGCTGCCGACCAGATCTGCCTGGATCATCTCGATGGCGTGGAGCGCCAGCGGGTCGGTAAAGTCGCAGTTGGCCGTGGAAACATACGCCTCAATGGCATGGGTCATAGCGTCCATACCGGTGTGGGCAACCAGTTTCTTGGGCATGGTGTGAGCCAGTTCGGGGTCCACAATGGCGACGTCGGGGGTGATCTCAAAGTCCGCAATGGGATATTTGATGCCCTTGTCGTAATCGGTGATGATGGAGAAAGCCGTTACCTCGGTTGCAGTGCCGGAGGTAGAGGAAATGGCGCAGAAATGCGCTTTGCGGCGCAGCGGCGGAATGCCGAAGACCTTGCACATATCCTCAAAGGTGATGTCGGGGTACTCGTACTTGATCCACATCGCCTTGGCCGCGTCAATGGGGGAACCGCCGCCGATGGCAACGATCCAGTCAGGCTGGAATTCCTGCATGGCAGCAGCGCCCTTCATGACCGTTTCCACGGACGGGTCGGGTTCGATGCCCTCAAACAGGGCAACTTCCATACCGGCTTCCTTTAAGTAAGCCTCTGCACGGTCCAGGAATCCAAAACGTTTCATAGAACCGCCGCCGACACAGATCATGGCGCGCTTGCCGGGAAGGGTTTTCAGCGCTTCCAGCGCGTTGGGGCCGTGATACAGGTCGCGGGGTAAAGTAAATCTTGCCATGGGAATTACCTCCTTAGGAAATTGACAAGAAATTGTCAATGTGATTGTTTTTAGTATACTGCCTGACGGCGTAACCGTCAATCGGCGATAAGGAGAATTTCCACCTTCAATTTCGGCATTTTGACGTAAGGGCGGGCATAGGGTGAAACAACGGCGAAAGAACGCACGTTGGTAAAAAATGAAAGGGGGCTTGTTCATGCGGCATCTGTCGCCCCGGCAAAATCGGCTGATGAAACGCCGGGCCCGTGCGCTGGCAGTTCTTTTGGCGGTGGTCTGTTTTGGCGGGCTGCTGGTGCGGTTGTTTATTCTGCAACTGCTGGACCCCGGCGGTTACGCGGCCCGCGCTGCGGACCAGCAGCTGCGCGGTGCAACGCTGCCTGCGGCGCGGGGCGAGATTCTTTCTGCAGATGGAACGCTGCTGGCAGCCAGCGAAACCTGCTGGACCATCCGGGCCGCTCCGCGGGAACTGGCCGATGAACTGGTGGAGCCTGCAGCCCGGGCGTTGAGCGAGATTCTGGAGATCGACTATGAAGAAACACTGGAAAAGTTCAGTCGGCGAACCTCCAACGATTGCCTGCTGCGCCGCCGTGTGGACCGGGAAATGGCGGATGCGGTGCGGGACTGGTGCCAGGAAAACGGGGCACAGGGCATTCAGATCCGGCAGGACACCAAACGGGTCTATCCGCAGGGTGATTTTATGGGGGGAATCCTGGGATTTACCGATGTGGACAATGCGGGCCTGTGGGGGCTGGAACTGCAGTACAATGAAGAACTGACCGGCAGCAACGGCGAAATTCTGACGGCCAAAAATGCCTGGGGCTATGATATGCCCACCCATTACCAGACACTGGTGGAAGCTGTGCCGGGCAATACTCTTACGCTGACCATCGATGCCAATATCCAGCATTGGCTGGAAAGCGCCATGGATGCCGCCGTACGGGAACATAATGTGGCCCAGCGCGGAGTGGGCATTGTGATGGACGTACAGACCGGTGCCATTCTGGCCATGACCAGCCAACCGGATTATGACCCCAACACACCGCGGAAAATCATCAATGAGGAAGTCCGGGAACAGGTCAACGCACTGACGGGCGAAGCGCGCAGCGCTGCTTTGCAGCAGGCGCAGCAGACCCAGTGGCGCAACAAGGCCATCAGCGATCTGTATGAACCGGGCAGTGTATTTAAGCTGATCACGGCGGCCGCCGCACTGGATAGCGGTGTGTGCACGCCGGAAGATACTTTTGTCTGTGCCGGTAAAATCAATGTGGCGGGAACCTGGTTCCGCTGTGCCAATGGTCATATCCATGGCGTGGAAACCTTTGCCCAGGGTTTGGCAGCCAGCTGTAACCCCTGCTTTATCCAGATCGGTGCCCGGCTGGGCAAGGAAAATTTCTGCGACTATTTCCAGGCTTTTGGTCTTCGGGAAGCTACCGGGATCGACCTGCCCGGCGAGATCAAACGCAGCGAATATTATACCGCCGACCGGATGGGGCCGGTGCGGCATTTTGGACTATGCGATTTGCACGTTTTATCGTACATAAAAAACAAGCGGGACGCCTTGGACGTCCCGCTTGTTGTGTTGCTGGTAAAAACGAATATGGAAAATGGCAGAAAGGGGACATGCCCTGGGGATCAGCGTGTGCCGTAATCCAGGTAAGCGCCCTTCATGGGGCTGGCAGCCAGTTCGCTGAATAGCCGCAGTACGCCCTTGGTGTACTTGCGGGGCTTGGGCTGCCACTTGGCGCGGCGCTCGGCCAGAATGGCGTCGATCTCCTCGGGGGTGCGGCGCTCGCCTTTGACACCCACGATGTTCAGCTTGCGGGCAAAGACGTCGATTTCGATCAGGTCGTCTTTTTCTACCAAAGCGATGGGACCGCCGTCTACGGCCTCGGGGCTGCAATGACCGATGACGGGGCCGGTGGAAGCACCGGAAAAACGTCCGTCGGTGATCAATGCAATGCTGCGGCCCAGCTCCTTGTCGGAGGAGATGGCTTCCGAGGTGTAGAACATTTCAGGCATACCGCTGCCCTTGGGGCCCTCGTACCGGATAAAGACGGCGTCGCCTTTCTGAACCTCATGGTGAAGCACGGCGGCCAGGCATTCTTCCTCGCTGTCGAAAGGACGGGCGCGCAGAACGGCTTGGTACATCTCTTTGGGGCAGGCGGTGTGCTTGATCACGGCGCCTTCGGGGGCCAGGTTGCCTTTGAGTATGGCAATGGAACCGTCCACGCCGATGGCCTGGTCATAGGGACGGATGATGTCCTGACGGGTGATATGGCAGCCGTAACGCTCGTTGAATTGAGCCAGCCAGCTTTCGCAGCGCTCATAGAAGCCGTTTTGCTTCAACTCGGCCAGGTTTTCGCCCAGTGTTTTGCCGGTGACGGTCATGACGTCCAGATGCAGGTGATCCTTGATCTCTTCCATGATAGCGGGTACACCGCCGGCATAGTAGAAGCACTCGGCAGGCCAGCGGCCGGCGGGACGCACATCCAGCAGGTAACGGGCACCACGATGCAGGCGGTCAAAGGTGTCGCCGGTGATCTCGATACCCAGTTCGTGGGCGATGGCGGGCAGGTGCAGCAGGCAGTTGGTGGAACCGGAGATGGCAGCATGCACCAGGATGGCGTTCTCGAAGCTTTCCATGGTGATCATGCGGCTGGGGCGCATCTCTTCATGACCGGCCATTTCCACGGCGCGCTGACCTGCCTGGCGGGCATAGGCCAGCAGGTCGGGGCTGGTGGCGGGCATCAGAGCGCTGCCGGGCAGGGCAAGACCCAGTGCTTCCGCCATGATCTGCATGGTAGAGGCGGTACCGATGAAGCTGCAGGCGCCGCAGCTGGGGCAGGCATTCTGCTTGGCCCAGTCCAGTTTGGCCTGGTCGATTTCGCCGCGCTCAAATTTGGCGCTGTAGATACCCAGCTGTTCCAGAGTGAGCATTTCGGGGCCGGCATTCATGGTGCCGCCCGGCACCACCACCGAGGGAATGTCCACGCGGAGCAGGCCCATCAGGTTGGCCGGCATGCCTTTGTCGCAGCTGGCCAGATAGACGCCTGCGTCAAAGGGAGTGGCGTTGGCGTGGATTTCGATCATGTTGGCGATGATTTCACGGCTGGCCAGGCTGTAGTTGATGCCGTCCGTGCCCTGGCTTTCGCCGTCGCAGATATCGGTGCAGTAATACCGTGCGCCATGGCCGCCGGCTTCGGCAATGCCTTTGCGCACTTCCTCCACCAGCGTGCTCAGGTGGCCGCTGCCGGGATGGCTGTCACCTGCGGTGCTCTCGATGATGACTTGCGGCTTGGAAAGATCTTCCGGCTTCCAACCGGTGCCGATCCGCAGCGGATCAAGCTCGGGGGCCAGGGTACGCATCTTCTGACTGATCAGACAATCCATGAAAAAATCCTCGCTTTCATCCAAAATCATAAGGCCGGGTACGATGCAGTTCTGTGCGGGCTGTCAGATGAATACTGTCCGGCACACAAATACATCATATCTTCTTGGGGTATAATCTAGCAGATTTCCGGTGAAAATGCAATATACATCAGATGTATTTTTGCCAAAGAATTGAAAAGAACAACAAAAAGGGGAAGGGAATATCCCTTCCTGCTGTTTGGAATCCTAATTTGAAAAGAGGGAAACGTACAGAACAGAGCGGTGGATACTGCCGTTTCACAGCTGATTCTGGTGCTCTTTCCATAGTTCTGCAATCGCCTGCCGGTTGTAGGTCAGGTGCATGACCATGGCACAGCGCGCCCCGACGGCGTCACCGGCAACAATGGCGTCGGTGATCGCCCGGTGGGTCTGGATGGTTTCCCGGCGCAGCGACCGATGGGTCAGGCTGGCAAACGTGGTGACAGCGGTGTTGATGATCGGCACCAGCATTTCCATGACGCGGTTCTGGCTGCAGCGGGCAATGCAGGTGTGAAACGCAATGTCCTTGGGGGTGTGGTCGCCGCCGTTCAGGCACAGCTGTTCAACCTCGTCGCAAAGTGTTTGCAACTCCGCTTTGCTTTCCGGCGTGGCATGGGCAGCGGCAAAAGCGGCGATTTCCGGTTCCAGAATCAGCCGCACATCCAGCAATTCCAAAGCCAGTTTGTATTTGTCATCCAGCCGCGAAAGCCCCAGGGGATCTTCCGCCAGACTGCAGTGACTTTTAACATAGGTGCCGTCCCCGCGCCGTACTTCCAGAATTCCCTTGGTGACCAGACTTTTGACGGCTTCCCGGATGGTGCTGCGTCCAACCTGGAACATCTGCCCCAGTTCAAATTCATTGGGCAGCTTTTCTCCTATAGGGACGGGTGTTCCCAGGATGTAGGCCATCAGGTCGTCTTCCGCCTGGGCGCCCAGAAGCTTCCGCTCAGATTGTGCCTGTTCCATCTGTCGCTCCTCCATGGTCAATTTGGTGATTCTGTTATACCACACACGGGAACAGAAAGCAATGCGGCAGTCCCTCTTGCCCGATGAAAGGGACTATGATACGATAGAATACATAAAATCGACCGATTTCTGCCCCGGGCGGGGGCAGGCGTCAGAGGTTTGGAGGAAACTATGTTTACTGCGGAACAGGTCCAGTCTTTGAACGAGCTGGAGCGGGAAGTCTATGAATTTGTGATGCGGAACCAGTCTCGCATACAATATATGCGGATACGGGAACTGGCGACGGAGGCCCATGTGTCCACTTCTACCGTGCTGCGGTTCTGCAGCAAGATGGGGTGTAACGGGTACTCGGAATTCAAACTGAAACTGCGGGAATACCGTAACCAGCAGAAAGACGCTACCCAATTGCCGGATGATGTGACGGAAATCATGGACTTTTTGAAAAAGAGCGTCACCGAGGATTTTGAAGATAAACTGGAAGAACTGGTAGATATCATCGCCCATGCAAGCAACGTTTTCTTTGTGGGCAGCGGCATGTCCGGCATCGTGGCAAAATACGGCGCCCGGTATTTTTCCAGCATCGGCAAATTCTGTTTGTATATTGACGAACCCCATTATCCTACCGAAAGCCGGATGCTGAATAATGCCTTGGCCATTGTTTTTTCTGTGTCTGGGGAATCCCGGGATACCATCAGTCACTTGCAGCGCTTCAAGGAGCGGGGATGCACGGTGGTCAGTGTGACCAACAGCGAAAACTGTACCGTGGCCAGAATGTCCGACTATAACATTGCTTACTATGTTACCTACCGTCGGCTCAAGGTTTATGATGTGACCAGCCAGATCCCGGCTATGTGCATTATTGAACGAACGGCCAAGAAATTGTACCGTTATCTGCTGGAGGAAGGGGTGGATTTGCCGGGGGAAGATACCGGCGTTTGAAAAAACAGGGCGTTACATCTGCGTAACGATTTTCAAACGGTGTGATCCGTTTCTTTCCGTTGTAAAACTACTGACAACGCCGACTGCGGCGAATATAATAAGGCCATCGAGAGCACGCGTGTTATTCGTTCAAAAAGTAAGGAGAAAAAACTAAGAAGAGGTGCTTCAAAAATGGCAAAAGATTACGCAGTCATTACGAAAGCAATCGTGGAAAACATTGGCGGCGTGGAGAACATCGACAGTGTTACCCATTGCATGACGCGGCTGAGATTCGTCCTGAAGGATGACAGCAAGGTCGACGCAGCGGCTGTGAAGGCAATCGACGGTGTTATGGGCGTTGTCCAGCAGGGCGGTCAGTTCCAGATCATCATCGGCAACAACGTGGGCAAGGCTTACCAGGAAGTCCTGAAAATGGGCAACTTCGGTGAGGGCAGCCAGATCGCCCGCGGCGAGAAGAAAGAACCCCTTACCCTAAAGAAGATCGGCAACAACATTCTGGATGCCATTGTCGGCACCATGTCGCCCCTGATCCCGCCTATCATCGGCGCTTCCATGCTGAAACTGGTGGTCATGCTGCTGCAGATGGCCGGTGTTCTGGCCGCAGACAGCGACACCTACATCATTCTGAACAGCATCGGTGATGCAGCGTTCTACTTCCTGCCGATCATGGTGGCTGCTTCTGCTGCAAAGAAATTCCACACCAACACCTACCTGGCCATGGCGATTGCCGGTGTCCTGCTCTACCCGGATTTCCGTACGCTGATGGAATCCGTCACGGTAGGCGATACCGCCGCTCATTTCCTGGGCATTCCCATCGCCTCCGTCAAGTACACCCACACGGTCATTCCTGCATTCTGCATGACCTGGATCCTCTCTTACATTGAACGGTTCATTGACCGTATCACCCCGGCTGTTACCAAGAACTTCCTCAAGCCGATGCTCATCATCCTCATTGCGGCCCCCATCGGCATTCTGGTGGTTGGCCCTGCGGGCATCATGATCGGCGAAGGCATTTCCGCTTTCATCTACTTCGTGCAGGATAAGATCGGCTTCCTGGCCGTCGGCATCATGGGCGCTATCTGGCCCCTGCTGGTTATCACCGGTATGCACCGTGTGTTCACCCCGACCATCCTGCAGACCATTTCCGATACCGGCATGGAAGGTACCGTTATGCCTTCTGAGATCGGTGCCAACCTGTCCCTGGGCGGTGTGTCTCTGGCCGTTGCCCTCAAAACCAAAAACAGCGAACTGCGTCAGACCGCTCTGGCTGCCGCTTCCTCTGCTCTGATCGCGGGCACCACCGAGCCGGCTCTGTACGGTGTCGCCGTCCGTCTGAAGCGCCCGCTGATCGCTTCTTTGATCACCGGTTTCGTTTGCGGCTGCCTTGCCGGCATCGCAGGCTTGGCCAGCCGTTCCATGGTTTCTCCCAGCGTTCTGACGGTGATCCAGTTCATCGACCCGGCCAACCCCACCAGCAGCATTATCTGGATCGTGGGCATCACCCTGCTGTCTATCGTGCTGTCCTTTGTTCTGACTTTGATTATCGGCTTTGAGGATATTCCTGAAGAAAAGGAGACGAATGCCTGATGTTTCAGTTCCCTGAAACTTTTTTGTGGGGCAGCGCTATTTCGGCCAACCAGGCAGAAGGCGCCTATCGTGAGGGCGGACGTGGAATCAGCAACATTGATATGATTCCCCACGGGCAGGATCGCATGACCGTAAAGTTGGGCAACGTTCCTAACCCGTCCCTGCAGCCGGAACAAATTTACCCCAGCCACACAGGTGTCGATTTTTACCACCACTACCGTGAAGATCTGGCCATGATGGCAGAGATGGGGCTGCGTGTGTTCCGTACTTCCATCTCCTGGTCGCGGTTGTTCCCGCAGGGGGATGAGGAAACACCCAACCCCGAGGGGATTGCCTTCTACAAAGATATGTTCCGGGAATGCCAGAAGCTGGGCATGCAGCCGCTGGTCACGCTCAGCCACTTTGATATCCCCATGGGACTGGTGGAAAAATACGGGTCCTGGCGTAACCGCAAGGTCATCGACTTTTTCCTGCGCTATGCCGAAACCTGCTTCCGCGAGTTTTCTGCCGATGTTCATTACTGGCTGACCTTTAACGAGATCAATATCCTTCTGCACAGCCCGTTCTCGGGAGCAGGCATTGCCTTCCAGCCGGGAGAAAACCGCAACCAGGTTATCTACCAGGCAGCACACCATGTGCTGTTGGCCAGTGCGCAGGCTGTCAAGCTGGCGCACCAGTACAGCGCCGAAAATCAGGTGGGCTGTATGCTGGCAGGCGGAAGCTTCTATCCCTATTCCTGCAATCCGGCGGATGTGTGGGAGTCGGTGAAAAAAGAACAGGAAAACCTGTTCTTCATCGATGTCCAGGCTCGGGGCAGATATCCTTCCTATGCGGCCAAGATGTTCCGCGAAAAAGGGGTCACGCTGGAAATGGAACCCCAAGACACCGAGATCCTGAAAACCTGCACGGATTTCATCTCTTTCAGCTATTATGCCAGCCGCTGCGTGGCCGGTACGCTGGAAGGAAAAGAAGTCAACGACGGCAACGTGGTCCGTTCGGTGAAAAATCCCTACCTGAAAACCAGTCAGTGGGGATGGGCCATTGACCCCCTGGGGCTGCGCATCACGATGAACCAGCTCTATGACCGTTACCAGAAACCGCTCTTCATTGTGGAGAATGGTCTGGGCGCCAAGGATACGGTGCAGCCGGACGGTACCATCGATGATGAGTACCGTATTGACTACCTGCGGCAACACATCATGGCCATGCGCGACGCCATGGAAGATGGCGTGCCGCTGATGGGGTACATTACCTGGAGCGCCATCGATCTGGTGGCAGCTTCCACCGGCGAGATGAGCAAACGCTACGGCTTTATCTATGTGGATAAGGACGACAGCGGAAACGGCACCCTGGAACGCCGCAGAAAGAAATCTTTCTACTGGTATAAGCAGGTGATTGCCACCAACGGCCGCTGCCTGGAGTGACAGCACTGCCTTAAAACCTACCATCGACCACAGACGGCAAGCGTTCTCTTCGCGCTGCGCCGGGCTGGATTCCTCTAACAAAACCACCCCCGCACCAATTGGTGCGGGGGTGGTTTTATTGGCGCCGAGCAGGCATGATACCCCCAGTTCAACTGGGGGGCAATAAAAACACTTTAGTGAAAGAAAGAACCTGCAGTGCTAAAATGTAAGCGGACTAGCAACCGCAAAACAAAAGCACTGGAGATTCTTGTCAATGAATGATGTAAAAAGTTTATCACATAGTAAGTATAGATGCAAATGCCATATTGTGTTTGCGCCTAAATAGCGTAGGAGACTTCTTACTGTGTCAGGCTGCATGCTTTTCGCTTTTGCTGGATTCGGACTCCTAAGTTTTTCAGTTCGATTTCATGTTTGTTGTTCATGTGCAGCACCTCTAAAATAAACTTATCAGAAATGTCCTAGAAAGCACCATACATTAAATGTCAATATTGATTGAATAAAATGCTTGCGAGATAATTTTTCAATGTTGACTAAATGAAACGATTTCTGTTGGCCTTTGATACGGGAAAACATGAATGTTAAAATCTATACCAATATGACGAAAGAGGCTTTTGAATTGTGATTTGAATCACGGTTCAAAAGCCTCTTTCAGCTCGTCGGGCAGTCTTCTTTATTCGGCGTAAAAGTCTGTGGGAGGGGGGAAAGCGTAACCGGCTATGCTTGCAATATCTCGATTCTCAGCCTCAGAAACTTTCCCAAGGGTTTTGCACGTTTGTTCTTACGTATACGATGGCCCCAATGCCCATCTTTTGAGTCAGTAGCATAAGCGAATGATCCGCCGGGCTCGCCGGGACGGAAATTTTCCCGCAAAAAGCGGTTGCGTTTGCTTTCCCAGGCTGCATCCAGGCCGGCATATTTCATAAAAGTAGGCCAGAACCGTTCGTAATCCAGATAGACGGTGCTGGAATCCTTCCAGCCCAACCACGAGGAGGCAGCCAGATAACTGTCCAAGCTGTCACAAAGGGGCTGCTCACGCACGAACGCATAGAAAGCGGACAGCAGGTTCAGTTGGGCAGGAGCAGGGGCAACCGCCGGGGGTGAAGAAGGCACCGCATGAAGAATCTCGAAATAGACCCAGCCGGCATCCGGCAGACGCGGGGGCAGAGGCAAGGTATATCCTTGAAAATCCTTTAGAATCATATCCCACAGCGTGCCACACAGCAGAAGCTCTTTCCAGGGCTTCATTTTGCTGAAACTCCGGCTGCAGCGCAGCTGATAGGTGCAAAAGTCACTCAGCGGTGCCAGCAGGGTGTCCAGCCGGAGAGCAGCTTTTCGAGCCGCCGCAAAAGCCACTTTGCTTTTGGTATGATAGACAATATCCGGAGAAATGGCAAAGTCTTCAAGTGGCGGAATTTCCAGAGTGTCATCCTCAAATTTGTAACGATACTTCAAGGGCGGTGTTCCATCCTCGTTTCGAAGCGTATTGATCAGGGCGCGTTTTTCCAATGCTTTGGCGCGGTAAAACAGAAATTGATTGAGGCAATGCAGCAGGAAGGGCCGTAAACAATCCACAGACAGCAGTGAAAGAAAACTGGCTTCCTCCGTGACCAATGCCTCCCGGGCCTGGGCATTCAAAAGCAAGAGGTGCAGCTGTTGCTGTAATTCTTTGGAGAGCTGGGTACCGCACAGGACCAGTACCTGACAACGGCGTAAAAAGGGAAGAAAATCTACCAGGGTTAGGCTATGGGAAAAGTTCTGTTCACAGCAAATCCACAGTATGTCCGGGGAGGGGGCGTTTTTGCGTGTCCGGTAGAGTTTGACGGCGTTCTCCCAGTCCTTTTTGTTTCGCAAATGGATTTTTTCATGGGAGGAAAGTGCTTGCAGAAACCGTGCAGAGACTGGCGAGGGAGAAAACAGCACGGGCTTTTCTTCGGGAGGTAAATCTCTTTTGCGAGGAAAAAGCCCGGCTTCATTCAAAATAGAAAAGGTAAGGACAGAACACAACAGAGAAGCAGCCGAATTGCGGCATACAAGGGTCCGTAACGGGTTCAACCGAAAGCCAATCCCCTGTTTATAATGTGGAGCTGTGAACTGCAATACCGGTGGTTCTACCGGCAAGTTATACTCCAACAGACTGGGATATACTGGGCTACGATTGCTCAAATACTCAGAAAAGGAACTGCCATATATACTGAATCCGTAGAAGGAAGGCTGTAAGGACGATTGCTGTATCTGGATTTCCCTGTCAGTGATGCTTTGCCACACCTTTCGGACGACCGGATGTAGAAGAACGGTATCGGCTGCATGGCCGGGAACAAAACAAGGAATGGCACCCCAGAGCAGGGATACCTGCAGCAGAAGAAGACGGTGAAACAACATCTTATACTTTGCCGGGATTCTCAGTTGCTGGCACAGCGAGGCGGTAGCCTCCGCCTTCAAAGAACGCAGATGTTTGAAATACGAATTCCAGAGACGGGTGTTCTGGTCGCGCAGGCGAAGGATGCCAAAGACTTCCAAATGCTCTGCGGAAAAATGAGCTTCCTTTTGGATGTACGCGATGGGATAGAAGGACCATGAATTGCGTTGAAAGGAGGAAAATCTGGAAAGCCAGCCACCCAGAATATCGGGTGCAATCCGATCTTCTGCGTAGGGGAGCCGGACTTTCCCTTTGATGCTGCCCAGGTATTCTTCCGCCAACGGGGAGCTTCCTTTTTTCAGATATGTATAGATGGGGTCCGGCTGTTCAAAGTTGGGGCCTGTCCCGAAGGAAAGCTCATCCTGGCTCAGGAAATTCCGACGTGTCAGAGGAAGAGCGTTCGGCATTTCGGAGGCCATATGGGCGATTCGTTGAAGATTGTTTCTGGAAGGCATGGAAAAGTCGGAATCCGGGAAAGGATCGTCCGATTTGTCATATACCTCATCGCCCTCGCCGAATAGAAAAGCCAGATAATCGGAAAACTTAAAATCCTCATTGTCCGATGGATCAACCTCGTTCAGGGACAAGAAGTGCCCTTTGCGTCCCTTTTTCCCCTTCCCTTGGTCCATAAGCAACCTCCTTACAAATGCGACCGAAAACCGAAAAAATTTTAAATTTATTATAAAAAATAAAGGATTCATTGTAAAGAGAAATTTTGGCTTGAAACAGCCTGGGCCCCTTATTAAATTCTTATCAGGTCCTGAACAATAAGCGCGTCCACAGGATGCCTGTATAGACAATGGACCGTTTGGGGTTGGTAAAAAAATATACAGCGGTAACAGCTACCAGTAATCGCAGTGACCGATTGCCCGGCAATCGAAAATACCGTGGGAAAGTTCTGCATATTATTGGCTAAAGAACCCACAGAACGCTGCGAACTACGATAAGGAGGTGCCCTGTTATGAGCACACAGTTTGTTACCATTACCTTCTCCCCGGAAGTGTCCAACCGCACACTGGCGGATTGCCTGGAGCAGCTGTTGAGCAATCTGAACCTGGAAGCAACGGAGGGAGATGACCTGTGAAAAAAAGTGGAATGCGGGAGTCTGTCCGTCAGCAGGAAGCCGCCATCTATCTGCGGCTCTCCTCAGCTGATGGCCCGGAAGCGGAATCGGACTCCATCCAGAACCAACGCTCCTTCCTGAAGGAATGGGCACAAAAACATGACATTGCCATTGTCCGGGAATTTGTGGACGACGGCCACACCGGAACAGATTTTGCGCGTCCAGGTTTTCAGGAACTGAATCAATGCCTGATGGATGGCAGTGTGCGCTGCGTCATCGTCAAGGACCTTTCCCGTTTGGGGCGCAACTATTTCGAGACCGGGCGATATCTGGAAGAAATCTTCCCGCGTTTGGGAATTCGGTTCATCGCCGTCAATGATCAATACGACTCTGCTAGTAACACCGACAGTGTCCAGCAGATGGCTGTATTCAAAAATGTATTCAACGATTTATATGCCGCCGATGCCAGCGCCAAGGTGCGTACCTCGCTGAGCATCCTCAAGCGGCAGGGCAAATTTCTGGGGTGGCAGGCACCCTATGGGTATCGCATCGACCCTGAGGACAGATATCATCTTCTGCTCGATGAGGAGACAGCTCCCACGGTACGGCGCATCTTTGCGCTGTTTCTGGGCGGAGCCAGCCGTACCCGGATTGCCAAGATCCTCAATCGGGAGGGAATTCCCTCGCCGGCAGCCCAAAAGCAGATGACTGATAAGAGCCGTCGTTTTACGGGGCTGTGGAATGCGGAAACCATCCGTAGAATCCTGAGCCATCCGGTGTATCAGGGAGATATGGCCCAGCAGTTCACCCGCACGATCAACTATAAGGTGCACAATCGCCGCCGGGTTGATCCCGAAGACTGGATTGTGGTGGAAAACACCCATACGCCGCTGGTCAGCCGGGCAGACTTCGCTCTGGCGCAGCAGATGCAGAAGGTTCGTACATACGAAACCACCGATCATCCCCATCTGCTTACCGGTATTGCCTACTGTGCCGAATGCGGCAGTCCTCTCTATGCCAAAAAGAGGGGAAAGTACTGGTATCTGAATTGCTATGGGTACTATCGTGATCCCACAGCACATCACTGTACCTCGCATAGTATCCGGGAAGATGTGGTGGTGCAGGCGGTGGTGGATGCGTTGCGTGCATTGGCACAGAATCAGGTTGATTCCAAGGCAATGGCCCGCAAGCGTGCTCAAAAGCAGCAGGGAAAGCAGGAACTGAAAAGCCGCCGCAGCAAGCTGGAACAGCAGTTGGAGTCGGCACGCAAAACCCGATTGGGTGCCTACAAGGATAAGGTCACCGGGATCTTGCGTGAGGATGAGTTCGCCTATATCTCTCAGAACCTGCGCAAGGAGGAGGAACGCTGCCAAAAGGAATTGGAAGAGCTGGCACATCTGGAAAACGATTTGGACCAAACGGATGCCATCGAAAAAAAGATTCGGACTTTTCTGCAATTCGAGCATCTGGAAAAAGGACAGCTGCAACAGCTTGTACGCCGTGTGGAGGTGGATGCCTACAAACATATTACCATCACCTTCAATTTCATAGACCCTGACAAAGGGGCCGATTGAGCCAACCCGCAATTTTGTGGAGAGGTTCAGGCGGCCTTCTTTTTTTACCTATTATGGCGTCCTTTTTGTCTGAAATTCTCTCTGTTTTTTCAAATGGAAATGCTCTGGAAGCCTATATATTCCGATAGAAAAGAGGATTTTTATGCTCGAAAACAGCTGGGATCGTTTTGCTAGTCCTTCTTGTCGTCTATATCACAGAGAAGTAGGGATTCATACTTTTGAATTACTCTATTTTTTCTCAGACTCCAATCGATATGAGCGTATCAAAAAGGTGTGGCAGTTCCTGACCCAAAAATGCAGGAGATATAGCCACAATCATTATCAATTTACTCTTTGCCCCGGTTTAAGGGAAGAAATCCTGAATAATAGTATCGGGCAAAGTTTGAGAATGCTTGTGAACCCACGGGTCATGGTGCATGGTGAACTTGGGTATCTGGGAATCACAGACTGCAGAAGCGATATCCTTACAGAGTGCCGATTTATATTCAATGACTTTTGGGAGCGGCATGGCCTGGCCTTCCTAAAGATGGAGTATTGTCTGGCCAACCGCATTGATCTTTGTATGGGAATTGAATTTCTGGAGCCCTTCTCCATTCCGGATTACCTAGACCTGCTGAAAAGGACACCCCACAAAAACACGTATCGTCTTTTGTCATTGCTCAATCCGGAAGATGAGTGGCACAATTTCAAAATTGCCAACCAAAGGCGTGGTTTGGTGGTCTATGACAAGGTACATGAGCAAAACCGTTTTTCAAAGAGCTCTGTAGTGTCTGGACTGAACCTGATGCGAATCGAATATCAGCTCTATCCGGCAGGGCTGCGAAATCTAAGCCAAAAGCGAGGGATTGCTGACCGATACGCTCTGTTTACATGGCTTATGAACAATGCGCCCGAAACCATCTGCAAAGGCATACAACACTGCTTGGAGATTACTCCTTACCGGTCCATCGAAAAGGTCAGGGCAGAAATTGAAAAACAAACAGCCTGGCATGAGAGTAGATAAGGCTTTGCAGCCTGCGGGTATCAAAGGTACGGGTTTCCATCTGTCCGTCGGCAGACAGGTGCAGAATCTCGCCCTCCTCCAGCCAGACGCGGGAGAAGGGCTGCGTCTGTAAAAAGCCCAGACGGGTAATGGCATTCTGCAGGATCTCCGAGGTGCTGGCATAGACGAATAATCCTGTATGGGGAAACTCTACCAGACAGAGGGGATTGTTGCCCCTCACAAAGTAGAGACCATCCTGCTTGTCCAGGACGGTCAGCGTGAAGGTGCCTTCCAGTTGTTCGGCAATCCCGGCCAGAGACGCCAGATCCAGTGTCCCGGCGGATGCCAGCATCTGTACGGCGATGTAACTGTCTGTCTCGATCCGCGTCTTGGGGAGATGCAGCTGATGGCGCAGCAGCAGATCGTTGTTCAGAACGCCGTTGTGAGCCAGGGCAAAGTCGGGACCACTGCCGGGAAGGTGGCCATCCAGATTGCCGGGAAAGGGATGGTTGTTATAGTTGGATTGCGCACTGCCTTGTGTGGTCATCCGCACATGGCCCATGACCACACGGGCAGAGGCAGACGGCAAAAGCAGTGTCTTGTTGGCTGCGTCCGGGCGTTTGTAGATGTGCAGCCGGTCATGGCTGTTGTAGGCAATGCCGGTGGCATCGGTACCGCGTACCATACTGCTCACCGACAAGACACGAAGAAGTTGACGGACCTGGCGTGGGGTCAGGCTGCGGGTCGGGTCACTGAATCCAAACAATCCGCACATGATTATACCTCCCATTCTGCCGTTACCGGCTCATTGATGTACAGACGGCGTTCTTTCAGATACTGGATCAATTCCGGGGTGCTTTCATCGGTCAGACGGAGCACAAACTCAGGCCAGCTCAGATCCTTGATCTCACTTTCGGACAAAGCAAGAGCCACCCGGCAGATACGATCCACAAACTGTAGGGTGGCAATGAGGGTATTGAGTTTGAGCGTGCCCCGGAAAGCCCGAAACTCGATGGTATCGTGGTTGGTCAGGTTGACACAGGCATAGCGGCCGTTGCCCGAGTCGTATTTGGCATGTTCCAGAATCTCCTTGGCGCTGTTCTTATAGCCGTATCGGGCAGCCCAATGATTCATCTGGCTTTCGGTCCTTCGGCTGAATCGTAAAATCTCCTGCCAGAACCGTTCGAACAGATAGAGGATCTTGGAAATCGTTTCATCCTGAGCTGCGCTGTGTTCGCCCAGAGCGTTGCGATTTACATGGACATGCAAACCGCAGGTTCCGGCGTTGTGGCTGTTGTAGTGCATCTCCCGGAAGGCGGCTACCGTATCAGCCCAGGGAACCCTGTTGCGGTGCTCTTCCAGCGTGCAGGGATGGGTCACCAGTTCCAGGCCATCGTCCAGACTGCCATCTGTTTTCATGTAGGCGTACTCTTTCTGGCGGTTGATCACGTTCAAGACCGTGCGGGCATGAGAAGCACTCTGCCCGGCACCATCCACTTCCAGCTCTACCCCCAGATAGAGTGGCCCTCCGCCATAGAACACGGGGGAGGGTTTGTAGCTGTAGGGATGCAGTGCATCGCCTACTTTCTCCCGGTAGCAGGATTCACAGTAAGGCGGCGTTTCGTCGTCGTCTCCGTCATACCAGGCTTCACTGTTGGGTATCAGACGGCCGCACTCGCTGCAGGCCACAAAGTATTCCTCCCGGCAGGAGGGGCAAAGATCATACCGGTCGTCCCCCTGGTTATCGCTGTCCCAATGGCGGAAACCGCAGTTGTCACAGACGAAGGTTTCCTCATCGGCACAGTCACGGCAAAGGGGCTGGTCTCCTACAAAATAGACTTCATCGCGGTGGACCTCGGCACCGCAGCATACACAGGTCAATGTTTCGTCCATAGGTCATTCCTTTCCTGGTCATCTCAGTTGTCTTCGTTCAGGCTGGTGATAATGGTAGTGACAACAGCCACCGTCAAAGCCACCAGCGCTTCGGTCACACTTTCGGAAATGCGAAAATCCTCAGCACAGATTCATAGGCTACATCCTCCTTGCAAAATAAAATAGAGCCGTATGGAAGCGATTTCCATACGGCTCTATTTTTATAATATACGGCAAAAAGGAAAAGGGTTTTCGAAGAAAAGGATTGGTGCGATTTTAAGCTGCCTTTTGTGCCAGGGATAACACTCCAGAGAAAAAGTCAGACCAGCGATATAATCAGATGGAAGACAATACCCAGCAGCAACAATCCCAAATCAGTCAGTCCATATCCGCAAAGGAGACCGGTAACCAAGCGCCTTATGTTTGTGGAAGAACGAATTTTCAGAAATTGAACAGTCCAGTCCAGCAGCATCACCAGACAGAAGAGAACATCCAAACGCCAGAAACTGCCGATAACGAAATGCCCGAACAGGGCGAGCAACTCACCTATGTATACGCCGGTACATCGGGCACAGACAGGAAACTGATACCCATGCCAATAAAAGCTTCGCTCGGGCAGTTGGTGACAGCCCAGTTTTTTGCCCAGATTCCACAACCACAACCACATCAGGAGCTCTTGTTCTCTTCAGCTTTCAGGCCCTGATAGGCTTCCCGGTATTTTTTAAGTTCCGCTTTGTGCTGCATTGCCTGTTCTTTTTCCTCTTTCATTGCCCGGAGAGAGGAACTGGCATATTGGTCAAACAGTTTGTCATCTTTCTGGCTGAAAAATGCCAAAACAGCAATACCGATGATTGCAAGGAGAATCCCGTACCCTACAGCGCTGCTGGTCAGTAGCGCAATTACAAATATAAGGACGCCAAGTAAGGCGATGACGAAGCCTGCCGCCATTCCATAAGCGGTAGCCTGCCATGACCCGATTGCTTTGCGCTCTTCTTCCCAAGCGGCTCGGAGCTTTTTGTCTTTCTCTTCCACCTGCTTGGTTGCTTCGTCATAGAGTGCGGACAACTGTTCGGGAGGATAGGGGCAACTTTCTATCATGCTGTGCCAGGTGGCCAGCTGTGCTTCTTTTTCCTGTTGCTTTTTAGCCAGGTTCTGCTCTTGTTGTAACTTTTGCCTCACGGCTCGTTGGGCTTCCCCGGTGGTGAACTTAGTGCCGCAGTCACAGCAGACCCAGCCCTCTTTGGTTTCGGTAGACCCGGCACCGCAAAGCCCACAAAGAAGACCAAGCGGTCCCAAGCAGATATATCCGCAGCAGGCATCACCCGCCGAAACGCCCTGCGTTTTCACGGTGGTGGTGTACTGGAGCCGCGTGGAGCCGCAGTGCGGGCACTTTAAGGCGCCCTCCTCTGCGGGGCGGGACGCGGGTGCGTATGGTGTTTCCGCTACGGGCTGCCCAGAAATCTCGTTTTGCGGGCGCCCGCAATGGTGGCAGAACGCGCTGCCCTCTGCTAATTCCTGGCCGCAATATTTACAGTGCATACATCGTTTCTCCTTTTAGCGCGCTGTGCGCAGGTATCGACCACGGACATTCCCGGAGGCGTCGTAGATTTCCATGTACAGATCTTCACCTTCGGTGAAAAAACCAAAATTTCCCTCGCCGGCTTCTGGCGCTGAGAGAAAATACGCACTCCAGGTGCCGTCACCGTAATCCACAAGTCTCTGATAGAGATCATTTCCAAAACGGAAAGCGTCAATGATGAAGTTGTCCGTAGGGCCAAAGGAACTAAGATCGCCGTATGGGTTGAAATCGGTGATCGTATTGTTTTCCACCAGCGTGTAGGAACCCCAGTAGTAGGAGGGCAATGGCGTGGAGGCCATGTCGTAGGTGGGACGGCAATAGGTTTCCACGACATTACCATCCGCATCCTGTTTGGTCAGTGTTGTCTTATCAGCGGAAAATGTGAAAATGGAGTCCACCAAGCCGCTCCGCGGATCAGCACGGTAAATGGTAGTACTGCCATCCGCATTGACAATGGCATTGTCCTGGCCAAAGGGGCTCTCAAATACAAATAGGTCACTGCCATCTGAATAAGCCCAGGCACCTTTCCAAGGTTCATTCTCGGTGACGAGGCAGCAATCTTCTACAGGCCGCACATCGGCGATGGATTCCTGCACGGTACGGGCAACAGAACCCTGTGCAGCGGGAGTTTCCTCAGGCATAGGTGTCTCGGCGGGCAGCGTTTCCTCAGGGAGCGTTTCCTCTTCCGCCGGTTCGCTGGCACTGGTGACAGGCTCGGACAAATCGTTACTGGAAGAATCGACCGGGGAAAGAAGATAGCCTACAAGTAGGGCGACGATAGCCAGAAATAGAAGGACAACTCCACCAAGAACCGGAGGAAAAATGCTGGTCGGGATACGGTCAGCGTTTCCCCCTACCTGCTTATACAATTCTTGCGGATAGTATCGGCTGACCCAAATACTGACGACAACAAACCAGATGGCGATAGGCAATAACAAGAACATGGCAATTGTCGAAAGGGTGTCTGCGGTCGGTACTGCGGTAAATGAGTAAGAGAGCAATCCAAAATCTATGATAAGGGCAATGCAGCAAGGAAGATAGGTGCGCTTAAACAGACCATAGCTTTTGTGATACAGCAGCTGGAAGAAACCGTAAAGATAGGTGAAATAACTGGACTGCGGTTTCTGCCCTGCAGCAATTGCGTCGAACTGTGCGGCAATACCCCAACGCTTTTTTGCGTTGGCCGGGCGTGAGGGTTCAGCGTGGCCCGCTGCAGATGCTGCTGCGGGCTGATTGGAAGGTGCTGTTGCCGCGGGTTGATCCTGGACAGTTGCGGCGGCAGGTTCGCGCGGGGCTGCTGCGGATGGAACAGGAGTACCGCAATGCGGGCAGAACTTAGCGGAATCGCTCAGTTGCTTGCCGCAATTCTGACAATATTTCATGGAAAATTCCTCCTCTTGTAAGTTTCTTTATCGTATTCTGCAAAGCTTGGCTGGGCAGAAGGTCGTCGGTACCGTTCAGATGCCGAGCAGATAACTGGTAAGGCTATCGACCAAGGCCTGGCCAACGTTGTCATATACGATGGCAATGGCATAGTTGATATCAGCAGCGGCACTGCTTCCGGAACCGTTGACTTCTCCATAGATCGGCTCGTAATAGACCTGGTCATCGCTGATCTCGGTGATGCTTATCAGCAGGGAAACGGTCGAGTCTTCATTGGCGTTGTAACCCGATACCGTGACAGTCCAGTACCCGTCATCCTGTTTGTAGCAGGTCCATTCCACATCGCTGAGGTTTGTCTCGACCGCTTCGCCCAAGGTGACATCGCTGCTATCCAGCGTGAACATTTTGGCTGTTTCGAGAATCTGCGCCTTGGAAGTTCCTGCACATTGAGAAAAGACCACGGCAATAACCACTACAATAAGGATGCAGCACAAAACCCACCGAAGGGGAGACTTTTTGGAAACTGCGTTTTTTTGAACCACGCTTTCTGCCCCCGAGGAGGAGCTTTCCTTTGAAACGTCGGGGGCGCTCCCGGCGGATTCTTCTTTCGCATCCAAAGCGGCAGATTGTGTTTCGGAAGTGGCAGAATGGGTCTCGGGTTGCGCTTCAGCTGTGGGAGTACCGCAGTTTTGGCAAAATTTTGCATCGTCCTCCAGGGAAGAACCACAATTCTGACAGTATTTCATAAAATTCCTCCATCTTTTTATAGTGTCCTTACTATACCGCCCACCTATGGACAGGCGTTTGTACAAGGGGGCAGTAAAAGCCTATTTTGAGGTAATCATTGCAGGAAAACCGAAACGCATCTAAGGGCAACGACCGACTGTTAAACTATCAATTTTTAAAACGTGCACAAAAATGCTGATCTTTAACACAATCATACCGACAAAATGTGCTAAAGTCAAGAAAACTACTGATCTTTAGCATATTTTAAGACGGCGAGGAAACACTTACCGGTATGAAGATATATGATTACGATGGTAAAAAGAATATTTCCGGGGACCGAATACGCGAAGCACGCCAGAAAAAGCGAATGTCGCAGACGGATTTGGCGGCTAGAATGCAGGTGGAAGGTATCCTGATCGAGCGGGACAGTATCAGCCGTATCGAGATCGGCACCCGCTTCGTGCCGGATTATGAATTGCCCATCTTTTCCAAGGTGCTGGATGTTTCCGTCAATTGGTTGCTGGGATTATAAAGAAGAAACTCCTCTTGAATGCAAATCATTCAAGAGGAGTTTTTGTATTATCCCAACGATTGGAAAATAGAGGAAAGATCCCGGCGGGAGATTCGCCAGGATTTTCCCACACGAAAAGCAGGTAAATCACCCCGTTTGATCAGTTTATAGACGGTATTCTTATGAATGCACAAAAATTCAGCCACCTCTGTTGGTTTCAGAATCTCCGGTAAATCCTGGCATTCTTCGGGAGAAATGTCATTATAGAGCATGGAACGTCCTTCTTTCTGTGTGCAGAATGTGGTATAAAGATAAGAAGTAAGAAAAAACACATCTTACAATATTGTGCACACAAAATTGAACGCTCACAAAAGAAAAATAACGGTGTAGCATAATTGTGCTACACTAAAAATGAGGTGATTGTTATGCCAGAAATCAGACCGATGTGCTATCTGCGCGACACCAACGCAATCTCCCGCTTGTGCCATGCCACGTCGGAACCTGCATACATTACCAAAAACGGATATCAGGATTTGGTTATTATGAGTAATGAAGAGTTTGAACGCCGCTGCGCCCGGGAGGAAATCTACGCCAAACTTCTGGAAGCGGAAAACGATGTGGCCCGTGGTGAGCTGTTGGACTCCGATGATGTATTCTCCGCGATGAGGGCAAAGTATGAGTATTGATCAGCCTTATGCGGTGCATTTTACCCGTCACGCTGCTCGGAACCTCGACGATATGTTCCGATACATTACCTATGAACTGGACGCTGAAAAGGCTGCCAAGGAACTCATGCGGGAAGTAGAAACTTCCATTGCCGACCTGTGGGAATTTTCTTTTTTGCACCACAGGCGAAGGATGATCTGCTGGCTAGGAAAGGTTACAGAGCGTTGACGGTACGCAAAAAATATGTGATGCTATATCGCGTATATGAGGATAGGCAGCAGGTGATCATCCACAGGATTTTTTATGGCCGAAAAGACTATGCAAAAATGTTGTGACTCTGGGCGTGTTTCCTGCGTTTATAGACAATAACAGGTATGGCAACGGTTTGCTGGGTGTGTTATGGTATAGACAAAAGAAGCAAAAGGGGAAGATGGCATGAGCAAGGCGAACTTCCAACGCGTATTGGCACTGAAATTGTACGAGGTGCTGTACGAGGAAAGTGATGAAGACCATGGCCTGTCGCTGGCAGAAATGCGGGAGGCGCTGACCCGGCGGGGATACCCTTGTGACATTCGCACAGTGCGGCTGGCACTGCAGGCGCTATGGCAGGCGGGGTATGATATCCAGAAAGAATTTCAGCATCCGCGAAATCTGTACTGCCTGCTGGACCGGCCTTTCGATGTGGCGGAACTGCAGATTCTGGCCGATGCGGTACGGTCTGCTACATGCATCACCGAAAAGAAAACCGGTCAGCTGGTGGAAAAACTGGCACAGATGGCGGGACGGCACTGTGCCAGGGTTCTGGAGCAAAAGCATAGGGTGTATAGTGTACAGAAGTCCCGCAACGAGAATATCTTCCGCTTTACCGACCAGCTACACCAGGCCATCGAAGCGGACCGGCAGGTTGAGTTTTATTATCTGCGCAATCGCAGGCTGCGCTGCGGAGTGGATGGCGTACCTCGGCAGTACCGGGTCAGTCCGGTGGGTACGGTATTCAATGATGGATTCTACTATCTGGTGGGGGAGTCGGAAGACCATCCCCGACGGTTGGTCAGTTACCGGGTGGACCGTATGCAGCAGCTGGAAATTACCCCGGAACCTCGGGCGTTGACCGAGGTGGGGCGTCGCTTCAGCAAGGAGCAATACAAGCGCCGGGTTTTCTCGATGTATACAGGAACACCTACCAGGGTGGTGTTTCGTATTCAACCAGAATGGATAGACGCTGTCACTGATGCCTTTGGCCCGGTGGTGCCGCGGCAGCCGGAGCAGGATGGCTGGTACCGGGTGGAAGCAGATGTAGACATCAGCCCAACCTTCTTTGCCTGGTGCTGCCATTTTACCCGAGGGTTCCGGATCGAAGGCCCGGAACCTGTGGTTGCGCAGATGCGCAGACATCTGGAGAGTATTGCTTCCCAATATGTAACGGGGAAAGAAGAAGTTTTGGAATAGTTTTTAAATAAGATTTTACTTACTTTTGTTAGACCGTAGTTCCCTGACAGTTCTTGGTATGGTATAATCCCGGATGGGCTTTTGACGTCCGTCTGCCGGTTGTAGTTCCCTGACAGTTCTTGGTATGGTATAATTGAGCATTTTGCGGCGAATCGCGCCAAAGCGTTGTAGTTCCCTGACAGTTCTTGGTATGGTATAATACACGAGAGCCACAAAGAGGCCATGTCTCAGTTGTAGTTCCCTGACAGTTCTTGGTATGGTATAATGCAACGACAGATAGAATTCGAGCGGTACTCGTTGTAGTTCCCTGACAGTTCTTGGTATGGTATAATAGCCTGACCCGGCAATGAACGACACCGGGTGTTGTAGTTCCCTGACAGTTCTTGGTATGGTATAATGCAGGCCAAGAAACAGACTCCGTTGATTTAGTTGTAGTTCCCTGACAGTTCTTGGTATGGTATAATCCCCGGTAGTCACTACCGTTGCAGGTGTGGGTTGTAGTTCCCTGACAGTTCTTGGTATGGTATAATACTGCGGTGTTGCGAAAATGTCAAGTAAGGGTTGTAGTTCCCTGACAGTTCTTGGTATGGTATAATCGCTGGCTACCACTGGGGCAATGAGGTTCTGTTGTAGTTCCCTGACAGTTCTTGGTATGGTATAATTCTGGAAAAGGTGCAGTTTGATGCCGCGACGTTGTAGTTCCCTGACAGTTCTTGGTATGGTATAATCTGCTGAACCGTGAGTGATTGGAGGTTATCGTTGTAGTTCCCTGACAGTTCTTGGTATGGTATAATCGCTTGGAACTACCTTCGCAACGCATTTACGTTGTAGTTCCCTGACAGTTCTTGGTATGGTATAATATGCAGCACAGTAACTTGTCACTGGATGCAGTTGTAGTTCCCTGACAGTTCTTGGTATGGTATAATTACACTGTCGATCTCCGCCGCTGTAGCGGGGTTGTAGTTCCCTGACAGTTCTTGGTATGGTATAATAAAGGCGCCCGTTTTGCAGCAGATCATGCCGTTGTAGTTCCCTGACAGTTCTTGGTATGGTATAATCGGCGGCGCTATTACTATACCTACTCGTTTGTTGTAGTTCCCTGACAGTTCTTGGTATGGTATAATCTGCCAACCCGCTGGAAGACATCCGCGTTGCGTTGTAGTTCCCTGACAGTTCTTGGTATGGTATAATTTATCTTTATTTCTTAATTGTTTTTATTTGGTTGTAGTTCCCTGACAGTTCTTGGTATGGTATAATCCACGCGAACCGATACTATGTAGGGCTTCGGTTGTAGTTCCCTGACAGTTCTTGGTATGGTATAATTGCCAGGGAGGAGGCACGAAGAGAGATGAATGTTGTAGTTCCCTGACAGTTCTTGGTATGGTATAATCTACCGGGTTGCGGATTGACGACGTGCTGGGTTGTAGTTCCCTGACAGTTCTTGGTATGGTATAAT
>ERZ809224.496-NODE-496-length-36903-cov-10.385421_pt1 | contig 36903 bp, 30 predicted proteins | sample MGYA00520513_ERZ809224 | MGnify/ENA primary metagenome ERZ809224 (study PRJEB31576, sample SAMEA3212658) | Homo sapiens | biome: human-gut; feature: human gut; material: fecal | place: Sweden | collected 2012 ... | reverse complement strand
ATAAGATAAAAACTGTAAAATAAAAGACAAAACACAGAAATAATCTTCAAAACACAGAAAAAGGAAGGAAATAATATGGAAATTACAGACAGTGCAAGGAACAGGATGTTTTCAAATAAAGATCTCGTACGATTGATTATACCGTTGATCATTGAGCAGATGCTAACTGTAACGGTAGGACTTGCGGACTCTATCATGACAGCGAATGTTGGAGAAGAAGCTGTATCAGGAGTTTCATTGGTAGACAGTGTTATGGTATTGATGATCAATCTGTTCTCGGCATTGGCAACTGGAGGAGCCGTCGTTGCAGGGCAGTTTCTCGGACAGAGAAAAAATATCATGGCATGTAAGACAGCAGACCAGTTGATCTTATTTATTGTTTCATTATCTGTAGTGATCATGGCAGGAATTTATGCATGTAAAAACTTTATTTTAAATGTAGTGTTTGGAAATATTGAACCAGGAGTTATGCATAACGCGGAAATATATCTGATGATCGTCACGGCATCTATTCCATTTATTGCAATATATAATGGATGCGCCGCATTATTCCGTATCATGGGGAATTCAAAGATTTCTATGAATATGTCTATGTTGATGAACGGTATCAACATCGCAGGAAATGCGATTTTGATCTATGGGTTTAAATTTGGAGTTGAAGGAGTTGCGATCCCAACATTAGTATCAAGAATTGTTGCAGCAGTTGTTATGGTAAGACTGCTCGCAAAACAAAATCAGGATGTGCATTTAAGCAAACATATCCATTTTCATTTTAAGGGATATTTAATACAGAAGATTTTACATATCGGAGTACCAAACGGAATTGAAAATAGTATGTTCCAGCTAGGAAGAATCATGGTATTAAGTATCGTTGCAGGATTTGGGACATCATCTATCACAGCCAATGCCATCGGAAATGTGGTAGCATCATTTGAGTTAATCCCAGGAATCGGAGTAGGATTTGCAGTGCTGACCGTTGTATCAAGATGCATCGGAGCTGGAGATTATGAAGCTGCAAGATACTATACAAAGAAGCTGTTAAAAGTAGCCTATGCAGCATTGATCGCATTAAATATCATCGTAGTTATGATCTTACCACTGATCATTCAGGTATATCATTTATCACCAGAAACAGCAGCGATCACAAGAAAGATCTTATTATATCATACTTTATGCTGTGTAACGATCTGGCCGCCAGCATTCACGATCCCGAACACATTAAGAGCCGCAAATGATGTCAAATACTGTATGGTTGTAGCATCAGCCACGATGTGGATATTTAGAATCTTCTGCAGCGTTGTTCTTGGAAAATGGATGGGACTTGGAGTCTTCGGAGTCTGGGTAGCAATGACATTAGACTGGGTATTCAGAGGAATCCTGTTTGTCAAACGATACATACAAGGGAAATGGCAGAGAATGGAATTGATTTAAATGAAACAGATTAAACAAAGAAATTGTAGAAGATAAGAACAGCCCAGAATCGTCAGGTATAAAAAGACGATTCTGGGCTGTTTTAAAATTTGTATCTAGAATATAAATCCAGGATCTTCAGTAGTATCCATTTCATCAAAAGTAACTTTTTCTATTAATTTATTCTTTTTATTTTCCATTGTAATAAAAGCACGGCAATTTGTTGGGATTGTAACGGAAGAACCTTTTACTTTTTTCATTTTAGTAGCTCCTGGCTTGTAAGTATAAATAGATTTTACTCTCCAGTTCTTATTAGGAGTGATCTTGATGTTACGTCCCGTAAAGGAGATCTCAGATCCGTTTTTATTCTTAAAATCAGAAGTATAGTCTTTTCCATCCACTACGATCTTCTTAAAAGGATTTGAGTATTTTATAACTTTAACTGTTGTTTTTACAGAATAAGTTTTACCTCTGTATTTAAATTTTGCAGTGATTTTTGTTGATCCTGTTTTCTTAAGTTTTACACCGATTCCTACCTGATTGTTATCTGCAATAAGATAATAATCTTTTCCAAAAGTTTTTGTAGAAATAACCTTTTTATTTGAAGATTTAACCTTCATACCATTACGCAGGATGGATTCTGAATTAGAGCGATTTGTTCCCTTGATATAGATCACATTTGTGTAAAAACCATTCCCGCCATTATCTTTTTTGTCATAACTTAATGTTGTCTTTTTAGGTAGAGAAAATTTTGCTTTCGCATTTACACTATAAGCAGAACACATACCTACTGTTAGTACAGATGCCAGGAAAATAGAGGCACCTTTTAAAAAACTTTTCTTCATAAAATTCTCCTTTCGATGAACAAAAAATACAAAATCATTATAGCATAGAAATATGCAAAAATGTAAGGTATAATAAGGATAAAACAACCTTCAAGGAGGATACTGTTATGAATAAAAAAGAACTGGCACTAGAAGTCATTGAGCGTCTGAAGAATGAATATCCAGATGCAGACTGCACACTGGAATATGATCAGGCGTGGAAATTATTAGTTAGTGTAAGACTGGCGGCTCAGTGCACGGATGCACGGGTGAATGTCGTGGTAAAAGGATTATTTGAAAAATATCCAACAGTAGAAGCACTGGCAGCAGCAGACGTTGCAGATATTGAAGAAATCGTACGACCCTGTGGTCTTGGAAAGAGCAAGGCAAGAGATATCAGCAAATGTATGAAAGTTTTAAGAGATGAATATAACGGTAAGATCCCAACCGATTTTAAATCGATCCTAAGTCTTCCTGGGGTCGGAAGAAAAAGTGCCAACCTGATCATGGGAGATGTCTTTGGCAAACCTGCGATCGTTACGGATACACATTGTATCCGTTTGGTCAACCGGATTGGATTGGTTGATGGGATAAAAGACCCTAAAAAAGTTGAGATGGCATTATGGGAGATCGTTCCACCAGAAGAAGGAAGTGATTTCTGCCACAGGCTGGTATGGCATGGAAGAGATGTCTGTACGGCAAGAACAAAGCCTCATTGTGAGAGATGTTGTTTGAATGATATCTGTGCACAAATTATATAAAGGTACCATGATCAAAAGTATGAAAGGAGAAAGTTTATGAGGAAACTATCAAGAAGAGCTGCCAGTATTGCATTAGCAGCGGCAATGCTATTTACAACTGCAGGAGTCAGTCAGAAGAAGGTAGAGGCTGCTTCTACAGGAAAATTATCTGTTACAGGATATCAGGACTATAGTGATGCACAGAAAATCTTAAAAGAAGTGAACAAATACCGTAAGAAAAATGGACGCAAAGCATTGAAGATGGATCGAGGATTGACAAATTCAGCAATTATGCGTGGATTTGAAACAACGATCTATATTCCAGAAACAAGTCCGCATAGAAGACCAAATGGAAAGCTTTCAAAAAGTATCAACAAGAAGATCATCTATGAAAACTGCTCACAATCCGCAGGAACTACACCGAAACAGATCGTAAAGGGTTGGATCAATTCTTCCACACATAGAAAAGGTCTGTTACTTTCGAATGCAAAAAGTGTAGGGGTTGCAGCAGTTACGGTTGTGTCAAGAGATGGGTATGAAGCCAATACCTGGGTATTAGATTTTAGCAGTTCCAAAGCAAAGAAAGTAGAAAAATCCAAGACAAGAAAGCAATTTACAAAAAATATTGTGACAAAGAATTCATATTTGAAGAAGAGCTATTTAAAACTAGACAGCAGATATGGCACAATATGGGAAACAGAAAAAATGCAGATGAAGCCAACGTATCAAGGGAAAATGATGAAAGAGTATGGTGTGTATCCAACGGTGATCAATGCATCATCTTTCACATCATGGAAGAGTAGTAATCCATCCGTGGCATCTGTTGACTCGAATGGAAGAATCACAGGAAATAAAGCTGGAACAGCGACGATTTCTGCAAAATTAAAAACAGGGACAAAGATAACGATTTCAAAGAAGATCAAAGTCGTACCGACGAATCAGCAAATTGATCCATGGGAATAAGCAAAAACTAAAGAATCAGGGTGAACTAAAAAACCGTAATCCCAAGAGGTTCATTTGAGATTACGGTTTTTTTATAGGATCATGCCTGAAATCCAAGGTAGGCATTGATTCTCTTATGAAATAGAGAAGAAAATATATTTGTAATATTACCACTTAAGAAAGCGGCGATCACGGTTCCGATTCCAACGGATGGTAATTCTGGAAGCAATACAAAAGAAGCAATCGCAGAACATATAGTAAATAAAACTTCCAGACAAACTCTGACAGCGCCAAAGCTTATATTTTTCTTATCAGAGATAGTTTTCACAAGTCCTTCCATTGGCATAACAGCGAACCCAGAACTGATCGTGAATCCGACACCTATTGATAGCACGGCACATGCAATGACAGATAGTAAAATCTTAGCTGCAAGTCCACGAGGTTCAATAAAGAATAAACCATAAGAAGTAAATTCGATAAATAAAGAGTAAACAAAAGTCAAACCAAGTTGAGTTAACTGCATTTTCCCGAATTCATGAAGGATCAGAGCTTCACAAATCAAGAAAGTAGAGTTGATCAGGAAGTTAAATAAAGCATAGCTGTGAACTGGGGAAAGATAACTTAATGTCAAAGCCATTGTGCAGCTAGGTGCAACTCCAAGAGCTGCTTTCAAAAATAAATTAGAACCAACAGACATGATCAACAGTCCTAAAATATAAAATAACAATCTATGGTAAAAAAATCTTTTTTTGTTTTTCATAATATCAACGATTCCTTTCATCAAAATTTCATATTTTATCAATCGTATTCCCTTTTGTGTTTCTTATTATATATAGAGAGAGCGAAGTATTGCAATTCCAGTTGAGATTTGATATATTCCAAATAGGAATATACGAAGATATTTGAAAAGGGTATGGAAAAATGGAAATACAGCAATTATATTATTATATGGAATTATGTAAACAGAAAAATTTCACAGAAGCTGGATATGCCTGTAACATGACACAAGGTGCATTATCAAAACAGATCCGTAAGTTGGAAAATGAGTTAGGAATTACACTGATCCGCAGGAATACAAGGAAATTTGAGTTGTCCAAAGAAGGAGAGATCTTTTTGTCTTATGCAAAGAAAATGACGGGAACCTATGAAGAGATGTTGAAAAATGTTCAGAAAAATCAGGAAATTAAGATTGGTTGTATGCCGGTTCTTGCACCATATCATTTTGCAAGATTGGTGGCGGATTTCAGAAAAGAATATCCAGATATCAAACTTGTGATTGATGAAAGAATCGCAAGTGAGATTCAGGAAAACTCCGATCGTTATGATTTCTTGATCTTGAGAGAAAATATGATGGAAGATCAGAAAAAATTCCGTTTTTCTCAACTGTATGATGATAAATTGTGTGCAGTGTTATATGAAAAACATCCGCTTTATGGAAGAGATCGACTTCAACTGAAAGAATTGAAAGATGATGTTTTTATCTTCCCAGAGAGAGGCAGCGGAAGTTACGAAGTGTTTTATAAGAGCTGTGAGAAAGCAGGATTTGAACCGAAAATAGCTTTTGAATTTCCACAAGCAAATACGATCATGAGTTTTGTAAGTGAAGGGGTTGGTATTACGATCACATTTTCAACGGTTTATAGAGAAGCTAAATGTGCTGGAGTTAAAATGATACCACTAGAAGATGAATTACATTCTGTAATATCACTATTTTATAGAAAAAATAAGCCATTGGATTATGCAAAGAAGCAGTTTTTGAATTATGTAAGGGAGCATTTGTATACGTAAAATTAGCAGGCATATTGTGAATCTGTTATACTAGAGAAAGTAAATACGAAGGAGAATTCTTATGAAGTATGTCACAAAAATAATACTGATCATGACATGCTTGATCATTATGTTACCATTCGGTGGGTGTGTACGGAAGAAGCAGGTAACAGCTCAGAAAGCAGGAGTATTAAAGCCAGAAGCACCGGGGAAGGAAGTTTTGGATCATGGGGAGGCTGTGGTTGATATATCGAATGTGGCTCAAGGCTATGTAGCACTGCGATATAAGGGAAGTGTAAAGAAGATCAGTGTTGAAGTGATCGGAAAGAATAATAAAGTATATAAATATTTTATTGAACGGACAAAAGAGCCGGCATATTTTCCATTGACCAGTGGAAATGGTACATATCAGATCTCTGTATATGAAAATGTGCAGGACGATGAATACAGTGTTTTGATGATGGATAGTTTTGAGGTGAAATTAAAAAATAAATTTCTGCCATTTTTATATCCTAACCAGTATGTAGAATTTACAAGTAAGACGAAAGCAGTAAAGGAAGCGAAGAAACTGGCAAAAGATTCCAAAGATGATCTGGCAATCGTCAAAGCTGTTTATAATTATGTGGTCAAAAATGTAAAATATGATGATGAGAAAGCGCAGAATGTTCAGAGTGGATATCTGCCATCGGTAGATGAGACATTGAAGACAAAGAAGGGAATCTGCTTTGATTATGCTGCTCTGATGACGGCGATGCTGCGTTCGCAGGGGATTCCGACCAAGCTTGAGATCGGGTATTCAGGGGATATCTATCATGCCTGGATCAGTACCTGGCTGAATGAAAAGGGATGGGTAGATAATATCATTCAGTTCGATGGGAAAAGCTGGGAGTTAATGGATCCGACACTGGCAGCGAATAGTGATAACAAGGAAGATGTGAAAGAATATATTGGGAATGGAGAACATTATGTACTTCAGTATAGTTATTAAGAAGGGATAGATATGAAGAAGAAACTTAGCAACGAAGAACTGATCACATTTTGTGGTCAGATGGCGCTGATCTTGAAATCTGGGATTTCATCGCTTGAGGGGATTTACATTATGGAAGATGGAGATGTCCAGACAGAAGGCAGGGAGATATTAAAAGAGATCCGCGAAGAACTTGAAATGTGTGGAATGCTTTATCCTGCAATGAAGAAAACAGGGGTTTTCCCAGAATATGCACTTCATATGACGGAGATCGGAGAACAGACAGGAAGACTGGATGAGACGATGGAAGCATTGGCGGCATATTACCAGAGGGAAGAAGAAATATTAGATGAGGTCAAGAGTGCAGTGACTTATCCGGTTGCGATGCTCGGGATGTTGTTAGTGATCGTTGCAGTATTATTTATAAAAGTTATGCCAGTATTTGAACAGGTATATATGCAATTAGGGCAAGAGATGACAGGAGTTGCACGTCAGTTATTGAATATTGGAGGTTGGATGAGGCAGTCAGCAATTGTTCTGGTAGTTTTGGCAGTGGTGATCTTGATCATAGTATTTTTCGTTATTTTTTATAAAAAGGCAAGAATTGAATTTATCTCGAAGATACAAACCATCGGATTTATGAAGAAAATCGCATGGAAACGTGCAAGAACAAGATTCGCAAGTGGAATGGCGATGGCTTTAAAGAGTGGACTTGACATGGATGAAAGTTTGTCACTTTCTGAGAAACTGACAGATTATGAACCATTGAAAATGAAGATTCAGCAATGTCAGGAACAGATGAAAGAAGGAGAAACATTTCCGAAAGTATTGAAAGAAGCACATATTTTTGATGGAATGCAGGAAAGATTGATGATCATTGGTTATGAAACGGGTGCCGTAGATGAGGTAATGGAACAGGCAGCAGATCTGTATCAGAAACAACTGCAGGATCAGATTCAGAAGATGATCGCTGTGTTAGAACCGACGCTGGTAGGAATCTTATGTGTGATCGTAGGGATCATTTTATTATCTGTCATGTTGCCACTAGTTGGTATTATGGCTGGAATTGGATAAGGGAGGCAGATTTTGAGAAATCGTTTTCAAAAACAAAGAAAAATTGACAATAAAATTCGAATTTTCCTGCCAGTTATGATCTGTGGCATTATGGTGGCTGTGTTATGGAATAGCAGCAGCCAGATTTTTCGGGAAACAAAGAAAAGACAGGAAGAAAGTCTGAAAGAAGCCGTGATCAAAGGGGCGGTACAATGTTACAGTGTAGAAGGGCGATATCCAGAAAGTCTTTCTTATCTGGAGAAACATTATGGATTGGAGTATGACAAAGACGAGTTTGTGATCTCATATGAGATCATTGGGTCTAACCGCATGCCACAAGTTACGGTGATCCCATTGAATGAGAGGTGAGGTTTTTGGAGAGACAAAGACATATGACAGATCAGATGTTTCTTGTGATCTTATTTGCAGTGTTTGCAGTTTGTGCGTTTTCCTTGAGTATGATCGGGGCGAATATATATAGTCATACAGCTTCTGTGATGAATGAGGATTATGAGGAACGGATCGATATTTCTTATGTAACAGAAAAGATAAGACAGTGGGATGAAAAGGACAGCATCGAGATCGGCAGCTTTCATGGACGCACAGCCCTGATCCATACGGAAAAGATCAATGGGAAAAAATACAATACATATCTCTATCAGGAGAAGGGTGCGTTGAGAGAATTAATGGTAAGAGAAGGTCTGGATACAACAACGATGCAGGGAGAAAAGATCGTGGCAGCAAAAGATTTTTCTGTAATAGAAACAAAACAGCTGTATCATATAAAGATTCAGGGAAGTGATGGCAAGATATATCAGAACTGTGTATACAGACACAGCAGGAATTAGGAGGAAGTATGAGACAAAAAAGCAATGGAACACACCTGATCCTGATGGAATTAATGATGGTATTATTCTTTTTTGCAATCTGTGGATCAATCCTGCTTCAGGTATTTGTAAAAGCTCATAACATCAGTGCAAAAGCAAGAGAAATGACAGAGACAAAAAATTATGTAACACAAGCTGCAGAACTGATAGAAGCGGGTGCTTATGACATCAAAGATTTTCAAGAATATTTTACACAAATAGATGGTAAAGCCGGAGATTATCAGTGTTATTTTGATCAGGACTGGAATGAGATAAAGAAAACAAAAGCCCGTTATCATATGACGATAAAGCTTGAAAGGCAGCCAGCGAAAGTTCTGGGAAAGATTACGATGTGGAGGGAAAACCAACAGATTTATCAGCTTGATATTTTAAGATACAGGCAGGAAAGGAAAGATAATGAAAGATCGTAAAATGCCATTTTTAGGGATTGGAGCAGCTTCGATCGTGCTCGTGTTAGCTATGGTCTGTTTAGCAGTTTTTGCGGCTTTGACACTTTCAAGTGCCAAGGGAGATCATACGTTAAGTAAAAAGAATTTAGAACGTACGTCGGCTTTTTATCAGGCATCCAATGCAGCGAATGAACAAGTTGGAGCGATCGATGAGAAACTATGGAAGTTGTATCGCAGATCTAAGGATAAAAAAGATTATATGAAAAGGGTTAGTCGATCGTTTACAAAAAGTAAGGGGATTTCATATAATAAAAAAGAGAAAACAATTGCATTTCAGGAAAGTATCACAGACACACAGCAGTTATCTGTGAAATTGCAGATTTATTATCCGGAGAAAAAGAATGATCTGTGTTATGAAGTGATCAAATGGAAAAAAGAAGCTGTTGGGGCATGGAAGAAGGATGATTCCCTTCCGGTTTATAGAAATAAGTAAAAGGGGCCAGCATGAATATTGAAGAATTTTTAACATTAGCAGCAAAAGAGGAAGCCTCAGATCTGTTTATTGTAGCAGGGCTTCCATTGACGATGAAAGTAAATGGAGTGATGCGTCGCATCAATGAAGAAAAAATGATGCCGCAAGATACGGAAAAAATAATCCGGGAGATTTATGAGAAAGCGTTAGACAGAGACATAGATCAACTGTTGAAGACAGGGGATGATGATTTCTCATTTGCAATTCCTGGATTGTCAAGATTTCGTGTCAGTGCATATAAACAGAGAGGATCCTTAGCGGCAGTGATCCGTGTGATCGCATTCCGCCTGCCAGACTATAAGCAATTAAGAATACCAGAGCAGGTAATGAAATTAAGTGAATTAAACAAAGGACTTGTGCTTGTAACAGGACCAGCGGGAAGTGGAAAATCCACGACACTTGCATGCATGATAGAAGAAATCAATGAAACAAAAGAAGATCACATCATCACATTGGAAGATCCTTTGGAATTTTTACATCAACATAAGAAAAGTATCGTCAGTCAGAGAGAAGTAAACATGGATACTGTAAATTATGTTACTTCCTTAAGAGCCGCATTAAGACAAAGTCCGGATGTGATATTGCTTGGGGAAATGAGAGATTATGAAACGATTCAGGTAGTTATGACAGCTGCAGAAACAGGGCATCTGGTATTTTCAACACTTCATACCATCGGGGCAGCGAATACGATCGAACGTATCATAGATGTATTTCCACCAAATCAGCAACGCCAGATCATGATTCAGCTGGCTTCTGTATTACAGGCAGTGATCTCTCAGCAGCTGATACCAACGATGGATGGAACATTGATTCCTGTGTTTGAGATCATGGAAGTGACCCCGGCGATCCGCAATATGATCCGTGAAAATAAAGTGCATCAAATAGATGGTTTGATCTATTCCTCTACAGGGAGCGGAATGATATCTATGGACCAGTCATTGATCAATCTATATAAAGAAGGACAGATCAGCAAAGAAACTGCGATTTTATATGCATCCAATCCAGAAATGATAATAAAAAGGATCCGCTAAGAAATATGGTCAGAAACAGGCTGAAATCCATCGGAATTTATTGACAAAAAAGTGCGAATATTGTACGATAAAAATATATTATAGGGTGAGTGTCTCTCACATGGAGATTGAGAGATAAAAGCAAAGAGTATAGATATTAATATTAAGAAGGGGCGAGAGTTATGAAGAAGAAAGTCATGGTCGGATTGGTGTCCGTGGTAGTAGCTGTTGCATTGGTTTTTGGTGGAGTCACATTTTACAATAACCGTCAGCAGGAGAAGTTTGAGAAGCAGATGGCTTCCTATGAAAGCGTTGATACTATGCAGCATCCAAGCGAAGCAACAACATCAATTGATGGGATTCAAGTACCGCTTGGCAAGAAACCGAAGGTAACGACGAAGAAAACAACAAAGAAAAGCACAAGAATCCAGAAGCTTAAGAAGAAAGCAAGCAGAAGCAAAATAACAACAAGAAGAACAACAAAGAGAAGAACAACAACATCTCAGAATCATTCCAGACGTAAGGTTGTGAATACAAAAGTTGTCAAAACACAGAAGGATTATGACAAGAAGGGTTCTAAGAAGAGAACGATCAAGACAGTCGTTCAGACAACGACCAAGACAACAACGGTTGAATTGAGTCAGATGTCTGGTGTTTCTGGAACAACATTAAGAACACTTGGTTCTCAGGCAGATGGTAAGATCTTGAATGCATTTGAAGATCTGAAGTTTAAGATGGTGATTGATAAAAATGCGGAAGCGACAGGTGTATTTAGCGTTAAGAGCCATAAGATCGCACTTCAGAGTGCGAGATCTTCTGTATTACTTCACGAATTAGGACATTTTGCTAATTTCATTGCAGGAGATAAAGTTGGAACGAGTGAATGGAAGTCAATTTACAATGCTGAGAAGGATAAATATGATGGATATAACAAAGCATATGCGATCAAATCAGCATCTGAGTATTTTGCAGAATCTTACAAGGATTATAAGGAGCATCCATCCGCATTAAGATCAAAGAGACCAAGAACTTACCAGTTTGTTAAGAGTACGATTGATGGAATTACAGACAGCGATGTACAGAACATCAAAGATACCTATGGAGAATACTGGGGATTATAGGACGATACCTGAAGGAGTACTTTCTCAGAAAGTACTCTTTTTTTTGCCAATTGCCTGTGTTGCTCTGTAGAATGTGAAAGAATGTATAAACAAGGGATATTTTAAAAAATTAAAGGAGAAATAAGATGTTAAAGATCAAGGAATACGTCAAAGCAGAAAGTCTTGAGCAAGCTTATGAGCTGAATCAGAAGAAGACCAACTGCGTGATCGGTGGCATGTTGTGGCTTAAGATGGTCACAAGAAATGTACAAAAAGCAATTGATCTGTCGGGTCTTGGACTTGATCAGATCGAAGAAAATGATGAGGAATTTTCAATCGGAGCAATGGTAACACTAAGACAGATCGAACTTCATGAAGGATTAAATACATGGAGTCAGGGAGCGGTAAAAGAAAGTGTGACACACATTGTCGGAGTGCAGTTCCGTAATCTTGCGACAGTAGGTGGAAGTATTTTTGGAAAGTTCGGTTTTTCTGATGTATTAAGCTGTTTTCTGGCGTTTGACAGTTATGTGGAGTTACATCATGAAGGAATCATTCCATTAGATCAATTTGCAGCAAATAAATGTCCAAATGATATTTTAGTGCGTCTGATCATTAAGAAGCATCCGCAGGAAAGTGTTTATCTTTCTCATAGAAATACAAAGACAGATTTTCCAGTTTTGACCTGCGCTGTTTCATTAGGTGAGAAAGAGGCATATGCGGTTGTCGGTGCAAGACCATCCAGAGCTTGCAGAGTCAGATTATCAGATCAGTGGATGGAACAGATCAAAGATGATGAAGGAAGAAAAAAACTCGCAGATGAAGTGACAGGTCAGATGAATTTTGGAAGCAACATGAGAGGAAGTGCTGCTTACCGTGAACAGTTATCAAAAGTCTTATTAAGAAGAGGCTTTGAACAGTTAGAAGAAAGGAGAGAAAAATAAACATGGAGATTACATTTACATTAAATGGAAAGAAAGTAACCCCACAGATTGATGCAGACACTCTCCTGATCGATCTCGTCAGAGATCTTGGTTGTTACAGTGTGAAACGTGGATGCGAGACATCAAATTGCGGATTATGTACGGTATTTATGGATGACCAGCCAATCTTATCATGTTCCATTCTTGCAGCAAGAGTTGATGGACACAAGATCGATACCTTAGAAGGATTGCAGGAAGAAGCAGCTGAGTTTGGAGCTTTTATTGCGAACCAAGGGGCTGAACAGTGCGGATTTTGTAACCCAGGAATGATCATGAATGCGATTGCATTATTTAGAGAGATTCCAGATCCGAGTGAAGAAGAGATCAAAGAATACCTTGCGGGGAATCTTTGCAGATGTTCTGGATATGAAGGACAGCTTCGAGGAATCTTAGACTTTTTGGAATATAAGAAAAATAAAGATGGAGGTGCCGAATGAAAGTAGTTAACCAGCCGATCATGAAAAAAGACGCTATGGCACTTGTGACAGGGAAACCTGTATTTACAAACGATAAGGCACCAAAAGAATGTCTGATCGTGAAATTACTTCGAAGTCCATATGCGAACGCAATGATCAAATCGATCAACACTCAGTTTGCTATGAAAGTGCCAGGGATTGAGGCGATTTATACATGGGAAGATGTGCCACAGGAACGTTTTACGATGGCAGGACAGACATATCCGGAATTAAGCCCATATGACAGACAGATTCTGGATCAGCATGTCCGTTATGTTGGAGATCCCGTTGCAATCGTTGCTGGGGAGAATGAAAAGTGCGTTGATCAGGCGATCAAGATGTTACGTGTGGAATACGAAGTATTGCCAGCAAACTTAGATCCACGTAAGGCAATGGATAAAGATACACCGCTAGTGCATCCAGAAGATAACTGGAAAGCATTATGTAATATTGGTGCAGATAATAAGAAAAACCTGTGTGCAACAGAAGAAACACACGAAGGAGATGTCGATGCGGTATTAGCAGATTGCGACGTGGTTGTAGAACATACATATCATACAAAAGCAAATCAGCAGGCAATGATGGAGACATTCAGAACTTATTGTTTTATTGATGAATATGGAAGATTGAACGTTGTTAGTTCCACACAGATCGTATTCCATGTACGAAGGATCTTATCCAATGCATTATGCATTCCAAAATCAAAGATTCGTGTATCAAAACCAAGAATCGGTGGAGGATTTGGAGCAAAACAGAGTTCTATCTCCGAAGTATATCCAGCATTTGTCACATGGATGACAAAGAAACCATCCAAGATCATTTTTTCAAGAGAAGAGTCTCAGATCGCATCTTCACCAAGACATGAGATGCAGGTAACAGTTCGTGTCGGAGCAAACAAGAATGGAAAGATCCGTGCGATCGATGTTTATACATTATCCAATACAGGAGCCTATGGAGAACATGGTCCAACAACAGTAGGATTATCTGGGCATAAATCAATTCCATTATATCGAGATCTGGAAGCACATCGTTTTGCATATGATGTTGTGTATACAAATCGTATGTCAGCCGGGGCTTATCGTGGATATGGTGCGACACAGGGTGTGTTTGCGCTGGAATCAGCAGTCAGTGAACTTGCAGCTAAGATAGGAATGGACCCAACGAAGATCCGTGAGATGAACATGGTCCGTGAAGGCGATGTGATGCCAGCATATTATGGAGAAACAGCAAACAGCTGTGCTTTGGATCGATGCCTTGCCCGTGCAAAAGAGATGATCAAATGGGATGAAAAATATCCATGCAAAGATATGGGAAATGGAAAAGTTCGAAGTGTCGGACTGTCAATGGCGATGCAGGGCTCCGGTATTTCTGGCGTTGACGTTGGTTCTGCAACGATCAAATTAAATGACGATGGATTGTATACACTTTCTATTGCTGCAGCAGATATGGGAACTGGATGTGATACGATCCTGGCCCAGATGGCGGCAGAATGTCTGGAATGTTCTATTGATGATATCATGGTCAGCGGAGCAGATACAGATACATCACCATACGATTCTGGATCTTACGCATCAAGTTCTACCTACGTCACAGGAAAAGCAGTGGAACGTGCCTGCGAAAAATTAAAGGGACATATTTTCAATAAGGCAGCTGAGATGATGGAAGTTGCAGATACAGATACTCTGGAATTTGACGGAAAGAAAGTCAGAGATGCAGAGAGCGGCAAAGAAGTTTCATTAGTGGACATCGCAACAGCATCTATGTGCAACAATAATGAAACTTTCCAGGTGACAGAGACAAACAGTTCTCCGGTATCCCCACCACCATTTATGGTAGGAATGGTTGAGATTGAGCTTGATAAAGAGACAGGACATATTGAAATCTTAGATTATGTCGCAGTCGTAGATTGTGGAACACCAGTCAATCCAAATCTTGCAAGAGTTCAGGTAGAAGGCGGGCTCGGTCAGGGAATCGGAATGGCATTGTATGAGGGTGTTGATTACACACCAAATGGATATGTAAAACAAAATTCTTTCATGCAGTACAAAGTTCCAGCAAGAGTCGATGTTGGAAAGCTTCGTGTAGAATTTGAGAGCAGTTATGAGCCAACAGGACCATTTGGAGCAAAATCCATTGGAGAGATCGTTATCAACACACCATCTCCAGCATTAGCCCATGCTGTATTTAATGCAACCGGATTATGGATCCGAGAATTGCCGATCACCAGTGAAAAGATCGTTATGGGATTATTGGAGAAAGAATAATATAACATGGATAAAATAAAAGCAGCAGTCATTTATCTTGCATCAGGAAACAGCAAACGTTTCGGTCAGGAGAATAAATTATTGCAAATGATCGGAACCAAGCCAATGTATCGTTACGGATTGGACCGATTGATCGACCTATGCAAAGAACATGAAGAATTTGAGATCATTGTTGTCACACAGTATCAGGAAATTGTGAAGCAAACGCAATATGATCCAATAACGACAGTGTTTTGTCCAGAAAGTAAATATGGGATTTCATGGTCGATCAAAGCAGGGATCAAAGCAGCGAAAGATGCAGAATTCTATGCATTTTTCGTAGCAGACCAGCCAAATATGAAAAGAGAGACAATCGAAAGATTTCTCTCTTTTATGGCAGATGAATTTTGTGAACTCGGCTGTGTCAGAACAGAAGAAAACCTTGGGAATCCTGTATGGTTCTCAAAGAAATATAAACGGGAATTGTTATCGCTTACAAAAGATCAAGGTGGCAAGAAAATTCTCAAAAAACACATAGAAAATGCCAGATTCTTCAAGGTGTTGGAAGAAACTGAACTTTGCGATATAGATTATCCAAAAGAAATGCAAGCAATGCTTGCAAAGCGAGGCAAAAGTAGTTAAAATATTATTTAAAATACAAAAGAGCGTGGAGGCCAAGTGATGGAATTATTAAAAGAGAGAATTCGAAAAGATGGAGTCGTGAAAGAAGGAAATGTCCTAAAAGTAGACCGCTTTTTGAATCATCAGATGGATGTAAAATTATTCCGTGAGATCGGTAAAGAATTTAAGAAACGTTTTGAAGGCGAAGATATCAATAAGATCCTTACGATCGAAGCATCAGGAATCGGAATCGCCTGTGTTGTGGCAGAGATTTTTGATGTACCAGTCGTATTTGCAAAGAAAACACAGACAAAGAACATCGCAGGAGATGTATATACAACAAAGGTAGAATCATTCACACATGGAAGAGTCTACGACATCATTGTATCCAAAGAATTCTTAGGAGAAGGAGATCATGTATTGCTGATCGATGATTTCCTTGCTAACGGTAAAGCCTTAGAAGGATTAGCGAAATTAGTCAAAGATTCCGGAGCAGAACTGGTCGGAGCAGGAGTTGTGATCGAGAAAGGATTCCAGCCAGGAGGAGATTTCTTAAGAAAACAGACACACTTAGAATCTCTTGCGATCGTAGATGCTATGGACGAGAAAACAGGAGAAATCACATTCCGTGAATAATGTCTTTGACGTTTTTGTAGGTAGTCTTGCATGTATGTGACAGAAATAACAGAAAAACAAATATTTAAAAGCATCAAGGTGGCAACTCCGCATTTTTGCCACCTTGATGCTTTTAAATATTTGTTTTTCTGTTATTTCTGTCACATACACATGAAGTCTATTCAAACCACTACACAGTGTGTATGTTTTACTGTATTAGCATTAATAATATCTGTCCACCTCTATAAAAATTAAAAAACGATAACGTTTAACATACATCCATCAATGGAATTCGTTTTTCGTACCGCTATCTTTCTTTATCTTTTTAGGAATACTCGACACATTCCCGTCATACAATTAAAAAATTTTACAAAAACTTATCATTCCCACGTACCTTTCCTTAATCTCACAAGTTTATAGTTAAACACAACAGAGAATGATTGACTATATCAAAGGAGGATCTTATTGTGAGAACAATTCGCAGAAACATAGCAAGAAATGCAAAAAAATATGCAGCAAAAGCAACTGTATCAGCCATGATGTTAGCAGGCGGAGTTATGATGGCATCTCCAATCCTTTCATCAACAGTCAGCGCAGCGACAGAACATTGGAATGATGCATCTGCTTCTAAAACAGAAAGCTGGTCCACATGGAAAGCAAACTGGGATAAATACAGCACAAACTATGAAAATGTATCTTTAACACCAGGAGCGACAGAATCACAGCTTAATTTTGCATACTACAGCAAGACAGAAGAAACACCAAAAGTTAAGATCGCAACAAAAGCAGATATGTCTGATGCAAAAGAAGTCGAAGGAAAACAGACACAGGCAGTAGCGATCGAAGGTGTTCAGTACTATTCAAATAAAGCATCTGTAAATGACCTGAAAGAAAATACAACTTACTACTATCAGGTATTCCAGAACGGAAAATATCAGGATGCACAGAAATATTCTACAAAATCATTTAAAAATTATTCTTTCTTATATGTAGGAGATCCTCAGATCGGAGCATCTTCAGGACAGACAAGTACTGAAGGAGATGCGATGAAAGATAATAACTATGCAGCAAGAAATGATAGTTATAACTGGAACAACGTATTAAATAATGCAGTAAAACAGAATCCAAATCTAAGTTTTGTTGCATCCGCAGGAGATCAGGTAAATAACAATAACAATGAAAAACAGTATGCAGGTTACCTTGGAGCAGATGCTTTGAGATCTCTTCCAGTAGCAACAACGATCGGAAACCACGATTCTGGATCAGCACAGTATGAGATGCATTACAACAATCCAAATGCATTTGATACAAGTGGATATAGAAATACAGCAAAGTATACAGAAGGAAAGACAGCAGCAGGAACAGACTATTATTACACATATGGAAATACATTATTTATCGTATTAGACACAAACAATTACAACTGTGCAACTCACGAAAATGTTATGCGTAAAGCGATCAAAGAAAATCCAAATGTAAAATGGAAAGTTGTAATGTTCCACCAGGACATTTATGGATCAGGATATGATCATTCAGATTCTGACGGAATGGTTTTAAGAACACAGTTAACACCATTAATGGATAAATATGATATTGATGTTGTACTTCAGGGACATGACCATACATACTCCAGAACATATCAGTTACAGAGTGATGGACAGGCACATGATAAATTCGCAAAAACAGAAAATACAGCAAATTACGCAAAAGAAAACAACTGCTACGAAATCGTTGATACAACAAAAGGTGGAACGGTTGTAAATCCAAAAGGAACTGTATATTTAGAAGCAAACTCAGCAACAGGATCTAAATTCTACAATCTGATCACAGCAAAACAGGATTTCATTTCTGAGAGAAGCCAGACATGGACACCAAGTTATTCTGTAGTCAATGTAACAGATGACTCTTTTGAAGTTACAACATACGATGCGGACACAGGAAAAGTATTAGACGGATCATCTTCATATAAGATTGTGAAGAAAGCAGAAGATACCAAAAAAGATGATGCGAACTCAAATACAACAAAGAAAGATGATACAACAGCAGTACAGGCAAAAAACCAGACGATCACAGCAACAGCATCTTATAAGAAGAGTGAAACATCCAAAGCATTTAAATTAAATGCAAAAACAAATGGAAAACTCACTTACACAACATCAAATAAAGCAGTTGCAACAGTTGATGCCGCAGGAAAAGTAACAGTCAAAGGACTAGGAGTTGCCAAGATCACAGTCAAAGCAGCAGCAACTACAGACTACAAAGCAGCTTCCAAAACAGTTACAGTGACTGTAGCACCAAAGAAACAGAGTATCTCTTTAGTAAATAAGATCAAAAAACAGCTAACGATCAAATGGAAAAAGAATACGAAAGCATCAGGATATCAAGTTGTATATTCTACAAACAAGAAATTTACAGGTAAAAAGACAGTAAGAAAAGCGAAAACAACAACATCTTACAAGATCAAAGGTCTGAAAAAAGGGAAAAAATATTACGTCAAAGTCCGTTCTTACAAAACAGTAAATGGGAAACGTATTTATGGAGCCTACAGCACAGCCAAAAAAGCAACAATCAAATAGAGATGATAAAGAATTAGTGTCGTAACTTAATTTATCAGACAGAGCAAAAGCCTGCGCCCGGAATGATAGATCCGGACACAGGCATTCTCTGATTTTTCTTTATAAATAAAAGGCTACGATTTATAGAAAGAAGACAACTTATGGAAAAAGCAGTATCATGGAAAAAAATCTTGATCCTCGCAATAGCAGTGTGTTTATTTGCAGGGATCATAGTCAAATGCAATCAGTTTCAGAAAACGCCATTGGCATCTTATAAAGGACAAAAATATGAAAAAGCAGTTGTAACAAAGATCATCAAAGATAATCTTGCAGAAGACGGAAGTCGTTATGGAACGCAGAAAGTTCTGGTCAAAATGACAACGGGAACCTACAAAGGAAAAGAAAAACAGGCAATCAATCCAAGCGGAACTTTATTTGGAGCTGACTGTAAAGTAGGAGCAAGGATCATCGTGATCGTAAATAAAAGTGGAACAAATGTAGGATTTACCGTATATAGTCAGGACCGTACCATGGCAATCTATGGATTTGCGTTGATCTTTGCGGCAGTGGTATGTGCGATCGGCGGGAAGAAAGGCGTTTATGCTATTTTGAGCCTTGTATTTGCGTTTGCATGTATTATCGGTATTATGTTCCCAATGATGTATCGGGGAATTTCACCGATCGTGTTGACGATCATTGTGGCAGTGTTGACAACGATCGTAACATTAGGACTTCTTGGTGGATATTCGAGCAAAACAGTGTCTGCGATCCTTGGAACAGCGATCGGAGTCGTGATCGCAGCAGTGGCAGCGATGGCATTTGGAAAAGCAGCAGGGATCACAGGATATAATGTATCGGATATCGAAGCATTGAACTATGTCGGACAAAATACAAAGATAAAGATCGGAGAATTGCTTTTTGCCGGAATCATCATTTCAGCATTAGGAGCCGTCATGGACGTTGGTATGTCCATTGCATCTACGATTCAGGAAATTTATGAAACAGACAAAACACTGTCCATGAAACGACTTTTTGTATCAGGAATCAATGTTGGAAGAGATATGATGGGAACGATGACGAATACACTGATCTTTGCTTATGTAGGCGGTGCAATGACAACATTAGTGATCAATTACGCATATGATCTAAGCTACAGACAGTTAGCGAACTCTTATGTGATCGGAATTGAGATCATGCAAGGATTATCTGGAAGTCTTGGTGTTGTATTAACAGTACCGATCACAGCATTGATCGCATCATTTCTTGCAGTGCGCAAAAAATAAATTTTATAATTCATAAAATAAATCATAAATACGATCTATGGATTTTATAAAAAACATCTATAAATCTATTGACACAGAAAAAAATTTCATGTATCGTAAAAACATCAAAACAAGGAGAAACTAAGATGACAACAAGTAAGATGAATAATTGCACATTTTATTACTTTAGCTTTCAGGGTTATTATTTTTATCCTGACTATTTTTGTTGCAATGAATCATCGCCAAAACTTATGTCACTTTAAACCGACAGAGTAAAACATTTAAGGCATGCATTCTTGCAACAGAGTGCATGCCTTTTCTTTTTACTCAAAGAAGCAAAGGCCGCACCAGAGAAGCAGGATAGAAACGACTTGCCAGGAAAGGACGAACATCATGATTATTATTTTAAAGAAACAGGCAGAAGAAGCAAAGATCAACGCATTAAAGAAAGAGATGGAAGAGCAGGGACTGGGAATCCACGAATCCGAAGGTATTAACACAAGGATCCTTGGATTAGTGGGAGATACATCTGTTGTAGATATGCGTCATATCATGGCAAACAGCATCGTTGAAAATGTACAGCGTATTCAGGAGCCATACAAGAAGGCCAACAGAAAATTCCATCCAAACGATACAGTTGTTGATGTAAACGGAGTAAAGATCGGTGGTGGAAACTTCCAGGTGATCGCAGGACCATGTTCTATTGAGACAAAAGAACAGATCACAGAAGTCGCAAACGATGTGAAGAATTCTGGTGCAGGATTATTAAGAGGAGGAGCTTTCAAACCAAGAACTTCCCCATACTCTTTCCAGGGACTTCATGGAGAAGGATTAGAATTATTATTAGAAGCTAAGAAAGCAACAGGACTTCCAGTTGTTACAGAGATCATGGATGCAAGTCATCTTCCATTATTCGAAGATGTGGATCTGATTCAGGTTGGAGCAAGAAATATGCAGAACTTTGAATTATTAAAAGAATTAGGAAAGATCAACAAACCAATCTTATTAAAGCGAGGACTTGCAGCAACGATTGAAGAATGGTTAATGAGTGCAGAATACATTATGGCAGGTGGAAATGAAAATGTAATCCTTTGTGAGAGAGGAATCCGAACATACGAAACAGCCATGAGAAATACATTAGATCTTTCTGCAATTCCTATGATCAAGAAGAAATCCCATCTTCCAGTCATGGTAGATCCATCTCATGCAACAGGAATCAGAGATATGGTAGAGCCAATGGCATTAGCAGCGATCGCAGCTGGGGCCGATGGATTAATGGTAGAAGTTCATAATGATCCAGCCAAAGCATTATGTGATGGACCACAGTCACTGACACCAGAACAGTTTGATACATTGATGAAGAAGGTAAATAAGACAAGAGAATTCTTTCAGGCATTATAACTAGAAAAAATCTTGCTGAGAATTGTAAATTGGGATATACTATAACTAAAGAAAGAAAAAGACAACCCGGGAATCCATTGATTTCCGGGTGTTTGTCAGTTTTATAGATTCTAGGGAAAAAGGAGAGATATCTTATGAAAGTAATCGTCGGACTGGGGAATCCGGGAAAGAAATATGACAACACAAGACACAATATTGGATTTGAAGCCCTTGATTATATTGCAGACAAAGAAGGCATAAGTATAAATACAGGGAAACACAAAGCATTGATCGGAACTGGTTATATGGGAGGAGAAAAAGTCCTTCTTGTGAAACCACAGACATTTATGAACTTAAGCGGGGAAAGTCTTCGTCCAATCATGGATTTCTATAAATTAGAGCCAGAAGATTTTATCATTATTCATGATGATATCGACCTTGATGTTGGAAGACTGCGTATCCGAAGAAAGGGAAGTGCAGGGGGACATAATGGACTGAAAAGTATCATCAGTCATTTAGGAAGTATGGATTTCCCAAGGGTGAAGATCGGTGTTGGAGAGAAACCAAAAGGATATGATCTGGCAGATTATGTATTAGGACATTTTACAAAAGAAGAACAGGCAATCTTTGCGGAACGTTTTGATGAAGTGTACGATGCAGTACAGCTGATCGTTATGGGCGACATCACAGAAGCGATGAACCGCCACAATAAGAAAAAGTAGGGATAGAAAGTGTTAGAACATATATTAAAAGACGATCCGGTATACAGACAATTAAAGGATGAGGTCGAAGATTACTGTGGCCCGGTTCTTGTATCAGGATGCACCGATACAGCCAAATGGCATCTGACCAGTCTGATCGGAAATCATAAGAAAAAGCAATTTAAGATCATCATCGTACCAGACGAGAACAAAGCAAGACAATGGGTCGAGGCAAGTCATTTCTTTGGAGAAAAGGTTCAGTATATTCCAGCAAAAGATCCATTATTCTATACAGCTGATGTTCATGGAAATGCAATCGCAAGAGACCGTATGCTGGCGATCAAGCAGATCGTGGATGACAAATGTGGAACCTTTGTGATGACGATCGATGCTGTGATGGATCAGGTTGTTCCATTAAGTGATATCAAGAATCATAAGATGACGTTTAAAATGGGAGAGACACTGGAAGAGGCAACGATCGCAGAAGAATTTGTTGCCAGAGGCTACGAAAAAGCACCATTTGTTGAGGCTCCAGGCGAGTTTGCTGTGCGAGGAGGGATCATTGATATTTTCCCATACACGCAGGAAAGCCCATATCGTATCGAACTATGGGGAGATGAAATTGATTCGATCCGAAGTTTTGATAAAGAAAGCCAAAGATCCATCGAAGAAGTCGATACTCTGACCATTTATCCGGCATCAGAGATCATTTTAAACCAGCCAAGGATTGAACATGGTCTTCGAAATATGGAAGAAGATTATGAGAAGTTATCACAGAAGTTTAAAAAAGAAAAAAAATATGATCAGGAAGCCCGCCTAAGAAAAGAAATGGACCGTGTTCGTGAGGAATTAAGGGAACTTCATATGTTGATCGGAGTAGAAGGTTACCTCCCATATTTTTATGAAAATACAGAATGCATCTTAGATTATTTCCCAGAAGAAAGCATGATCTATATGGATGAACCAAAACATATCAGAGAACGTGCAGATGCATTTTATCTGGAATTCTCAGAGAGTATGAAAAGCCGTCTGGAAGGTGGGTATCTTCTGCCTAAACAGGCAAATACGGTGACAGATTATGAGAGCATTTTATATCAGATCGAGAAACATAAGATGCTATGTTATTCGATCTTATCTGCTGAGATCAATGATTTTAGAGTTGCTAGAACCTTATTTATGGATACAAAATCCATTCAGTCTTATAACAACAGTTTTGAGCAGTTAGTCAAAGATCTTACCAAATATCAGAGTAAGGACTACAGGATCGTTGTTGCTTCTCCATCTGTTACAAGAGCGAAACGTCTAAGCAGTGATCTGAGAGAAAATGGTTTGGTTGTGACATATGATAAGGACTTGAAATATGGAGTGGAAGCAGGGCAGATTGTTGTCACAGCAGGAAAGCTTCTGACAGGAATTGAATATCCGGCAGCCAAATGGGTATTGATCTCAGAAGGAGACATTTTCAAAGGAAGAGAAGAAAAAAAGCGCCGAAAGAAAGAGAAGAAAAAACAAGGAGAAAAGATCCGAAGTTTTGCAGATATCAATATCGGTGATTACGTTGTTCATGAAAAACATGGAGTCGGTATTTACCGCGGAATCGAAAAGATCACAACAGATGGGGTTGAAAAGGATTACATCAGTATTGAATATCAGGGCGGTGATAATTTATTTATTTTAGCATCAGCCCTAGATCAGATCGCAAAATACGCAAGTGCAAATGCAAGAAAGCCGAAACTTCATAAATTAGGTGGAAATGAATGGAAGAAGACGAAAACACGTGTCAAAGGTCAAGTCAAAGATATTGCGGAAGAACTCGTGCAGTTATATGCACTAAGACAGGCAAAAGAAGGATATGTCTATGACAAGGACACTGTATGGCAGAAAGAGTTTGAAGAATTATTTCCATACGATGAAACGCAGGATCAGTTAAATGCGATCGATGATACGAAAAGGGATATGGAAAGCAAGAAGATCATGGACCGACTGATCTGTGGAGATGTCGGGTATGGCAAGACAGAAGTAGCGATCCGTGCAGCATTTAAGGCAGTAGACAATGGAAAACAGGTGGCGTATCTCGTACCAACCACGATCCTTGCACAGCAGCATTACAATACATTTGCACAGAGATTTCATGATTACCCGATCACCGTACGCATGATGTCTAGATTTTGTACAGCAAAAGAGCAGAAAGAGACGATCGAAGGACTCAAAAATGGAACGGTAGATGTTGTGATCGGAACGCATCGCTTATTGTCCAAAGACATGCAGTATAAGAATCTGGGACTGCTCGTAATTGATGAAGAACAGCGTTTTGGAGTGACACATAAAGAAAAGATCAAGACAATGAAAAAAGATGTCGATGTCTTATCATTATCTGCTACACCAATTCCAAGAACCCTGCATATGAGTCTGATCGGAATCCGTGACATGAGTGTATTAGAAGAACCACCGCATGACCGAAGAGCGATCCAGACATATGTTATGGAATATAATGAAGAACTGGTCAAAGAAGCGGTCTACCGCGAAATGACACGTGGCGGGCAGGTATATTATGTGTATAACCGCGTCAATAATATCGCAGAAGTGACAGCCGAATTACAGAGATTGCTTCCAGATGCGAAAGTTGCATTTGCCCACGGACAGATGAAAGAACGCGAACTGGAAGAGATCATGATGGGATTTATGAACCATGAGATCGATGTATTGGTATCCACAACGATCATCGAGACAGGACTAGATATTCCGAATGTAAATACAATGATCATTCACGATGCCAACCAGCTTGGGTTGTCCCAGTTGTATCAGTTAAGAGGACGTGTCGGAAGATCGAATCGAAATGCATTTGCATTTTTGATGTACAAAAAAAACACACTGTTAAAAGAAACCGCAGAAAAACGATTACAGGCAATCCGGGAATTTACAGATCTGGGATCCGGTTATAAGATCGCAATGCGAGATCTGGAGATCCGCGGAGCAGGAAATCTTTTGGGACAGGCACAATCCGGTCATATGGAAGCAGTTGGATACGATCTGTATTGCAAGATGCTGAATGAAGCAGTCTTGAGATTAAAAGGCGAATTAAAAGACGAGGATGAATTTGACACAACACTCGATCTCGACATCAATGCATTTATTCCATCAACGTATGTGTATAATGAATATCAAAAACTGGAATTATACAAACGTATTTCATCTATTGAATCCAAAGATGAAATGGAAGATATGACAGATGAGTTGATCGACCGCTTTGGGGAAATGCCGAAAGCAGTCTACAATCTGTTATATGTTGCATATTTGAAATCATTAGCACACCACGCTTATATGACAGATGTGAAACAAAAAGGAGAAAAAGTCTCATTTGAAATGAAACCAGATGCAGCCGTGGACGTAGAAAAAATTCCAGTGGTATTAGAAGAATACAAACGTGAATTATCCTTCCAGGCAGGCAAGAATCCGACATTTGTACTGGATCTGTCAAAGACAAAGAAAGTGAAGCAGTTAGAAAAGATTGAACATTGTGTGAACTCGCTCAATTCATTGATAATCCAATAAGTTTGTGCTATAATATCGCCAGACATTAGCCTAATATAATCATAATATGAAGGAGAAAATGAAATGAAGAAATTAGCAAAGAAGTTGCTATGTTTAACTGCAGTTCTTGCGTTAACTCTTTCTTTATTTACAGGATGTAAAAGCAAGAATGAGAAGACATTATTTGAATATGCAGGACAAGAAGTAACATTCCAGGAAGCACATGTATATGCAAGAATCATGCAGTATCAGGCAGAAGCTCAGTACGGAGCATACTTCGGAGACAGCATGTGGTCTATGCAGGTCGGAACAGACAGCAAAGGAAAGAAGATCACAATGCAGCAGTCTGTCAAAGACAGCGTTATCAACCAGTTAAAACAGATCAAAGTTTTAGCAGCACACGCAGACGACTACAACGTGAAGTTAACAAAATCTGAGAAGAAGCAGATCAAAGAAAGCGTAACTGCCTTCGCAAAAGACTCAACAGGTAAGAAAGTCATGAAGAAGACAGAAGCAGATAAAGATATGATCCAGAAACTGTACGAAGAAAGCACAATCGCAAGTAAAGTTATGCAGGCAATCATCAAGAAAGCAAACGTTACAGTAACAGATGACGAAGCCAAAACTGTTAAAGTCTACAAACTTGTTTTCACAACAAAGACAACAGACAGCAAGACAGGAAAAGAAAAAGACATGACAGCCGCTGAGAAGAAAGATCAGCTAAAGAAAGCAAAATCCGCATTAAAGATGATCAAGAAAGGTCAGAGTATCAGCTCTGTAGCTAAGAAGTTCAGCGTAAACTCTGACAACGAAGAATCCTATACAAAAGGAAAAGCTGCATTAGGAACAAAATTCGAAACAGCAGCAGCAAAACTTAAGAAGAACCAGGTAAGCGGAGTCGTAGAATTAGACGATGCATACGTGATCATCAAGATGTTAAATCCAAACGACACAACAGCAGCTGCATCAAACAAATCCACACTGCTTCAGGAAAAACAGCAGGCAGCATACGAGAAAGTCTACAAGAAGTGGACAAAAGATGCAGACAAGAAGTGGGATGACAAGAAGTCTGTAGATCAGGATCTGTGGAAAGAAGTTAAGTTCAAATATAAAGCTACAACAGCATCTACAGCAGCAACAACAACTACAACAACAGCGGCGAAGAACACAACAACAGCTGCAAAGAGTAAATAATTACAAGAAATGAAAAGACCGAAGATAACGGGAATAGTTATCTCCGGTCTTTTTGACTTTCTGTGATCACACAGGCACCGAGTTGTTCATATGTATGAATGCATTTTTCTGAGATTGAAGGATTCGTAATAAGATTGCGACCTTTTCCAAGTTGACAGATGTAGATAAAATCTTTCTTCATAAGTTTGGTTTCATCTGCGAGAAAATAGATTTCAGGAACCATGTGACAGAGCAGGCGTACAATTGATGCCTCAGCCATACTTCCTAAAAAGATATTTCCTTCTTCATCAACAGCATTAACTCCAATAAAAGCACAGTCAAGCTGGAATGAATTCAGATTCGATTCGGCAATCTGACCAGTTGTAGTAAGTGAATTATGACGGATTTCTCCGCCCAGTGAGATCAGATGGATATTAGGGTATGAACTTAATTCGTAAGCAATATTCACAGCATCGGTAACAATATTTAATGTACCAGAATCTTTGAGCATCTTAGCAAAGATATGGACCGTTGTTCCAGAAGCAAGAAAAATATGATGCTGATTTTGAACATAAGGGAGAGCAGCCCTTGCGATAGATTCTTTCAATTCAATATTCTGAGTCATACGCTGATGAAAAGGAAGAGTCGTATCATGGATCGAAAGAGAAGGAAGCGTTGCCCCTCCATGTGTCCGGATCAGTTTGTGGTCATCTTCAAGTTCTTTTAAATCTCTTCGTGCGGTCATTGGCACGATGTCAAACATCTCACAGATCTCAGAAATCGAAACCCGTCCAAAATGAGATAAATAATCTAATATCTTTTGTTGACGTATATCTTTTTTCAACGCAAAAACTCCTTTTATATACTCTATGGTTATCTTTTATTATACGTGACAAAAAAGGAAAATTCAAGAAATAAGAAAGTAAGAAAAAGTTCTAAACGAACATTTTATATAGACAAAACGAACATAAAAGTGTTAATATGAAACAAATATGAGTGTTAGAAAGGGTGTTTTATTATGAAATGTGTTGCAGTAGGAGATATGATGATCCCTTCCGTTTATTTTAAGGAAGAATTAGAAAAAAGTCAGATCATTGATGAGTTTACCTGTAAATCCTGGAAAGAGGATTATAGTAAAGATGAATTCAGAGAAGTCATACGGGAGATAGAAACAAAAGGACCAGAAGCATTTGATCCAGGAGAAGAGATTACAGATTTAATGAAAAAAGCAGATGTTATTTTTGTACATCAGTGCCCAGTCAGCAAGAAAGTGATCAATGAGGCCAAGAATCTTAAGTATATCTTATCCTGTCGTGGCGGCGTGGAAAATATTGATATGGAAGCGGCAAAAGAAAAAGGAGTGAAAGTCATTAACTGCCCAGCCCATAACGCATATGCGGTTGCGGAATATACGATCGGCATGATCTTGAATGAACTAAGAAATATCACAAGAGCCTGCATGGCATTAAAGAGTGGCGAGTGGAGAGAAAAATATCAAAATTCTGAGACGTTGACGGAAGTCAGAAGTCAGACGATCGGGATCATTGGATTTGGAACGATCGGACGACTTGTTGTGGAACGTCTGAAAGGATTCCATCCAACCATCCTTGTAAACGATCCATTTGCAGATGAAGATAAGATCCGAGAAGAAGGATGCGAACCAGTCACAAAAGAAGAGCTGTTAAAGCGCTCTGATGTGGTCACGATCCATGCAAGGATCAATGCCGGTGATCCACCGATCATAGGAAAAGAAGAATTTGGCCAGATGAAAGAGACAGCATATTTGATCAATACAGCAAGAGCCGTTGCAGTTGATATGAAAGAACTTTATCATGCGCTCTCAGAACATAAGATCATGGGAGCAGCGATCGATGTATTCCCGACAGAACCAGTCACAAAAGATGAACCATTGTTGAAATTAGACAATATTACAGTGACAAATCATCAGGGAGGAGCAACCGTAGAATCTTATGTGAAAGCACCTGAGATGGTTCTTGACATGTTAAAACAAACATTGGAATAAACAAACATTATAATAACGTATAAAAAATAGCTGTCTTGACAATTTTTTTCAAAAAAATGTGAAAGAAATTGTCAGCAGACTATTTTTTTGCATTTTTTTTGAAACACTTGAAACTGTTTTTTCAAAAAGTACAATGCTATACTTTAGTTACAGATGAGGTGAACATATGAACAAGAGATCTCGAGAAATATTATCTCAGCTAATTACAAAAACAGAATATAGTCAGACAATATCAATTCAGGAACTGGCTGATATGTTTAAAGTTTCAAGCCGGACCATACGATATGATATTGATCAGATTAATGATTATCTGAAAGAAAATCATTTACAACCATTGAATCTTGGAAAAAGAGGTGTGATCAACACCGAACCAGATATCACGAAAGCGAGAGAATCCCTCTCAGAAGAAGGATTTTACTCTTTCAAACTTACAAGGGAAGAAAGAGTCAGTTTCGCAGCAGTGTTGATGATCTGTTCCGATGATTACATCACATTATCAGAGATTGCAGATCAGTTATTTGTAAGCAGATCAACAGTCATTCAGGATTTGGAACATATCAAAACTTTTTGCAGAGAGAGACATTTATATGTACTTTCTCATTCAAACAAAGGGTTGCTTCTGGAAGGAAGAGAGATCGATAAACGAAACTTATTGATCGATATGATCCAGTCAGGAAGCAGTATTTTCAAGGTTGAGCCAATTTTCCAGCATTTAACACAGTGTCTTTCAAAGAACTTAAAGATAGATCTGGAAGATATCTCAATGATCGAAAAGATCATCAATGAGGCAGAACATATTTATGGAAGATTTTTGACAGACCGGTCATTTACTCAGTTAAGAAATTACTTTCAGCTTTCACTTTACCGCTTAAGAAAATCACATTACGTGGAATATGGTGGAGAAAAGAACAGCAAATGGGAAATGGCCAAAGGAATGATCGACCAGATTCAGCAGTTTATCGTAAAAGAAATACCGGACACAGAAGTCTATTATATAGCAGATGTCTTAAACCGAATGAAATACATCAAGAAAACGACCAGTAACAAAGAGATTGTTAAGATGCAGGTCATCACAAGAAATTTCATTCAGAATATATCAAAAGATATTCATATGAATCTTCAAGGAGATTACATCTTTTATGAAAACCTGATCAATCATCTGGAATCAACATTCTCAACACTGGGTGATAGATTTGCAATTAATTCCGTAGTTGATGAAGTGCTTGAGAGATATCCGGGAGTCAAAAAAGCCACAGAAAAGAATGTTCATGTATTGGAAGAATATGTTGGAAGAAAGTTATCACAAGAAGAGATCGCATACATCGTAGTTCATATTTGTGCAGCGATCGAGCGAAACAAGAATGAGACCGTAAGATATTCCGTAGTTTTAGTATGCAACGGAGGAATCGGTACATCACAGTTACTTCTTGCAAGACTGGAGAAATTTTTCCACTTGGATGTGATTGACATCATTCCGGCACACGACATTGAAAATATGAATATGGAAGATGTTGATGCAGTGATCTCAACAATCTCACTTGAAGGGAAAGGAATTGAGTATATACAGGTTGATCCATTACTGACAGATGAGGATTGTATTAGAGTTGGTGAGAAATTATCAAAGATCACTCCGAAGACAACAGTAAAGGAAACCGTTTCTGAGGAAACAACAGATTCATTTAAATCTTTGGAAAAGATAAAAGAGATCTTAGATGATGAAGATGCACTGGCAAAGATAAGAACAGTCGTTGATTCATTCTTTCAGAAAAAAGAAGAAACCATGCTAAGTGATCTTCTTCCAGCACAGGCAATCCAAATCGGAGTTGAATGCAGTGACTGGAAAGAAGCGATCAAAGCAGCCGCACAGTATCTTCTAGAACAGGGTGCCATCAACGAACATTATGTAAATGCCATGATTGAAAATGTCATGGAAAATGGCCCATACATCGTTGTTGCACCAGGATTTGCACTCCCACATGAAGCATTGAATGCAGGAGCCAGCAAAGTTGGAATGAGTCTGATCAGACTAAAGACCCCAGTTCCTTTTGGAAAGGAGGAGATGGATCCAATCGAATGGGTATGTTGTCTGAGTGCGATCAACAAAGAAACTCACTTAAAAGCGATGTTTCAATTAGTAAACCTTTTTTATAATCAGTCTTTTCGTGTGAAGATTAAAGAATGTAAGACGGGAGAAGAAATTTACAAGATTATAGAACAATTTGAGTATGAAACGAGGTAGATACAATGATTTGGGAAGACCTGAATGAAAACTTGATAGTGCCTGATCTTGAGGCAAAAAGTTCCGATGAAGTATTTGAAAAACTTGGAGGCTTATTTATAGTAGAAGGTTATTGTAAAGATACTTATATCGATGCTTTAAAAGACAGAGAAAAAGATTTTCCGACTGGAGTTAATATGGGAAGTATCGGAATCGCAATTCCTCATACTGATAAACAGCATGTGATCAAAGGAGGAGTAGCGATCGGTGTTTTGAAAGAACCAGTTCATTTCTTTCAGATGGGAACAACTGATGAACCAGTGGAAGTAAAATTAGTTTTTATGCTTGCAGTGGAAGATCCAAAAGAACATTTAGTCTTTTTACAGAGAATTCTTGCAGTACTCCAGGATCAAGATGTTTTAGCTAATATCATGAAAACTGGCGATAAAAAAAAGATTGTAGAAATCATTAAAGAAAAAGAAAGCAATTTATAAATGTAAATAATTAATGCTATATTTCAGGATAGAATCTTGAAAAGAAAGGAGATTTATTATGGCAGCAGTAAATATTTTATCAGTGTGTGGATCAGGAACAGTAACATCATCTATGGTAGCTGCAAAGCTGAAAGAAAAGCTTGGGGAAAGAGGATACAGTGTTTCTACAACAGAGGCTCGTCCAACAGAGGCCTTAAACTTAGCTACTTCTGGAAGATTTGATATTTTAACACATACAAGCCCACTTCCAGATGGAGATTATGGAATCCCAACAGTCAATGCTTTCGCTTGTATTACAGGAATGGGGGAAGATCAGTTCTTTGAGGATGTCGTAGCGGCATTAAAATCTGTAGGAAAATAAAAAGTTTAGAGTGTTAAAAGAGAAAATTATATGAGTGTGTTCTTCGGAACAAAGGGAGGAACTTATGGTAGTATTAGAATTTTTGAAAGCAATCATAGATAATTTCGGATCAGCAATTGTCGTTCCATTTATCATTTTTATCATTGCATTAATCTTTAGAGTAAAACCAGCAAAAGCATTCTTATCGGCTTTGTATGCAGGTGTATCTTTGGAAGGTTTCTCATTGATCATCGGGGCATATACACCAATCATCACACCATTGGTACAAAATATGTCAAAAGTAATGTCAAATGTAACAGGGGTTGAATTAAATACATTTGACGTAGGTTGGCAGGCAACATCAGTTGTAGCATTTGCAACAAGTGCTGGTATGATTTACTTAGGACTTGGTATCGCATTACAGACAGTCTTATTCCTTGTAAAATGGACAAACATTTTCCAACCATCTGACTTATGGAACAACTACTCATACATCGTATGGGGTGCTATGGTTATCTTCAAGACCCATAACTTTGCATTAGGTATCGCATGTATGATCCTATTAAACTTATATAGCTTATTAATCTCAGAACTTGTAGCAAAACGTTGGTCTAAATACTATAACTATCCAAACTGTACGATCATTGCTATGCATAACGTAGAGCCAGCAATCTTCGCTATCGTAATCGACCCAATTTTAAATCTATTAGGATTAAACAAAGTTAAATTAAATCCAAAATCAATCGAGAAGAAATTAGGATTTATCGGTGAACCAATGACATTAGGATTTATTCTTGGTGGAATTATCGGTATTCTTGGAAACGTAGGAAAATTAACATCTATGGCAGGATGGGGAAGCGTATTTACAGCAGCCATCGCTACAGCAGCAATCATGGCTATCTTCCCTAAAATCGCTAGTATGTTTGCTCAGGCATTCGCACCTATCACAGAAGCAGCCAGAGTATTCATGAAGAATTCTGGAGACAGAGAATGGTACATCGCAGTAAACGATGCTGTAGGATATGGTGAACCAGCAACATTAACAAGTGGATTATTATTAATCCCAATCATGGTAGTTATCGCAACAGTACTTCCTGGTAACCAGGTACTTCCAGTTGTTGACCTTTTAGCTATCCCATACATGGTACAGGGACTTGTAGCAGTATACAAAGGAAATATGTCTAAGATCTTAGTAGCCGGTGTTATCTGGTTCAGCTTAGGATTATTAATGTGTACATACACAGCACCATTATTCACAGACGTTGCCAGAGGTGCAGGATTCGCAATTCCAGCCGGAGCAGCAATGATCACAAGTTTCAACATCCTTGGTAAACCAATGCTTGGTTTCGTATTCCTTGCATTCTTATCAGGAAACCCATTATTTATTGGAATCGCAGTTGCAGTATACGCAGTAGCATTCTTCATCTTTAAGACAAAGAATGCACAGATTGTAGCATATCTTGATCGTCAGGCAGACAAAAACGATGCAGCAAATGAGGCAGAAGGAGCGTAATAGATTATGAAAATAGATGTAAATCAGTTTTTAAAACCATGTAGTTGCGGAAGAAAACACGAGATTGTTGTCGATGATATCATCATCGACAGCGGTGCAATCAATCAGTTGCCAGAAATCTTAAAAAGACCAGCATATGCTGATAAGAAATCATTAGTTATGATCTGTGATGAGAATACTTATGAAGCTGCTGGTAAACAGGTAGAAGCACTGGTTCCAGGACTTAAAAAGATCGTATTGAATCCTGATAATCTTCATGCCAATGAACATGGTGTAGAAGCAGCGAAAAAAGGATTAGACGAGATCGGTGATGTAGACATGATGATCGCTGTAGGATCAGGAACTGTTCATGATATCACAAGATTTCATGCATATGAGATGAAGATACCATTTTTCTCAGTACCAACAGCAGCCAGTGTCGATGGATTTGTATCTACAGTAGCAGCAATGACATGGCATGGATTTAAGAAAAGTTTTACAGCGGTATCTCCAGTTGTAGTAATTGCAGATACTGATATTTTCAAAAAAGCACCACTACGCCTGACAGCATCTGGGGTATCAGATCTTCTTGGAAAATATACTGCATTAGCAGATTGGAAGATCACACATTTGTTGACAGGAGAATACATTTGTAAAGAAATCTGTGATATGGAATATCAGGCATTAGACAGTTTGATCTCAAGTTTGGATGGATTGAAAACAGGTGACACAAAAGCATATGAAGATCTGATGTACGGATTATTATTATCAGGACTAGCTATGCAGATGACAGGAAACTCAAGACCAGCATCTGGTGCAGAGCATCATATGTCTCATTTATGGGAGATGGAAGTGTTAAATGATTATATTGATTTCTATCATGGAGAGAAAGTAGGAGTTGGCCTGGTATTATCTTCTAAGATTTACCACAAAGCAGCTGACAAGATGCTTGCAGGCGAATTCAAAGTAAAGGATAAAATGCCAATCGAGGAAGATTTGATTCGTGAGAAATTCAATAAACCAGGAATGTTTGATATCATCATGGAAGAAAATACTCCAAATCTGTTAGAACAGGTTGATTCTAAGAAATTGATCGAACATAAAGAAGAAATTGCAGCAATCATTAATGAAATTCCAACAGATGAAGAATTGATTGCGATGATCAATAAAGTAGAGGGAGTAAAATCATTAGAAGATCTAGGATTTGATGAAAGTTATCAGGCTGAGACAGCAAGATTATCACCATATGTACGTGCAAGGATCACATTTATGCGTTTATTAAAATTTTATGATTTCTATGAGGAGGTCATTTCATGCTAGAAGAATTAAAACAGAAGGTTTATGAAGCAAATATGGAATTACCAGCCAAAGGTCTAATCACATATACATGGGGGAATGTCAGCGGAATTGACAGAGAAAAAGGTTTATTTGTGATCAAACCAAGTGGAGTTCCATATGAGACATTAAAACCATCAGATATGGTTGTTATGAATCTGGCTGGAGAGAAAGTCGAGGGAGAATTGAATCCATCTTCTGATACCCCAACACATCTTGAGTTATACAAAGCATATGAAGATCTTGGTGGAATCGTTCATACACATTCTCCATGGGCAACTTCATGGGCACAGGCAGGAAGAAGTATTCCTGCATATGGAACAACACATGCTGATTATTTCTATGGAGAGATTCCATGTGCAAGATCACTGACAGCCGAAGAAGTTGAAGGTGATTATGAAAAGAATACAGGATTGGTGATCATTGAAACCTTTAAAGAGAAAAATCCAATCTATGTACCAGGAGTTTTATGCACGAATCATGGACCATTTACATGGGGAAAAGATGCAGCAGAAGCTGTACATAACGCGGTAGTTCTTGAAGAAGTAGCCAAAATGGCATATCGTACAGAACATTTGAAACCAGAGGTTTCACAAGCACCACAATATCTGCAGGACAAGCACTTTTTCAGAAAACATGGAGAAAATGCATGTTATGGGCAAGGGGTATAAGTAGAATTATTCTACTTTACTATAAATGTAATAATGCTTTAGAAAAAAGGTTTTTGTTCACTACAGCAAAAGCCTTTTTCTATACCTGAAAATATAAGGAGATAAAGAATGACGGTTGATAAAATAAAGGAAATTAAATGTTTTATTTTAGATATGGACGGAACAATTTATTTGGGAAATGAATTATTCGATTTTACAAAAGATTTCTTAAATAAAGTAGAAGAAACAGGAAGAGAATATTATTTCTTTACAAATAACTCATCAAAGAGTCAGCAGGCATATATTGATAAACTTGGTAACATGGGCATTCACATTGAGCCAAAACAGATGATGATCTCAAGTCATGTTATGATCAAGTATCTGAAAGAAAAGCATCCAGGGGAAACTATTTATGTTGTAGGAACTCCATCGCTGATCAATGAATTTAAGACATTTAATATGCCGTTGGTAGATGAAAATCCAGATATTGTGATCTTAGGATTTGACACAACACTAACTTACGAAAAAATATCCAAAGCATGCCACTATATAAGAAATGGCTGTACATACTACGGAATCAACCCAGATTGGAATTGTCCAATGGAAGGTGGTACATTTATTCCAGACTGCGGTTCCATGGCCAAATTAGTAGAAGCTTCTACAGGAAGATTCCCGGAATTCTTTGGAAAACCATCTAAACACACACTAGACTACATCATCAAAGAAACTGGTTACAAACCAGAAGAGATAGCGATCGTTGGAGATAGACTCTATACAGACATAGCAGTCGCAGATGGAAGTGATGTTACATCAATTCTGGTATTAAGTGGGGAAAGTACTTTGGAAGATGTGGAAGCAAGTGATGTAAAACCAGATATTATTTTGGAATCATTGAAAGATATTACAGAGAAATTGTAGGTAGGCTGTCATAGACATAACTACTTAGATTTTTCAATATTGTAATTGTCCACACTATAGACTTCTGGTATATGATAAAAAATAAATAAACGACAGGAAAAGAAGCATTGGAATTTTGCCACGTTTCCTGTCGTTTATTTATTTTTTATCATATACTCAAAGCCTACAGCTGGCCAACTACATAATCAAAAATTATGCCTGAGCCTTAGCCCACTCAGCAAATTTAGCACTTTCAACTTGAGCTTCATCCATACTAGAAGCTTTCACACCATAGTAGAATTTAATCTTAGGTT